>OJHC01000002.1_pt1 | contig 325560 bp, 372 predicted proteins | sample 1595091 | NCBI WGS metagenome assembly OJHC01 (sample SAMN05416829, study PRJEB24817) | seawater metagenome | isolation source: Sea water | place: Canada:Atlantic | collected 2013-07 | reverse complement strand
AGATCCTCTCTGGTCTCGTGGGCTCGGAGATGTGTATAAGAGACAGGTTAAAGATATAAGGTTCAGATTTTTAAGGAAAAAAAATTCTCTCCCTATTATCCTATATTAGGTTAATAGTAATAGATCCCTAATTTCCCTATCCTTTATTTATCCTTATTATTCTTTGATGCAAAAAAAACAAAAAATACATTTCTTATTGAAGTTTTCAATAATTATGGCAAGATACGGATCTCTTGCACGATGCGAGAACGGTCACAAAACTATGCGCTCACGAAGAGTAGGGATTTTTTAACTTGGCTTCACAAAAAACACTCACAATTAAACAAAAACAGCTCGCGCTATTTTCAATTGATTCCTGTTTGGGAAATTCATTGTTAGATTACGATCAGCTACCTAGATTTTTACACGGTCGTTCAAACAAAGTTCTCACTTCAACGCAGCATGCGGAAAGACCTTACAGGCAGATCACTTTGTGTGATGGTGAGATCTTCCAAATCAAACCAGCTGAGATTGAACGTCCCTCTTCAAACGAGAATGTAATTGACCGTAAATACATCTACCCTGGAACTAGAGAGTCAATCGTAGAAGAAGCGATTATCGATTTTGCAAAAAACGGTGAGTTCAAATGGGATGAAGGGATTCCTGGCCATCAATATGATGGAAGTGGCGCACTTAAAGTCCTGTTCACTATGTATTCACTACGAAAGCATTTGAAAGAAGGCGGTAAGGAATACAAGTTTTCAGAGCTTCGTGAGGCGTTATCAGTTTTACTCGGCGCGAGATACAAGCGCTTTGTAACTGGAGATATCGCGGTAGGGAACAAAATGTTTCGTTCAGCTCAAAAAGAATACCAATACTTAGGGGCTGTGGGAGCCTTAAGTATGGAAGAGCATATGGACTCTCCAATCAAAGCTTCAGATGTGATTGAAGTTACTTTGTCTAATGAGGCTGCCCAGAAGATAATTTCAGGTGATTATAGAACCTATGATGCTCACCTAAGTCTAAGTATGGACAGCCCAGTTGCACGATTTTTGTATAAGACACTAAGTCAGAAATGGCTGAATGTGAATACGAAAGGTGAGGCAGGGATGCATTATGAAATTAGACAGAATGAAACGATTAGAGAAGCCGGATACCCTTATTCTGAGCAAGCTACCAAGCGCAAGAACGTGATGAAGACTGCATTGGACGAACTAACCCGTAAAAATGTGCTTCAACCACTGAAAGATGTTCACGTAGTTGAGAAAAAGAAGGGGCGTAAGGTAGTCGAAGTGCATATGTTGGTTTATCCAACCCAAGATTTTGTAGATCAGCAAATATCGGCTAGCGTTAGAAAACGTAAAAATGAAAAAGAGATGGCGCTAATTTAGTTGTTCCTGTCATTGAGAACAAAGGATTGTTTGCATGATAAATAAAGAGATTCTAAAAAGAGATGCCAGTTGGCTTCTCATGATTATAGCTTCATTTGGCATGTTCTTAGGTGCTATTTTCTATCAATATGTTTTTGATATGAAGCCATGTTACATGTGTATTCAACAGCGTGGGGCGGTATTTTATATTGGCCTAGCAAGTTTCGTAGGATATATCCTCCATACTCACACCATCGAAAAAAAGCGATTGTCGATTTCCTGCATGCTTTTTCTCTTGTTGTTGTCAGGGATTGTCGTTTCTTTCTGGGGTGGGCAAGTGGCATACCAACATCTTTCCTTGGCTGAAAACCCTATGAGCTTTTTATTTAGTACGTGTGGGTCATCTAGCCCTTTTGGTAAATTTCTAGCTCTAGATGAATGGTGGCCGGCAGTATTCGAAATAAATGGTGTATGTAGTTCAAATATTGCTAAAGCGCTTGGCGTAAAGATGCCAGTATTTGTACTTGTTTTATGTGGTGGTGCAGTGATTCATTTCACTACCGTTTTAGTAAAGTTGTCTCTTCAAATTAAAAGAAGGTTTTAAAAGGATTTATTATGAAACGATTAGTAAAAGCTTTAATGTTAGGTGTTGGCTTACTGTCAATCTCAGCGATGTCTCAAGCTGACGAAGGCGCAAAAGTGTATAAGAAAGATGTGCACTATACGGTGATTGCCGAAACCCCCACACCGGCTCCAGAGGTTCGTGAATTTTTCTCTTTTTACTGTGGTCACTGTGCTGCGTTTGAGCAATTTGTGCAAATGGTTAAGCCTTCATTGAAAGATGGGGTGTTCAAACGTAATCATGTGAATTTCCTTGCTGGCATTCCTAAGAGCGCTCAGAAGAACCTTACTGAAGCTGTTGCTTTAGCATTGACCCTTGATAACAAAACGCAAAGAGAGGCGGTTATAGGCGCTATTTTTGATCGTATTCACAAAGATAGAGATCGCGTATCAGTTTATCAACGAGTTGGTGTTCGTGAAGTGTTTAAAGAGCAAGGTGTAGATCACAAGTGGTTTGATGAAAACGTTGAAAGCTCAGTAGTGCAAATGCATGTAAATAAAATGGAGTCTATTCAAGATAAGATGACTTCTATGGATGCAATCAAAGGGGTTCCGACAGTGGTGGTCAACGGGAAATATCGCGTGGAAACCAGCAAGTTGAATCGCAAGGATCCAGTTAACGACTATATCGCACTTGTTGATTTTCTTATGACGAACCCTTAGTTATAGGGCTTAAAAGTTTGAAGGGCTAGATGATTATCTAGCCCTTTTTTTTTGCTAACGAATTAGTGCCCATATGGTGCCAGCAAACATAGTAATGATATAGACGTTTTCAATTGCTCGATTAAACTTAGGTTGGAATTTGAATCTAAACGTTGGAAAGCGTTTTCTAGGGTTAAATAGAGGTGTCCCATTGTAATATGGCATGTCAGCTAAGATGTGCAGCATGGCACCCATACAAAGCCCTCCTAAGCCATAAAAGGTAAGTAGGTTTTCATTTTGGAGCGTTACTCCATAATAGGAGGCCATAAAGATAAGGATCCAGCCAACTGGCCAATGTGTCCAAGTTCTATGTTTTATTATCCCCAACTCAAGATAGTCCGGTGCCACTGAACCGACAGCAAACATTCCTGAAACCGTTAATGCGACCTTATTATCATATTGATAATGATTCATAAGCAACCAAGTGCAGATGCCACCGGCGATGCCGGTGTGATAGTGTCCCTTCATTCTCATTAGCAAGTCCTTTTGCTCTTATCATTGTGAAACTTATCATAATTAAACTTATATTCAGTGGATGGTAATTTAGTTCTCGTTTTGAGATAAAATTAAGCAAAAGCAAATGGAGTTGTTTTAATGAAAACGATCAGTACAAAATCCCTTGAATCTATATCTAGACACAAGAACAAAGTGTTGAGACTGGCAAGCTACCTGCTGGAATCGGAAAGCCCTTACATTATTCAAAAAATGGCTGAAGTAAGCCCAGATTCTAATGTCAGTGATGTTGTTGCTGCGATTAACAAGGATTTGGCTTCAACGGCAAAATTTGTGAACGCACTCGCCAAGGTTATTCAAACAGTCGACGAACATGGTTTTTCGACCGAGTTGGATAATGGCCAAACGAACTTTAACGAGTTATTCCCCAATCACTACGAACATGGGCAACTAAACGTATTCGGAGTTCGTCTATCCCGTGTAAATGGTACAGGGATGTATAAGCCTGAAGAGATAAAGGCGTGCATATTTAACAACGCTTTTGCATCTCACTCATTTGAAGATTTTAAAGGGTTGGTGAAGCTAGTTAACAAAGTGGCTTCTCAAGGAGAGGTTACTTTTGATATGCCTTTTGAGACGCGATTGGCTCGGGTTAGTCAATTGCATGCTTTGAAGTCTTATTCGCCTTTTGTAGCTGATGCCCTGGCTTCAGCAAAATTGAATTTCGAAGTTCGAATGAAAATGACTGACAACGAGAAGATGCTTGTTGACCAACAGATAATGGGCGGTCGTGCCATGATTGATGGTGTTACATTGGCGTCCACTCATATCTCTAAGTCAGACGGCATTGTTAAGGTTGCTAGTGCACACAAGAAGCAACATAAGCTGCTTAACGAAATAAAAGAGATGGTAAGTGACCTACCATACCTGAAAGCAGTTGAGATTGATCCTGATACCGACTTACAAAAATTTCATGACATGGTTAAATCTATCAGCCATATGAGATTTAGTAACAGTGAGCCATTTGAGCTTAAAAGTCGAAAGCTTGGTAACTACGGAGCTTCTGGCCTGAATGTAGTTACAAGCGACGGAGAAGATAGAATCGAAGCTGAGTATGGTTATGCTAGTAACTTACTTCGTATAGTGGCCGTTGATGTGAGAGCGCCAACTTCTTTAGCGCATGAAATAGCTCATTACAGCGATACTGAGCTGAACGCTTCTTCAATGTTGCGAAGTAAGATGGTTCGTCATTTTGCAGATAAAATGGATAACGCCACATTAATGGATATGTATGGTGATAAAACCGTAGGTTATCTAAACAATGATCGAGAGGTTGTCGCTAGGTTAGGTGAAATTGGATTTGCTTTACACCAGATTGGCTTTGAAGAGGGTGACACGACAGAAGTTGTCTTGAAAAAGTCGAAGGCATGGGAAGCTAGCCTTAAGGAAGGCGATGCGACTTATCACGTTGCAATCGTAAAGGATATGGAAGCTTACATGGCTGCTGGGGAGCACAGCGGTGATGTTTATAAGAAAGAATCTTATTTCAATATGGCAGAGTGGACACCCGAAGAGCTAGGAATGGTAAAAGATTATACTCAGTCTTTTTACTTCGACATGCAGCCGGAAGTTCAAGCTGCTTTGGTGAAGCGTTTAGAAAGTCATGGTGCCAAATTATCTACTTACACCAAGATGCAGGCTAAACGTGAACGGACTCGACGCGCAAGACCACTGTCGGAGCAAGAAATTAGATTAAAGGTGTGGGGTGTTCTAAAGCAAGAGAAGGATATTCTCGGGAACTTGATGGAGATTGGTCAGAAAGAGCGATTGTTTGACCAAGGTGAATTCTCCTATTATGCAACTTTAGATCTTTCGACAGTTTTTGCTGGCTCTAGAAAACGCAATAGTTTGTCACCGGTTCTCATTAGTTTGCAGTATGAAAACTACGAAAATCTAGTCGAGAAAGCAAATGAGTTGGAGGCCACGGCAGAACTGGCCGTCTTGCAGTATGGTGCGGGTAAAATGGCTGAAGCTTTTAACGAGAAGTCGGAGCCTGAAGGGTTTGACGTGTTAAGTCACAGTAGTCGTTTCTTAATCTCTAGAATGGCAAACAGCGAAGAGTTGGCTGGGGTTCCTATTCAAGATTTTATGAGCTTGAGGGTATCTAACTGGACTACGTTGAACTCTGATAGTGTTACAAGCAACAAGTGGAGGGAGAAGATAAAGAACTCTTACAGTAAAGCTACTGAAGGGCTAGAGGGGCTTATCCAAGAAGCGTCGTTTGACAGTATACACCCTGTTGCTCAACACGCTTTCACAGCAGCATATCTACTGAATAAAGCGGACAACCTCCCCGCTATTGACGAAAGACTAGAAAGGCAGTTGCATGATGATGCCTTTAATATGCGTTTGGATCACTTCACTGATGAGGATAGAGGGCTAGGCGCTCTTATGTCATTGTCAGAAAGCCAGCCGCATCAAAATTTAGTGGACACTTCCCAGCTAATGTTTGCTTTAGGTGATACAGGGTTAGAGCTTGAGTTAGTTGATGGTATGGTTAACGATGGTTTGCTTGAAAAGTTAGATATCACACCAGAATACATGGAGTCGCTTTTTAACACCGAACAGTTCAAAGAGCTTGGGTTAGAGAAGGTGAAGCCTGGGGAATGTGTTATGGATTATTTTGGTCGCCTCCAGAGTAAAGCCTTTCCTCAAGAAAGTGGAAACTATCACGATAAGTACCTTGTTCCTAGTGAAGAGGTGACTAGCACTAATAGGACATATCTAAAAGCCACGCCTTATGAGCGCGAGCCTTTAAGAACCTCTTCACTCCACGCGTTGGCGTATTTAGCTCAAGCTAAGGGAGATGAAGCATCGATTAAACAATTTATGGTATCTCTGAGTTCAGCAATGGAAAACTCCACGAAATTTAAAGAGGTACTGGATGCGAAAGCTGTTTCAAATGTCGCTGAGTACAATTTCTTTAAAATGAATGCTACGGCAGCAATAAACTTTAGAGGGGCAGGTGTGCGAATTCATACGCCTGAATCACTTCTTGTCGAAAAAGCACTCTTAGCGAAAGAAAAATCTCCGACTAACTCAAAGATAGTAAATAGCATACCAACAGAAATGCTGAAAGATGCTATGAAATCGAAGGTTATGGGAGATGTTCTAATAGCAAGCAACCCCAAAAAACCTGAGCCAATGAGTGTTAAAGCGGTGAAGTTAAGTGGAAGTGTGCGCTCAGCTGTTGGGCAAAATGTGAGAATTTTACCTGTAGGTAAAACTGCCTCTCAGCACCTTGCGGAATCTACTCATTCAGCATTAGTGATAGTGCAGAGTGTCCTTTCAAGTGTTTCAAATAAAGTTAATACGCCGGAATATAAAGATGATGTGTTGCTTAAGCGTTCTGAGGGAAGAGATGCAGCAATTGAGTATGGAGATGTTCTGATTAATCTGGAAAATTCATTAGGCACCAAAGCTTATGAAGTTTTACGCTTTAGTCAAAACACCGACTTGACACAAATACCAAGGATGCATGGTCAAGAGAAGCTGGAGCGTTTATGGTCGAGTTCTTCAAATTACCTTATTCAATACCACCAAGATGTTTACGAGCCGGTGGAAGCAATAGTAGGGGAGAGAAATGATGCGTTGTCTCTAGAGCGTTCAGCTGAGATTATGAGAGAGCGCATAGCGAACTTGGACATAAACAAGCAGAAGAATCCTGAGATGGAAGAGAGCGCGTTGAAGGTTGATGCAGCACCTGAGTCTGTGGAGAAGCCAGCACCTCAAGAAGAGCCACCCATTCCACCGGTTAGACCGAGTTATGGGCAGCAGAGGAAGATGTTTTAACAGTGCCTGTTAAATAAAGTAATATCGGAGATTGAGGGGGTATTCCCCCTCAATGTGTCGATGTCACTGTGCCACTCAATCAAGTTCAACATAATGTTGTTGTGTATTTTTCTAGACCAGTTTCTTTTACCATCCTCATCCTCATTGCTTTCAAGCTTTGGCTCAAGAGCCTGACATACTCGTATGATGTATATTCTCGCATTCTTTTCAGTACCAAAAAATGTGATAAGCTCATTATATAGGAAGTAGGGGATGGTAATAACAGAGTAACCTTTCCCTGGGTTTATCGTTAGTTTCTCAGACTCAGCGAACTCGCTACTGATGACTTCAGATGCGGAGCCGATTATCCATTTAAACAAGCTAGCTTGAACGATTCCAGAGAAAGCGCCTTTTACAGGGTTTTCTATGGTATCAAGATTTTTAGCTGTCGCATTAATAATGCGCGTCATGTTCGTCTTTAACGCTGAAGTTACATGATCTGGATTAAGATTTTCCTCACTGTTCTGGTAGAACCCTTTTACAATTTTGGCTCGTGCTGCGTAGTAAAGAAATAAAGGCATAGAAACCGAGCGAGGTTTACCAGTATTAGTGGGGTAAAGGTCTGCTTTTGTTGAAGGATGGTTGGCATTTACATCTGCCAAATCCCTCAGTGTTAGAGTTGCTGTAGTAGCCATGAAGCTTCCTTAAAACATTTACAATACTAAATTCTCATTATGATAATTATAGGTTGATTTTTCATAATGAGCAACATATACTAAGAATATAGCATATATTTGCACTAATTAAAGGATTTTATAAAGTGACCCAGCAGAATATTAGGTTACCTAAGCCACAGATCAAAATCAGAGAGCGAAATGATAAAGTATATAAAAAACTTCGCGACATGGGAAAGTCGGAGATCGTCTCTATAATTGGCGGGAATCGTATATCCAGCGGGGATAATATTGCTTCATTATTTAAGCCATCACTTGGAGGTCTAAACCTTCATCTAATGAAGGATATTGATAAAGCAGCCGGTCGTATTTCTAAGGCCATCTTAGATGGAGAAACGATTGCTTTGGTTGTTGATTTTGACGTCGATGGAATTAGTTCAGGGGTTGTTTTGTTTTTGGCGCTCACGGAATATATGGGCTGTCCTAAAGATAAAATTCGAATTCACGTTAATAAGCGTAAAGAATATGGCTATGGCTTCAACTCTAAAGCTCTTCAGGCTGTATTGGCGCATGATCCCAATGATATTCCTACTCTAATTTTAACAGCAGATCAGGGAAGTAACGATAATGCCACTGTGAAAGAATACATGGCTTTTATGGATAAAAAAGGGATTGAAGGCGCAAGTGTTATTATCACAGACCACCACCACATCCAAGAAGAGTTGGCGTGTGTTGATGCATTTGCATTTGTAAATCCACAGCAGAAAGAGTGTCAGTTTCCTGATAAGACTATTTGCGGTTGTGTTGTTGCGCTGTTCACTATGGTCGTTACGCGAGAGGCTCTTATTGAAAAGCGGGAGGCTTTGGGTATAGAAGGTGAGATAAAGCCAATTACTCCCCTTATTACTTACGCTTGTATGGCTACCATTGCTGATTGCGTGTCATTAAAGAGCGAAATCAACCGTTTTATTATTCGGAAAGGGAAGCACGACATAAACAACGGAACACTACCTGCTTTAGAGGTTATTAGAGAGAATATAAAGGCTCCTGGGACGTTAATCACTACAACTGACATAGCTTTCTCATTAGCCCCTCGTATTAACGCTGATTCTCGTACAGGAGGTGATGGGACAACATCGATAAATTTCCTTTTGTCTAAGACGGTAAGTGAAGCGCGTGAGAACTGGGCAAAATTAACAAAACGAAACGACAACCGTAAAGACGAAGAGAAGATAATGCTGAACGAAGCCCTAGTGCAGGCGTCCTCTCAGTATTACGATGAAGGTCGCCGTGGCTTAGTTCTGTTTTTACCAAAGGGAAATCATGGTATACATGGGATTGTAGCTTCTCGCATTAAAGAGAGGTTTAATTGCCCAACCATTATATTTAGCCCTAATAACTTAGAAGATCCTGATTCGCCGTCTCGTTTATTGTCAGGTTCTGGGCGAAGTGTTGAAGGATTCGCTATCGATAGTGTTCTTCTAAAAATGCAGACGACAATGGATTTTAAGTTTGGCGGTCACCCGATGGCATTAGGTGCCAAAGTGAAACAGAAGATATTGAAAAAATTCGCTTCATTATTTGATGATTTAGTAAAAAAACAGGCTGAGTCAAAAGGGTATACGGATACGTTCTTCTATCCAACTGTAATGATCGACCATATATTGCAAAGTGAAGAGCTAAACTGGTTGCGCGGCTTGGATATTCTTTCTGAGATAAACCAACTTGACCCATTTGGTCAGCGTTTTGCGGAACCATCTTTTGGACTTAATGTTCAGGTGGCAGATTTTACTTTGATCGGCGCAAATAAAAATCATGTTCGTATCAGATTTAGAGATTCTATGGGAGTTACTCATCAAGCAATGTACTTCAATTACACAACAAGCCCTATCTACGGGCTGTTGAAAATCGGTGAGCGCTACACGATAGCCGTAGATCTTCAATACAATGATTTCACAAAGAAGCTTGGAATGATAATTCAGGCTATTGAGATTGGTGTGAACGCGGTGTCGCAGAAACAATAACGGTATTATCCTGCGCCCTTCGCGTGTTAGCGAAAACTATAGCTTCATCATAAGGCATCACTTCGTGGTGCCTTTTTCCATTTATTTCTATTTGATAGTTCTTTTTAGGGAACCAATTGTTTGCTTTGTAAGGGGCGTTACAAGTTCCGCATGAGATTGCTTTTTGTGTGTCTTCAAACTCTTCCCACTTCTCACAATTAGCACAGTAGACATCACCGAAAGCGGAGTATATTTTATTCCCGTCATTATCTATACCAGTAACCCCATTGGCGCTTTCGCCATGCTCTGGTTCCTTGATAACCCAAAATGTGCCTTTGCAATAAGTTGCTTTCTTTTGGCTCATGTTACTAATAATAAAAATAATCAATCAGCAGAGGTTATAAGTTTTAATCTACTATGTAAAGTAGAGCCTAAGTGATATAATCCTAGCTCTACTTTTAAACGCAAAAAAAGGATTTTATATGCGAAAGGGTATTACTTTGGCACATCTTAGCGAAATGATTCATAAGAAACTCGATACAGTTGGGCGTGATATAGAGCCTGACTACCACCCTCATACATCTGAGATGAGAGAGACGACTAAGATGTGTCTTATTGTGTTAATGAGCAAGAAGGACGAGACATCTACTCGCCCTAAGTCATCTTGCGCACCGCTAAAACTATTCAAACAGGATTTCCCTGCTTTAGTGGATTTTATAGCAAACGATATTGATAAAAATGGGTATATTTCTTTTTATCACTACTTAGGCTTGCTAACTGCTTTGTCTCATCACTATGCAGATTGTATAAAAGAGGGTAAAAACAAAACGGTTAATTTAGCGGATAGCAAAAATTGGGAAGACCCGACTCACGATATGGCTGTTATGACGCTATATTTCATTGCAGGTCTATTGTTTAAAATTCCACTCCAAGAGCACAGTGAAATTTTTGGCGCGAGCGATGCGCAAATCACAGACATTATCGCATACACAAAATATCATATTGATAAAATGAATTAATATAGTATATTTATTGAAGTGGCTTAAGTGGTGTGATAAAATGCTCGCATAGCTTATAAATAAAGGTTTAGAAGGGGAAGTATATGAATCGCGGTATTAATAAAGTCATACTCGTAGGTAATCTTGGGAATGATCCAGAAGTAAGATACATGCCGAATGGCAATGCTGTAGCTAACTTAAGTTTAGCTACGAGTGAAAGTTGGAAAGATCCACAAGGTCAGATTCAGGAACGGACTGAATGGCACCGACTTACTATGTACCGTCGTTTGGCTGAAATTGCCGGAGAGTATTTGAAAAAGGGTTCGCAAATTTACATTGAAGGTAAATTGCAAACGCGCAAGTGGCAAGATCAATCAGGGCAAGACCGCTACACTACAGAAATCATCGTAGATCAAATGCAAATGCTTGGTGGCGGTGGTCAACGTCCTCAGAATAACCAGCAAGGTGGTCAACGTCCTCAGAATAACCAACAAGGTGGCCAAAACCAAGGTGGTTACCAACAGCAATCATCTAATCAAGGTGGTGGTCAGTCGCAACCAAAACAGCCACCAATGGCAGAGCCTGATTTTGATTTTGACGATGACATCCCGTTCTAGACGTTATAAATCAATAACTTAGCTTAATACGAACCAATATAGAGGGTTTGACTTGCTTTTGCAAGCCAAACTCTTTTTTGTTTTATTTTGCTGGTTTCAAAGGCAACTAGGTGTTTGTTAACTTACCCCTGTAAATGTTCACTTTTAGCGGCCGATTGCCCCAAGGGAGAATGAGTGGAGGCAATTCACCTGAATAATTATATTATTTACAATATTATTGTTGAATCTGTATTACTCTGTGTTATTATCAATATGAATATGTGAAAGCATGTTGCACTTTACGCAGAAATGAAACACCACGAGGCATCACCAACCAGTGATGCCTCTTTTTTTGTTCTGAATAAAAAGTTTCGTGTTATTATTCATTCATCAATGGATTGATGGAGTTTGTTATGAGTGTATCTGGCGCAGGATGCGGTGGGATTTGTAATCGTTTCAATGATGGTGCCTGCATGGGTGCTTGTTCTATGGATCGTGCTGGCAAAGAAAGCTATGTGAAAACGCTGCTCGTTAGAGAAAAGGCGCAAGCGAATGAACCTAGAACGGTCACACTTAAGCCGATTAACCCAGCAGCTTACGATATGTTTAAGACTCCATCACCTAAAGTTACTAAACAAAATGAAATTGAGTCTCCGGCTAATGTGGCGGAACAAATTAAAGTGGCTCCGTTGAAAGCGGAAGATAGAAAAGAATTTTTCAGGATGAAATTATAAGGGATTATGCATGGATGCAGATAGTAGAAAAAAAACCTTGAGCGAACACGTGGGTACCGAACCATTTTTTCAGCGTAGAATTGGTTTTGGTAAAAAGCGAATTATGGCGGAAGGCCACCGCGAGTATTATCATAACGAAGGCGTTGACGTGCAAGGGAAGCCACAGGGATTGTTCCTTTATGGTGTTCTGAATGGTAAGCCTACCAATGACTATATTCATATTCCGCCTTGTGAAAGACTGCTTTCTTCTCTAAAGAGCACGCTTGATGATTGCTATGATGATGTAGGGTTAGACCCTATGTTTGAAAACTCCCCCTGTATTGTGCACGACTTCATATTTAGTGAACACTCTCTTTCTACTGAAAGCCTGTCACGTGGCCGGTATGGCAGCAGGTTTAAAGGGATGGTGGTGACTAAAGGGATTCGCTTTAAGATTTATTTAGGTGTTGGGGTGTTTATACAACCTTTGATAGCCAATAAGTCACCTTCGGTTCAAGATGAGTTCAACGAAAGCAAAGCCTTTTTGGCGGTACCTGGGAATCAAGGGTATTTTCGAAAGTTGGCGTTGGCCGTAGAAGAGTTCCAGACAGATTTGTTTGTACACACTTGCATGGAGATGAGTAATGAAACCTAAACCGGCTACATCGTCAATTTCGTTGACTCTAGATAAACGCACAGTTGAACGCTTACGCCTGCTCAAGAAGGTGAAAGATAAATCTGGTGAGAGTGACATCAACAAAGCTATAAATAACCTGCTTTTACCTATGCTAGACTCTCTTGAAAAGCCTCTGGGGTTAAGTAAGGAAAGCTGGAAGTTTGTTAGAGTTTGTCCCTCATGTAGTGGTGGTGTATTAATCAAAAAGAAACGCCGCAATGATGCTGTCGAGTTCTATGGGTGTAGCAATTACCCTAAGTGCAGACACTCAGAAGATGCGAAGTAAAAGGTCATGAACGAAATGTTGAAAGAAGAAAGTGAATTACGCTCCAGCGCAAGTGACATTGAAAAGTTTTTAGAGCTTGAGTTCGATTGCTCCTATCCAATGGATAACTTATCTTGCGGTTCTATTTATGGTGTAGGGTACATTAAAACTTCAGAAGGTAAGTTATCTAAGGTTTTACTTGAAAAGGTTTCTGGTGGCACTCTCACGCTAAATGTATGCTTAGTTGATGCAGTTAGATTGCTAAGACTAGAAAAGGCTATGAACATGGTTTTTGTTCCGGCTCTATCGAAGTCTTTTGCTGAACTTATTCTCAATGAAAAGCATCAAACTTTGCTCGATGGACTGCCGAAAAGTGACGAAGGTGTTATCCTTAATACCCCAGTAATATGTTGCACTATTGACGGACTCGTTTATAATAAAGCACATAAAACAATAACAGCCAAAGCGAAACTCTTTTCTAAAGAGCACCTTCAATTGCTGCATTATCTCTCTGTGCAAAATGATAATTGGAAACGTGCGCTTACTGGCTAGCTAACAAGTTGAGGACGCGACTTGGCAACGGTTTTTGGTACAGTAAAAAAAGTTAAATACCACAACGAAATATCTGATTGGGCTGTGATTGAATTAAAAACTCAACATGGCGATCGGTTTATTGCGAAAGGTAATCTTGGTGCACTGTTAGAAGGATATCATTTAGAGTTATCTGGAAAGTGGGTTGCCAGTCCTCATGGTGGCTCACAGCAATTTGACGCATCTGCATATAAAGTATCCCCTCCCAGCACTGAGGAAGGGGTTTATCTTTTTCTAACATCTGGTTTATTTAAGGGGTTATCAAAAAAAATAGGCAGAAGTCTTGTAGATATGTTTGGAGCGAGAGCTTTAGACCATCTCGACGCTGACATTAATGTGCTCAATTTAGTTGATGGTGTGGGACCACGAAAATTTATACAAATTCGTGACTCCTACAAAGAAACTAAACCCCAGCAAGAAAAGATATTCACTCTGATCTCCGAGTACCAATTTAGCTTTAAAGAATCGCTGGAAATAGTAACCGCATACCCTAAAAACACAATAAGCCTTATGGAGCGCAGCCCTTATTCTGTTTATAAAGGAGTGTCTAAAATTCCATTTGTTAGGTACGACAAACGTATTATGCAAAAGGGATACCCTCAAGATTCAGAATTTCGTATAAGAGAAGTCATTAATCATTATATGAAGTCTAATTATGGTAAAGGGCATACTGTAACGAGCCAAGCTCAGCTTATCGAAAATGTCTGCAAGTACACTCGATTGGATAGGTATGTCGTGCAGGCACAGATAGATTGGTTATTACAAAAGAAGAGGTTGTGGAGCTTTATGTTGGGCAACACACCTGTCTTTCAGATGAAATGGCTTTATCAATGTGAGAAAGAGATAGCCACTCGCTTATCGTACATGATGGACACTCCTGCGAGTAAGGAACTGATATTCGATGACACTGACGAGCGGCTATCGATACTTAAAGAGCAGCAAAGGGCTGCGGTGGAAGCGCCATTTACGCATAAAGTCTCAATTATTAAGGGTAAGCCTGGGACGGGGAAAACAACTCTTTTACGTACAATGCTTGACTTGCTGGAAGCGCAAAATGCCGTGGTTCTAACTTGTAGTCCTACCGGTAAGGCTTCTCAGCGACTAAGAGAGGTTACAGGAAGGCACTGCGACACAATACATAGAACACTAGGGGCAAGCTATGAGTCTGATGAGTTTAAGTTTGATGACACTAGCCCACTAGTTTGTGATGTTATGTTAATTGATGAAACCTCAATGCTCGATACTCCATTGATGAGATCTATATTGAGGGCACTACCATTCAGTTGCCGCTTAGTGCTAATTGGAGACCCTGACCAGCTTCCTAGCGTAAATATGGGGGCAGTGTTTAGTAACCTGATAGACAGCAACACCATACCGGTTTACCAATTATCCCAAGTTTTAAGGATTACTAAAGAAGATGGTTCTATACCGACACCTTTAGCGATGGCCGAAAGTGTTTTATCGGGTGTATTTGCTTCGCCTAAAAATGACGATGAGTGGCTTTATATAAATACCGCTAGTAATGTACAAAGCGAACAAGCTTTGTTGAATCTTATTCGTAAGATGAAGAGTAAAGGTTTGAGCTACCATGATGTACAAGTATTTTCCCCTGTAAACGATGATGACTTAGGGGTTAATGCTTTAAACCGTATCGTAAAAAATGCATTCACCCCTGGAGCTGAAGAAGGTTTGTTGGTTGGTGATAAGGTAATCCAAACTCAAAACAACTACGACTTAAACTCGTTCAACGGTGATGTTGGTATAGTTAAAGAGATTGATGTGGAAGCAACCGGCGAAGAACCATACATGGTTGTTGATATGAATGGTAAAGACATAGAGTATGGTAAGAAGGATGCATATCAGCTTGATTTGGCATATTCGATTTCTGGGCATAAAAGTCAGGGTTCTGAGTATCCCTATACGATTATAATGATACCTGATCACTACTATGCCCTTATGGATAGGTACTGGTTAAACACGCTAATAACGCGGTGCCAAAAACACTGCACCGTTATTGGACCTCAAGGCGTTTTAGATAAGACAGCCTTGTCTCGTATTTCGCACCAACGTAAAACTCTATTAGTTCAGCAGTTAAGGTATTTTCTAAAACAACTGTGATAAATTAAACTCAATAACGCAAAAGGATTTGCTGTGAGTGTTGAAAATAGTGTCGCCCAATTAATCTGTGATGATGTAAAAAGTGGAAACGTTCTACGCTTAGGAGAATGGGCTAAAGAGCGCCCAGATTTCATTGAGCTGATGAACTCCAAGCTAGGATTTGACGCACTTTCATACAGTATAGAAACGCACAATTGGCGTATGTTGCGCTTTATGCTGGATTACAGACACTCACCAATCTTCGCAAATATTCTCGACACAGCGATGGAGAGTGATTTCGAACTCTGCAACAAGGTGGTAGCAGCAAATATTCAGAGAAATCCAGCTCGTTCTATGGATGTGCTCCGTGAGCTTACAGAAACTTGGAGATGGAAATGAGGTTATTTCTCCTAGTTATCATTTTGATGTTTACTTCTGCTGTAAGCGCACAGGAAATTGACGGGTGTGGGCACGTGGATGGAAATGTTTCACCTTATGATTCCACAATCTGTAAACAAGACAAGGCGTTCAACATACTGTCTGGTTTGTTCCCTGAGGTTTACCGAGAAGTAGCTGAAATCAACCAGTTGGATGAGATTGCCAGTGACGAAATAGATGAGATGAAAAGGCGTGAAGGTTATAACAGAGCCAACACGGTGTTTACCAACCTCTATGCAAACTTTTTTGAAATCGCGAAGTGGCTCCTTGTCATCTATGCAGCATTTTTTTCGCTGGATCTCATCGCAAGGTATGTAAAGAACGGTGACCTCACCCAAAATGGACGGTACAAACCTAGTCGGATGGTTGCAGGTGGTATGTCGAGTGCTTTTCTTCTAATACCGTATAAAACCTTTTTTATGGCGCAGATAATCGTATTTTGCTTTTCTCTGGCTAGCCTTGGCTTAGCGAATCTAATACATAGTACATTCATCTCTGCTCAGCAGGAACGGATTGAAGAGCAGTGGGAACATACGTTAACGGCGCAAGCTGACGGAACGGTAATTAGCGAAGAAAACTTGTCTTACCCTGCCTTCAAAGAAGATCGCCATAATCATTTGGCGAGGAAGTTCTACGAGCATCTGGTGTTAACAGAAATATGCAGAAAGCAAAGTGCGGATTATTTACTCAAAGGTGTCGCTGATCAGCTTCCCTCAAGTGAAGTAGAGAGCTACAGAAATTGCTTTTATGGTATCGATAGCAAACCTAACCTACTGAACTCTAGAGTAGACTGGAACAACAAAGTGTCGAGTAGTGATTATCCCTCTTTTATTAGCTTGGGGATGAGTTCTGAGGGAAATTTTCAATCTAGTGCTGGAGAAGTTTTTTCATACCATTCTGTTTTGTTTGAACTGGAGCCAAATAAGTCCCCACAGTGTGAATTATCAAACTATGAAGTCCCGTTTTACCAGTGTGGTGAAATTAAGTTTTATGAGCCAAATTGGGAGCAAAGCCCTTACACAAGTATTGTTGGAGGTGATTTTCTTAAAAATGTTTTATCTGATTTGGTGATGTCAATATCTCCTAGTTCTACGCCAAATGAAGTCAGCAGCATTGCGCGTAGTGGTTGGAGTAAGTTAGCCACTAAGATTGATCAGGAGATCGGTAACTGGTCAGAAAGTGAGATAAATGCACCTCTTAGCCTTAATGAGCTTAACGTTAGTGATTTCAATGACTATATGAGAGAGGCTAACGAACTTGAAGATAAAAAGAAAATTTTATACGCAAAGAATAGTAATGGTATTCGCCAGTTCGCGTCATTTTATTACCGGTCGGTGATGAACGCACTTATGTTTGGAAGAGTTTCTGCCATTCATGACGACGACAGAATTCAAGTTGAAACTAAAAGTGAATATGCAGCGCTTCAATACCATATGAATAAAATAAGGCCAATTGCAAAGCTGGTCGAGGAAGCTAACTGCGGTATTACCCCGCACAATCTAGCGAATTCGATTAAAGGTCTGGAATACATAAGTTCGGCTGGAGATGTTCCTCCTGAAAGTGTTATGAGCTTTAGGTGCGTAGACTGGGATAGTAAGGAAGTTTTAGGTCATTGGGATGATATTGGCGGTGTTGATGAAAATGAGAGACGTAAGGCTATCATTCAAAGGTATGACGCTTTAGTACTGGAATACGAAAAAGAGATGAAGGCGGCATATATCGAGCTTGCCAATTTAAGGAAATCTGTAGAGACAGCTTTCATTGAAGATTCAAAGAACCTTCGAGGCGAAAATATTTGGGTAACCATGCGACAAGAAGGTTTTCTGTCTATGGCAGAATATGCCTATGTAATGAACGATGAATATCAGACAGTACGAGATCAAATACAGTACATAACAAATAACTATTCTTTAGAAGGTGGAAGCACTGACCTTCAAATGCTAAGCCGGTCGCTTAAATACAATGGACGCACAGAAGGTTTGACGTACCCTTACTTCGATGAAGGCAAGGCCGTTATGCGGTACTTGGACGATCAGTTCAGATCGATAGACCCTTTTGTAAGTCGTGCGTCTTTCATTCAATCAAAAATGGCGCTTCATAATAAAGAGGTATACGACAGTGACTTTATCTCTAGCATTCTAAGGTCATTAGGCGACGTGTGGTCAATCACATCCGATTTTGAAAGCTTTGGTATGTCATCGCTTAAACTTTATCAGGAAGGCACCAAGGAAGCTTGTATGGCCGATGTTTCTAAGTGCCCTTTCCCTACTAGAGACCCTTTCATTCAACTGAACCAATATGGTCACTCGATTGTGAATGCGGCCAACTCTTACATTATTGCAGTTGCGGCAGGTAAGGTGATGTCTGCTTTGATTCAAAAAGCAAGCACATATGGTTCCGACTCTGGCGGAGATATAAAAAAGCAGAAGGTAATAGATAAGCTAAAAACAAAGGCTTATGCGGCTGCAACTAAGATGGTTTTAGTGGATATAATCACTGAGTTAAGTGGCAAAATCATAGATGCAACTTTAGTTCTCGTGCTGATGATGTGGGTTTTGGGTGTTGCACTTGCGTATTTGCTCCCGCTAATCCCTTTTCTTTTTGTGTATTTTGGTTTTGCAGCCTGGGTGTTGATTGTTTTTCTAACCTCTTTTGCCACATTTATTTTCTCTGTCTACTTGATACGCTTCAATGAGAAGAGGGAAGAAATTACTCGTTCTGCTATTCACTATGCTGGGCAAATACTTTTCCGGTTACCCTTGCAGTACGTATCGCTTGTTTTTGCGTGGTACTTCTTTTACGCGGTTAGTTATTTCATAGCAAACACGATAGGTCTTGCAAATGAGGGGATTTCAGCTGGCTCTAATGGTGGATTATTTAGCTTTATCTATGAGATTTTTGAATGGATAACAGTAGCGTTCGTTTTCTTCTTTGGCATAAAAATGTCTTATGACGTAGTAGAAGATTTAACTGGTGAGTTAATGAAAAAGCTAGGTGTAGACCACCAAGCTTCTAAAGACAAAGTTAATGACGTTATCAAGGCAGCTCTTTTCGATCAAGTTCAAGAAGCTGCTGATAATGTCGGCTCGAAAGCCACAAAGAAAAAGCCATCTAAGGAAAGGAAGGCTTATAACGATGCTCTTAGAAAGCTACAAGAGCAACAAGGACAGGGTGGTTCGCAGTAATGAAATTTTTTATCTCTCTACTTCTAATATTAGTTGTGTCTTTTGCTGCGGTGGGGGATGAAGTTGACACCAGCAATGAGCAAAACGGCTCTCTAGACGATGTTAATTACTTTATGGACGATGTTGGCGCTAGGTTTGTCTATGCGTTCTTTGGCCGTGATATGTTGGTGTATTATTTGAATGATCCCGAGAAGTCAGCCATGGCTGAGAGTGCGGATGAAGCAGTGTTGAATATCGCTGCTGCACCATTCAACCCTCAAATGTACAACTTCTTTATTCAGTCAATGTTTTCAATCGTGTCACTCGTGGTGGTCGGGTACTACCTTTTCCGGCTCTTTTTCTTTACTTTCGAAATGGGATGGCTAACAAAGCGTGAAGGTGTAATGCCTATGAAAGATGGGGACTTCAGGCAGTTCATGATTCGTTTTGTTGTCCTTAGCGGTATGGTCTTATTCCCTGTGGTGGGAGTTTTTAACGCAAGCCAAGTCGCGATTTTTAGTTTATACGGCAAAAGCGCTGAGTTTGGTAATAAAGCCACTTCTGATTTAATAGATAGTCAACGCCAATCTGTAACAACTGTTAAGTTACCTAAAAGCGATGTGAAACACGACTCTGGCCTTGCTCTAAACACCTTCTTTAGTTGTCTTCGCATGACCAAGACGGAAGAAGACTTACTCACTTTGACTATGTTTAAAGATGAGGAAGTGGATGTAGTGTGGGGTACGACAGGGGTTGATGGTTGTCATTTACAAGTAACTATTGGCGTCGATAATGAAACAGACAAAACTGTTGAATTAATAAAACGAACTCTTCCAGAATTCGCGGTGAGTGAAAATGCGATTTTCAATGCGCAGGTAAAAGTTTTTCCTCAATTACTAGAGCGTCTATTTCAGCTTTCCACAGATTTCTCAGGGGTTCTAGTTAAACCTAGAGAGCATACGTTAGGAAGAGATTTGGGCGCTATGGCTACGTGGTCAGAAGCGGGGCAATCTAATTTCTCTAGCACGTATTGGGAGGGTGCCTGCCCGCCTTTTTATGCTTGGACGTTCCCGAAGGAAGGAATTAGCAAAGTTGAAATGCAAGCTTATCACTTTATGTCGGCGCGATGCTTGTCATATGAAGTGAACAAGAAACTTCTGTATCCAGATTCTTATGGTGAGCTAGCTTCATTTTTGTCAGAAGGGGTGCTGAAGAACAGGGAAGTAATGTTGTGCCATGATAGCCTTTCAACTATTGATCCTGTTCTTGGTGTTTACAGCGGAATTGGGCAACCTAGTGGTAATAGAGAGGTTGATGAAATTGGACTCAGCGCTTGTATCTACCAACAATGTTCAGACAGCGGTTTAAGTGCTGGTGGCTTGTATGCTTGTGCGAATGCCGTAAGTCTTTACAAACGTGCTGTGACTGACCAAAGAATTAAAGATATGGGCGGTTTTGTACTAGGCGCTTATATGTTTAATCTTTTCACTCAACCCGAACTTTCCGATGTTTCTAAGAAGGTCTTTAACGGGTTTGATATTAAGTTTTCTAATAGCAGCTTTAGCCAACCGCCAACGATAAGTAGCACTGATTTATTTTCGATTGACATAGATGTGCCGCCAACAGCCATGGTACATGTTAATAACAAAGAAGGGGTGTTAGAGGATATTATGTCAGCGTTTCTTTTCGATGATATACACGAAAAGATGGGCGGGAATGATGATAATGAATTTTCACTACAATCTCTTTTTTACCTAGATCGACTGTCTACCTGTGTTCGCCACCCGCTCGAAGTTAGCAACGGGTACGTATGTGGAAATGTTCCTCAGGAAATCAACAAGTGGGGGATGAATCTCGTTTACTTTGCGGCGAATTTTAAAGCGATGTTGGCCGTAGGTGAGGCTTATCGTAAAGTGACATTTTCTCTAACCAATAAGACTGAAGGTGGTTCTGCCGAATTCATTCCAGCTCAATCTGTTTATAGAGCAACGACTGCTGCGTTGACAACCATGGGTATGTCGTCAGAGTTAGCGGGAGTTCTTAACATATTGGGCGTGACGTATAACGTCGATGACGGGTTTGGCCAACTGCACCCGAGTCAATCAACAGTAATGAACTTACTGTCGAACCCAGTCATAGGGTATTTAATATCCGTAATGGATGATGACAATAACATGATGATGAAGTACCTAGATGCTTTCTTAGGTATCGTCTTTTTGGCTGGCTTCTTCTTAGGGGTAGTCGTTCCTTTTATGCCAGTGATGCTATTCATTACGGCTATAGGCATGTCGGTCTTCCTACTGTTCAAGGTGATGTTGTTGTCTAGCTTTAAACTGATAGATATCACCTTCAGTATGGAGCCTGACATGATCTCCAGAGAGATGGAGGAATTGTGGGGTGAAATTCTCGCCATGGTTTTGAAGATACCGCTGACAGTGGCAGGCGTTATTATTGCTTGGTTAATGAGTAACGTTTTGGTTAGTGAAATTATGGTCAGTTTAGATTTGGAAACCCTTTTCAATCTAAATTCAGTGGCATCGGCGACCGGTCTGTTTGATGGCTTTGTGATATTCTTAGTTACTAGCGTTGTCTTATTCTCTGTATTCTCAACAGTGATAAGTGTTATTGAGTCATTTTACGAATTTACTGTGAAATGGGTTGTTGGGGATATGCCGTCTAACCCATTTGATTCATCTAAAGGCTCTATGAATTGGGCAGAAACGAAACAATCCTTTAAGCATATGATTGCAAGGTAATAGAGTGAAGCATGGAAGCTTTAAAAAAGATTGTAGTTGTGCTGCTTGTATTGGTTTTTCCTCTACAGGCGGTTGGTCAGGATGATGTATCTTTTATTCTCTCTGAGCAGGCTTGTGATGAGCGGTTACGTGAAGTCATCAATGGTGTGGGAACCGATTCTGAACTAACACAGGATACGGCTAAATCTCTGATGGCCGCATGTGCAAGTGGAGATTTAACTCAAGATATTTCTGTCCAAATTATGCTTATGCTTTTTGGTGAGCAGGTTACACATGGGCTTGATATTACGAAGTTCATCGCCTCCCTGTTTACATCTTTTACTGGTGGCGCTCAAGTAAATTATGACGAAGATGAGGCTCAAAGACTAGCGAACATGTTCCCTGCATTTCAACAAGTAGTGTTGTATATGAATTGGGTCTTTGTAGGAATTTTTGTTCTTTTTCTTATCCTTCGTATGTTTATGATGCTGATGCGGCTGAATGCTGATCAAGATAGGGAAGAGTTTAAAAAGGGGTTGTCTCAAGATATATCCTCTTGGTTTTTCAATGGAGCACTTCTTTCTCCGATAACAGGCGTTTTATCGGGTATACAAATGATACTTATAACGGGTCTTGTTTGTTCCGTTATGTTGGCTAAAACAGTAGTCACATTGTTTTACGTTGGTAACGGCGGGTTCACACTCTTAGAAACTATAAGTAACGAAGCTCAACCGGCCATGATTTCTCATGCATCAAATAACATCGCTTACCATCTGTGCTCAATCGTGAGTAAGGATGAAATGGTTGAATCTATTTCATCAGTGTCGGGCACTAACTTCGAAGCTCTGGCAGCTGATGAGTATTTTCAGTGCGTTAATGGTTCGGAAGGTATTACATACAACGCCAACAGAAAGTATTCCCCTTCAGAAACGGTTTTTAGCAACTCAGAAACATCAACCCTTACCACCTTCCAATCGACCTACGATATAGGCTTAGAAAGACGCTTGCACGCCTGCTATGAGGAATTTGGTGGAGAGAACGAATACAACAAGTTGCCTGAGCCGCGAGATTGCGGAGAAGTCATACTCAAAGCGCCGATGGGAGCTTCAGTTAAACCGGAGGACTCTCCTGTTTTAAGAGAGTTAGAGCGAGTGTTTTTGAATACTGATTATCAGCAAAAGTTGTTCGAACAGGCTTTGTTGATGTATGAGTACGATTGTAGACAGGACGGGACTAGTAGTGCAATGCGTTGTCTATCGCAAACAGCCGTAGAAAATGGGTTGGTGTATGATATTTCTCAAAACACGGTTACCGGAGAAGACCAACTAATCTCAATTCCCAAGGGATTAGGAGAAATGACGAAAGGGGAGCTTATTGCCAATTTCGAGTTGTTAACGGAGAAAATCACGATCCACCTGTCAAACAATATTCAAAGTGTAGCTTCTGCATTCATGAATGAACTTACCGAGGATGAAAGTTCAGATGTAACTAAGCTTCTAGCAATTGACAAAGAGGTGGAGAAAATTAAAAACCAAATTGAACGCGGAGTTTGGTTGTCATCCGTCGCATTCGTTTCTGATATAGGTAAAGCGATTGATAAGGAAATAATCAATAAAATAACAGAATATGCATACTCGGTTAAATCTAACGTGATTGAAGACCAGATTAGAGATGCAGGCAACATGATCCCTGGCGTTGACATAAAGTCGCCATTATCGCTTGTTGCTTATGCAGGCATCACGTTAGATGGGGCTACAGCTGGCGAGTATGTTAGAGATAAGGCGACATCGATACTTATCCCTACATTTAATATATATAAGTCATACAAGCAGTGTTGGGAAAACACTATATTTTGCGACAAAGTATCAATAAACCCCTTCAGTCAAGTCGTTGACTTGGGCGTAACTGCTTTCGATTCGGCCGTTAATACAGGTGTTATCGCTGTGCTTGTAAGGAACTTCGCAAAGGCAACCGAGGATTTTGGTGGGAGTACATTTGCAAGGAAGTTTTCAAGTATTTCAGATGTGGCTGCGAGAGCCTCCAAGGTACAAATTTTTGATATGTATATCACTATTCAATTCGTATACATGCTGTTTGGCGCTATTCTCGCTTTATATATCCCACTTATACCGGTCTATGTATTGCTATCTAAGTTAGTATCATGGGTGAAAGATTTGGTGGGAGTTACGTTGGGGCTACAACTTGACCTAGCCACATCGCCAATAGGAGAGTATGAGAATAGGGCGCTTTCTGTTGAAGTAAGAAAGGCATTCTCATCACTATTTGTCTTAGGAGCACACTTTTTGTTTATCGGTGTGGGCGTGATGATGTGTTTCATCATGTTTAGCTTCTTTATGGGATTAAATGCAATTGTTGTAGGATTAGTTTTAGATATATTTGGTGTGACGAGAGTTACATCTCTTTTGGAGTCTATGCTCGCCGCTTTAATAGCAGATACCCTAATTATATTTATTATCTACTCTGAGGTAAAAGTGTCAGCTTCGATGATAAAGAAAATTCCCGACGCGCTGGCTGAGCAATTCGATATCCATATTGATCAAGACGAAACTATTGTTCAGAAGTTTGAGACGGTAATCAAAGGCCAAATAATCCCAGAGGTAAGAAAATTCATGGGATAGACCGATTTATCAAAATGATAATGAAATAATTGTAGGTGCTATTTATTTTATTATGATAAAATAAGTGCATAAAAATGATTTTTACGAAAAGGATTTCAAATGCCTAGTTATGTGGATATTACCCCCGAGTCGCTTAAAAAGTTTAAGCAGCTAGTACGAAGAAAAGTGTCACTATCTAAAGAAGACAAATATGTATTTTTGAAACTAGATGACGAAATGTTTAGACCTGTATTTAAAGAAGTGTTTAACGGGGATTTGGAGCTGGCAAAACGCGTTTTATACAACATGGTGTCTAAAAAAGATAAACAGGTTCCAATTTCTGAATTAGAGCGTATTCCTACTCTTAAAAAAGCTGTGAGCATGGTTAGTGAAGCGGTCTTGCATAACCAAAACGTGTTGCTGATTTCTGATGCTGATAATGATGGCTCTTTAGCGCAGGGTATTGGGTTTGAATTTGCTCGGTTTAGTCAGAAAGAAATCGATGTGCAACCAGCAAAATTCACAGCTGATACTCATGGTTTTTCAATCGAGCAGATTGAGGAATGGATGACCGCTAAGGGTATTAGTAAAAATGATGAGTTTGTCGTCATGACTGCCGATATCGGAACAAACCAAATCGCGGAACAAAAAGCATTTGAAAGCCTTTTTCCTAAGGCGTCTTTAGTTATTACAGATCACCATAAACCAATGTTAGATAAAATGGTTAATGAAGACACGCCGCGAAGTGTGCTTGTTAATCCGTACTCAGTGAGTGAACTGTCGGAACGTGATGGTTCTGTGGCCTCTGGTGGTTACATGCTGCACTTATTGTTAAAGAATGTGGCGGAATCGGTGGTACTGCAAAACCCTGAATTGAAAGGGCTTGAACAGTATGTTCATACTACAGAGTTGATGGGAGAGGCATCTAACCTCCTAGATTATGTTCATAGCGATGTGAGAATCAAACCTTTAAGAGAAGGTGATGCTGACCGAGCTGCTACGCTAGGACGAACTATGAGGCAGGGTGCATTAGGTAAGTGGTTGTCACCGGCTCAAGAAAAACACATCGACAATCTTAAGAGTAGCTTGGACGCAGAGGCAGCTGCTAACTTAGAAGAAATAAGATCGCGTATTCACACTCAGAACTTTATGGCCAAAACACTGCTAGATGTCATTCCAATGGTGTTGGATAAAGAGCCGATTCACCGTGTTGAGGCTGAAATCATTAAGCGCCTAGCAAAACCGGAAGGGACGAACTCGACTGAAGACTACATCACCCAAATAAAAGGAAGGTTTGCCCAATTTACGTATGAGCAAAGCTTGGATGCCAGCGTGAAAAATGCTTGGCTGAAGTATGCACAAAACATGTTCGACCAAGTAAATATTATCGGTAAAGATATTTCGACGTTAATTAGAGAAAATGAATTGTTGTATGTGCGAGTGCATGAAGAGTGCGTAGTAACTAGAGCTATCTCTGATTCAGTGAAAGATGTTTTCTCCGCTAAGCAATTGGCAAAAGCGTATTATGGCGCTGAAAAGCAACTGAATATGACCATCTCACATGCTACGCCTTCAAGTTTAAGTCTGCGATTCCGTTCTAAAACACAGGTGACAAGTATTCTTCGTGATATGGAAGATGACTTCCCTTTCGGTAAAGTGAATGTTGTAGGTCACCCATTTGCTGGTGAGTTAAACATAAAACTAAAGAAAGGGGTGCATTTTGACAATGAAATAATGGACACCCTGTTCTATGCGATAGATAAAGGCGCTATCGAAGAGCGTGGCCTCCAAAAGGCACGTCACTTGGTAGAAGTCGATTTTTTCAATATTGATGCCGTGATGAAGATTAACAACGCCATGAAGAGCGTTGTCTTTTCCAGTGAAGAATTTCAAATTCAACCTATCATTAAGCTAAATGAGTCTATGACGCTTACAAATGACTACTCGCTAATGGGATTGAATGCTCAAAGTGTCGTTTCAGAGGCTCCTTGGGAACACACGAGTGTCTCTTTAGATTTTGATAACTCCACGACTGTTTTGCTACCAAATACCGCGATTAAGAGCGCGTTGGACTCTAATTTCGAAAACAGAATCAAGCTGATTCAAAGTAGTGGAAGATCATTTCTGGGCACTGATATAGTCACTCCAGCACAAATGGAAAGGGATTTGGTTGTTTCGATTAAAACGCACAAAACCAAAGAACGCGAATTGATCACTGATTACCACAAAAAGCACTTCAGCGAAGGGATAAGCAAACGGGTAACGCGAGAGGAAATGATCGAAGCTATCAAGTTTGTTTCGGATCCAAACGTCCCATTTGAACGTCATGAAGCGTTAGTTTTAGACTCGTTAAATAGAACGAAAAAAGAAGCATATGCAGTTCTTGATATTGAAGCTAATGATGGTGGTACCGATCCAAAATGCTTTAACGTCGGGATTATGACTTACACCCGTAAGGAAGGTAGTGGTGAAGTTATATCCCAAGAAAAGTTCGACGAGATGGTTAAGTCTAAAGGTAAAATAACCAATTTCCGCGCTATTGATGGAGGGATATTGATTAACGAGCAGGTGGATGGTGAGCTTGTAACCGTTGTAATCAATGAAGATGATATTTCTCTACCTGTAAAAGTTGAGCGGTTGACAAATATGAGTAAACCCATGGTGGCTGAACTGGGTATGTCGGCCAACGATGCTGACGAAAAGCTAGTGGAATATCTATCACAGTTTGACGGTTACATCACCCAAGCTCATAACTTGCTCGGGTATGACCTCACTGGGATTAGGGCAAACTTTCCAGCAATGTACGAGCACATCTCAGAAAACATATTCTTTGACAGCGCCCCTGTTTCTCGTAGTGAAGCGGTCGTTTATATCAACACCGAAGTGGCGGCGCTAAAAATAGGAACGAAAAAGGTTAATTTCGTTACTACACCTGGTGCAGACTATTCAGTTGTAACAAAACTGATGGATAAATCAGGAGAAAGTGAGAATTTTAAATTCCCTTGTGTGAAAGGGGAGCATGTATTGGATGTAAGAGGGGATGATGTATTTATCGCCAATAATAAAACGCAAATTGTGACTCAATTAAAGTTAGATAGAGTGCAATTGGCTCACAACATGATCCGTTCGTCAGGAGCAATACCTGTAAATGCAACTAAGTACAGCGTTGCATACATGATGAAAATGTCGAGCATCAGAGATCTTCTTGATGCGAATAGAACTGGAAATATCATCAAAAAAGACTTTGATGGAATGGGGCTGTTAAGCACAAGCCCAGAATTAGATTCATTGTGGGAGCTTTTTCAAGAGCGATATGATTTTTCAGCTTCTTTAACTGAAAATATGGCGAAGCTGTCACAAACTGAAGAGTATAAAAATGCTGGTCTGGGTGTTGAGTTAGGGGAGTTGGCATCTGAAGAGCAGCCAACTAATTTGAATCTAGCTAAACAACACGGTGTGTACAGTGGATTTGAAAAAGCACCAAACAAAACGCAGATGAAAGCCATTGAGGCTGCACAGAATACTGTGACAGGCTATGACGTTTTCAAAGCTAACGCTTTAAACTACCTTTCAAATAACAAAGAGGTAGTGAACCAATATTCTCTGGCTTGGGCATATAGACTGCTATTGGATCATGAAGAGCCTACAGCAAGGAATGAAGGGCTAGAGAAGGGGCATATTCAAGGCATTTCACGAGATTATGGTGTTGATGTCGGCGTGGCTGAGAAAATTTACGATACAACCTATAACTACAAAAAAGGTCGAGGCGGCGTATCCAGTTACACCGCTGAAGAAACCCATCAAAACGTAAATTTAGGTGGCGATGCTTATCAGGAAGGGATTGCGTATAGCAATGTGTTGTGCGAGAAGACAAAGAACCCGTTTTTAAATGAGCCGGTTCCGTCAAAAGCCTTGGAACTTAATTATAAAGGTATGATGCGAACCACTTGGATAGCTCATGCAAGAGAGGTACTCAGAGCTACTATTGAACGTATTAGGGTTAATAGCTATTCGCAGCGACAGAAGAATGCTTTTGACTTTAAATCGAGAGGACGGGATGAGTTTTTAAACAAAACAAGTAACGCCATGCTTAAGCTCCCTAATTTAAGCGATGGTGAATACGTTGAGTTCAATGATATGACTGCTGATTCTTGGTTCAGAAAGGGTGAAGAGGAAAGGGAGCTTATCGAAGAACATGTTAAGAGGGTAGTTGATGCAGTTGTGCTCGAAAATAGCCTGAAAAGCATCAAGGATGAAGATGCCAAAACTATTATGGAAGGCATGACAACTTCTGATGACGTTAAGGCGTCAATCAAGTACCTTGAAGATAATGTTGGTTCGATAAAAATGAATGTCTCTGAAAGCAAATTTAAAGAGTATTCAGACCTTATGGTTTCAACACTTGTAGATGGTGCGCCTTACAAGCTCTCTATTAACAAATGGGTGAACAACGATGAAATAAACCTTCTGAAAAGCATGGCGTTAGAGGCTGCTGATATACTTAGGGAGAAGTTTGCTCACCCCGTTCACGACGACTACATTTCACATATAAATGATCAGCTTGAGAAAGCCAGAGCGCAATATAACGTCTTTGATAACGTTCGCGCTAAAGGTAAGTTGGAAGACGATGTAAGAGAGCGCTACAAGGAGTATATAGCTGGACCAGTATCTTCCGAAATCACAAAGCTGATTAAAGCGCTAGAAGGGAAAAGCCAATTGGTTGCTGAGAGTTTTCCTGAACTATCAAGCACATTATTGACAAAAAAGACAAACCCTATAGGTAATTTTCTATCTACACGAGAAGTAGGGGGAGCTGTGGAGAAAATGAAGTATATTCGAGATTTTGCCCGTCAAAATACCCCAGAGAACTTCGAGCTAAAACAAGAAGTCAATGGGGTTAGCTTTAGACGTTAATTAAATGAAGCCTCAACTACTTTGTTGGTTGAGGCTTTATTCCTGTTTGGTCTTCAAAATCAAAAGTGATTGTTTTGTTGCCAGAGTTTAAGGTTTTTAGTGTAAATGAACCTAGAGGTGAGATAGTTATCTTCTTACACTCCGAGTAAAACAATAAATTGAATACTGCACAGATAACGGATTGATACAGATAGCTAAGATTGTGCTTTTGTACCAGCGACTCATCAAACTTGCGGCTGTTAAGCGCGTAATCAGACATGAACGACAGTTTCTCTAAAAGAGGCTCTGGTCTAGCCGATACGTTCAAAAGCCTCTCTAACCCCTCTGGGGAGCGTTCTAGCAACTTAGACAGCATTACGTTAATGGAAGTTTTTTGCTGATTAAGTGGAGCGGTGTGGTGAGGATCTTCTGTTCGACACTTCCATAGCTCCATAAAATAGAAATTCGCCTCTTTAGTAGACTTACTTTTCTCAAGCTCGTGTTCAAAAAGAGCGTGCAAAAGAACCGCGAAATTATCAAAAACGTGAAGTAGTTTAGATTGCTTTTCGCCTTCGTGGTGCGCTTTTAGAAAATCTACGAACTTTTCCTTGTCGTAATATTCAAGGTTGGTAACTGTTTTCATTTTATTTTTCCTCAAAAACTGAAATTACTGCATGTACTGGCACAAACCCAAGTTGCCTGCTGTCTAACCCATCAACTCTATTGTCAGAAACCAAAAACAGTTTGCCTTCAGGCACTTTTATGGTGACTACGTTCCCCTCGACTTTGCCGTTTAGGGCTTTAGTTGATAAAGGGATAATCGATTGCTCAATCAGCTTGGATTGCTCAGTTGTCATGCTGGATTTAGGTGTCGCTAATGCATAAACAGCATGTGTCTTGTCGCCAATTGTTTCATATAGGTAGGCGGCAGGAACGAAAGTGTTTATGTTAGATTTGTCTACCACATCAAAGGTAGGTTTTGACAAATCGTTTTCATAGGTGAAAGGTTGACCATTCAATGTAAGGAATAGGCCGGTGTCCAAAGATAGAGTAAACACGTCACCTGGGACGCCCATAACTCGCTTGGCGAAATTCCCTGAAATATTCATTCTTTGGCGCAAAAGATTAGCTGAAGGGTTATTGATTTCTTCAGATTTAAACAAAACCACTCGAAATCGCTCAGGTGTTATGAATGTACGTGTTGTAACGTGAACTTCATCCTGAGTGTAATTTGGTAGCATTGAAATGCCCGTTATCACTGCAACGGGGTGCTTGAAATAAGAAATTGCGAAGAAGCCAATTGTTGAAGCGAACACAATGACAAGAAGCATCGTCGCGAACCTAAACGATGCTTTTTTGCCGGACGCTTCGGCAGTATCTTTAGATATGGCGTCTTGAGATAAATTTTTAGTCAACAACATAAGCTCACTCATTAGTTATAAGTAAGCATGTTACATGCAAGCCGAGTATCGCTCCATACTTTTGAAGGCTGCTTAATACGCAATATCAATATAGCATATAAAAAAGTTTTTTCAAATCTATTTTATGACTCAAAATCTTCTTTGAGCGCTTTATATAGAAGTCTTTCATCCAACCGGTCAATTTTGTAATAACAAACACCAAACTTGTCCATTTGAAGGTAAAAATCCTCTCGTTTTAAGTACATAAATTTAATGAAAAGTTCGGCAAGTATAGTGCAGTACAGTTTTCCGTGACTTGAAAATGCGAGGGTAAAAGTGTCAGGGTCTAGTTGAGATCTGTTTTTATAAAACGGGACATTTAATCCAAGCATGAAGCAGATGTAATGAGCTAGTTCATGAAGGATGATTTGCGGGTTCATAGCCCACGACTCTGGGAAGTGAACAGATAGTTTATCTATTGTTATTGCTTCAGGGGGAGTGTCTGAAATTGCATAGAGAGTAGGGTTGTCGTCTTCAGGCGTATTCAAGGCGAGTTCGGGTTGTTCTTCATCTGGTAAGTTGCCTTCGTCCAAAGTGGTTCCGTCTGTGAGCGATAGTTTAAAGAAAGCGGCGTTGCCATCTTTCATGAAATAAACATCAATCCAAGGCAGGCGAACAAATGACAGGGTGTTCTTGATTAACCTGACTACCTCCATTCGAGTCATGTATGATTCCTGCCCGAAAGTGGTATGTTGGAATTCATATAGGTTCTCTTGTTGAACATCATTCAATTCATATCGAGCGAGTAGTTTTTTGTCAAATAACGATCTGTCTAACATACCGAGCAACTGAGAGTGCATCGTTCCATTTAATTTGTATGCAGCGTTGTTGTTGATTGAGCTTCGCTTAGGAACTATTGCATTCTGATAAAATGGGTTTTGGCCAGTTATAGAGGAAAAGCTCCCTTTCGATTCCGATAGAACGAGGATTACGGTGTGTGCAGCTGAGCATAATTCGGCATTGTGCATTAATATGGCATAACGGCCTCTCTGTTCATCCTTCACTTTGTTTAATCTATTGTCAAAATCAAAGATAGCATCACTTTGAGTAGGGTATGCCTTTGTACTCAAAAGTTTGATTTCGGCGTGCTCGTCTAATGACTGTGGGTGTTCGAGATCTTCTTTTGAAAAACCATTTTTTTTATGAATAAAAGTTGCGTGCATAGTGATATATCCTAGTTGTTACTATATACTAGCGCAAAGCTAAGTTAACTCACCAAGGATGGAGTATGAGTGGTTTATTAAGTTCATTGGGCGGCAAATTTTATCGTTTTGGAGGTAAAAAAGCTGTCGCTTATAAAAATGAAAAACATGTCGAAGAGGAAAGTAAGCGAAAATCTCTTTCGAAAGAGCATTCAATTGCTTTTGCAAAAAAAATAGCTGGCATATTGCCCGTAGAGGCATTCAAAAAACTAGAAGAGCATCATAATTATAAAAATGTGCGTTGGGGTGCACGTCGAGTAGCAAGAGTCCTGAATTATTCAATGGCTATACTAGACAATGAACTTCATAGAGAAGATGGTGCTTTGGATAATGAAAGCTATGACTGGTCTTGTGATATTGTCACCTGGATTGCATTCTGTCACATTTTACCCGTTAGATATCAATTGAAAACAGATGACGTCTATGGGCACTGTCGCCCAATGATACTTGAAGCGATCAGTGTTGCGGAAACATTGAAAGGCGCTTGTTTTGATGAAATGGAAAAAGAGCTGATTATTGATTGTGCAATAAAGTCACATGAGATACCGGCTGAGAACCATATCATTCTGGATGTTTTTCATGATGCGTGTGTACTCGACAATCAAATGTATGACGACGTATTGCATAAAGAGCTTTTAAGGACAGAGTTGGCCAGAATGGGAACTTATCAAGCTTGGAGTAAGAAAGTTAGCATGAAGAACTTACAGCCATCTTGGGTACTATATTTACAGGATGAATGGGGGATAGATTCATTGTCTAATATCGAAAAGTCAGAACAAGAGCTTTACCAAAAGGATGTTGATAGCGACACAATAATGTAGAAAAAAGTAAAGAAGAGAGAGTCTATCATCGGTAGACTCTCTTTTTTTGCAGTTTTAGGCTGCTTTATCTTCGGTTTCGACTCCCGCCTCAGATTTTGATTTATCAGAGTCAGAACCGATTTCGAATTTAGTCGACATTTCGCCAAAATTCTCAGTAACGGCATTGGTGATGTGGAATGTAGAGATGAACAGTCGGCTCTTTTCTAAAAATAATTGGCCTAAACATGCCATAACGTGATTTAGCGCTGTTTCGGCCTTCGCAGGTGACATGACTTCATCGTTAAAATGGTTACCAACAGCATCAATAAGCAGTTTTATCAAAACTTTCATTTGCAGAGTTTTGGTCAACTCTACTCGAATCTGCCCTTTCGTGTCATTAAGCTTGAATTCAACATCAATGAGGTTGCTTAAGCCTGATTCAGATAGGGCTGTGCTCGCATGTTCAGACATGTATTCGATGGCATCCTGCGGCAAAAGTAGTTCGCCTTGAACCTTTAGTTCTTTAATATCCATCCCTTTCTCTTCCGCAAAAGAAAAGAGGTTTGTGAAATAGGCGTTGTGCTCACCAGCGATTGAAGGATCTTCTTTGATGAAATTATTTATCGAGTCGTTAAAGGTTACAGATGATGTGCTGATAGACCGTGATTTCAGCTTAGCAGTGTTAGTTAACTCAATACCTTTGGCATCTTCGTTTACGGAGAAGAACTCAATCGTCTTATGGAGGTTAAAGGCACCGACAGTTTTAAGTTTACCGGTAGAGTAGGACGGGTAGGACGTTAAGTTAATGTTCTCACCCTCAAATAGACCGTCTCTAAGTTCAACTAAATGCTTAGCTCCATCGAAACCTTCACTGCTAAAATTCATGGCGTAATTTCTAAGCATGACAAGCATTCGGCGAGTTTCCATGGATGCGCTATTAGGGTTATTTGACCACAAAACATTGTTTTTAAAATCAATGAAGAAAACGATGTTTTTCGACTTTTCAATCTTCGGAATATTGTCGCTGTTTTTGCGGGTAAACAAATTCTCTGAAATGTCTTCTTTAGCCTGATCATAAGAGATTGGGCAATCACCTTTCATCGATTCGAGGACTAAGTTATCAATGGCAGCTCTAATAGCTTTATTGCAGTAGACCTTAGTAATTTGCTTAAGGTTTATAAAAGCGCCAACTGTCTCGCCCTCATTATCTTCTATCAAAATGAAAGGGGAGTGGCCAAATCTTACAAAAGGTGCGAAAGAATATACCATGTAAGCTGAACCATCTGAGGCTTTATCAACGGATGTGTAGGGGTCAATGCTTAAGTCCACTTCGTTGTTTCTTACAATGCTATCTACCTTATTTATATAGTTAGCTAGTCCATGGCTAAAATTTAGGTCTTGAGTGATCTCGCCATCAGATAGCTCGAAAGAAAAAGCGTTTCTTGGCTTAAACATTAATTTGATTATATGCTTAGCTTCAGCTGTAAGTATCTCAGAAGACATACTAGTTCCTTATTTTATTATGAGAACAAAAATCCATTTATTGAGGGCTTATTATATATTAACTGCCCGACAAACGATACAGTGTTATAAAATAAAAACGGCAACAATATAGTAAATTTATATTGAAAACGAGCTGGTATTTTAATATGATAATTATCCACTTCAAAGGAGCACACAATGAAAAACACAGTTCTTAGTTTTATCACCGTTGTATTCACCCTTCTCTCTATTGGCGGGATGGTCACAATCAATTCATCAACAATCTCTAATTACTTAAGCTTCACCGCTGCAAAAGCAACTTCTGCCCCACATAGCACTGACGGTTCGCGCCGGATTTGGAAAAACACAGGTTCATTGGCGTCTGATACTTCACATTTCATGCTTTCGAATTGCACTAAAGGCGATGAGTTTGTTAGGGCTAGTTTAGGTGGAAATTTAGGTGAGTATTCTGATGATACAATTGTGAGTGTAATTAGGGAGTCGAACTCTCTCTGCTGAATGTCAGATATGTATTAGGAAAAAGGAGGCGAGTGCCTCCTTTTTTGTTGCCTGTGATATAACTAATTAAGCAGAATTAGATAAGGATATCATCATGCCAATCGCAAAAGACAGTGCTCAGTCCGAAGAAAAGAAAAGCGTAAAAAGCCAGACCACTCCCCAAGTAGTAAACATGTACCGTAAAATCATGGTTCTAGAAGAGCTATTGGAGCTGCGAGAAGCTCGTTACAAGGCTGAACTTAAAAAGTGGAAGGAAGATATTAAGGCTCGACCGGAAGTTCTTGAAGGTAAATCCCCTAAAGATTACTTGGAGCTTAAGCACCGTGATTTCTATTCCCATGAAATGAAGACTATCGACGATTGGACTAATAAACGCCAAAAACTTAAAGACTTCATGGCGCGTTATAGAAAGTTTTCTTTTTTATATGAAGATGAAGAATTATCCCCTGGGTCAGTGCCCCCAAAAGAACTACAAAGTGCAGAGTTACATCTCCTTGAAAAACTCACAGAGGATGAGCGGGTTGAGTACCACGATCTTAAATGGAAGTACGAAGTAGGATTGCCACAGACAGTTAAAGGGTCATATTTTACTGATGATTTTTCGAAGAACTCTCCTGACTATGCCGAAGCTAAAGCTAAGGTGAAAAACATGATCAAAGCCTCTGTTCCTGCTGGTGTGAAGGGAGCGAAAGGTGAGGCGCTTGGTGTAGTTAATCTTTTTAACCAGAAATATAAAGGCGTGAAGAAACATCTAAACGCTTTAGAGAAAAAATATCCGGCTGAAGCTAGATCGGCAAAAGCAATGTTGAGTACGGGAATGATCTTCCTTAACCCAAGCCCTTACCTCATTGGAAAAGGCGTGTCCGCTATTGTATCTACCAAGCAGTTCCAAAAGCTTGATAAAGTTATTAGTAAGCAGGTTAATCGAGTCGCTGAAAAAACAGGGTTGAAATACCATATTAAGAAAATGATGAGTTCCCCGAAAGGAAAGACATATTCTAAGGTGGCCTTAGGAGTGGTAGCTGCAATTGGTACTGGTATGACAGTTTCTGGGATGCTTGATATCGAGCAGGCAAAAGAAATGTATTTAAACACCTCAGATTTCCTATCGAGCTTAGAGGCAGCTGCTGGAACGGCGCTGGATTATCAAATGGAAGGGGAGTCACCTCTTGATTCTGCGTTAGCTAGCGTAGAAAACCAATTTGATGAAGTTAAAGAAAATGTGTCTCAGAAGATGGGGGACATAAGCGATTATTTTGAAGCTCATTTGTATGAAAATACAGAAGTTGTCGCCGATGAGATGAAAAGGACAGGAGCTGAGGTTTTAAACGACCTAGATTCAGGATTGGATATCCCTGCTGCTGAAGCTCCGGTTAATGATGTTCACGCTAACGATGTACCGGCCAACGATGCTCCGGCTAATGATGCACCGGCCAACGATGCACCGGCCAACGATGCTCCGGCTAATGATGCACCGGCTAACGATGTACCGGCCAACGATGCTCCGGCTAATGATGCACCGGCTAATGATGCTCCGGCTAATGATGCACCGGCTAATGATGCACCGGCTAATGATGCACCGGCCAACGAAGCACCGGCCAATGAAGCACCAGATGTAGAAGATGAAGTTAGTCTAAGTACTACTTTACCCGAGTCAAAATATACCGTTCAGAGCGGTGACGTACCTTCTGTTATCGCTGAGTTGAGAATGAAAGAGGCGGGGATTACTGGCTACGATTATTCAACTATCGAGAAGGTCGTTTACATGACCGCCGAAGCGAATGGTGGGTTGGATAACATTCACTACATTCAAGCTGGTAAAGATCTGGTTTTACCTGAGTTAAATGCAGAAATTCTCGCTAACTATACTATCCCAGAGATAGATGCTAAGCCGGAGTTGGATGTTTCGCTAAATGAGGATCTTACACTTCCACCTAGCTTGGACATAACGGGAATTGAGATTTCTTCTGAAAATGCATTGTCAGAAGAAATTCAGGAGCGGTTAGAGCAGGGTGGGGTTGCTTATAGTATTGAAGATATTGATGCACTAACCTCTGAAGTACTTTTTTACAATGGTATTAAAGTTGAAGAGCTAGAAAATGGACAGTTTGTAGATATGAAGGTTATTGATGATATCTTGGAGCATTTTGCAGTAGCACCTACTGCGGAACCTAAGGTTGATCTGGAAGCTACAAACTCAGTGGTTCAGGAAGTGGCTCTGAACAACGATGTAAAAGTGTCGCTTGAAAAAAACAGTTCTTCACCGGCAATGAGACGATAAAAAAATAAGCATACGGGGTTACCCGTATGCTCTTCTATCTGCCGCCATAGTTCTATAGTGATCAAACTTCTTGTGCATAATGTCTATTTCACCGTCCACAATAGCGAGTTTATGTTCGACAGCACCAAGGTTTTTCACCGCATTTTTATATGATTGTGACGCTCTAGCCTCGCGGGTCTGTAAAGCCACTGCGAGGGTTTTGTTTGTTTGAGCCTTAAACTCATGGTCAGCCACCTGCATCTGTTCTTTTTCAATAATAGCCAAGCCTTTTGAAAAGTTGTTTTGAAGCTGCTTGAGTCGGCCTCTTTCTGCATTTAGTTTTCTTAGTTTGTTGTAAAACTCTTCATCAATTTGTTCTATCACGATGCCTCCTAAGGCAAAATGGCGCTTATATCACTTTCATGTACAAATCCGAAATGCCTACTATCAATACCCATTGGGCGATTGTCTGATAGTAAAAAAAAGTGGCCTTCAGGAACTTTAATTGTTGCTAATCCGTGCTCATCAAAGACGACAGATTTTGTTTGTACGTTGCTCATAAGGTGATCTATATAAGCACTTCTTGTGTCATTTTCGTTATCCATAAGAAGGATGACTTTGTGTTTGAAATCACCAATTTTTTCAAAAAAGTCTTTGCCTATGGTTCCGAATTTCAGTATCTGCTCTTTGTTGAGTTCATCAAAATCGATATCCCTACTAACAAATTGCTGCTCTTCAGTTTGGTAAATATATGAGAGAGCATTAGGAACATTGCTGTAAGTAACATTTTGTTTATTTACACTGATTATAAACCCATTAATGTGCATAACAATTGTATCACCTGGGAGTCCGATAACCCTTTTTATGTACAGTAAATCTGTATTGCTATTTTCAAATTTGTTTGCTCGAACAACATCCCCGAACTTCACATTGTAATTGTCTTTCTTGTTTATAAAAACAATGCTTTCTGCGTCTTGGTAGGTAGGTAGCATTGATTTTCCGTTAAGTGTAACGCGAGTTACCCTGTAGTGAGCTTCAATGTACAACAAGCCTATTAAGCAAAAAAGGATAGTTAAATATTTAGCTTTAATGGACAATTTATACCCCTCTCTGTTTTTTTATTATTATAATGATAAAGGCGTAAAAAGCAAGTTTAAAATAATATTGCATATAAAAAGGTATGGTGATAAATTTATGTTGTGTCTTTGGAGCGAAAGACATTGGGTGACCACCCATTACAAACAGTAACGTAAATTAAAATCATAAAGGTAGTTTATGAAACCAATTATGCAAAAGTCACTGCTTTGTGCAGTGTTAGCCCTATCTGTTGTTGTGGTATCAGTTGCCACGGTCTCTTACGAATCAAGTGTTAATCATACAAGTGCAGTGGATGGAACTGCGATGATCGTGTGGAAGTCGTAGAGTAAGGGATAGAAATAAGCCCCGCGAAAGCGGGGTTTTACTTTTGGTAAAGCATCTTGTGATATAATTATGAAAAAACAAGGATGTTTAAGATATGGCGCTCCCAAACTGGCTTCAAGCACAACAAGACACTCACTTAGACAGCATTAAAAACAACGTCAAAAATAATGATGTGCTTAGTGCTAAACTTGGAAATCACCCCTATAAGCTATCTTTAGAAACGAACATAGCACAAACTTCGGCTGGTGATATTCGATCTATGCAGTTGTCGCTTTTTGTTCATAATGATAATTCAGAGTATTCGCAAAACAACTCTGTTCTGGCTGTTGTAATTCCATTTAAAACCCAAGAAGAGCTGGATCTTGCCAGAAACGAGAGAGATTACTTCGTAGATAAACTTTACCCATACATGGTTGAGCACCTTTCTAGATCAGCGTCACCGACTATCTTAAAGAGCACACTTTCCTCTATGGTAGATAAATATATAGATCGAGAGCCTGTAAAAATAAATAAAGGCATTGATGCTGTACGGCCTAAGTCTAAAGCGACAGAACTATTGCTTAGCAGCCAACCTCCTGTTTATAAAAATAGCGCGGCAACGAAATCAAACAATAGAAGTTATTCTAACTCTAACTCTAATTCTAACTCACCTACAGGTTCCCCATTGTGGAAGGTACCACCAATTGCGATGGTGCATTTTTTGGAGCAATCTGGCGTTGTCGATGTTGTTAAAAGAACAACAAACACTCTAGTGGAAGATAATTTTTATATCACTTTGAGAGGGAAGGAAGATGTTCAGCCTTTGAAGATATCAATGGTGAAATCTCCAACAAACAACAAAGATTCTTTGCGTTATGTTTTTCAGCATAACCGTGAAGGCGGAAGTGGCGGGGCGCAATTATTAAAAAGCTTCGTTGATTCATATGGTTTGTTCAGTGAGTATGCAATAGGTCAGGGGTATGAGGAAAAGTTAAATGCATTTGTCAGTACGCTTTCTGAAAAGCCTGATTGGAGCCAGTATAATGTAGACCTTGTTAACTCTGCTATTCAAAACATTAAAGATTCAGCACCTCAACGCCAGCCTATTAGATACAATGACAAGAGGAAGACTTTTGGTATAGCAAAACCCTTATTGTGTGACTGGAGGGGGTTGTCACCAAGCAGGGTTCACGACCTTGTTAATAGAGGCATTGTTCGTTCAGGTGATTTTCATAATGTAAAAAGAAACAACGTTTCAAGTGGTGGTTTTTTCTTCTACAATCATTTTGTTTCACCTGATAAACCTATCTTTGGCGAGCCAGACGGTAAAGTTGAGCGGTTTCAACGCATGATGAAACTGAAAGAAGGTGGAAAAGACAAGCTTAAGAAGTTTGCTAGTGGCGGAAACCGTGGGTACTTTGCAGGACAGCCCGTGCAAGGTTCAAAGGTGTTGTGGCTTACTGAGGCTAGTTTAGATGCCGAGTCTATGAAAGACTTAAATGATCTTTGTCGTGAGTACGGCGTCCCTGAGGCAGAGGTAAACTGTATTGCATTACTCAGTACTAGTGGCCTTAAAGAATTTTTAGGGCAAAGGTTAGGTGTTTATGTGAAAACCACGGCAGACAAGAGTGGTCGTGTGACAAATAGACAGTTAATGAAAGAGGCCAGACACGTTACGAAAAAAACAATCGCTGATAAAGATAAGCCTGGGCTTGGGACTTACTTTTCAACGCCAATTCACTTCGTGACAGATGGTAGCAATGAAGCAGACATGGCTTTATCAAAACTTAAAGAGTTCGCTTCTTTTACCCTTGGAAGAGAGCCAGACATTTCAATAGTTAATGAGAATGCCCAGAAGCAGTTTATAAAAAACCTTAATGAGCCTAAAGATAAAATGGGTTTTAATAAAGTTTTTGATAAGGTTTCGGTAGAAGATTTTATGCATCAGCATGGTATATCTTCCGTATACGACAGAGAAACTAACTCTATGTCATGGTCTGTTGAAACAGAGCGTTTTGAACGCACTCCATTGGAAAAGTTGAACTCGAACGAGATTGCTGAGTTGAAACAAAAAGCCAAGTGGGTCATGGAAAATCTAATTGGAGCTGAATCTCTTGGTAGCGCGTTTGATAACGATAAGGCAGGCCAAGATGTGTCTGTAGAGCTTAAAATGCTGTGTGAATCGATAGACGTCCCATTTTCTCAATTCACACCGCAACCAAAAAAGATTGAGCTGAGAAATGCCTCTATTGGAATTAAAGATCACAATGACGTATTAATGGCTGTCAGAGGTCTTGCTAAGGAAAATCGTCATGAAGAGAGTAAAGCTCTACTTCAATCATGGTCTCAATCTTGTAAATTGGCACCAGCATTAAACCCTCAAAAACCTGAGAGTAAACATAAGAGAAGTTATGGAAAATAAAATTTATTTGGGAAGTATCTGCGTATCAGAGCCATCTCTAGTAGAGGTTCCTGATGTCTTAATTGATATGGTTGCTAATCAATTACGACAGTATGTTATGGAAGATGGCCTTAAAGACAACGAGCTTGAAGTTTTAACTTCATACGCAGAAGCAATCTGCTGTGTCTTTACAGATGTAAGGGATAACGTAGTATTGGCTGGTAAAGATTATGTGCAGTGGGTTCATGACAGTTCCCCAGTATTAATTCAGCATGCAAAGAAATATAAAGCCGTATACAAAGGTTTAAGTTATATGCGCAGTGACGTGGTTGGTGCAAAATCTTGGGCTGTTCTAACTATCGTAGAGTTAGCTGTCGTTAAGAAAAAAGAATCAGGCACTGAGATGGATCTTGAGTACATTGTGCGTTTTGGGGAGAATGTGATAGGTGAGATGTTTGCGGCGATTTCGGCTGAGAAAGCGTAGTCAAACATCCCCCTAGTAAGTTTGTGATGGTTTCATACCAATAGAGCTGAGTCCGGTATGTAACCATCCTAGCTGCTCAGAAAGGTGTAAGTCATAAAGTTGAGACGCTGTTTTAAGATCAACAATCAATATCAAAATGACAAATGCCGCAGAGACTCCGATTTGAGCCTTGTAGTTAAAGCCTGCAAGCGACAATACGCCACATACATTCATTAGTATTAGTAGCGTAGAAACGCCTATGATTATGGGTACAGATATCGAAGAAACCAATTTTTTAATAGTGCTTTCCTTTGCCCACAAACCATCCCAATAGACTCCGCCATCAAACATTTCTGTCGCTATCTTGGCATTCATCAATTTAGCTTTTTGCATAGCCTTGTCACTTAGCCCCTGTCTTATAGAAGCTGATAGAGACTCTGCATAATCCGCACTAGCAAGCTTACGAACCGGTATAAATTCAATCCCCTCAAACTCTAGAATAGGCATGTTGATGCTGATGACTTCCGAGGTGAATTCATGAGCCATAAACTGCTCCTGCGTCAAACCTGTAGACAAAGGGGTGAACTTAAAATAGCTCGGGATTATGGAAGAGAATATCTTGTTGGTCATCCCATAGTCCAAGCTGTAGTAAACCCCGTTTTTTGCTACTTCTTTGGCCACCTTTTCATTCACTCCAAATCCGCTTGTAAGCAGGTGGGTGTACTCAGATATGTTCATACCTTGGTTCTGATCGAAGTGATGAGATATATCGACCATTGGGTAATCTAGAGTAACACCATTGACTAAAGCGCTGTATTGATTAGCCTTGTGAGATATGAGTAACTTGCTTAACTCCAGCTTCTGCTCAGTGTTTAAATCCGAGAGCAAGAAAAAAGTATGTATGTCGTTGGTCACATCTAGCAGAGGATTGGGTTCAATCGGGTTGTAAGATAAATAATTGTTGATGCCTTCAACGTCAAAAGGGGCGTATTTGCTAGAGTCGAGAAAATCAACCATAAGTTTGCTTCGGTAAATTTTAAGCTCAAAGTCAGTTGGTTGAGAGTGCTTGTAAACGCTGCCTATTTCTCTAACAAACTGAATAGCCGCAAGTAATTGAGCTTGAGCTTCATATTGAGTTAATGTGCGGAAGTAGCTGTGTGCTAAATCTTTATCGGAGTGAGCTTCTACATTGTTCCTATCGAGGAAGAATGGCGCAATACTGTCGGTATGCCCTTGTTTAAGCATCATAGCTGATTTTAGAGCAACGCCCTTTTGCGTGTTTGTTAAAGCGTTAGGTGCGTTCTCAACAAAAGAAATTGACACCACCTGCCCTAAAACGAAAATAATAGGGGATAGAAGTAGAGGTGTGATGAGGTATCTTTTTTTCTTCCTCTCAAACCAGAGATGATAGCCCTGGACTAAAAAGAATAGGGTGAATCCAATTCCTGCGGTGGCATATGCAATAGATTCGAGTTTTACTAATTCATCAAAAGATAGCTGAGATGTAAGTGATTTTACAGCGAGCAGGACAGACTGCACTTCTAAAAGCAAGTACAGAGAAACAGTAAATGTAAGAATTAAAGTCACAATCTTTTTCATTTAATAATGATAACAATAAAGAATATAAAACACAACATGCGTTCTAATATTGGTGTTGATGTTTTCTTTTTATCAGTTATAATTCCACCTAATGGATTAGAAAGGTGACTCAGGATGAGTTTAGTAACCGCCCACAGTGTTCGAGTTGCGAATAAACTACCCGCAACTTTAAAAAATAAAATAGCCGAGTTTGAAAGTCAGATTTGGGCAGTTAACCCTACGTCTGATAAAGAGTTGAAATTGTTATGGGCATCTTTCCTGAAGAAGCTTGAATCTTGCGTTTTGAAAAAAAAGATAACAGAAAAGGAACTAACTATCCTTGCTGCTTATCTTACTACGACAGATTCAGTCGCGATGGTCTCTATTCTAGATGATCTGACCCCTCAGCTAATGGAAAGGTTTATTTCTGTTTTACATTGGTTTGAATCATATGAAACAGATGCAGATTTAATAGAAGTAGTAGCGCAATTCAAAAATCGAATTATGGTTGCCTATCGAATGTATATGTTCCCAATTCTGTTTTCAGAAACCAGAATTGAGAACGCAATTACTGCAATAAGCAGTGCAAAAAAAGGAAAACAGTAATGTTTAATAAAGGATTAGTGGCAATTTCTCTGTTAGTTGGTTCAATGTCTATGGCGCATGCTGACCCAGCAACTGTTGTTCAAAATATTAAGCTTAATGAGAACATGAAAGGCGCAAACGTATCAGTGTCAGAATCCCTGACAGAAACTATCAGAGCACAAGTTCCTAGTTTGAATGGTTACGTTGTTACAGTGAACGGCGTCAATTTACTTTCAAATGAAGATGGGACTATCCTTTCTCATCTTAATGCTTCATTTGATACGTTTTCTATGCAGCCTCTTCAGTCTGTAGTTAGTTGGGGAGTGTTTGATGCTCATTCTAATGATGAGTGGTTTACAAACCCTCTGCCAGAGGGAACGGTGAAAACAGGTGATGTGTATGTGTTTACAGACCCGACCTGTGGTTACTGTCGTAAGCTTCATTCAGAGCACGAAGGTTATGAAGAGTTAGGGTTGCAAGTGCACCTTATCCCTTACCCGCGTTACGGATTATCGGCAAAAAATGATGGCTACAATCAGTGGCTGTCAGTTGCTTGTTCAGCATCCCCAGTCGAGGCATATAATGAGGTTTCTGCTGGCGCACCTGTTCCTTTATTAACAGCTAAGGGGGAGAGGCTGCAAGAGTGTGTAGATAAAATTAGTGACGGTTATAATTTTGGGAAAAATATGGGTGTTAGTGGTACGCCGAATGTTATCGCTAAGGCCGTCAATGGGAAAAAGCTTATAAACCCTGGATACCTTCCTGTAGCTCAATTGGCTGAAGCACTTGGTATTGAAAAAGCTACTCCAGAGCCGCTAAGCTCTCCAGATCCGCTAGGCTCTCCAGATCCGCTAGGCTCTCCAGAAAACGGCCAGTAATCGTAAACGTGAAATGAAAAAGCCTGTTAAATTTAACAGGCTTTTTTTTATCTCGGTTTGGGCGGTGCCATCTTAGGGGAACGTGAAAGCCCTTTTGGCTTGAGGGCTTGGTTCGGGGCTGATACCGCAAGCTTGATGTCTTCTGGTGTCAGTTTTAGTCGCTTCTTGCGATCTCTTGGTTCCATCGTTATCTCTGTTGCTAGTTGATGGGAGACATAATCTAGTAGGGAACTCCAAGCTTTCTCTTGTGTTGAAAATAGCATCTGGGCATTGGAGTCGCGTGAACCGACATCACTGTTTCTGTTATTTTCAACCAAAAAATTCTTTTTCAAATCATACATAGATATCGCACTTGGTGACTTTGGCGTAAAGCGTTGGCCATTAACAAATGGGTTGTATAAATAGACCCTATCATTTTGCATTAGCTTTTTGATATTAATATCATCTGGCATAGGCTGTATAGCACTGCCGTAAGCAGTGTGACAGCTTACAGCTTTTGGTTTGTTTCGTTCCATGAGGTGTCTCCTTTAATTTCTAATGATATTTTATCACATTGAAATATCAAAACAGAAAATTACCTTTCATGTTTCCAAATCTTTTTATTTTGTTAGTATAGGAAATAACGGATTACCAAATTTATCATGGAGATAAATCGTGCTACCAAAGCTAGCTATTATATTATTACTTACCATCGTCATTGGTGCTTTAGGGTACTCTCAGCTTGATGATGGAGTTTTCTCATTCCTTCCAAAATCAGATGCACAAGGTATCATCGAAGAATCACAGAGTATCGAAGAAGCTATGGTGTTTTATTCTTTGAAAAATGATGGAGTCGTAGATATAGGTGACCCTGAGGTTTGCCCTGACGGAGTAGGCGCTGTGATTAATGGTGATTGCGCTGAAGGTCAGCATGTTCTTCATTTTATTAAAGAACAAGAATTGCTTAAAGGCTATGTGGGCAAAGGTGGGATAGATGGCACAGACCCATTTCGTTACAACCCAGAAGATATGACCGTTGAACGTGTAGTGGCCGATGAAAAAAGCTGTAAAGAAATAAACAAGATTAGGCAAGGTATTCCTCTTACAGAAGAATTGCCTACGTGCGGAACACCTGAAGGTGATGCGGTGTTCTGTTGTTCTGAAGAAGCATAGAGTTAAAAATTAAAAAGGATTTTAATATGAAAAATGCAATTGCTGTATTAATTGTAAGTGCAAGTTTATCAGCTCCAGTAGTGGTAGCCAAAGAAGTGACCAGAAGTGATCTTTATGATTCTACCTTTTCAGTAGGCTACAAGACTCGCGATTTGGGTGCCGGTGTTAATTTAGATACAGAGTTTAATTTCTCTGACAACGTAGGTGTCTATGGTAGTTACCATCAGATTAGTTCAGATGATCGTTTCTCTACAGCGGATACACTTGATAGATATGGTGTAGGCGTTCCTGAAGATGAACTTTTCCCAAGAGAGTTTAGCTTTGATTTAAGTGGTATCGAATATGGAGTGTCTCTACGTCATACGTTTTACAACATGTTAGAAACCCCGTTATCAGTATATGTTAAGGCTGGTGTTGCGACCATTGACTATGACGACATTACATTTTCTACAGCGGATGCTAGTAGCAGTAGTAGTGATGATAGTGACACTTCTTCTAATGACTCAAATCCAGAAGAAGAAGCGGTGTTATCACTAAGCTCAATCGACAGCATTAAGACTTCAGCCGGTGTAAAGTTCTTTATTAACAATAGAACGACCTTTGACGTAGCTTACACGCAGTATAGCTTGGATGAAGGCTATGAAGACCAAAGCTCAGTGGATGTCGAAATTGGATACTTCCCACGTAAAAACTTTGGGCTGTCATTCATGTATGAGTCAGCTGATATTACAGGCGAGTCTACCTACAATATTCAAGGCACTGTTCGCTGGTAATTGCTTTAAAAGATGTGGGGGTGCAATGCCCTCACATATCGATGTTTATTATTCTTGATTTTAAAATGATAAACATATACTATTAAAAAATACACTATATTATTAATTGAGTGACCTCATGGATCTTAGCCTTTTTAACGAAAATCAGCGAGAAGCTGTTCTTGCGCCTCACAATCCTTCTGAAATTGAGAAGATTCTTATTATCGCAGGTGCTGGCAGTGGTAAAACGCGTGTTTTAACTTACCGCATTGCCTACCTTATTCAGGAATGCAGGGTTAACCCGCACTCAATTACCGCTGTAACATTTAGTCGAAAAGCATCTAAAGAGATGGCTGAGAGGCTCACCAACTTAGTTGGTAAAGATGTGATGGCCTACGTTAATACTGGTACTTTTCATGGTCTCGCGGCTAATATTCTCAGAGAAAACTGGCGTAGTCGCTTTGTTATTCTTGATGATTATGATCAAACGAAAATGATTAAGGATCTAATTAAAGAAAATGTTGCGTTGTCAGGCGTTAAATTAAGAGACTTTAAAAGCTGGTTAAGCTACCAAAGAAGTAAGTGTAATGACCCATTAAAGTCATCTGTTAATGATAACGAAAAAATCCATTGCTACAGAGTCCTAACAAAGACGTATTACGCAAGAAAAGCTAAACTTGACCTTCTAGACTTTGATGATCTTTTAGAGAAAGCAGTTGAAGTCCTTAAAACCAACACTTCAGCTAGGCTGCGCTGTCAGGCTCAGGCGCGGTATTTGCTGGTGGACGAGTACCAAGACACGAACAACAGACAGTTTGAGTTCCTGAAGCTTATTACCGGCGAGAAAACGCAGGTGTTGATGGTAGGTGATGAAGACCAGCTTATCTATAGCTGGCGTGGAGCCGAAATCAAACATATTTTGAATTCATTTGCCGACGTTGGTCGCAAAGACAATCAAATGCTAGTTATCTTGAATCAGAATTATCGTTCAACAGGTAATATTGTACGTGTTGCAGATATGCTGGTTAAGCCGAATAAGATGCGCGTTGGTAAACATATGGAGCCAAGCTCAGAAGCTGGAGAGAAAGTTAAGCTAGCTTCCTTTGGTAGTGATTGGGAAGAGGGTGAATATATCGTTGACCGTATTAAGGCGTGGCATGATGGCGGCTTAGGATATGATGATATTTGTATTCTTTATAGAATGAATCGTATTTCTAATTCATTGGAGCGTGCTTTAATTAACGCCGGCATTCCATATGAAATACATGGTGGGTTGGCGCTATTTGATAGGGTTGAGATAAAGTTAGTAATGTCGATTTTGATGTTTGCTTACAACGCTAACAACATTCTTTTCTTATCGATCATAATGGACACTATAAAAATCGGGATCGGACCTTCAAAACTGATGAGCCTGCGAGGTGTTTCAGAGACTCAAGGTATGAGTATTCTAGATGCTATTCGCGCTGATGCACGCCTAATGTCAAAGGATAAGGTCGTGAACTTTGTAAACCACATTGCTTATCTTGAAAAGGAGATTGAACTCGGTGAGTTAGGTTTGCTTCCTTTAGCCCATTACGTAATAGATAACCTAGACCCTGTATCTCATTTTAAAGCTGAAGATCACGAAAAACGTGAAATCAACCTTAACCTTTGGTTAGAGGTTATTGAGTCCTATGAAATGGATTGTGCTAGAAGAGAAAAGCGTTCAACGATTGATGGTTTCCAAGAAGAGCGCCTATTGAATGACACTCTAGGTGATGAAGAGGCTTCTGGAAAGGTTCAGTTAATGACACTGCATAAAAGCAAAGGTCTTGAGTTTGAAAAAGGCTTTGTCGTTGGAATGCAGGATGGCATATTCCCAATGAAACTCGATAGCTTTGCTGAAGACGGTGAAGAAGATCGTCGTTTAGCATTTGTGGGTGTTACTCGCTTTAAACGTGAATGTGAAATAACACGCTGTGCATTTAGACCTGGGTTTGATAGTGCGAACAATTACAGAGGTTCAAGCGCTATTTTAGATGGCTTCGTAACCAAAATGCGTGATGAAGGTTTACTTGAATTAACTCATTTAGATGGTGGGTACTGATGGCAAAGCAATTCAATACAACACACAAGATGCTGATCGCAACATCAACATCTTGTGCAAATTTAATTCAACAGTTTTTGGAAGAGTACCAATACACATACGAGTACTCTTCTATTAACTTGGATTTTGAGGATAAGCCAATAGTTGGCCGTGAAACTCAGTTTCCTGATAATGTTCTTCGAGCTGTGTTAAAAAACAATGGCGTTGAAGATGGTAAAAAGGTAATATTTCTTATACCCAAGTCTGATATCGACGGGGAATTATTCAAAAGCGAATGGCTTTTGTTTGAGAAAGAATTTGCAGCAAAAATCACACACACAACACACAACGTTAGTATCGGTCTTAATAAGGGCAAGAAAGTCCATCAAGGCCGCAGCCGAACAACTACGTCAAAAAGTGTTGAGAGAAAATGGAAAGTAACCAGTTAAAAAAACATCATGTAGAACAATTTGAAGTCACTCCTACTCTAATCAGAGAACACTTAGTGTTTGTAGGGACTGAAGACTTTATTAAGAAAATGCCTGGGCTACCAAGTGCAGCTTGTTGCCCTACAGAAAGTGAAAATCTCGTTGCTCACAGCACTAAGAATGGACTCCGCTATACACGAGAGTGTTCTGCATGTGGAGCGAAATCCGTAATGGCTAAGACTCCACTGATGGCAAAGCTATCTTGGTACCAGAAGTTCGCTAACTGGGAAGCATTAAGAGTTAATCCTTTATTTAAAGGCTCAATGGCAGCTTTTGTGGATGGTCTTGAAACTCATAATGATGATTCTCAGGTTTATTACTTGTTGGAGATGTTGGCTAACTTGAATGTTTACAACCATCTCCATGATGCCAATAAGAAACGTGTAGATAGCGGTATTACCCAGAGCCATAAGTATAACCTCGATGCTATTAGCATGCTTCTTCGGGCGGCTCAAAAATCTGTTACAGACAAGCTATGTGAACATGGCATCGTTCTATCAGCAAAAGAAACAGTTAGTCGACTTGATGGCCTGAAAGATAAGATCGTTAAGGAGCGTCGAGAAAGATTAGCAGCTATGACGGAAGAAAAACGAAACCAGTTATCAGATGTTATTGCTGTGTTTGAGTCTCGACTTTCAAAATGATAATAACGTTGGGTTTGGGTGATATCTGGTAATGCTGTGATAAAATTTTACTATATATACATGGAGGTATAGCAGTGAACATATCAGATGATGAAATCAAACTTGTCGTAAGTGATATCAAAAACAAGATGGTGTCAGGAGAGTTAAACACTGATATCGCTATTTGCGTCAGAACCACCGGCCGTCAAGAAACAGTAGAAGGTGTAGATGGAACTAGTTTGTCTATGGGAGACAAGTTCGCTGACGACGATGGAAGTGAAATAGAAGTGTTAAGAGTTATAGATAAAGATATGACTTTAGCACTGAATCAAAAAGCGCTTGAACGCTCTAATGAAATTCGAGCGGTTCTGGATAAGAAGTTTTATATCTCATACAGCGATAATGGCAAGGTGAGGCATGGCCTTGTTCAGCTTGAATCCGCTGGTGTGCGTGTTTTACCTCGTTATCAAGAGCGGGTTGGAATGGACTTTATCAAGCATAAAGACATGTTAGATCTAAACCCTAAAGTGAGTGGCAATAGTCTAGCAGCAAAGGTTACTCGTGAGATGATAAAAATCCACCATAACCACCCTGAACAAAGTGTGCCTGAGTTATATCAACAAGCTGCTGTCGAAGTTTCAAAGCAATTTAAAAGTGTACCCGAAGCGAAACCTGAACCACCACAACGGTCGAGTAGGCGTTCTTTTAGAAGATAAATAAAAAAGGCCATAGCGGCCTTTTTTGCATTTTGTGTCATATTAGATTTCAATAAAAAAGGAGTTTTTATGCGCATCTATCTATTAACTGTAATGGTGTTTTATTCCACACTGTCATTCTCCCAAGATAGTGGTCTTGATGGTCGAGTGAATGTCATGGAGTGCTCTGAAAATGAAGTGCTCGCTTATGTTTCAGAGCCTAGCACCGACAGGGATGTTAGAGCCTACAGTAAGTACAAACCAGCCAATATCCAAACGCTAATGTCTCAACAAGATGGGTGCTCGACATTGCTTTACGAAGATTTGAACGAAATGAATGATCAACTGAATGGCGCAATGGGGGCTATAAGCTCCGGTTTTTCAAATTTCACTATTAGCTCCTTTCTGACTAACGCCTGGGATTATATGAGTGGGACAATTTGCGATAGGGTTGATAGTGGGTTAAACGTAGCAAGGGAAACATCAGTTGCAGAAATTATTCAGACAGAGCTAGACCTAATTAGTGAAGCAGAAAGTAACGCTGAAGTGAAAGCTTTGGGGAGCGTCTATAATGTTTACGAAGAAAGTATGGAGCCAAGCGACAACCCTGCTCAAATCTATGGTAGTGCTGGTGGCGGTGTCATGCCAAATGACCTTCAGGGAAGCCTTAAAAGTAAGTGGGCACGTAGATTACGAGAATTGAACCGAGAGTTACCTAGTAACTAAAGAGGTAGTTGTGTTAGAAAAAGAGTTAATGTCTATTGTGACTTTGCAAAGGCGATTCAGTTTAGCTAGTGCAGCCACATGGATGTATCTTTTAGCATTGCAGATGTTCCTGTTGGCTGAAATGGTAGTGCTAGACGAATGCTCAGTGCATATTCTAATGGCATCTCCGTTTCTTGGTTTGGCGGGGGCGTTATACTGTTTCAGAGTGGTAACGAAGAAGCGAACAGTATTCGGCTCAATCGACTCCGATTTAAGGATTAGTATATTACTGATAGTGCTAGCCTGTGGCCTGCAAACAATCGGCATAGCAAGGATTGATGACCTACAACACCTTCTTGCATTCATGCTCTGTACGATGCCTGCTGCCTTATGGTTGCTAGTTTCTGTGATATTTATGAAGGTAAAAGTAATAAATGTTAACGAAAATATAAATACTCTTACCAACTGCTTGCTGTTTACAGCATTGTTCGGGTGGACTGTATGGAGCTTTCTTGAAATATATGGAAGTGTTTATTTTTCTACTGCGTGTGCTATCAACAGTGCAATTATTCTTTTTAGATTTGCTTTGAGTCGCGTAAACCAAGATGTTGAGCTTAGAATTTCAGATCTCTTGGAAACCCAAGTGTATATGGATGAATTGACTTTGCTAGGTAATAGGAAAGCGCTATATCGTGACTTTGATGCTATAAAGAAAAACACAAACAATACTAATTCGACTCTCTTAATGGTTGTCGATATTGATCACTTTAAGCAATACAACGATACTTATGGCCATGTAAAAGGCGATGATTGTCTTGTGTTTGTATCGAGAACCCTAGAGGAACTGTTCCCAGATTTAGGGGTGTATCGATATGGCGGCGAAGAGTTTGTGATTTTTGGCCAATTAAGTGAAGTCGACACCAATAGATTGCTTTCAAACAAAATGATAAGCGCTTGGATGGATGGGAAAATGCTGCTAGACGAAGAGCACATTTCTTCACCAAAGGGGAAGCTAAGCTTGAGTGGAGGCTATGGGGTTTTCACATCATCTATAGTGAGGGTTAGCAACGCAAAAACCCTAATCGGAATGGCAGATAAGGCGCTTTATATAGCTAAAAGAGACCGGTCTAAACTGGTTGTTGTTGAAGACACTAATGCAGAGTTATTATCATAATGAATTGACTGCTCATCTTACTGAGTTTATAATGATAAAAAATAAGGCGCTATGAGAGCGCCTTTTACATTAATGGATTTAAGTAATGATGTCGAAAACACTATGTCGCGCTCTGTTCGTTGCGTGTGCAGTTGTCCCGTTAGGGTGCCTTTCATTTCACAATATGTTTCCTTCTGATAAAAGCGATGATACCCAGCCTATTGAAACACCTGAGTTTATAAAAATAGAACAAAGTAAATGCACACTGGCACTAAATGGTGAAACCCACGATGCGCCTGGGGCGTGCAACCTTGTAACAGAACCATCGATAAAGGAAAGTAAAACAGTAGACTCTAAAAAAATTCATAATGATAATAAGGTTTACTATTCATCAAAATTTGATGCGGTTACACCCGAGAAGGACATCCTCATAAAAATAAGTCAAACCTATGGCTTCCCTGACACAACCCTTTACTTTCAAATGATAGTTGAGGGAAGAGGAAATGCTCATGCGATAAAAAACGATGCGGGTGCCAAGGGGTATTTTCAGTTTTTAGATGGTACAGCGAAAGAGTTCGGACTTATCACTAAAGATAGAGACTACCGAACTAACCCCTATGCGTCAGCAGATGCGGCTGCGAGATATATGCTATGGATAGGCCAGCATTTATATGGAAGTGACGTAGATGTCTCTTCCATTGACGTATTAACCCATATATTGGCGGCATACAATGCAGGGCACCGCAGGGTTTATGTGAATGGTGAAATTAAGATGCCAAAGTTTTACGAAACTATAAGGTACACCCAGAACATAATTGATTTGATTGAGGGTAATGCTACGCTCATTGAACCAAATGAAAACTTAAGTAAGATTAGTCTTCGTACAGGCGTGCCTATTGAAGTGTTGCTAGAGAGTAACTTTGGTATTGATAGTGACAAAGACTTAATGGCCTACGAAGTTCTTCAATTGCCTCTTGGCGGTATATCCAAGGTAATAGTTAGGAAAGGGATGTCACTGTATTCTATTCAAAATGGAACGGGTGTAAAAGTAGAACAGATAAAGAAGCTCAACCGCATGGTAAGTGATGTGATACATCCCTGTGACGTAATACTAATTCCCACCTCAATGTATCAGTCTTCGCCCAGTAAAGAGTTAGCTTCAATATAATTGTTTGGGATATACCTACCCCACGGAAGGGGTTTAGTTAATCTTCGTGTTAAAATAGAAAAAGGCTAAAAAAGGATTTTAAGTCATGCGTTTTCTATGTTTTGTTTTTGTTCTACTATTCTCGTTCTCAGCGTTCTCCCAAGAACCTTTAACCGCACCCTGCGGTATGACGTATGATGGCGTAGGAAATCTTGTTGTAGATAGCACCAGTGGCGACATTTGTGAAGACGACATCACTTATCAAATGCTCTATTTGTTTTATGAAAATATACTTGAGCACCCATTATGGAAGTTCGTGGCCAATCAATTCCTGCACGAAGAGATGCAAGATAGCGAATTCATTGAGTTCGCTTCAAATACTATCAACATTAGTGATCAAACTTTTACCATTGTAAAAGGACTCGCGGCAATAGGGTACATATTTCTTGTGCCAATCATATTGTATAAAGTGGGAAAAATTCTTTTCAATTTAAGTAAGACCGGTGAACTTTCTGTTGGTGACGGTGATGTTGATGCCGTAAAACTATTTTCCTATGCAGGTTTCCTCATTTTTCTAAGCTTACCTGTCGGCGGGATAATGCTTGGTCAGGGGTTATCAATTGCGGGAGCTGTCCCCTCGTTGTATGGGAGTAACTACATCTTAGCAGGCTACCTCTCTACCACACAGTTTGGAGAATCAGATGTTGAGGTTAGCGATGAGACCTTGATGCTAGGATCACAAGTCTTCGCCAATACAGTTGTTGGCATGCAGGTCTGTCAAAACCGAACTGTAAAGGCTTTGTTTTCCGTTAACGCGAAAAAGGGTACTTCTTATTTTTATGACTCTAACTTTGCCAACTTTACAGGGTTAAACACGGATGAAGATGATATTAACGAGCGGGTTAATGAGTGCCTTTCTTATCATTACGATGATAAAGAGCTAGGTATAACAAATGCTGTAGAAGAGATCCGATTGCTTAAGAAAGGTACATCTAAATTCAGTTGTATTGGTGATAGCTATGAGCTTTACGAAGATGAGCTTTACGGGTATCAGCATGAGTGTGGAAGCATTAAATACAACTACCCAACCAACGTGGAAGAAATAAACAACTGGGGGATTGAAGATGATCTTGAGACTCTTCAGACCGCATTTTCGGCAGATAAAATATTTGGCATGATGAAAGGCACCTACGAAAGCGAAGTTAGAGAGATAATTGAATATCGTGAACTCTCTCCCGCAGAACGGAAGGTCGAGCTAGAGGTAAAGTATAAAGCCTTCGCTGAAGAAAAAATAATCCCATTACTTAACAGTAATGCCATGTTAAATGAGCCGCACAGAGAGCGCTTAGCAACGAAGTATATTTTTGCGCTTAACGCGATGCTGGGCGGTTCAAACATTAACGAACTATCGATGTTTGGGTTAGTAAAAAATAGTCTTTGGGACGAAGATAAAGACATTAACCCTGTACTAGAGGCCGAAAAGAAAGATGACAACGAGCCTCATTACGGCTTCACCTATATAGCTGACTATGCTCGCTATGCAGCTGATGAATTAGAGCAATATCATTGCGCAAAGAACTGGGAGGATTATACCGAGCTTCGACAGTTTATTGTGGAGTACAATTTCAGTGAAGACGAAGATACAACATCACTTCTTACTAACAAAATGCACAAGATGGAGTGTGTTAGATTTGTTGCTGAGCATTTGAATGAAGACAGTGATTTTTCTCGATATATAGATTACACGGCCAAATGGAGTGATGATGTTATTTTCGCAGACTTAGATGTTGATCAGAACGCTGATACAGTCAAAGTTAAGCAACTTACCCCTGAAGAGATGATAGAAAACAAAGAAACTCTCTTCGAGCTTGTCTCACAAGTAAACTATCAACGTGCACTAGTGAGAAAAACGGTATTAGAGGGTTACTACTACGCTGTAAAATACGCTATATCCCAATCCCTGAGCACTAGGATGGCTGAAGAGGCATCAAACGACGATATGTATCTCATTGCTCGCCAAATGGGAGCAGGTAACCTGGGGGGCGTTTTGATGGCTATGTCTCAGAAGCAGTCTGGTGGTGTTTACTATAAGAACTTAATAGAGGATGCTGCTGTGGCATCTGCTTCAGGCGATGGGAGCTACTTTGTTAATTTTGATGGCTTTGGAGATGACTCTGTTGGTGCCGGAAAGGCTGATAAGGTAAGAGAAAACTTTAATACATTTGATACGGAAACCTTCTTTAACATTGGTGTGGCCGGTAAGGCTGATATATATCAGGCTGCTGATGTTGATCGAGAGAGCGAAGCTTATGCTGAGTTTATGGGTGAAATAGAAAATTTGTTTTTTGAGCCGGTCATTCATATAAAAAGGGCAAGCGGAATTCCTGATGGACTAACACTGAAGCAAGGATTAGATAATTGTTTATCTGGCAACAATGAACAGTGCTTATCAACGGCATCTCACCCTTTAGTTGCTATGTCCAAGTTTGGACACCATCTTATGGACAACATGTTGACGCTTGCGACGGTGGGTACTATCACAATAATGGTAAATGATGCTGTTGGAATAACTTCTAGCGGCGAGGTTGGAGCTGACGATGAAGATAGCAAGAAAAAGAAAAAGTCTAAGCTAGATAGCGTTATGAGTTCCGTAAAATCAGTAGTCGGCAAAGTAGGTGGTGGTTTACTTGTTATTATTTTCGTCATACTAGCAATAGCTGCTGCAATATTTAAAATTATAATGCCGTTTGTCTGGAGTTTGTTTGTAGTAGGAGCTTTCTTCTCATATATATTGCCAATAATGGGGTATATATATTCACTTAGCATGTACATACTTTGGGTTGTAGGGTTGTCTTTAGGTGCCTTAGTTCTACCTTTTTACATTGCACTTAAGTTTGCAACGATAGAAGATAGTTACAAAAGAGGTTTCGTTGAATTCTACGAAACATTTTTAAACCCTTATATAAAACCATTATTCATAACAATCGCCGTGATTTTTTCATGGACGTTCGCTTCTATATCTTTGTTTGCAGTAAATAGTGTATTTGCTCTTTTGTATGACGGACTATCAACACTTGAAGCTGGAATACTAACTACCCTGATATTCAAGATGCTGCTTTATATGGTGTACTTTGTGACGATATTCATAATGTTTTTGACATCGATAAAAATAATCAAAAATATGCCGGATATGATGGCTACTAAAATGAAGCTTCGCGGAACCAACGATGATCAGTTTATAGAGAGCATGAGTTTTGAAAGCTATGTGCAAGCAGGCATAATGCGACAAGTGGCAAGCTTACCTCAGTCTGCGGCTGATGATTTAAGAGGTAACATCGCTCAGAAGAAACAAGATCAAGTTCTGCGAGAGAACCTGGACATGATGAGAGAGTTCATACAAACAGCTAATAATGGAGCACAAGGGGCAGCACCTCAAGAACCTTCAGCACCTAAGAAAAAAGGGGCGAGTGAAGCTAAAGACACTCCAAAGAGCGGCGCTAGTGAGAACAGAGGCGAACCGAAAAGTGGAGCTAGTGAGGAAGGAAATGATTAAGCTCTAAGTTGAAGTTAACTTGCAATAAACGGCGGTTGGTAATATAATATAGTATATAAAAAAGGAATAGACATGAATTATATATTCAACCCCGTTTACACTGGTGCGGATAGCTTCAGCACTGAAATTGAATTTGAGCAGCCCGAAAGCTTTAAGCTTTTCAGTGATGAGTTAGACTCCGCCAAGTACAAATTGATGGAGCTTCCTTTTAATTCTGAAATATATCGATTTATTGGTGACTTAAATTACCATCAACAGCTATACCTAAAAGACATAACCTCGGGTTTTGATACGGGAAATTTTCATCTTTCACGAGTGAATGACGACTTCTCTGTGCTAAGTTTTGGTTACGACGAAAGTGTTGCTGTAGAAAAAATGGCATCCACAATTAAAATGATAACCAAGAAAGTAGGGGTAACATGGCCAAGCCATATCCCTGAATCTATACCAGAGTTAACACGAATAAAAGATGAGCTGGCCAACATGGAGTTAGCTAATGTGGTGGACTTAATCACCCTATCAAACAAAAAGGATTTGTAGCAATGCTTGTATTAAAAGAAAGTTTTAACTGGGTTTTCAAAGAGAACTTGAAGATGCTGCTTTGGATGTTTTTTTACATTCTAGTCATCTCGGTAATAGAGAAGTCTTTAGTTAACGGAGCGCTCGACACAGAGGGTGTAAACCCAACTGCGGTGTCTCAGGCAAATGTGTTTTGGTTGTCTATGATCCAAAATCTAAAAGTTCTCGCCATTACATTTTTCATGTGCTCGTATTCCATGCGTTCTGTAAACGTCAAGCTAGGAGTGTGGAAACAGGTTAAGATTCAGTTTTATTCAGTGTTTGCAGCAAGTGTGCTTGGTTTGTTTATGGCCTTGCTGGCAAGCGGCGTATTATCATTAATCCTCGGGGATAGTGAGCCAGAAATAAGAATACTGATCACCATGTTTTTGTTTGGGTTGTTTATGATTGTTTTCTATTGGCATTTTTTCGTCATGAGTATTGTTAGAAACAAAACTTCGTTTATGGAGAAAGTGTTAAATAGCTTCTCAGTATTTAAGCATTACAAGTTCGTGTTAGGGTTCATGTTGCTATCATTCTTGACGATGCTATTTTCTGCGGCCGGTGCCACTTTTGTTCAAAGTTTGGTGGGCAATGGTTACCTTTCGCTGGTATGGGAATCTGCAAGCTACTCTTTACTAGCAGTAGGTATTGTTTGGTACACAAAAGGATTGAGTTATCATTATGCTGACGCCTAAGAATAAGTATGGGAGCGCCGGTATAGAAGCGTTAGATAGGTTTGGGGATGAATTGGACAAGATGTTGTCACCCAAGTTATCTAGCGTTTCCCTGACTCACTCAAAGGGGGACTTGACGCTCTACAACGGTGTAACAATCGCGGTAAAGGATAGCTTAGAGGAAATAGATAAAGTTACCGTTACCGGTAGAGTATGCACGTTCAACATTAATGCCCCAATCTGTGTCGAGGGTGATGATGTCTACGAGGTAGAGCATTTAGACAGTGCCTTGGCTTTTATCGAAACCGTGGCGGAGCATTACGATGTATTCGTAATCCATTCACTGCCGACTTTAATATCCCTGCATCAGTCTGCGCAATCCATGGACAAAGCCAACTATAAGGGCGTTCTGAGGAATCTGGTGGCAATCCATCAAGCTTTTATCAAAATAAATAAACCCTGTGTTATTACGAATCATATTTCTAACGGAAACGTGTACCTGGGTGAACTCGTAAATAAGTATGCAAAAGCGACTGTGTTTTTGTAGTTATTATCAAAATAAAGCTTGAAACTAAAACAATATTGTATTAATTTTATAAGTATAAAGTTCATAGTCGATTGAAAGGCTCAGAAATGAAAAGCATTGATACAGAAAGTAGCCAAAACGCAATTGCACCACCGGCACCGTCGAGTAGCCCCGCAGTGCACCAGACGCTACTTAAACTTAGACCTCAAATTGAGGCAGTAAAGACAAGAATTCAAGAACTTCCAACGCAGTCGGAAATTACCGGTGTTTTCTTTGATGAGTTTTCTGATGACAAGAAACTTGTAGATGAAATGCAGCGTATCATCGCGGAAGAAATGCAGCTTAAAATGGTTGTAAGCACTGATGTAGTGTCTATGTCAGGAACCGAAGCTGAGGTGATGGCTACTATCTATCTTTTAAGTGACGATGGTTACCTTCCATTTGTGAGTCGCTCAGGCTCAACGCAAAAAAATGGCAGCAATGCGATTTTTGCCAATAAACACCTACAAGCGGCAGAAACTCTTGCAGTAATAAAGGTGCTAGGCGCTATCGGCTTGCTATCGAAAAGTTTCGTTAATTCTCAAGAAGAAGATATCGACAGTAAGCTTGATGACAGTCAAAATGATAAAGAGCAACCAGTTCTAGAGCCAGAAGTTGATGAGACTGAACTTTCGTCAGTAATTCCTAAGTCGGACAGTGCAGATAAAGCCGAAGACAGCAGTAAAGTTAAGGCTGATGAAGCCAAAGCGAAGAAAGCGGCTGACGATAAAGTTAAGGCTGATGAAGCCAAAGCGAAGAAAGCGGCTGACGATAAAGCTGAGACTGGCGAAACTAAAGCCAAAGCAACTCCAAGAACCAGACCAAAACGTAGAGGTCGCGGTGCTGGGCGACGAGCTGCTCTTTCCGCAATAATTAATGATGATGCTTCATCAGATATGGCTCAGGAAGAGTCTTCTATAAGCCGTGCTCGCAAACCTGCCGCTAAAGTTGAACCGGTGGCAGAGCCAGAGACTGCACCAGCTAAAGAGCTAGAAGAAGCGCCAGAAGCAGAGCCAAAAGAAGATGCTCCGAAAACAAAGCGTAAAGCAAGATCTGGTAAGCGTAGAACACGTCGTCAATTAGTAATTGACGATCAAACCAAGCTTCAAGAACCAGTGGTTGAAGACCCTGAGGTTGAAAAGTCAGAAGTAAATGTACAATCAAAGATCGCTGGCACATCAGTACCAGATGTTGAAATGTCTCGACAGGAAATGGTCACTGAAATCAGAAATGTTGCAGACAGTAACAACGTCCCTGTAAGTATCATTATTGAAGATGCTTTAAACAGAGATGCTGCGCAGTTTGATGACATTAGTGATCAGGAAGTGGGTTATATTTACAATAAGTATGTTATTAGTATGGGAGATAAATCATGAGACCGGCTGACACAAAAAGTGTAGCAAAGGCAATCGACAATAAGACTTTTGCTGGTAAAGTTTCTTCTATGCTTGTTAACTATAACAAGCTTCCGACCTATATGAATGATGATGGCATCAATATGGTTAGGTTGGGGGTTAGAAAACAGTTAATGATAGACTCTTTTGGTTTTTTAGAGCTAGTCATACAAACTGAGAGAGTTTATAAAGATAAGAGTTCTGTAGCAGTTAAAGCCACATTGTTTGTTTGTACGGAAGATGGCTATCAGCCAGTATTTACTCGCTTGGGCTATGCGTCCGTGGATGACATCAACGTTGATACTCCGCACCGTAATATTGTGGGGTATGCTGAAAGTAATGCAGAAAAACGAGTTCTTCAAGCTTTGGGCATGCCGGATGTGAAGCCAGCTGAGCTATCAACTGTTCGTAGCCGACTTGAAGCAAACAAGATAAAAGTTTCTCGGTATTTGAATTCAGAAGGCGTTAGTTTGGATGTGTTGGTAAACACATATAACGCAAGTGCTTCTACACCAATTAAAACCATGGTGCTAGAAGGGCTAAGTGCGCCGGAAGCAGACGAACTTGTTAAGTTTGTTAAGCAGGCCGCATAATGAAGTACCTTTTATGTTTTCTATCACTCATGTTTGGAGCGTCGGCATTTGCTGACGCTCAAGATGATGAAAGTTACACTTCGCTAAAGGTTGACAATATTGTTCATAAAGTTAAGCAAATTGACTACAACGATATTGAGCGTTCATTGTCACTGGTTGCGAAAGGACTTCAAGAATGCAAAAGCGTAGATGCCATTTATCATGACCCATTAATCAATAGAACCAATTCTTATTCAGTTCAGCCGAAAGGTGCGTACTGTAATGTTCTTTTAATAAAAGACACTAGTTGGACTTATAGCTGTCAGTTTTTAATGTCAGATGCAAGAGCATTAGCAAAGTCTCTAAATCAGAGAATTGCTAGAAGAGAACTACTTGGGGATTTTACCCCTGTGGAACAGTCCTTGTATTTCAATCAAAATAAATGTGAGGCAACGGAAGTTTAAAAATCTTGTGCTAGGATAGCGCTATCTGTACTACGGATTTAATTTAAAAAGGATTTTACTAATGAAAAAACTCATGCTTAGCGTGGTAGTTGGCCTGCAATTCTTAGCTCCCGCCATTGCCTCTGCCGACAGTGCCATCCCCCTTCCAAACTCTTATGAAAGTGTTCTTCAAAAGAATATGGATTCACCAATTTCGATGGTTTATTCAGCTGATATGGCTTACCGTTCAGGTGATTACCCTAAAGCGTTGAAATGGAATCTTGCGGCTGCAAAACAAATGTTTAAGCCAGCGATTGAGAACACCAAGTTTATGATTCAAAAAAACATGGGTGTTGCGGAAAACCGGTCTGAAGTTGTCGATTTCCTAACGTATTACGGTACACCGATTGGCGACAGCTTAGGCGATATGTTTGCACAGTTATATCTTGCCGATTACTACTCAGGTCACAACTGTGTGTGGCAAGAGTTTTCTGCTGAGACTCGCAACCTTGAAGAAAGATGTTTAGGGGTTGATGAGCAACTAGAGCCAATGTCAGAAGATCAGGCAATTAAGGCTCATTATTGGTTTAAAAAGGCGAGTGAGCAAGGTAACCAGCGAGCTATGTATACGATGGGTATGATGGATGTGCTCGGGTTAGGTGTTGGTAGAAACATTCCTAAAGGCATGGCTGATCTTAAGCAGGTTGCTGACTCTGGCCACGCGCCTTCTGCATTCATTCTAGCTCAGATACACAACACTGGCTATTGGGTACCTCAAGATCCTGAAGCGGCTTTTCCATATTTGAAGATGGCGGCGAATGCCCAACTTGCACAAGCTCAGTTAGTATTAGCTCAAAACTACTTAACGATGCGCGGCGTTGACGCTGAAACCCAAAAAGAAGGTGTGCTGCAAGCTATTCACTGGTTTACGAAGGTTACAAATAGCCTTCTAGCTTCTGATGAAGAAATTGCACAAGCACATTTCCATCTTGGTGAGATTTATAGTGAGCAGCGAGATTATCTTGATGCGCTAGAAGCAACTTTACATTATGAAAAGTCAATTTCTGCCTTCGATAAAACTCCTAATAAATGGTCTTTAAAGGCGTTAATGGATATAGCGCAATACAGTGTAGAAGCGGATGATTTAACGGCGGCGTTAAATAGCTATCTACGTATTGAAACGTTGATGACAGAATTGCCAACTGAAGAGCAAAAAGAGTTCGATAGCGCCCTGCGTCAAGCCGCTACTATCTATGCTCGCGGAACACTTGGTATGGAACCTGATCAATTCAAGTACAGTGAGTACATGAAGAAGTATCATGCCTTGAGAGCCTCAGAAGTTATTAACAATCAAGCTAAAGATGAATTATTTGGTTTTAATGCTTACGCATTTTAATCATAGTTAGGAAGAGGGGGTGGTGCCCCTCTTTTTTATTTAGAAATAGAAAGGATTCTATATGTCTATTACAAAGCGCTATGCCGCTTTATTTTTTTATGTAGCCATCTACCAATTACTTTTCTTTGTTCCGTTGTTTAGTGCCCCTGGAGGGAGTTCAGATAATAGCAGTTCAAACCTATTAAGTTCCCTGCTGTTAGGCGTGAGTCCACACGCGTTTCACTATCAATCACTCGGCCTTATCCCTTTTGTTTTTGGGAGTCTTGCTATATCTATAATCGGAATGGTTTATTCTCCATGGAGGGATCTAGATAAGCAGGGGAAGTATGGTCATGATACTAAGAAGTCTATAAGCGGCAAGCTTACGTACTTGTCTGGTTTTGTACTTTCGATAGTGGTGGCCAATAAAACTGGTTATACAGCGGCGTCTTATTCCTTTTGGATTGTAGTTGTAGAGTTGATGTTTGCTTTGCAAAGCGTCAAAGTAATATTCGTTCAAGTTCAAGCTTTAAAGGTTTCTTCCTCTGGGTTGTCAGTGTTTTTTGGATTAAACATCATCTCTGTATTTATTAGAGACATCATGGCGGTCTTGAGCATAGATTTTACCGTCGAAACCTTCACGTTTTTGTTCGGCGTTATCTACTTTATTGTGTTAACGGTTTATGTGACCTACAAATTTTGCAATGGAAGCTTACAGGTGCCATTGTCAATGGTAAAAGCAACTCAGGGTGTCTCTGTGCGTCTGCCAATGGCGTCTCAGTTTAGTCAGGCTGGAATAATGCCATTAATTGTTAGTATGATGGCCACCGGCTTGTACGTAAACATTGTATTCCCAGATAATGTCGGTGGCAATCCGGTATTTGCGCATATAACATCAGTCATACTTTTTGTGGTGGTTTTAGCAATAACTTCTTTCTATTTTACTCAACAAAAGGTTTCCCCTTCAGCGCTGACTGCTAAATTATTAATGCATAATGTGGGACTGGAAAACGCACACCCTATGAGTGCAGGTAAAGCTCTGTGCAAGTCGATTATCATTATGAGAAACAAACTGGTTTACTGTCAGTTTGCCTTTATCATCTTGATGATTATTTTTCAGCACCTTTGGGTTGGATGGTCTGGCGCTATGAACTTTCCCCCTATAAGCATGGTTGCTGGTGTTAGCTGGTTTCTGCTCCTGAATGTATTTTCGGATATGTCTAGGCATTATGATAAATTAAGACTACATTACTAAAGGAATTGTTATGTTAGAGGCTGATTCAAGTGCACTTATGATGGTTATGTTTATTAATAAACTAATCTTCACCAAGGCCGCAACATTAAGTAAAGAGAATCCAAGGGTTATCCTATTATCGCCAAGCACATCTGATATTTTCAGTTGCGGCATGGATGTTAACGGTGAGCCTTATTTAGGTATTCATGAAGACCTACTACCGTACTTCACAGACGTCAACTGGACGGACGCGGCGGTTGATTATGAGAATGGTTATTTGTACTTATGTAATAAGAGTATGGACGCCAACGAGCTGCTTTTCTCCATAGGTATTTCATTCAGACTGAAGCGTTTAAATGTTTTTTGGCCTATGTCGGAAAAAGAGATCCCTCATGCTGTGATGAACATGAAAAAGCTGTCTACAACGACTTATAACGGGGAGTTAAAGACATTGATTAGTGATGAGCATATTTATACAGGCATAAAGATGTTGCGCGTTAATTCGGTTGATGAACTCCATCAGTCTCAATATGATGAGAACTATGCCGGTATGCTGCTGCGTGAAAGTGGAATTGATGAGTCGTTCACTTCTTTTTAGGGAATAAGTTATGATTGCCGCAAGGTCGCAAGGGTTAACCTTTTTTTCTTCAGAAGATGGGTTGGAAATGGAGAATTTTGATATTTCAGATTTCTTCTTCGATGGCAACTATCTTTGGGATGAGAAAGTTCTGGAGCTTACGCTGAAGCTTCATTTTCCAAACGCAATTGATATGAAGTCGATGCGTGAAGATTATGGCTTAGTATTAGGGTTTCATAAAATGGTGCCTTTTATTGAGCGCTATATTGATTTAGCGAAGAAACAAAGGGATAATGGGACTGGAGATAAGGTTTCCATTCCTTTTGCGGAATGTGCTTCACGTGCAAATCAAACAAGATTAACCCCTAATGAGGCGAAAAGCCTTATGCGAAGAGGGGGTGGCACTGTTAGAAATAAATAAGGCAAGTGTTTGTTGGATTTGAAAGAAAGTTTGATAAAATTTTTTTAGTATTATCAGTATCGGTTTTTCGAAATGATAATAATACAATCGCTTATCAGTGTCCGTTTAAATTTGTTGGTGCGGGTAAGTTTTGATGTTATTAGTTTACAACATGATGTTGTAAGAGCTTGTCGTTTTCGGCATTTTATAAGGATATTTGTCATGAGAAATTTATTTACAAAAATTGCGTTGTTAGCCGTGTTGTTTGTTTCCAATTTTGCTTTTGCAGCAGGGGAAGCAAGTTCACAGCTTACGTACTGGAAGAAATTAGGGTATGGCTTCTTCAACGTAATGATTGTCATAATGCTTATTGGGTCTTTGCTCATAATTTTGGGCGCGGTATTTATGTTCTTCAAGGATTATGTGGTTGCTAAAGATGAGCGAGAAAAGAAATTTTCTGTTCCTCAGTTGTTTATGGGCGCAGTTGCAGCAAGTATTCTAGCAGTGCCAACTGGTATCTATGTTATTGCTAATGATGTTCTGACAGGAGAATCTGGTAGCGCAGTTACGGTTGACGTATTTAAAGAAAAAACACCCTAATTTAGTTTTTGTAACTGTTCGTAATTTAAAGTGGTTTGGGCGATAGCCCATTTGGAAAAAAATAAAAGGATTTAACATGAGTTTAAATAAAGCATTGGCTTTCGCAAAGGTTCAGATTGAGAAAACCCAGAACGAATTTTTCCGTAAAACTTTCGATTTCACGAAAGACGGCGTTGTGGCAACGATGGATGGTAAGTACAAATTGCATTCGGTTTCCGGTGACGGTAGCCATGATGCAGACTTCTTCCTTTCGTTACACCAAGGCGTCTACGCTTTAGTTAAAGATGCGGAAATGAAGGGTTACGCTCAAGATCGCAATCTTGTTCGAGCTAAATTTAAAGTGGATATTGCTAAATTTGTTCCAGAGGTCGCAGAAGCAGTGGCTTACATGGATAAAAAAAATAGCCAACAAGCTTCATAGATCGAACTCAGACAATGAATCTTATAATTCAAAAAACGCTAATCATTTGTTTAGCGTTTTTTTTGTTTCCCAAAAACACAATGGCGACTGACAGTCTTTTCGGTGCAGTAATGTCCTACTGTGAAAATAAAGCCTGTAAATCAGGTTCTTTTTATTATCATTTTGAAGAGAATGTTGGTAAGTATTGTGCCGGTGCTGCTTATGTTAAATCAGAGAAAACCAAGCATGGAAGGATAACTTTAATCGAGTCGATGGTAAAAGACGCTGGCTTACCTGTTAGTATTAGTGTTCTGTCTATTGTGGAATCTGGTCTAGATCCATTTGTTCGTTCTTCCGTTGATGCAGTTGGTATCTGGCAATTTAAGGCTGATACCGCAACTGATATGGGATTGATTGTCGATAGTAAGGTAGACGAAAGAACTGATGTAAAGGCATCAACAAAGGCCGCTATTAAATACCTAAACTGGTTGTCAACGCAGTTTGGTAATGACTTAGACTTGTCCATTATCGCCTACAATGCTGGTGTCGGTAAAGTAAGTAGGCTAATAGACAAGTATGGTGTTAGCAATCCATGGTTGATAGCAAAAGGACTTATGAAAGGTAAGGAAGCTGAGCATTACCTTGCCAAATATTACGGGTATTCATTAGCTATGTATGCAGAAGGAGTTTGCGATGAGAACAAAATCTTGTAAGAAGATCGTCACCACTTTTATAAATATAAGTGTTGCTCTAGGTGTTAGTTTCGGCGTTACGGCTCAGGAGGACTCCTATGAGCCGGTTTATGAGTGCACGGCGGATGAAACCATTGCTTATATAAACAAAACTTCCTACAGCCTTTACGCGCCTTCACCGGTTACGACAAGAAACGAGTTTATGTCGGCTTACGTTGAAGCCAAAAAGAAGGAAGAAGAAGAGAGTGGGGAAGAAGGTTCTTGCGTAACGATATTTACTGATGGTTCTTTAAATGAGGACTGGAAAGACATAGTAGATACAATTCGTAATATCGATACAGGGGCAATAATCACCGACCCTGGGCTATCTACTACAAACGAAGTTATCAAAGGCATTGTCACCGAAGAATTGATGAATGCTTTGGAAAAGTTAGGAAGTGATATCTGTCAATTTTTATCCAGAGAGAACATGGAAAAACTCGCGCTTAATGAGCTAAAGGAAAAGTCAGGTATTGATGCTCGTTCTTTGGAGATTGAAGATTTAGCAATTGGTGTTTCAGACTTAGCCTATGACACTGCCGACGATGATATTCAAACTCTATTATCCAAAGATAAAATGGAGCGTGAGGTAAGGTCAGAATCTCGTGAAGAGTTCACAAAATTCCGTAAAGATTTATGGGATAACCTGTAGATTTTAGCCTTAAAGTTTACTATATTATTAGAATAATAATTGATAAGTTGGTGTGTATGTTGCCGTTTTTCGTTGCTACCGATCATTCATATGAGCACGGTGGTAGTTCTATCCAAGAATACATTGAGTCTGCTACTGCAAAAAATATAAAACGATTAGGGATAATTGACTCTAATACGATGGCTGGCACCATTAACTTTGTTCAAAGTTGTAGAAAGGCTGGGATAGAGCATATTGTTGGGGTGAGATTGAGCGTTTATCATTCTGAAGTTTCTGAAACGATGTGGAAACTTAAAAACCAAGCAATGCTTAACAAAGTAGTTTCGACGCTTGGGTTACCAGATGACTTTGATTTGCCTTTCACAAATTGGTTATTATTTCTTGATTCATTATTGGCCTACCACACTTCAACAGCAAAAACTAAGTTAGATATCTTGGGTAAGAAGCTGGAAGGTGTGGTGGATGTTTCCAACCTCACCATATCCCCTGAAATCATTAAAGGATTGAGACCTTTCATTGCTAAGTACGATAAAGTAAAGCCATTGTTTTTTGTAACGGCAATAGCAAAAAGCGCAAAAGGTTATAAATCACTTTTATATTTAACGTCTTTGAAAGCAAAAAAAGTCAAAGATTCGCATGAAGGAGCCGAGGACTTTGAGCTGGCTCTTACCTTGAAAGAACTGCAAACCTTCAATGAAGATGTCGTTTATGTAGATGGATTGGAGCAAGACTCGCTATTAGGTGTATTGGTGCACAACGATATTCAAGCTCCGCAAACACTGCTTACGGAGTACAACGAGAGCGACTACCACTTAGGTATAAGTCACTCTGCAAAAGCGTCTGTAATTAACTATGTGAAAGAGTTGGAGCTTAAATGCATCCCTTATTCATATGCGCGATTCTCAGAGTCATACGGCTTTGAAGATTTTTGTATTAAATATTCAATATTGACGAAGAAACCCTATAAATCATTCTTGTTCAATGTGCCTATTTCCGAGAACGACTATCTCCACTCCCCAGCGGATGTGGAGAAAGGGAGCAGAGCGGCTAAGAAAGCATTGAAAGATAAACTTCAAAATGACTTTTGGGAAGCGTTCCCTTCGACAGATGTCACCTTAAACAAAGTCGTTTTACCCAACTGTGATATCCCTGAAAATGAAGTGTCAGAATATGCCTGTTTACACTTGGGTATAAGCGATGTTAGCAAGTGTGGGTTCGAGTCTTGGATCAAAGATACACTTCCTGAAGGTATGACATACGCTGAACATAGAAGATCGCGATTTGAGGCATATTACATGCACAAACTATCTTTTGAAGGGGTAATGAGAAAGCTAAAAATTGATTTCCCCGATGATTTCGAAAGCCGAGCAGATAGCTATATTAAGCAACATACTGTTGAGTTTGACATCATTGATGACATGGGGTTCTCAGGGTATTTTCTTATCATGTACGATATCGTTTCTTATGCTAGGAAGATAGGTGTTCCTGTTGGAGAAGCTCGTGGCTCGGCTGCTGGCAGTTTAATCGTTTACGGATTAGATATCACCGATGTTGATCCAATTTTTTATGATCTTAAATTCGAAAGGTTCCTAAATCCTGAGCGCGTATCAATGCCTGATATTGATGTGGATTTTGGTCACAATGGAACAGTTGGTAGAGATGATGTGTTGGCTTATGTCAGGGAGAAATACAGTAGTCCAGAAAACCCGTTTTCGTCTGTGTCTCAAATATCTAATACGAACCGGTTTATGCTTAAGAAGGCTTTAGCTGCGGCTTGTGAGGCGTTTGGTTTACCTCAAGCGTACAAAAAGTACGTTACGAATTTAGTAAAAGACGCGGAAAGTGAATTTGGGATACGCGCTCCTGAAGTAATCAAGTGGGATGATTTACTAAAATACGAAGTGTTGGCCGAAAAGATGAAGAATGAGCCGGTGCTTTATCGCGTTATATCTAAAGCTCAAGCTTTATTTAAAAAGAAAGAGACGTCCGGTGTCCATGCTGGTGGTTTAGTAATATCACCAACAATAGTTCCAGATTTTTCGCCACTAGCATTAGACGCTAGCGGAAACTATGTCTGTGAGTTCGATAAAGATGATATCGAAACTGCGGGACTTATAAAGTTCGATTTACTCGGGTTGGAGTATTTAAGCGTTTTAGCGGAGGCAAATGGCCAAATTGCGAAGCGCACCGGTAGCTTAGTTGATATCCGAAACATTCCAAAAGATGACCCAGAAGTCTACGCGTTAATTAATCGTAATGTCACTTTAGGGATATTCCAAATCGAAAGTGAGGGTATGAGAGGGCTTATATCCGAATTGCAACCTGAGAACATTGGGGAGATAGCGGTTTTATCAGCTCTGTTTAGACCTGGGGCGCTACAAAGTGGAATGGTTGAAGATTTCGTAGATACTAAGCATGGCAGGAAGCCACTTACCTATGATCACCCAGAGATGGAAATTGCGACCAAAGATACGTATGGATGTATTGTTTATCAAGAACAGGTAATGAGTATTGTTCGTCTATTGGCGGGGTATTCCCTTGGGGAAGCCGACCAATTACGCAGAGCAATGGGCAAAAAGAAAATTGAGGAAATGATGCGCCTCAAAACTGAGTTTACTAGGCGTGCTCAAGCATACTGGCGAGACAGCTATATCGAGAAAGGAAAAGCCAAATTTACAGAATTTTCACTTGACCCTAATTTGAGTGATTTATCTGAGCGTTTTCCAGAGTTAAGCTTTGAGGATTATCTCATAGATGGCTACTTCTCTGAGGTTAGACTAGTAGAGTCTTTCTTACAGAAGCTTTTAGGGTTAGGTACTGAGTCTCAGGCGCAGTTGCATCGTCGCATCGCTGATATTAATTATACGGTGAAGATATTTAAGGACGATTACTACAAGGCCATATATACAAGCGTTTCGTCTTCCCTTAATGAACGTTCTGAAATGGATGTTATTGAGGTGCAAACTCGAATCTATTTTGCATTGACTCAGTGGGTTCGTTTCAACTGGATTTTTAATAAAATTGAAAAGTTTGCTGGATATGGGTTCAACAAATCACATGCAGTAGGCTATTCACTAATCACCTATTCCACAGCGTTTTTCAAAACGCATTATTCCCCTGAATATTACTCAGCTTTGCTTTCTCACTCTAAGTTAAAGAGGGTTGATGCTTTAACGAAAGAGGCAGTGAGTAAAATGCAGGTCAGGGTGTTGAAACCCAGCGTAAACAGTAGCTTTGACCGCTTTTCTACAGAAGGCAAAATGACCGTAAGATACGGGCTTGGTAAGCTAGATGGTGTTGCTTCTGCTGGTAAAGCTATAGAACTAGCCCGAGGTGACGTACCCTTTGAGTCTCTTCATGATTACATCTATAGGTGTGGTAAAGATGCATCGGTCACAGTTAAAAAGACTGTCTTTTATGGCCTTGCATTGTCCGGTGCGTTTGATGATTTCATTCCTACATCCATCGCAAAACACAAAGATATTAATGGCCGACTTTTTATATATGAACTTCTTATGGCTTTGAAGGCATGCCCGTTCTTTAACTTTGAAAGAGATGAAGTCGAAATAGCAGAAGCTATGTTTCATAAATCGCTAAAGAATATGTCGTTAAGCGATGTTGCAATCTATTACCTGACCGCTCTTTCTGCAAACAAAGCGGTTGCTTGGTTAAACATTAACGCTAGCGTCGACAAAGATGCTTTAAACAGCGACGGAGGCAAACTAATAGACGTCCTTAAGTGTCATGAAATTTCATTGAAAAGCAGCCTTAAGCCACCATCAAAAAAAGCAACAGTTCAATATGATAATAGGAATATTAGAGATGCTTTTGATAAAGCAAAGTCAGCGCTAGAGGGTGTGGAGATAGAAGACCACATTGAATCAGTGCTATCCCAATCTTTCAACATGCCCTTGGTCGAAGCCGTTAATATCGAGAAGGAAATTTGTGGGATGTACCTTACTATGTCGCCCTTAGATGCCATTGATGCTTTCAAGCGCATTGAGAGAGAGCCGCCTAGCTCTATGGTTGATGGTTGTCCTATTAGATTGGGCGACGTAGATGAGGATATCGATGGCGAATCTATAATGACTCTTGGCGTTATAAGGAACGTTGTATCAAAACAGGTGATGAACCCCGATTCTGATTGGTTTACCCAAAAGATTCTGGAGTTTCACTTGGAAGATGGCCTAGAACTCGTTAAATTTTCGGTGTTCGGAACGCGCCCAGTGAACAAGGTTGCTGAGATGCTAGAGGAAGGTAACATCATTATGGCTGTAGGGAAGGTTAAGTACGAGGAAAAGTTTGGTTTATCTGTAAGCCTAGAGGCTTTTAAACGGTATTACCCAGTGGAAGATGAAGCTTTAACCAGAGTCCCCCGAGTTACTCGTCGGTAGTAACCCAACAACAACGTGCACCCACTATTATCTTAATGATAAAATGGGTGCATTAACCAATTATTTCGCTATAATACCCGCTAAAGGATTGCATTAACTATTTCCATGGAGGAAACATGCGTTTATTTAATACTGCACTTGTTGTTTTTCTATTATTTGTGTCGGGATATTCAGCCGCAGAAACTAAAGTTCAAAATGATAATGAGTTATCGTTTGAAGACCAAGTTGCGCAAATGGAAGCTTTCGTGGCAAAAGAAGGGCAATGGTCAGAGTTGGCTGGTGAAAAAGTGCACGTGTCAGTCCATTTAATTCAATTTGATAAAGGGAAAGTGGCGGCAGAATTAGTTAAACGGGGCATTATAGACGGCTTTGTTTCATTTCCATTTGAGGCTGCTTATCTCAGTGATGTTCAAGTTGCGATTGTTGAAGGTGATTTAGATTACTTTAAAGCTGTATTAGATAAGTACCCTGAAAAAGTGAATGATCTTATTAAGGTTAGTGATGCTGGAGATATGGTGACAATTTTAGGTTTGTTGTCTACTAATCAGCATAGAGATAAGATTTATTATGAAGGTCTTGTGTTGGCGGCTTTGAAGGCAGGTGCTGATCCGCGCAAGGCAATTGACAAAGGCGTCACACCTTTAGTAATGGCATCTTCTCTGGGTAATGAAAAATTCATAGAAATAGTAGGTCATTATGAGAACTCTATGCCTTCCCCTAAGACTGAAGAAGAATTCTTTAAAAACCCAAGTCTTACAACAGCTGAGATGTTTGACGAACAGGGGATTATTGATGCCTTTATAGAGCTTCGCTCAGAAGTGAATGACAGTGGCTATGAGACCAAAGATCTCCACCAGCTTTGGATAAAGATGATCTCCAAGGGCTATAACTCTATGGCTGACATGCTCTACAACGTATTAAAAGAACGTGAAGACTTTTCGATAGATATGCGTAACGAAAAAGGATTGAGCGGTTTGATTGCGGCCGGAATGAGCCGTGTGTATGGCGGAAATGTGGACTATGCCAAAAAATTGATTAGTTATGGCGCAGATGTGCATCAGGTTATCCAATTTGGTGATGGTGTTGATGCTTATGCGACTAATGTTATTGAATTGGCTCTACCAAGAGATAACCATAAGTTCGTAGCTTTGATGATAAAGGAGCAGGTCAATTTCCTTCATTCTCCGAACGACAGAGAGTCACTAATTATTGATATGGCTATTAATCAAAAGGCATATCGAAGTGCATTTATTATAAAGACAGCTATCGACGAATACGTTAATAGGATGGAAGAGTAATAGTCATGGATAATGCGACCAAGAAACAGTATTACTCAAAAGCGCTCGCAAAAATGGTCACCGCCTACCATATGGCTGTAGAGCAAAGGCACCCATATGCTAATAGCACCATAAAGCTCCCTAGTGCCGACGGTAAAGAGGCTGTAACCGTTATGAGTGTGGAGCATTCTGTTGAGTGGATTGTAAAGCACCTCGCCCCCGAGCTTTTAAATAGCAGTTGGCGATTAATAAGGTCTGGTTTAAAACTTGTGATTAGTAGTCAAGTTAGCAGAGGTAATTTGACCGAGGCGCAATCTGAAAAGCTAGTAGAAAGCATGTACGAAAAATGCTGGAAAACCAAAACCGAGAAACGTAATCTCGGCGAGAAAATGAACTCTACTAGTATTAGAAAGAAGTGCATATCTCAAGCTGAGTACGACAAAATATGTGAATTCATCAATAACCCTGAGAAAAAGGAACCATTATGGGGCAGGCCAACCCTGCTATGGTTGACGTGTTCAATGCTAACGGGGTTAAGGCCAAATGAGTGGAAGGGTGCTGAGTTAAAAGATTTCGACGGCAAGCTTATGTTGGTGGTTAAGAACTTTAAGTTTAATGAAAAGAGAGCACCAAGCGAATACAGAACGTTAGAGATTGGCCATTATAGTGAAACTGAGATAGATATTATAAAACAGCATTTATCTGTTGCTAAAGCGATTATCAAACAAGATATGTGGGACAAATACTATCGTGGATGCTCGAATTTGCTTAATTATATTAATTCCCAAGTGTTTAGTTTACGCAAGACATCAATAGGTCTGTATACCGGTAGACACCAATTTACGGCTAACTTAAAGTCTTCAAATATGGATGCAAAAACTAGAAGTGCGATACTCGGGCATAAGTCGACGGATACTCAAGTAGCCCACTATGGGAAAAGGCGTTCTTCAAGCCACGGGAACGTGCCTAAAAATGGTGATCCTTCTGTTATCCCGAATATTAGAGATAATCAAAAGCTTCAAGGAAATAGGTCAGTTTTACAGCAATCAGAGACCCCTAAAAATAATTAATTGGAAACGGTGGTTTTTCTTAAAATCGTTTACCATTAACAGTGGCTTAAGGTGAAAAAAGGATTTTTCTCGATGATACGGATATTGTTTCTCGCAATAGTGTGCACGCTATTCAACTCTATGGATGCTGAAGCGCAGTCTAGGCGTTCCACACAAGAAGTTGAACCTAAAAAAGTATATAAAGAGTCGGCTGAAAGAAAGTTGAGCCGAGTAGCTTTGGAAGACCTAAAGAAAGAAATTTTTGCGTTTTCAGATGAAGAGGCTGACGAAGTAAAAGGGACTTATGAAAGGTTGGATGATTTTCTCTATTCAGCTCCCAATGGCATAGATGTTGTAAACAAAGTTTTTAATATAAAGCCAAGACTAAGCCAAGATGAAGAGATTCCTGTTATTGTTATGGGACACAACTTCACTTCAACATTAGTCTTTGTTGATCAAAATGGTGCTCCCTGGACAGTAGATATGCTGACGGATGTAAGCAACACAGAAGTGTTTAGTGTTGAAAAGAAAGCGCCTCATATCATTACGGTAAGAGCCAAAAAGTTAGCAGGTGAAGCGAATTTACCTGTTTTACTTAAAGGCGAGCACTATCCATTAACGTTACTCTTTGATGTGTCTACAAAGGAAAGCTACTTCACAGTGGATATGGTCGTTAAAGGCTTTGGTGACCACTCTCAAGGTGTTAGCGCTTTAAAATCAATCGACGAAGGGGCGGGTATCCCCCCTCGCTATGACACGTCAGAAGACATCAATAAGCTAGTTATGGGTATAACCCCTGATGGTTATAAGAAGGCTAAGGTTTTTGATGCTTATGCATCGAAAGTTAGCGATTTAGACTTCATGGTTTGGCGTAAAGGCGAAGAAATGTATATTTTGACTCCGCATATGTATTTCGCCCCCAGACCATATGATGTTCACGCATCCCCAGATGGCAAAAATAGGCTTTTCGTTTTGAAAGATGTTCCGATTATCAAAATGAGAAAATATAACAAAATTATCGACCTAAATATTCAGTAAGGTGTGGCACAAATGACAAACATGAAAATAGGTGGTTCAAAGAAGAAGCTGCCAACAAAACTAATCGGATTAGTTGCCGGTGTCGCCATGGTTATGGGGATAGGTCTCGCTTCATACAATCTTGTATGGGTTAAAGCTTTTGAAGAAGAGCAAACTACGACAACACAAACAACTGATGTAAAGAGTACTTCTTACAAGGGTGAGGGCGTTAACGAAACTGACGCTGCCGCAACAGAAGCCTATTGTGAAGATACTAAAGAGCGAATAAATATAACAGGTAGTAGTCGTATTATTGATACCTGTGTAGCCAAATCAGTTTCAAACGAATGGTTGAGTAAAATGACAAGCTCTGAAATAGAGCAAATGTACATTGAACAGCCATCTTGTATCGAAACCGGCTACGATGATGAGGGTTTCAACTGCTTTACGGGATATAGCCGTGAGGGATGCAACAGGGGAGGTCAACGTGACGATGGCACTTACTGTGAAGGTGCAGCACCGAAAGACCCAGTGGACTTGTTGTCGGGTTTTTCTTCTCAAGAGATGTGCGGCTTAGTTGCAGATTGCCAAGCGGAATCAGAATTTAACCCTGATGGATTCAATAAATTCGACTGTGACCGTCAAGGTCGAGACCGCTCTGGGAAAATGTGCGCTTATGAGCATATTACGCGAATTTATGATGATGCTGATGGGAAAGATCAACTTGGTTTTTTGGGTTCAGGGTTTAATGAATATGGCTGTGATATCCGAGGGTATGATGAAAATGGCGACCTTTGCCCTATAGAAAATGTTACTCGTGTTTATGGATTAAATAAAAAAGATCAGTATGGTTTTTTTGAGGATTCATATAACGATAATGGCTGTGATATCAACGGTCTTAACCGAGAGTCAGAGGCATGTGACCTTGAAGATATAACTAGAATCTTTGATCCCAGCACGGGACTAGATCAGCTTGGTTTTGGTAAGGATGGTTACAATATTTATGATTGCCATTTCTCTGGGTTTAACCGTAAAAATGAAATCTGTGATGAGTCAAAAGTTACCCGCATCGTGGGGAAGAGCGGAAAAGATCAGAGAGGGATTTTTGCTAGTGCAGTGAACGAATTTGGTTGCTTGGCCACAGGTGTGAAGCGTAATGGTCAGATTTGTACTCACGAAGAAATGCCGAAAGTCTACAGCCCTGTTACTGGGAAAAACGCTTTGGGGTTCTTCAAAAGCGGTGTGAATGAAAGTGGTTGCTCTACTTCGGGCTACAATCTTGCTAATGAGCTTTGTGATTTGGATGATGTGCCGCGTAATTTTGATAAGAAGACTTTACTCGATCAATTTGGCTTAACGTCTGATAACCTGAATTCATTCGGGTGCGGAATAGATGGATATTCCAAAAGCGGTGAGATATGTGAGTTTAACGAAATCCCTTTAATCGTAAATCCAAAAACAGGTTTAAACCAGTTCGGTTTGACTGAGGATGGCTTCTCTCCTGAAACAGGTTGCTCAATTACTGGTTTTAATAAACAGGGTGAGAGATGTGACGTTAAAGATATTCCACGGATATTTAAAAACGGTAGCAAGTATGATCAGTTTAATTTAGACGCTTCGGGTTACAATCCAGCAGGCTGTTCACTAGAAGGATTAACCCGATCTGGAGAAGTTTGTGCTCTGGAAGATATCCCTCGCATTTTCGATCCAGAAACCGGTCTAGACCAATTTAACATTTCGAAGTCTGGCTTTGCAAAGTCAGGCTGCAATCTGCAAGGTGAAAGGGCTGATGGCACTCAGTGCTCATTAGAAGAAACCCCGCGCATTTTCGGTCGCGACAATTTCGATCAGAACGGTGTTTACATTGATGGCTCGAAAAAACAATCTAATGCTGCCAAGGCTAGAGTAACTAACACCCAAGGTAAGTTAAATAGCTCAAAGCTGGATACAGCGAACTTAAGTCAAAAAGCACTTGAGAAGCTAGGATTCGTTGATGGAATTTATAATGAAAACCAGTGTGACGTTAATGGTATAAGCAAATCTGGTGAAATCTGTTCTTTGAATGATATTACACGTATTTTCGACAAGAACACGGGGCTTGATCAGTTCTCTCTTGACCCTGAAGGCTACAATATTTACGACTGCAACTTAGCAGGGAAAAGACGTGATGGTACTTTATGTCCATCTTCTCAGATTACACGTTTGTATGACAAAAACAACAAAGACCAGTTCGGTGTGAGCGCGGAAGAGAACCCCGTTATTGGCGCTATACACAGAGCAAGAAAGTTGTCATCTTCTTTATCGCCAGCAGCAAAAGCAGCTTTGGGCTTAGATGAAGATGGGTATTCGAAAGACACAAAGTGCAACCTAGCTGGATTACGTAGAGATGGTACGCTGTGTGATTTCGAAGACATTCCCAAGATTTATGATCCTGAAACCGGCCTAGACCAATTTGCTATGAGTAAGTCTGGCTATAATCAATTTTCTTGTGACTTCAATGGGAAAAAAATTGATGGCTCTCAGTGCAAACCAGAAGAAATAACGGAGTTTGTGAATGCTTTTGGTTTTAACCAATTCGACAAACCGGTTTCTGGCTCGCCAAAGAACAATCCTTTGTATTCAAGTCGTGAAGATGGTGAGTATGTTGAGCATGTAAAAGCTTTAGCTGAGTCTAAAGCTAAAATGGGAAGTGCAAATATAGCAAACCCTGATGCGCTAAAGTCGTTGACTAAAAAGAAAGCACTAGAGTTAGGCTTAGACGCTGAATACTTCAACGATAAGGGATGTGGCATTGATGGTCTGGATAGACAAAATAACGTATGTGATATTGATGATATCCCGCGCATTTTCGACCCTGAAACAGGGCTAGATCAATTTGGTTTTACAAAAGAAAATTACAATTCATTTGGATGTGATTTTTATGGATTTAAGAAAACAGGCGAGCGCTGTGAAGAATCTGAAATTACTACATTGTCCGGTGCTAATGGTCAGACGCAATTCACATCACCAATGGTGAATAGCGACAAGATTGCACTAAGTAAAGTTCAGCAAGACGCTCTAGCGAAAATGAAGTCAAAAACAGGCTTCATTAATTCTGAAGCCTTAGAGGCGCTCACACCAGCATTAATCGCCGAGTTAGGTCTCGATGAGAATCTTAGGAATTCGGCTGGCTGTGGCCTTGATGGGAAGCGTGAAGATGGCTCACTGTGCCCAATTGAAGATATTCCAAGAGTTTACGACCCTGTTACTGGTATTGATCAGTTTGGGATAAATCGCTCAGGGGTGAATTCTTATAATTGTGGCCTAGATGGGAAGCGCTTAGATGGTAGTATTTGCCCACCAAACGAAGTGACCCGTATTGTTGGTGATGACAATAAAGACCAGTTTGGTAAAGAGCTTACTGATAAAGAAAAACTACGTAAGATAATCTCTGGTCTATCTGGTAATGTTTCAGATGTTTCTCTTTTAGCAGAGCTAACTGATGAGCAAATAAAAGATTTAGATTTAGATGAAAACTTCCGTAATGCTAAGGGTTGCGGCCTGGATGCGTTGCGCGAGGATGGCTCTCTATGTTCGCTTGAAGAAACACCAAGGTTTTTCGATCCCGATACAGGTTTAGACCAGTTTGGTTTAACAAGAGGAAATAGAAATATTCACGGGTGCGATCTGGCTGGACTGGATGAAAACAACGTGCCCTGTGAAGACTCAAAGGTTACTAGATTTCTTAGTGCTGGTGATATTGATACAGATGGCCGTAGACTAGCAACTGAAGAGAGCGTTGAGGCGTACCTAAATAATAAACCTGAAAACATCAAAAACCCTTCTGCGCTAGAGTTTCTTACCAATGAAAAAATAAAGGAACTTGGGCTAGACGAAAATCTAAGAAATGCTAAGGGGTGCGGCTTAGATGGACTTCGAGCGGATGGGACTATTTGCTCACTTGAAGATACCCCGAGAGTTTTCGACCCAGAGACAGGTTTAGATCAATTTGGACTTGGCAAAGATAATCGTAATATTTGGGGCTGCGACCTTTCAGGAATGGATAGGAATAATGCGCGTTGCTCTGTAGATAAAACGACTAGAATTTTTGGCCATGATAACTTCGACCAGAATGGTTATGACCACTCAAACTTAGATTCTGCTGGTTTAACTCCAGAAAAAAGGAATATTTATGGTTGTGATATTTCTGGGAGAAAGCCAAGTGGTCAAGAGTGTGAAGAGTGGGAAAAAATAGATACTTATGGTATTGACGGTTTTAACAACCAGCATAAAACTAGAGCCGGTGAAGACCGTTTTAAACTAATTGATGGAAGGAATGCTTTTGGTTGTGATATCAATGGTTTGAGGGAAGATGGTTCACTTTGCCCTATCGAAGAAATCTCGCGATTCTTCAAAGATGATGGTACTGATCAATTCGGTCTTAGAAGAAATAACAGGAATGCGTTTGGTTGTGATCTTGATGGAAAACGTGAAGATGGGACGGTGTGTCCACTTGAAGAAATACCTAGAATTTTCAATTCCGAAGGTGTTGATCAGCTTAGCCTGACAGTGGATGGCTTTGCTGAAAATGGTTGTTCGATTTTTGGCCTTAGAGAAGACGGTTCAATATGCCCTCTTAACGAAATACCACGAATTATTGGTGATGATGGATTTGATCAATTCAAGGTGGGATTGGATGGGTTTAATGACAAAAACTGTAACCTGCAAGGCTTAAACCGTCAAAATGAACTCTGTGAGCTTGAAGATATCCCTATGATTTTTGGAGCTGATGGCTTAAGCCAGCTTAAGATTACTAGAGATGGATTTGCAGCAAATAACTGTTCGGTGAAAGGAGTGAATAGGCAAGGTGAGAGATGCGCCACTGAAGATATTCCACGTTTGTATGATGGGGAAGGAAAAGATCAGTTTGGGATTTTCGCCGATGGTTATACAAGTTCAGGTTGTAGCTTGAGTGGGGTAAACCGCCAGAATGAATTGTGTGAGCAATCAGATGTTCCTCGCATCGTTGTTGATGGAGTTGATCAACTTAATTTTGGTGACGACAGTTTTAATCCTGAAACGGGTTGTAACCTGGATAACAAAGATAAGTTTGGTAATGCTTGCCACCCTAAATTTGCGGTTAAAATAATCGGTTCTGATAATAAGGATCAATTTGGCTTGATAAACGACGTGAACCAATACGGATGCACACTATCTGGCCTAAAAAAGGATGGCACCTTGTGCGAAGTTGAAGAAATAACGCAAGTTGTAGACCCTGAAACTGGCTTATCACAAATAGGTATCGACCCTGAAACCGGTCTCAATACAGCCGGATGTGGCTTTGATGGAAGACGCGCTGATGGTTCACTATGTGACATAGAAGATATCCCCCGTTTAGTTGATGATGAAGGCGTCGACCAGTTTGATTTAAACGAGGGTGGCTTCAGCATAGAAACGGGGTGCAGCTTACTTGGAGTTGATAAAGAAGGAAATGACTGTGCACCAGAAGATGTTCCATTTATTTTAGGTGCTGATGGTCTTACTCATCTGGGTGTAACCAGCACAGGAAAAACTGAAGATGGGTATAACTATTTAGGCTTTGATGATTTTTCTTGCGACAGAAACAATATGAAGGCAGATGGCACCCACTGTAATAAGTATGTAGACCACAATATTGACGTTGCCGACACAGAACATTTGGAAAAGTTGAAAGCGTTACAATTAGCGTCTCTGGCAAAATATCAAGGTCTCACCACCAACGATATTGGAGAGGGCACTATTTCAGCTAGCGAAATAGAGTTCTCAAAGGTTAGAGATACTTCAAGTCAAGTTACGGCAAACAGAGCAGCAGTAATTCCTGTGAGCCAAAACCAAGTTGACGCTAATAAATCAGCAAACGGCAATGGTATAGTTGAAATCCCAGAAGGCACAACTATGCACGTTTATGTAGATACTCCAGTAAACACTGATTACACAACCACCGTATGGGGAACCATTGTAGGCGGAGAGTATGATGGAAGTCTAGTTAGGGGAACTATAGTGGTGCCTTATATTGATGATGTTGTTATGCCTCGGGATAAGTTTAAGTATGAGTTTAATACGATGATTAGAAATCGTAAGAGCTACGCGATACAGGCTGTGTCAATGACATTTGAAGATTTAGGTGAATTTGTAGAGGCAGACAGTGTTAACTACCATCGCATCCAGAGATTCGGTGGGTTGTTGACAGCGGCGGCATTCCAGTCTTTAGGTGCTAGCTATTTGGACAGTGAAGAAGAGCAAGCTATAGAAGCGCAGAGCGAATACACTGAGTCAGCTACCTCAGCACTGTTAGGTTCTAATGTAAGGGCGAACACTAAAGAAAATCTGAAAATAGCAACTGATGAATTCGCAGATATAGCTAAACAGAATTTCTATCGTAGACCTACTATTAAGAAGGGCGCAACAGACTTAATGATTATATTTATGCAGCCAATAGATAATGACGAGTTGCCTGCGGTTTATATGGACATTAGATAATAATAAAAAGGGAGCAATAAGCTCCCTTTTCTATATACGTAGCTTGTGGATTATACAAAAATAAGCGCTATGATATAGGCAATGGAAGTTGTACTTAAAGGATTATGGAGATAGAAATGTCTAAAGATTTAGAAATGGATTTAGATGATATTTTGGGCGATGCGATCGACACAGTGGCTAATAGTGAAGATGCTTCTCAAAATGATAAGTCAAGCCAAACCCGTGAACATCAAAATGATAATTCAGATGACGCGGAAGAAGGTTTTGATATTGACGAGCTAGCTGGTTTTTTGAATGAAGAGTCTGGCACGGATTTATCTTCAAATGATGAGTCATCAAAACCTGATGAGCTTAGCTTTCTAGATGGCGACGATGGCTTGGTGCCTGATGAATCGAAGGAAGAGGCGTCAATTAATGTCGACGATATATTAGGGCAGGCCAATGATACTGAAGAGGCCAACGGGGGGAATACTGAAGTTGAGCCAGAGATTGAGCCAGAGGTTGAGCCAGAGATTGAGCCAGAGGTTGAGCCAGAAATTGAGCCAGAAATTGAGCCAGAGTTTGATATTGATGGTGATGATCCTTTAGCTGATTTTACAGTGGATGACGCTGAAGATGATCCGCTTAATGAATTTAGTGGTTCAGAAGCCTCTTCAACTGAAACTAATGTAGAAATCGAACCAGATATTGAAGATGATTTTATGTCTGACATGAACCATTCATCAGATGATGACGAAGTGGTTGATATAACATCAGATGAATTTGAAGTTTCTACTGAAAAATTCCGTCCGCACACTGATGTCGAAGATGTAGAAGAAATTCTCGGTGGCGGTGTAGGTGGTCTCTTTGCCTCTAAAGAGAAAGAAAAAAGTGAAGAGGCGATCACGGACACCACCGCAAATGAACCTGTTGCTCTAGAAGCTGAAGAAGAAGAGCTTCCTAAGAAAGACGAAAAGTTAGTTCAAGAAGTCGATAATGGTAAGGCAATTAAAGATGTTGCTTCGCAGAAAAGTGGCTTTGGTGTTAAATCTCTGATTGCTACGGCAATGGGAACGGCGATTCTTACTCTCGGCATTGGTGGCGGCTTGCTAGTTGGCTTTGGAGACAAAATAATCGGTAAAGACACCTTTGTTGATAATGCTGCTCTTGAGTCAAGAATGGTAGAAGTAATGGGTAAGCTTGAAAATAGTATTGCCGAAGGAAAAGTCGAGCAAATTAGTAAGGGTGAGGTTAAAAAAGGTTTAGAGGAAGTTAGTAAAGATATTTCGCAAGCAGTCTCTGAGTTCAAGCAAGGCGCACAGAACCTACAGAATCAACTTGATGCTGTTGTTAAAACACAAAGTGTTGATCGTGCAGAGTTCGAAGCAATTAATGCAAAAGCACTTTTGCTTCTAAACCAATTTGTTGACGACACAAAAGACGCAGAGTCGAGAATGTCAGAACAGGTGTACGCGAAGGTTGTGAAAATTGTGAAGGAAGAGTTTTCTGGGAAAGACGACACCATAAAGCTTGATGAAGTTTTGAAGACTGTTTCTCAGTTAAGAAGCGAACAGTCTGCACTGGGTAACCGAGTACAGACTCAAATGAATCTGATCGGCGTCCTCGAAAGCGAAAATGAATTTCTGTCTAAACGACTAGCGTCTATTGAGTCGAGTAAGCCTGAGGCGTCTGAAAAGACGGCAAGCTCAAAAACTAAGCTTAAAACAGGTTATACCGATGAGAACGGGGATAGGTGGGGCTACCTAGAAGTGCAAACCAAAGATGGATTAACCTCAGGAAGTCACTTTAAATACAAGAATGAAGATGCAGGTAAGCCTGTGAATACATTACCTTATGTATTGAAGGGGGTATTCCTCACTGGTTCTGCTAATAATCCAGAATACAAGGTGTACTTAATCCCTCGTGCCCAAGTAAACGGCTCGCCGATGGGGTATAAGGTTGGTCAGCAAGTTCCTGGGATTGGCCGTATATTACGAGTTGAACCAACCAATGGACATGAAAAAGTTCCATATTTAGTTTATACGGATCTTGGTGTGTTGCGGAGTGATAAGTAATGCTAAGAACTAAGTCACTGCTTATGATGGCGGTGACGTTCTTCTTTGGGAGCGTTGCCTTCGCTGCGGACAATTCAACAGCTACAACATCTTCAAACACAGAGTATCAACTTACGCTTGTTTCGGGGGCTTTTGAAGTTGTGCGTATTCTAGGGATGGGAGTAGGGCTTGTCTTGATTACTTGGATAAGCATCAACTTCTTTTTCACTATTAGAGATAAGGAAAATCAAGGTCGCCTACAACAGCTAGATTATAAACCAGTTACACTAGCCCGATATATGTCAGGTTTAATGTTAGGTTTTGTGCTGTTCTTTCAGCCCTTTAGTTTGATGTCATTGATAGGCGATGTTTTCAATAATAAAAGTGGGCAAGTCTGTTTGGTGTTAACGATTGATGACCCTTGGTCTACCGCTACAAACACAACAGCAGCGTCATGCCTGACAGCATTAAAGAAAGATATCGCGGGCAGTGTGAATGATGAAGCTCTAGATGATAAAAGTCTTACGCTTTTCGTTGGCTCATTGCAGTTAATCTCACTCATATTTCTACTTATTGGTGGTGGGTACTTCATGATGAATATGATTGGAGTTAGAAATATGCGAATCACCACGGGGAAATCGATAATAATTATAGTGGCCTCTTCGGCACTAATGATCTCTCCTAGTTTTTTGGTTTATCTAGATGACTTGCGCGGCACGTCAACTGCGGTAACAGTTACTAATCAGGGGTAAGCATGAGTACGCCATTAGGTATTGGAATTTCTACATACACAAAACATCCTTCAGAGGAAGAAGTTGAGTTTCTAAAAGCCAACAGGAAGAGTACCTGTGATAAGTGTGGTACGCCGAATAGCGGTTTGGATTATTTTCCTATGTACCACGATGACGCTTGGTTTAATGTTTGCTGTATATGCCACTATACGCATAATTTAGATCAAGTGCCTAGTATTCAAAAAGGCAAAATGGTTTTCTTAAAAACGTTAACTCAGGAAGAGTTAAGTGTTTTTATGAGAATTTATTGGTCTGTTGAGTTTGTCGTTTCGCGCACAAAAGTCTCTATAGAAGAAAGGCAGCTTAAGAATAGCCTGTCTGTGATAGAAAATAAGATTAGGCAGCGTGAATTAAAAGCTGAGCGTTATTTTGGCAAAGGGATGAATGAAGTTGAGACCTCAATAACTTACTTAAACCTGTTACCTCCTGAAAAGTATAATTTGCGAGAAAGGCATTATAAAGATCTTAGATGGATACCTAATAAAGATGCGTTTGAAAAGGAAATAGCATGGTGGTCATCTGAGGTTTTCAATATTCTCGATAGCGGGGTTATCAGGAACAATATTGTAGCATTTATCGATAGATTGGATAGGAAGGAACCATAGTATGCAGAAGGATATCGATCAAAGGATACAGCGGATAGTCAGCGTATTCTCAAGAAGTGAAATTGAGGCTGATGATTTAACCCCGTTTGAAAAAAACCATCTATATACCTGCCTTGTTGCATTAGAAGGTAAGCTTTTACTCTTTAATGCGATTACAAACTCAACGGCGCTAAGCCTTGAGGTTTCATTGCCTTCTGAGAGCGAAGGTTCAGAACCATTGATTAGTGACGACATACGCTCACTGAGCGCTTATATGAATATGGTTATTTTGCATGCAAGCTCTTCAGTTTCGGAAATTGATGCTTCAGCGCTACCTATGAGAGACATACTTTGCAAGATAGCCGTTATGAAGACTGAAGTATGTAATAACGAAATTGAAGTTAAAATGATCAGGCGCTTGTTAGAAAAATTAGAGGGCGGTGGCGACGAAGCTTGGGAGCTAAATGATGAAGATTTAGTGCTAGCCTCAAAGTATCATTTTTTGTACACACCAATAGTCGGTGGAGAGCACTTTGGAAATGCAATAAGAGCTTTCAACAACAAGATTGACTTGAATTGGGTGAACGAGGATTACGATGCGGTTATATCTTTAGTTACATACATGGTTTACCGTGCTATATTCACTGATAAATTCAATGCAGTTGTTGAGAAAGCCAAGAAATTTGAGTCGCGAGCCGACCTGAATAAAGCGCTTGATAGACTGGTGAAAGCTAAAAGTTAATTCAAAATGATAACAAGGATGTTATGCGTAAATTCTCTCAAGTGATCCTTACGGAAAAGGCCACGCAAGCTGAAATCGTTAAAGCGATGTTTAAAATGGAAAAGGCCGTAGAGGTTGATGGTCAGCCTGGGGTTTATTATGATAAAGAAGGTGGTATAGCCGTTGTAAATGAAAGCGGTCATATAATCGGCTTGAAACCACCGCAATTTTATTCTGATAAATTAAGTGCTAATGGATGGAGTTTAGATGCACTTCCTATTCTTCCAAGACCTGAAGAATTTCGCTTCGAAGTTACTGACACATATAAGTATAAGCGTTTACTTAAAATCATTAAAACAGCTTTGGTTGACATCGGTACAGATGAAATAATCATAGCTACTGATAATGATAAAGAGGGAGAACTTTTAGCGTGGGAAGTGCTTAGATTTCTTGATGTAGAAGATCACCCTAATAAAACTAGGATGTTGTACTCGGAAATTAACGCCACTGCGATGAAGACCGCGTATGATAATCGCGTTTCTGCGGAGGGATTCTACAGTCGATTTATGGCTGGTCTCGCACGCCTTTATTGCGATTGGCTTTTCGGCATGAATATAACCATGGCTTTAAGCGTTGCCAATAAAGCGTTTATACCCCCTGGGACTCCAGTTAACTCAGGCAGAGTTATATTTGCCATTAGCTATATCTTGTATCTGCGAGAGAATGAAATACTAAATTTCAAGCCGCAAACCTACTACAATATTAAGGCTACTTTTAATGCTCCAGAGGGCAGTTATAAAGGTAGGCTGGTTATTCCTGAAAAGCTCAAAGATGAAGCTACGGGGTTTCTAATCAATGAAAGTATTGCAGCAAAAATTATGGCTGCGGTGGAAAAATCTGGAAAAGGTACGGTTGTTGATTACACAGCTGGTCTGAAAACCTCTAAGCCGCCTAAGGGTTACGATAGAACGGGGTTTACGAGCCACTTGTCTAAGAAGCACAAGTTGAAGCTTGATGTTTCGGGCAACACCCTGCAAAGTCTATATGAAACGCATGGTCTTTTAACTTACCCACGGGTAGATATAGTTGAAATCGACGAAGAGATGCACGCCAAGATGCCGCAGTACATAGGGGCAATCAAAACTAACATTAGAAATGCCCCTCATTTAGATGAGAAGAAAAAAGCATTCTATGAAAAAGTGTTTACCCTTTTAGACCTTTCCAGAAAAAGTAGCATATGGAAAAAAGGCGTAAGTGTCGGTGAGGCTCACCATGCAATAATCCCGACAGCCGAAGTGGCACCTGATATGAGCGTTCTAAGTAACGTTGAGTTCACCGTTTATGAGGAAGCAGCGAAGAGATTGTTAATGCAGTTTCTCCCTGATTACGAATATTTTAGTACAAACATCAGTACCGAAGTGGTTAGTGGGATTGTGTTTAAAAGTTCGGGTAACACTCCGCGCAGGTTGGGTTGGAAAGTGTTTGATAGACCTGAGAAAGATGACGAGAGTGAAGATCAGGGTGATACGCTGCCACCTTTGCAAAAGGGGCAAGTGGTAGGAGTTACTGATTCTGAGCTTGAAAAAGGTGTAACAAAAGTTCCTAAGCGATATAGCGATCCTGAGTTGCTAGATATACTTAAAAAGCCAGCTCGCTTCATGCAGAATAAAGAATTGTTAAAGCGTCTTGGTAAGGTACAAATAGGAACTTCTGCTACGCGTGAGGCTCATGTGATGGAGTTGGAGAAGAAGGGGTACTACCAGCGCAAATTAGATGGAGTAGGTAAGAAGAAGGTTGAGCGATTATTTCCCACCCCGAAGTTAATGGAAGTCATACGTGTTGCTCCCCCATATTTTTTAAGGCCAGAGGTTTCGGCCTATTGGGAGGATGCGTTCATGAGAATAGAAAAAGAGCCTGAATACTTTGATGTCTTTATGAAAGGGCAGTATGACTTGTTGGGGCGTTTTTTCAAAGAGCTTGATGAGGGCAAGTTTCGGTTCGAGAAACCTATCGGTGGAAATTCAGTGCCTTGTGACGAACCATGCAAAGGGAATCGTTTTCTCAAAGTGATAAAGCCTAAAAAGTCTGGTTCTAAACCGTTTTCTATTTGGTCTTGTGCTGTATGTGATACAGCAAGGTTCGATGACGAAGGAAAGCCTGGGGGACTTATGGGGGCACCTGGGACTTCAAATAAAAAGAAACCTATTAATAAAAATGGTAAATCCTTAACTTGTCCTTCTTGTAAAAAAGCCAAAGCTTACCACCAAAAAGTAGCTGGTAAGTCATACGATATTTGGCAATGTGAAAGTGAGAAGTGTAATTCTAGATTCTTCGATGATAAAGGGAAGATAGGAAAAAAATGGGGTGCCAAAAAGTAAGATAGTCGAAGGCATGTGATAAAATTATAAAAACAGTTTCAAGGATGAACGCATGCTTTCTCTTATCAACCGATCCCACTATTCACTTGGGTTTGGCTCTCTTACACTAGAAGAAATTATTGAACACGCCAAGACACAGCCGGAGAAAACGGCTGCGTTAACTGACATGAACACAGTTTCTGGAATTCCAGAGTTTTTGGCTAAATGCGAGAAAGCTGGTGTTAAAGGTTTGGCAGGTGTCACTCTCAGAGTAGGTTTTGAAAACGAATATATCGGTGATGTCGTTCTAATAGCTAATGATGCCACTGGCTTCGATGCTATAAATGACTTGTTGACGGGTTTGGAACAAGACGAAAAGATGAGCTATTGTGGCCTAACGGATATAGGTCGTTTTTCTGCTTTACCTAAAGGTACTGTGACGTTGCTCGATGGGTTCCCTGGGTCAGTATTGCAAAGGCATGGGGCTGGGTATAGCAATTCGCTTGTTCGTGCCGTGAATGACGGGTACACGGTCAGCTTAACTCCATCATCAATAACTGGTGTAGTGGATATTTCAAAAGAACTGCCTCAGTTATCTACATCTAACCTAAGTCTAGTTGAAACGAGTACAGCTGTGTACTCCCCAAAAAAAAACATGTCTATGGTTGCTGCTTACCGCTATAAAAAACAGCTATCCTACATGAATTTAGTTGATGATAACGCTGATGAGGTGGTTACCTCGATGACATTCATGAACGAAAAAGATATTGATTTGTGGCGCAACTATAATCGTCCTGATTTTAGCGTTAGAAACAAATATGGTTTAGTCGATAGCTCTAAATTCACAGAACTTCCTGATGTCGGTGTGTTGAGTAACTCAAACCGAGTTGAGCCGCTTTATGATGAAACTGAAGGTCAAAGCTTTGAGGACTTTCTAAGAAGTGAATTGCAAAAATACTTAGACCAGAGCGGTATCAATGACACCACCTTACGAGAAAAGTATTTCGATCGGCTAGATGAAGAGTTGAAGGCATTCTCCTTAGTCGATGGTGGAATGGTGTACATACGAAACTGCAAAGAAATTTTTGATATTGGCAAGGAAGACAAAAAATCCTTGCGTTTGAGGGGGTCTTCGAGCGCATCCCTTGCATTATTCCTGCTGGTGGAAGAAGGGAAGCGACTAGATCCAATTGAACACGGCCTTTCCATCACAAGTTTTAACCGTTTTATGGGTCAGCGCTCAGAGATGACGGATGTGGATATGGACGTCTCTGATGTGAAGGGGTTTACCAATACGCTGATTAATACCTTTGGCGAAGAGAACGTAGTCGCATTGAAAGTGTATAGCGGCATTCAAAGTCCGAGTATGTTGATGGAAGAAGCAAAAAAATGCCTGCTTAATACTCTTGAGAGAGGGGAATCTCACTATGATAAGGCATTTGAGAAGTTTAAAAAACTATTCAGTCCGTACTCAAGGAAATGTCCGGCCTATATGTCTTATGATGAATTTTTGCAGCTCCCTCAGGTAAAAAATGCTTACCGGAACGACGATGTGCTCTATGAAATGATAGCGTTATCAAGACGCTTTCAAGGGTTGTATGTAAAGTCGGGATTTCACCAGAGTGGTGTGCTTTTTTCAAAAAAACAACCGGCATCTAAGAATATGGCCACAATGAGAGTGCCTAAAAAGCAGCTCTTAAGAAGCGAGCTGACGCATTATGCAGCCCCACTGGTAGGTGAGATTAAATACGATGCTCTTTTAGCCTCTAAAACTGGCGCAGCGCTTGATTTGGCAGAATCTATGCTGTTTGAATCTACCGGTAGTGGGTTGAGAGAAGATCTTTATGATCCATCATTGTACAAGGCTGTTCAGCTAGATGCGCTAGACGGTATTTTCCAAATGAGTGGAGAAAAAACGCGAGAGACAGTAAGAGCTGTTCAACCTCAAGATTTCGTAGAAGTAGCAGCTTGTATATCCCTCGCGAAAGCCCCCACGTTTGTGAAAAATGGAGAGAGCGACATAGAAAGGTATCTGCGAAATAAATCGCAAGGGTTATCGCTTGCTTCAGAACACCTTGTTCCATACCTGAAAGAAACACATGGTGTTATATTGTTTGATGACCAAGTAATAGATATTTGTCGTCATATTGGTGGTTTCAACTTTACAGATGCTGATGCTGTGCGCTCAGCGTTGAAAAAGAAACGCCATGGTTTTGTCGATGAGATGAAAGCTAAGTTCGTGGCCGGTGCGCAGTCCAAAGGGATATCTAAAAGCGAAGCAGAGCTTATTTATTCTGAGATAGAGCGAAAGAAAAACAGTTACACAATGCCTAAGTCACATGCACTAAACTATGCGAAAGTCTCAATGGAACAAGTGCACCTCAAGCTTTACCATCCAAACATCTATATGACGGTGTATGGTAAAGAATTGGGGATAGATAACCTTCGAAAAGAGTATACACAGAAGCTTGGGTATAAGGTTCGCCCTTTAGATGTAACAAAGACTCCAGTGGATGGCGGACTTAAAGTTCACAAAGGTACTCGCTACATCGTAGAAGGGTTGAATGGTAAATTTTCCAATAATATGGTGGATGCTATTGTCAAAAGCCGTGAGCAAGCATCGTTTAATCAAGAGGGGATCCCAAACGTAATCTCTATGATGCACTCTATTGCTGAAAACTATCTAGGTAGGCCGCTTCCTGATATTTCAATTCAAAATGATAATAAGGAAGTGGTGAGCCTCATAAGTGATATGATTAAACTTACAGAGCGTGGCGGCTTCAACACTTTGCTATCCGATAATATTGATGATCGAAGTGAAGAGTTGAAAAGCGCCGTGCCGGAAATTCTAAATAAAATTGTGACTGGTAGAAATCTTCCGGTTGTTCAAAATGATAAACGCGTTGTTGTGCGAAGCCGCTAAGAGAGAAATCGTTATGGCTATTGATAATTATGAAAAGTTAAAAACCGCAATGTTGAGTTCTTTGATCGACAGTGAGTACGAAAAAGAGATCACTCGATTGCTTGAGTTGAAAGAGATTGAAGATAAAGAGCTACAAGCGGAGCTTGTTCGCTTAATATCAGAAAAGGCTCTGTCTGACGATACTGTAGAGTTCACTGAGTATATGAACGCAAGAGTGGATATGGCTAGTAGGGTTCTGTACCTAAATGGTTTTAATCCACAAGGAGAGGTGTTAGGAAACATCCTTAGTAAGGATGAATTCCATTCACTGTTGGATGTTGCTTTGGGACGAGAGGATGGTTTTGTAGATAATGGTGTTGTAACGCTATTGCTAAAATACCAAAAAGATAAAGACTCTTACAAAATCAATCCAGAAGTCAAAAGCCACCTTGACGAATACTTGGTAGGGAACTTGGCTAGAGTGGTAGATATTGCTAATGAGAAGAGAATTAAGCATACAGTTCTACCATCAGAAGTGTCGAGAAACAACGATGAGCAGGCAGAGGATTTAATCCCTGTGTCAGAACTTGTTTCTGAAAACGAACTTGATGTTAATGTTGCTACTGTTGAACGTGACGCACTGGATTACGAAGCGGATTACGTTCGCACATTAGATCAGGAAGTTGAGGCTAAAAAAAACATTTCAAAACTAATTGAGCGTGCCCGAGCAGGTGATCCAGCTAACAATGTTGCGAGTGTTAATTATGTTGAGCGAAAGGTTGTTGATAAGCTGAAAAGCTTTGTCAAAAATAAAGCTGCTGACGCCTTAGATCCAATACCGCTTCAATATCCATCAGAATCACTTTTTTCGGATAGTCTTTCAGAAATGGATGATAATGGTAGAGTGACCAAAGTTCATCTTCATTACCGTAAAGATAAAGTGGTTATGCCATCTGCTAATTCACCTCGTGAAGTCTATGACATAATGGCAGCGAAGGTAATGGAGAAGGGGATTAAGCATCCTTATATCAAAGCTAATTTTAGCAACCCTCAGGATGCTGAGAAGTTTATACGGAATATCATAAAAAGTCTGACTGACTTAGGTTACGACATTGAAGATATGCGTTGTCATCCAAAGAACCAAGTACTCTTCGATAATATTAAAGCTCGATACACTGACATGATTAACACCATTGAAGAAGCGCCTGAGATAGAGCCGGAGCTGGATCTTGACCAAGAGTTTCCCACTTTGGAAGAGGCCAACATGGCCGTAACGGAGCTGACATTGGCAAGGTTAGACGCCGAGCAACCGGTGCCGGTGGAGCAGTTTACAACCGAACAGCTCGACACTGCATTGCAGCATCATAAACTGCTCACTCCAATTGGTGTGGATGTACACGGTGATGAAGTCAAATTAACAGAACGTAACGCTGAAACGGTAAACATAGTAAGCGGATATGTTGAGAAGCTTATTAATAAATCAGAGACAGAGCGAGGGTTAGGTAGTCGTGAACTGGAAAAACTAACTGCGCTTTCCCCTGATCTGCTTAAAGAAGTGTTTTCAGATAAACCCGAATTGCTGGAAAAACTGGATGGGCTAGTGAATGCTCAGAACGCACCGAGAAGAGAGGTGAATGCCCCGCCTATGGAGGGCAATGAACCGCCTCCAATGGATAATGGTGCCCCACCTATGGAAGGCAACGAACCGCCTCCAATGGATAATGGTGCCCCGCCTATGGAAGGCAACGAACCGCCTCCAATGGGTAATGATGCCCCGCCTATGGAAGGCAACGAGCCACCTCCAATGGATTATGACTCTCCACCAATAGGGGCAAATGAGCCGCCGCCTAATTGGGCAGAGCAAGGTGACCCTGGGTATGATCCTAACGTAGAACCTCCAGCAGGAATGGAGAATGGTTATGATGAGAATGGCAATCCCCTATCATTAGGTGGTGATAATGCCCCAGTGAACACCCCAGAGCCAGTGCAGAAAAATGAAATGTCATCAGCTGATGAGTTCATGAAGTCTATAGCCCTATCAGCTAAAAAGAATGAAGGGGATTTAAGCTTCATGTCATCAAAGCAAATTAAAGCTGTTGCTGTTGTAGATGCAAGATCAAAGCTTGATGATGGCCATGAGAATAAGGTTGAGTTATCTAAAGCATCCGTAGCCATGATAAATAAAGTCAAAGAGTCAGTTTTGAAAGATATCAATGGCATGGTAGCTGGTGAGCGTGTCTCTAAAGAACGTTATAAAGCCCTAGCTTCTCAAAATGATAAAATAATTAATATATTAGCCGGTAAAGATGCAATGGAAGCTTTAGAAAAGATTAAGCAGAAGAGTGCATCATACAAAGCGAAATCAAAGCCTGCGGTGCAAGAGGTTAATGAAGAGCGTTCTCCTGACATTCAAAAAGCGCCCTCAAATATACAGGGGGAAACTTCGAAAGCCGATGATATGTTTTCGCTGCCTAAGGCTGATTACGAAAAGCCAGCAATAGATATCCCGCGCAGAGACGATGAAGTGAACATGGAGAATGTTTTGGAGTTGCCCGTTGATGAGTTGTTAGAGATGCAAAAAAACAACCCTGAGAAAGTTCGACAGGCGATCTCTCATGTTGTTAATAGTGGTGCTATGTTGCCAAGTGACCTAGCGAAACTAGACAAGCTTCCAGAATCCATCAAAAGTGCAAATAAATCCGTAATGCCAGATGATGAAAAAGTAGAGCAGGTTAAGCCTGAGCCTAAAAAAGAACCCAAGGTTGAACCTGAATCTAATAAACCAAAGCATAATCGGAGTAATGCACCGAGACCTCGCTAAAATTTATTTTGATAAAAACAAAATGCCGGTCTCGACCGGCATTTTTTGTTAAAGATGCTAAGTTAATCACATAAAGGATTATAGGTGGTTCACAGTGAAAAGTGATTTCTTGTTAAAGTTGTTGTTCTCGATTGATGTTGTTCGTGAAAGTTTTCGAAAAAAACGTAAAAATAACATCGATGATTATTATCAAATTGCAGCTCCAGTCGACAATTATACTTATAAAACATTCGATGGTGCGTTCATCACGATGTTTAAAATTAATGGTTTTCGTTCTTTGATTAGCGATCAAGGGAAAATGGACGTTGGTAAGAATTTGGAAAGGAAACTTCAGGCTTACTTTAAGAAAAGTGGGTATGGGCTTCAGGTTGTTGATGTTTCAAATCCAGAATTAACGAAACGGAAGCTAAAAGAGGTTATGCAACCATCTTTGGATGAGCTAAATGCCATCGGTTTGTCAGCTAATTTCATGCATGATGGTTATATTGATTTTTTGGCTAAAAATGGCGTGTGGAAAGACCAGTTTTTAGTTGTCACAACTACACCTGAAGTTAAGCTCTCTGGTAGTGCTAGCTCAGTCACTAAAGAGTCAGTTCAAGACAGCGTTCTCAAAGAACACTTTTCTATGGCCTCGACACAACAAACCTCTTTGCTATCTGAAGCAGAAAAAGAGCTAAAGGGGTTACATGAGGTTTTTGTATCCGATGTAAAAAACTCCTTTAGAGATAAAAGGGAAGCTGGTTTTCTTGTTGACACTGTGAAAGTGGAAAAGGTTCTTTACTATTACAGAGAGGCTCTTTATGGAAAGCGAGTCGCCCCAAACTGGAAGCCGAATTTTGATGGCTTCGTCATCTCAGATAAAGATGGCGCAGTAAAGGAAGACGAACAGTCTTTATTGTTTCCAGCCTTATCAGAGCAAGTAATAACAGAAGGGTACTCTGAAGAAGACACGGCAAGTAAATCTCTACCTACTAATGTAGGCAGAATTGGTGATCGCTTCTTCTCTACATTAACTGTTACATTCCCACAAAGAAGAGGTAAGCGGCTTCTAAGCTATGAATCCCTTTCTAATGGGTTACCTCTAGATATTTCTTATGTGGTGTCTCAGAGGGCAGAGAGCGAACCATTCGAAACGATGGAGTATAGGGTTAAACGCTCCTATGCGATGCTTTCTGCCGTTCTTCCTATCGCCGAGAATAAGCGTATTAAGAAGGCTCAAACTCAGCTTGAAGAAATGCACAAGGAGGGTGAGCGAATTAGCATCTGGCTATCAATGACGGTCACTATTTTTGCTAATGATGTAGAAACTTTGTTGAGTCATAAAACAACCTTCGAAAACCACTTAGAGGCTTGGGGTGGTGTGAAGTCTCGTTCAGTAGAGAACAATAAACTTCAAGGGTTAATGGATGGTGTTGCGGCGAGCAATGCGAAGACCTCGCAGGGACGTATTTTAGAAAATCTCGGTTCATTCCTGTATCAATCGCCACTGTTTATGCAGGCCAGACCTTATAACAGTGGGTATTTGCAGTTTATCACGGATAACAGAACGTACTTTTCTTACGAAGAGCAGTCTTCAAAAAACATTAATTACAATGCGTATTTTCCTGGGGAGTCTGGTACCGGTAAATCAACATTACTTAGTTTGTTGAATTTTGCTCTCATAGCAAAACCCAAAGCCGACAAACGCTTTTCTGGAACTATACCTATCATTGTAACCGCTGATGTCGGTCGAACTTCATTTGGCGGCAATGACACTCTACAAATGATGCTTCCAGACAATAAAAAGCATTTAATCCTATCGCACGCTATGACATCTAAGGTTAGTAGTGCTTACAATATTCATGACCTTGTGGTTGGTAAGTATCGCCCTACAGATGAGCAGGTTCAAGTTATTGCTCGGTTTGTGGCTATCATGGTTTGTGGGATTGATAATAACAATGAACTTAATCATCCTGAGTTGCTACCGATGATAACTCGCTTGGTTTACGAGCTTTATACTTTTTATCACCCTAACAACGAACCTAAGATGTATGACCAAGCCCGATGCCCTAACAATTTGAAGTTGCAGTTCAAAAAATGGGGTGTTGAGTTCAATGACTCTAAAAGCTACTTCGATTTAGCTGAAGAATTGATGGTGAAAAGCAAAGGTAAGGCACTGTCGGCGGTTCGTTTTTGTCAGCGCTATGCAGTTCCTGTTCTTGAAGATTACGGGATGTTGTTTGCAAACAACAAGGGGCTTGCTGATAAGTATAGAGCGCAAATGGTAACACCTGGGGTTTCTTACTATGACTACTTCAATTCTCGTCTAGAGGATGCGGTTGTTGAGCTGCCATGTTTCAATCATCCTACTGTAGTTAACTTTGATAACGCTAGAATTATCTCTATCGACCTAAAATCAGTGGTGGGTGATGATAAACGTAAAAAAGCTCTGTTTACATCAATGTGTTTTGCAGTTTACCAACTGAAGACCGTTAGTATCGAAACTGACCCTAGTTTATTTGAAGACACGTCTCCAGCCTTCGATAAATACTTAAGGAACATGAGTGATGCTAATTACTCTATACCTAGCGTATTCAATGTGGAAGAAGCTCATATGTTTATGAAGCAATTCGACAGTTTACTTTGCGATATGGAGCGAAAAAACAGGAAGGAAGGTTGGGGAATTAGGAAGTTCTCACAGCGAATCACCGATCCTAGTGACACTCTGCTTTCGTTATGCAGCACGATATTTATTACTAGTGGCGAGTCGGACAGTGATGACTCATTGGCCAGCAACCCATTCAAGGATAGATTGAATGTAAACCGCGAAGTGCAAAACGCAATCTTAAAAGGCACACAGGAAAGCATCTCTAAGTTTGTAGCACGGGTTAAAACAAAAGATCACGTGATAGCTCAGCCTTTATCGAATCTGATGCCACCTGAAATGCTGTGGTCAACTACATCCAGCACGGTAGATGCCTCGTTTAAGAAAGCAGTTGTAGCCAAAATAGGCTTGGATAAAGCTCTTGAAAAAATGTCGCAGTTTGTTCCATCGGCCACGATTTCTAAAATAGTGGAAAGCTCGGATATGAGGGCTTTTGCCGAACAAAGTGGATATGACGATGTGCAATCAATGTTAGTCCACTTTATAACGACGACAGATAAACCTAGCGATGAATACATGAACCTTGTGAAGAACGTTTAGACGTTCTTTCACGAGTTCCAAGGAGGGAAGTCATGGAAGATAGTGTTGTATTTCGAGGTGTCGACAGGAAGTTCGACAGTGAAGATTTGGGGTTAAGTAAAGATCAGCGTCCCTTAAAAGTAAAAATGAGAAGTTTCTTTGCAAATCAATTACCCCTGTGGGTTGGTTTAATATTTTTTTTCGTAGGACTTCTCAATAACACAATGATGGAGATTTGCTTAATCCTGTCATTTACGTCGTTTTTCGGTTGGAGCGCAAAGCGCAAGAAGTTCTATGCGTACAACAATTCGCTAATGGATAAGCCGAAATACTTTGGTTACAACAAGAAGTCTATGGCTTATGACTACGCACCTAAGGAAAGCCAAAAAGATAACCTATCTTCCGCAGAGAAAGGTTCTTCTGAGATGATAAAAAAAGCTGGCCTTAAGGGGATTTCTAAGAAGCTAGGTAAAGTAGGTAAAGCAGTTTTTTTCTTTGGTCACGAAATAAATACAGGCCAAGAAGCTCACCTTACAGATGATAAGGCACGTACCCACATAGTACTGTTTGGTGCGACCGGCGCGGGTAAGACCGAGACAATTTTATCTATGTGTGTGAATTTCCTAGTAATGTCTAGTTCTTTCATTCTAGTGGATGGGAAAGGTGACCAGTTATTGTTCGGTAAAGTATTCGCCCTGTGTAGAGCTTTCGATAGACTTGAAGACGTTTATCTTCTGAATTTCTTGGATGATGGTAATGACTCAAAACGTGTAGAGCGTGTAACCAATACCTTTAATTTCTTTGTAGACAGTAATAGGGCTGAGGCTGATGCAATCGTCGGTGGGCTTTTGCCTACGGATGAGGGTGGCGGATCTGGAATGTGGGAAGGGCGAGCTTTAACAGGTATCCAATCTCTTAACCAAACATTGTATTGGATGTCAGATAACGGCTACCTCCAAATTGACCCTGACGTTTACCGAGGTTATTTCGATCTAAACGAGTTTACCCGTTTGGCCATGAATGAAGATGTGCCTAAAAAGTACCGTGGTGGTATGTGGACGCTTCTAAAATCATTGAACTATAAGCACCCTACACCAGAAGATCCAAATCCAAAGCAATCAGATGAAACGGAAAGCCAATGGCAGTTTATCTCGATGCAATTTACCGAAACATTCAACATGCTGGCTCAGGAATATGGCCATATTACCGTGTCTCAATGCCCAGAGATTTCGATGACAGATGTAGTGCTACGTAGAAGAATACTTCTTGTGCTATTGCCTGCATTATCGAAGTCAACTTCTCAGGTGAGAAACTTGGGTAAAATTATCATTGCGATGACTCGAAACGTATCCTCAAAAGCGTTAGGTAATTCAATCGAAGGTAGTAAGCAAAAAGTTATAGATAGTAAGCCTACAAACGCGATATCAAGTTTCGCTTTTATCTTTGATGAATTTGGAACCTACGCTTCAAAGGGAAGTAATACTTTGCCAGCACAAGTACGCTCTTTGAACATAGTATGCCTTTTTGCAGGACAAGATTACAGAGCTTTCGAGAAGGATGGAATGGAGCAAGAGGCCGCTACAATATGGGGTAACTGCACGATAAAAATTTGTATGAAAATGGAGTGTGACGTTACTTTTGAAAAGTTCGAAAAGTCCGCTGGAAACACCATGGTCATGACTGCTGAATCCTTCGAAGCTAAAGATACGATACTGGGTAGAAAATACAAGGAAAGAAAAGAGGGTGTAATTAAAGAGAAGCCGCTTCTGAATTTTCGAGACCTAAAGAATCAGGGACCAGGGATGGCCACTATCATTTATGGATCTCAAACTGAAAGACTTCAAATGTTCTACGCAGACCCTATTATGACCGGACAGATGCGAGTGAATCACTTTGTTGAAATCCTTCCACCAACAAGGGTTGATGTTGATTTATTTAGAGATAACATTGACTCAGTTAACATAGCCTTTGAAAATTCGTTAAGTGGTGGTAGTGAAGATATGAGTCGAGCTGCTGACATGAGTGATTTCAGTCCATGTTCAGAATTAGCCACTTTTGAAAGCATTAAAGAGAGAATGGAGAAAGAGGCAGATCTTTCTGAAGTTGAAATTACACCGTTTGATTTGGTATTGGGCGCTATTAGTGTTCACTTAGTCAATCTTGATTTGGAAGATGAGAGGATAGTAAATGCCGTTAGTCGACTAACAAACGAACCTGTGCATTTTGACGATGATGAGATTTTAAAACGTGATGCAGATAAGCTAGAGGAAGCTGAAGAGTTTTTCTTCCCTCCAGAACATGCAGACCCCAAAACTGAAGCCTACCAGCAAAAGAAACAGTCATTAGTCGACGATACTCTTTTTAAAGAGATGGAAGGTATTTTAAGAGAGAAAAAATCTAAGTTACTGCATTTAGAAAAGCAGTCATTTTCTTCCCTGAAAGAAATGGGTATGGATGCATTTAGAGTTGAAGCAAAACTTGCCACACTGGAAGAAGCTATAGCTGAAAATTACGAAGGTGAAGACAAGGTATCCGATTCTGGACGATATGCTAAGTTAAGTGCACAAACGCTTGTGACTGATATGGGTATAAGAACCAACATTGCCTCTGCTCTTCCTAAGGATGCTAGCAGTCGTAATAAGGGGCGCTCTAGAAGTCAAATTCGTGGTCTTATCAATAATGCGCTGGGGGAATAATGAGTATTTTGGATTTTGCCAAGCTGGCTAAAGATGTGGTTAAGGTTCCGAATAGTTTCGCGCTAGAAGGGAAAAGGGTGGGGTATGATATGTTTTATTCTGAACATATCGCTTTGCCAGTGGCTGGTTGGCTGGCTCAATCTATGGGGCATAACCTTTTTGGTGAAGAAATTATGCCGCTGGCTTTGATAGCTGATGAGTCGAGCTTATCGGGGTTAAAATTGTCAGGGCGGGGGAATCACTGGTCAAGTAAACAATTGCTTGTCTTGAGTGGAGCAATAGAGGAACTGTCATACCCCGCGTTAAAAATCAGAGGTTATGATTACTCGACACTTCTCCTATCGATGAGGGATAAGGTTTTAACTATGCACAAGAAAGGCTCTATGGTGCCATGTGACAGTCTTGCTCTAAGTAATCATATTTACTCTGAAATAGCTCCACGTGGATTAAAGTTCAAGCCTGATATGAGTTTTGCTCCTAAGGGGAAATGATGTTTTGGTCTAAAAACAAAAAGGCTCAAATCCCAGATGAAGCAGCCGACTTAGAAAACAAAGAGCGTGGGAGCGCTTCTGAGGGTGTATCGCTCCAAACAGCGGTACTTCATAGATATATGGCGAAAAACGCCTTCTTGAAGTTTCAGGACGTCGAGAAAGGGGTTTTTAGAACAACATTGGCAACATCGGTTCTCTATGGGTTATCACTTTTATTTTGTGTGGCGGGGGTGATGAATATCTGGGCTAAAAATTCAGAAGTCGATGTTTTCGTTCAACGCATAGATGGTGTAAAGCTGGAGGTTGTTAATGATGCGCGTAGTAAAATTTTGCTAAGGAAAGCAATTCAAAACAGCTTAACAAAAGAGCAAATAGAGCAGTTGAATTTGGAGTAACTTGCTGTGAAGCTAATAAAAGAAAGGATTCAGGGGTATTACAATGTTTTGTTTGCATTGTTTTTTTGTTTGGCGTTTTATGGTTTTTTTACGTCTTCAAGTGAATACAGTCCTAACCACAGTAAGATGTACGTGGATATGGGGAATAAACCGATAGGTAAACAGGATCTGTTAGATTATGCGAACCATAATCGGCAGTATCGTAAGGGTGAAGGTAGTGTGGAAGATTTTCTTAAGGAAGCAATGCTACGCCAGTTCACTTTTGCGTTTGATGAAATAAGTTCCGAACTACACCGAGACAGAATGAGGTTTTTTTATTCTGATAAAGGTTTTGAAGAGGTTTACCCCTCATTCCTGTCGCTCTCTTACATGAAGCTTATTGAAAAACAGGAGGGGTATTCTGAAGCTCGCTTTATAGGGGAGCTGAAAGTTGAAGGGGAAACAACTACCTATCCATATGAAGGTAGCAGCATATTAAAACCAGAAACCAATACCTATTTGGTTACCGGTAAACTTTTTGTAGAGGTTACTGGTAATGAAACTGTTAATCAGTTTTATGATCTTCGGGCTTATGTTCAAAGAGCTTTAGTAGAAGATAAAATGAGAGGGTATCAAGTTATCCGATTGGAGTTGACACAATGAATCGTTTAAAAACAACAAAGATTGTATCCGTAACGCTATTTATTCTGACGCTTTGTGTTTTTGCTTTTCATTTAATAGCATCACTGGTACATACACCGCTTAAAGAAATCCTATTATTAAATGAGCGTGGTGGAGTTTATCAAAATGGAGATTTAAGTCAGAAGTACATCTCTTCAGGTGAGACCCGACAATTCTTTTTTGATTTCCTTTCTGAAAAACTGAATTTTGATTACAGGACGTTAGCGACTGATGCGCAGTATGAGATTAGATTGGATGGTGGCGGTCTTAAAGAAGTGCCGGATTACCGAGATCTAATTCGTCCATATTTTACTGAAAAAGGGTTCAATGAGTATATGGCCGCTCTGAAAGAGTCGCCTATGTTAAGAAATTTCTGGAGCGACGGAAAATACATGCGAACGGTTGTGCCTGTTCCTCCGCAATCTTCAGATTTATCATATAACGAAGGTAAAGTTAACGCTGCCACAAAGCGCTTAGAGTATTCGTATGTAGGTTCCTTTTACACATCGGTGTATGGGCGTACAGATAGACAGGTTAGATATAAAGTTTCTTATGCTGCCAAGCTCATCCGTGTTCCGGCAATGCCTGAGAAAACAGAGTACACGCATTACTTTGCGCCATTGGTTAATGAGAATTTCTCTGGCATGAAAATAGATTCATTCTCATGGAAGGTAGGGGGTTAATATGTGGCGTTTATTACTGCTTTTGGTGGTTTTAGCTGGGATTGGTTTTGAAAGCACGTATGTTAGGGCTATCGGCGCACAAAGGGAAGCGGTTGGAGCGAAGGTTAACGTGGATCAGGTGGTACCTTTGCATGTTACCGATAAGCATTTGTTGAATAATGAAGTGGTTAAGGAGTTTGCTAAAAAGGTGCCGGTAGTTATTTTTAACTATCGACCTGGGCGAGCGACTGAACATGTTCAACGTCAGGACATAAAAGACTTGTTTCTTGATGAAGAGGGTTACCAAAAATTCTCGGATTCATTTGTTGGTTGGAGTCGAGCTGAATTTGATATTAACGATATCTCAATCAAAGAAGGCAATGTTTATAATAGTAAAGTTACCCGCTCATTTTCGGTGGGAGTTGGTAAAAAGTTGTGGTACACAACATCCAGCTTAATGGTTATGAATAGAGCACTAGGAAAAAGTCTTGTCGAAATTCATGATGTGGAAGTCGTACTAGCGTTTAGAAACCCCGAAGAAGGGTTAGGGATTTATGTCATTAATGTTTACTAATAGCAAACGCCCTCACTAATTCTATTGCTGATTGAGTGGGGGTTTGTTATTATGTTTAAAATGATAAAAAAAGGGTATTTATGTCTGTTGCCTTGACAGAATTATTATGGACTCCTGCGTCTAAAATAGAAGATTGGCTGGATGTGGTTAATGATTCGTTAGATTTGCACCAAGAGCTTTATTTGGTTGCTGACACTGAAACTACCGGTACTATGGTAATGGAAGATTGGAAAGGTGAACTAATTCGAAATCGAGTCGTAGAGATGGCTTTTTGTTTTTATTATTATGATAAAAAAGAAAAGCACACTAAACCGCTTCTCGACAGTGATGGCGATCCAATTGTTTTCCATGAGCCTTTAAACTTCTTTGCTGAACCTAAAGAGGTACGAGAGAAATTTTCCAGTATTGCGCGTATCCCAAAGGAAAGCATTAACGTTCATGGTCTCACAGAGAAGTATTTATTTGCAGAAGAAGAGAGTCCACTTGGCCGTCCTAAATTAGATAGGGCTGCACTAACTTTTTCAGAAGTTATACCTTTGTTTCTAAAATTTTTACAAGTTGAGAATACTTTTGAAAAGGGACTCCCTATATATCTAGTCTTTCACAATGCCTTATTTGACACTCGTTTTTTAAACAGTGAAATGAGAGTGGCCGGTTACCCTATGCTGGAAAGCTATGGTTTGGTCTTGGATACATTGGTGGAAGCTAAAAATCTTATTGTAGGGCTTGAACGGTACACTCTGGATAGTCTTTATGAGCACTACCTGAACGAGACCGGCGCTGCACCTATTGAACGTCCATTTCACGACGCAAGGACAGACAGCGAGATATTAGCTGAAGTTCTAGGTTATTTGCTTAAGATTAGCGGGAAGTAGGAGAGAGCGCTTCAGGAGGGTTTATCTTGGAGCGCCTCTGCTTTAAATGAGATGGAGTAGCTAAACTAGTTCTTTGAGTTTCTGAGGTAGCACCAGTTTTTTTCTCGCACGGGTTATCGCAGTGTAGATAACATAAACCTCTTCTTCCTTAATACCTTCAATTTCAGCAACATCAGCCGCCATAACAACGGTATTGAAAGTGCTACCCTTGGATTGGTGAATTGTGTTTAATAAATAACGCGCATCTTCCCTGCTAACTTGGTTCATTTCGATGTTAGCTAAGTCTTCTCTCAGGCTTTGTGTATTCTTTCCGTATGACTCTACGATGCCAATAAGCAATAATGTCTCTCTATCATCAATGACGCCTGCATGTTTCTTGAAGTCTTTTAAATTTCTATATAATTTTTTAAGTTGGCACTTCTTATCATTTTGAGAAAGCTTAATTATTTCATTTATTTTATTTACATAGCCATTAGAGAGACTGTTAGGAATTGAGAATTTAATATTCATCTTGTTTAGTGAAATCATCGCTTTCAAGATTGTCGCATTGTACCTAGCTAGATAGGCCGCGTTCTCAGTTGTTTCTGTAGCATGGGTCTTTAAGGATTTTATCGTCACTTCATCAGCATGAGACGCAGGTTCCATAGGTAATAGCCCGTTATGGCCTATGGTTTTATCAATCAATGTGTTTGCCACTTTTGTAATGCTCTTCCCACAACGTCGACTTTTATTGAGCTGGATATCAGGAGACATCAATGTCTTGTGGCCAATTGCGCCTTGATAAAGGAAAACGCACTGCATAGGATCACCAAGTCGAACAGTGCGATATCTTTCATCTTTCACGAAGGTTTCAGAAATTAAGTGCATGATAGGGGTAGCATCTTGAAACTCGTCCATGATGATCACATCGTAGTGCGTATCAATTTCTTTGCAAAATGATAAGAGCTTCAAATACATGTTATGGGTAACTGGAATGTCAGGGTTAATAAAAGCTTCTTTCCATATGTATTTAAAGGCGTCTACTACCAACTGTCGCTTCTCGATATTAAGGTCTACACCTTGGTTTTTCCCTTTAAAATATTCAGTGCAATAGGAAATAGGAACCGCTTTATTACAAATAAATTCCAATAGGCTAATAACATGAAAAGCTGATTCGTTATCAATATGATAATCACCAGCAAGGGCAGCATTGATAATGTCGTTGAGCTTCAATTTTTGGCTAATAGGTTTATTTATCATCATCCCCATTTTAATGAGGTATCTCCTAGCAAAAGCATGGAAAGTCTGTGAGGTAACATTTTTACCGAATCTCTTTTTAACGCTCTCGGTATTTTCTTTGCCAAAACTGAGGTAAAGAAAATCTTTTTCTGCATTGCATTTTGATAATACAGTTACGCAGTCGGTTTTTCCAACACCGGCTGAGCCTCGGATTATAGGGTTAGGAGTAGCGCTAAATATTCTCATGTTTTTAATATACTATATTGTAGTAAAAATAGCAATTGGTTCTCTCGGTGTAATAAAGGTTTTGTGCGGAGTTTTTTTTATGCTTGTGATGGATTCTAACATTTTTTAGCTAAGATAGGTTTGTTTAATTCATTAGCAGAAAAGGAATAATTATGCGAAAAAGGATTTTATGTTTAACCACAGCACTGTCTGTGCTTTCGCTTTCTCATCAGGCATACGCCCAAAGTTCTCAAGAGCTTTTGCTTAATCTTGAGCGAAAAGTGAAAGAACGTGCTGCACAGCCTGCGGCAGTTGCGGAAAAAGCAGAAACGCAAGTCGCCTTCAAAGAAAACATTATCATAGAGCGTGATCCTGTTGCGACTACCAGCCTAAATGTTCGTTCCTTGGAGTCAATGAAGGAGCCGGTGCAAAATAAAGTTGATGTTGATACTTCAGGCACTAGTCCTTTGTTGGTTGACAATGAACTTCCTCATAGTGAACTCCCATTGCGAGAGCTGCCTACAGGGTCACGTTTTACATTTAAGAAAAGTTTGTACTTCCCAGCTAACACCAACGCAAAGGTTTATGTTGACGGTGCTTACAAACTAAAAGTATATACAGGTTCTTACCCTGCTGATGAGTTATTTAAACATGAAACTGGCGTTCACTCCGCATGCGCTGTTAAATCATCTAAAGGTTACGTTAAATTAATGGGTTCTGAAGAGTCAACTACACCTAGCTTTATTGATTTTGATGAAATCATCTATGTGGAAGAAAGTGAAACTAGTCGGTACATGTTTACTATGGGGTTTATGGAGAAAAACCCAGCTGGTTTAGGCTCTATAAACGTAGAAATAACCTGTTTGATTCCGCAATCAATGAACTCTGATTTGCCTAGCCTGAAATTAAGTTACCTCTATGACGCGCTACCTGGGTTGTTCGAGGTGCATACGCCTCAACACGTGGTTCTCTAGTTATGAAGCGTTTAATTATTCCTATTATGCTCACCCTGCCTTTGGCGGGGTGTTTTTCTTCCGGTACTGATACACCTAAAGAGCAATCTCTTGATGGTTCAATCGAAGCATATTACACATTGAATGAAGGGGCAGTTTTTCATCATAAGCTTGAAGGTATCAAAGGTAACTTAGCTGTTGCTAGTTCGGAAGTCGACGGGGTTTCTTTAAATGCTGTAGAGGATGGCTGGGAGTTGTCGTTTAAAGCCCCTTGGGTAAAAAGCACTTCACCTGAAAACGCGTTATCCGAATCTTTCGATATAACTTTGCATCAAAAAGTAGATGAGTTTAAAGAGACGAAAAAAACAGTTACTTTCTACGTTATGGATATTAAAGATATTCCCAAAATTCAGTTCAAAGCGAGTTCAATACAGCCTGCCAGTGTCTTTGTTCAGTATGGCGAAGAGGAAGCTAATCGTCTTACTGTAAAAACTAGAAATGAGCATGGATTTAAAATTCCTTTTGAAATAGTTGAAGTTGATGCTGATGATGTGTCAATCGGGTTATCAATATCACAAAGCAACAGTGCATTAAATGGAGCCTACGTAGAGCAGGTGGGAGAATCGCTTCTAGAATTAGTTGTGCCTATCGATGTGAAGAACCCACTAAAGGATATTGATATTGACCTAATGGTCTATGACGGTGATGGCGAGAGACATTATGTTGTGACTCACAGAAGAGTCATTGTACCAAAAATTCAAATTGATAATATTAAGCGTATTACAGTAACTAAAGATAAAGCTGCCGTTGTGGAACTTAAGAAGAACTTTTCCGGCTCTGATTATCATATTGATGTCGCGTATTTCGAAAAGAACATGGAACCCATTAAAAATAACGTGTGGATTGACCATAAGCTATTCAAAACAGACGATTTTGTTCAATTCTCGGTCAATAGCGTCACCGAACCATGGACTGGAGTAGTGAGGTTTACAGTCACAAGAGACAATGAGAGGGGAATTTACCACTTCCCTATCACGATAAAATGATAAAAAGGAGGCTTAGCCTCCTTTTTTGTTTCTTGTTTTCAAAGAGTTTGAGGAAAAAGTTGTTTTAAAAATGTGTTGTTTTACAGGGCTATTTGGGTGGTTGTTGAATTTCTCTTAAAACGCCGTGGAATAATTGATGAATTCGACAAGTATATCTCTCGTGCAAGGAGCAACGTTAAGAAACAAGCTCGGCATTTGGTGAACAGTTCACCTAAGCATTTTTCTTAAAATAAATGGAGTTATACATGTTAGTTAAAATTATCATCGTTCTTATTCTTACCATCGCTGTTGGTGTACTTGGTTTCTCTGACATCGGTGAAGGCGTATTCAACTTCGTAGATAAGTCGGCAGCTGGCGCATTCGCTGAAGATGCCCGAGACTTAACGCAAATCGTTGAAATCTACAACACTGATCAAGGTGGTACTACTACAGCATTCGTTGAAGCTGGTTTAACTGCAACTACGGCTGATTTCGCTGCCGCAGACACTGACCGCGCAACTCTTGGTGCTTTCATGGTTCAAGACGTTAACGGTGGTTTCATGAAGAAGCCTATCTCTGATGACTACGGCGTAGTTGTAGACGTTGCAACCAACGAAGCGTACTTGCGTTTAGATGAAGTATCTGTAGATGTTTGTAATGAAATCAACGAAATCGCTGGTGTTATTACCGGTGTAGCCACTGACCTAGAAGCTGATTTAGCTACCGAACTAGCCGCGATGAAAGCAGCTGGCGTAGATTCAGAAGAAATGGTTTGTGTTCTTGACGATAGCGACGTAACCGCAAACGTAGCTTACTACCGTCTAGGTTCAGCGTTTTAATTAATTAGCTGAATTGCTTTGAAAATAGCCCCGACTTTTGTCGGGGCTTTTTTTTGTCCGTCTGTTGGTGTTTCTAGTTATTACCCTATAATTCTTTCATCGCAAGGAGCGAAGCTTCGCTAAAAGGATTGTTTAGCGCTCAACTACCCCGTGATATTTATCTGTTTACAGCAGGGGAGTTCAAGCTTACTCCATTGAAATTTGACCGCAAGCACCTTCATTGGGAGAGATTAATGTTTAAAACCTTATTGTTAATGGTTGTTATGTTAGTTGCGGGAGTGGGCTATCAATACTCTTACCAGTCAAGCCTGCAAGCTAATCGGTTACAGCAAGATAAGATAATGATGAGCGGTATTGTAGAAAGAGTGGCGAATTATGCAATATTACATGATGGTAGGTACATGTTGCCATACGGTGTTAATGCTGATGGCTATCATCAACTACCTTCTTTTTTGGGGGTTAGTCGTACCTCTAACGCAGGTATTCCAATTGTATATTGCCCGTTTTCCCAAAATTCATCTTCGGCTTCAGGTGGCTCTGTTGAGTTAGGAGGGACGGAAGACTACTCTGTTTCAATCGTGAATGCTGCGTATACAAACTATCAAAATTATGTTTCTGCATCAAGCGAGCGGCCTACGCCGGACGTTCTAGCGGTTTTAATAGCTCCGAACAACACGAAAAGGATACCTGACTGTAGAGATATAGCTTTGATGACGAATGGTGGGTATGCTCTCAGTGGTGGAAGCAAGGGGCTTGGAACTGTGCACCTGGTAACCGCGCAAAATATTTTAGCAGATGATGGCACTTATGTTTATTACGCTAGTGACTCCGCCTCACTTAAAACGGCGTTGGGTAAAATACAAATAAACCCTGAAGCTGATCACACGATAATATTTACAGGCTCTAATTATGTTTTGGATAAGGATTATCATTTTGAGTCAGACCTTGGGCGGCAAGGTAGTATTACATTTGAAGGTGACTCTGGGAGAATATCCTTAGCTCGTGAAACGGGTGGCATTCCTTTGGTTTTTTCCTTTGAACGAGTGGTAATTAATTTTGACAAAATGAATGTTGATTCGAATTTTCACGTAACGACTCAAAACGCGGTGCTAAATGCACGAGATAGCTCTATTCCATCAGCTAATGTGTTGTACGGCAAAGCGATATTTCAAAATGTAGATTTTAACTCATCCCTTCTTAGCAGAACGCCATTAGTGGTCAATCATGCTGAGGTGACTCTTCAAGGTGATAACCAATTTTATTCAGGTAATGATACGGTTATTGATTTGAGAAACGCATCGCTAAATGCGCGAGATACATCATTAAAGCTTGAAATTAAAGATGGTGGGATCGCACTTCAACTATTAAACAGTCATTTTTTTGCTAGAGGGGCATCTTTGCAATATTCAGTGTCCGGCATTGTATCTAATTCAGTCTCTGACAAAGCTCAAGCTTTTATGTATATAAGTGGGGGAAGTACAGCTTCGTTTTCCTATGGTGATCTGGCACCTGACGGAACAACACTTAGTAGCCATTTAGATTACGGTATTGTTAATGAGGGTACTCTCAATGGGGATAATTTTGAATTTGGATTTGTCGGTGGAGCAACGGTTGGGGTATTTAGTGCCAAAGGGTCTATAAGCACCTTAGATAGCGTAAATATTGGAGTGAGTGCCGATAGTTTGGCTGTTGGGTTATATGACGATGGTGCGGCCGTAGTAAAGGGGTCAGTAACGGTTTCAGCTGACACCTGCCAGTCGGGTGATGGGATAGAGCGTGTGTTGTCGAGCAGTGTTTTCGATAATGAAGTTACAACAGTAAATGCAGATTACTCATTCGTTGTCACAAGTGAAGAGCGAATGGTCGAACTCGATATTACAGAGCAGTTCAATAGTTTAAGTGTTACCTGTCTATGATGCTCTGGATGAGCAATAACAAATAAAGGGTTTACCCTATGTTTAAAACGCTGCTATTGGTAGCTGTGCTACTTACTACAGGTTACAGCATGCAGTATTCATATCAATCTTCTTTGAAAGCATCTATTAACATGCAGGATGAGGCTTTGATAGGTGGTGTGCTTGAAGCGTTGATCCATAATGCTGTGAGTTATAATGGTAATTATGCCATGCCTTTAGGTGTGAATGTTGATGGCTATCATCAACTACCAACTTCACTAGGCAGTAGTAGGGTATCTATGAATGGAACTCCCTTTGTCTATTGTCCTTTCTCATCAGCACTAGCGAATGAGGTCGACAGTGAAGTGTCGATAGGGGGCGGCGGGAGCTATCCGGTTAGTGTCCTGAATAACTCTGTGACCAAGGGAAGAGATTTTGTGTATGGAGTAGAGTCTATACCGGCAAGTAAACTGCTGGCCGTGGTTATCAAGCCGAATGTCCGTGAGAATATTCCTGATTGCTATGATGTTGCACTCAATAGTGAAGGTAAATACGTACTCACTGGGGAAAGCGAAGGTATGGGGCGACCTTATGTTATTACAACGGATGATATGGTTTACGATGATGTGGTAAAGGTTTATGACGCGCATAATTCAGAGTCACTTAATGAAGCTCTTGAAGCCGTTGAGAGAAATCCAGAGGGTGACCATATCATTTTGATAACAACAATTGTCGGCTACAGATATATCATTAACAGAGGTTACACGTTTGATTCCAAAAGTCACGGTGGCAGTCTCACGATTAGGGCTGAAGTTGATGACTTAGGTTTTGTGACTGGAGAAGATTGGAAAAAGGTTGAAATTCGTCCTTTGGAGGGCAATGGCAATTATATTTTTCCGCTAAAGTTTATCAATATGCATGTGACAGTTCAAAACTTATGGTTCAATGGTGGGTTCTTCCTAGAAACATATGATTCTATTGTTAATATGAAAAACGCGGCTATTTATGATCTGTCTTTTTACAACAGCAGTGTGAGTTTAGAGGATGTTTATGCTTATAGTGGCATACACTCTTATCGCTCGAAAATATTGATGGCGGGTGAAAACCAATTTCACAACAATATGAGCGCAGGTGGGGTTAGCGATGAAAGTGTGTGGTTTGAGGATTCAGAGATCACGTCTGCGGAATCTACTTTGAAAATTGTGGTGCATGGAGAGGGAGTTGGTGTGACTATGATTAACAGCAAGTTAACCTTGCGCCAATCAGACGTTATCTTTGTGGCGTTTGAAGCAAATGGTAGCACGCCAAGCGCCATGTTTCACATCGACCCTGCAAGCACGCTTGTAACGAGTGATGTAAATGTTTTAAACCCCAATGTTGCATATGCACCTGAAAGCGGGAGCAAATTTAAGTATGGCATTGTTAACTTAGGCCGCTTTGTTGCCGAAAATTTCAATATGAGTTTATACGAAGTTAGTGATGTTGGAATGTATTCTTCAAAGGGATCTTTTAACAGGTTTGGTAATGTTAAACTGGGAAACTCTTCTGATTCAGAGAGCGCATATCAAGCAGTTTTTGGCGATGCTGACGCTCAGTTTTTGGGAAACGTAGATATCGAATCAACAGCTTGCTTCTCTGGGGATGGATTTGAAAATAACATTAGCCTAAGTGTGCAAGATGATTTCGTTGAGCGTGTCAATCCAGACCTGTCAGTAGTCTCAAGTAGTGTTGAGAAGGAACTGCAAGTTGATGCTTCATATTATTTTAACGATCTGACGGTCACCTGTAATTAAAGTCTAGTGACGATGCATCCCTATAGAAAAGGAATATTTTAATGGGCAAGGTTTTCATGTTATGCATAGTGTTGTTGGGGGCATCATACGGCATCCAGAATACATACTTCGCAAGCTCCAAGTCTCTCGCCATTACAAGCGAAAACACATCGATGTTAAATATCATATCGGCTTTAAAAAGCAGTGCTGTTTACTATAATAACCGCAAAACACTTCCGCTGGGAGATGTAACCTCAAGCTACAATCAACTACCAAGACACATAAAAAACGTGGGAGCATCACCAACGGTGCCCTATTTATACTGCCCTTATTCACAGTCCGTTTCAATTGGTGCGTACCTAGATTGGATTTTCAATCCCACCTTTCCATACCCTCCTGGGTATAAAGAGCAATATACCAACTATATCTATGAAAACACTTTTAGTTTCGTAAATGTTGGCCGTGAAAGTAGATATAAAGTAACAACTTTTAATGATACTAGAACTGGTGGTGAGACTTACGTAAGGGGTTCTGATACCCCACCAGTAACAGGCTTAGCGGCGATTATTATTGCCCCTAATACCCCATCTAACATTCCCGTCTGTGGCGATGTAGCTATCAACGATAACGGGCGATATGTCTTAAGTGGAGATAGCGAAGGGTTAGGTAAGGTTTATGTAATTACTCATGATGAGCTGATGGCAGACAACTCTACCCAGATACACATCGCGCATAACACGGAGACGCTAATAGAAGCATTAAAGGCAATAGAAAAACGTCCTGAGGGGCACCATTTAGTTTCTTTAACCGGTGAAACTTATGTTATTGGTAGCAATTATAATTTTGAACCAGAATATTTAGCTAAAAATGGAAGCGTAACACTCCAAGGTGTTCGGGGGGTAGATCTCATCACTGGGTTACAAGATTTAGTGAAGCTGCGATTCTCTGGTGTTGATGTTGGAGTTAGGAATGTTAATTTTCGGAGTGGCGTTCAATTGGCTGGGGAAGGCATCAATCTAAGCTTAAAGGATGTTTCAGTAGGTGCAGTAGAACTAAAAGGTAGTGTCGCGCATTTTAATAATGTGACTATAACAGGAAATGTGCTTCCTGATACTTCACTTTATGCTGAACAGTCTACTGTAAACGTATCAGGATATTTTGATTTACCTGTTGAGAGTATTATTGATGTCTACCTTTTAGATTCTGAACTTAATATGAATTCATCTATATCCAATATAAGTATATCTGGTTTCGGGGATGGCGCTGGAATGTACCTTGAAAACAGTACGGTTAACTTTAGCGACTCCACGGTACATTTGCTTCACTCTGGCAGTAGCTCTAGTGTAATAAGGGAGTCCATTTTTTATGTCGATTACACCAGTAAATTATCACTAATCAATACTGTAATAGATGGCTCTATGCTTTCAGAAGTAACGAATGCAGGCTTCCTAAATTATGGCGACTTTAACTCTATAAACTCGCGTTTACTTATGAACGGTAAAGTTTTATCCGGTATAACTTTAGACAAGGGGGCTAAAGCAAGATTTGTTGATACACAGTTGGGATTTGCATCAGACAGTCTTCCCGTAGGGATCGTGGATGGTGGGGCGTTCTCAGTATCCGGTAAAGTTGATGTTTACGCAGATGAGTGCTTCAGTGGTGAAGGTTTTGAACGGCTCATTGAAAGCACCTACCAAGATACAGAAGTGGAAATTATCAATTCAGACCGCTCATTAGTTATGAAGTCAACTGACAAGCCAGTCATATTGGATATCACCTCGCAATTTAATTCACTAGAAATGAATTGTCTATAAAGGTGTTTTTCTAATTTTTCAATAAATCGTTTACTATACGCTGACGCAAGAGGCGAATGAGTTTAAAGGAATAAACGATATGAGCGGACAGATTATGCTTGGGATGATTGCTATGATAATCATCTTAGTTATTAGCTCCCCAAGTTACATTAGTAGTGAATCCGTTTTGGCTTGGAAAAAAGCGCAAGATATTTCGTCAACAATAACTGGCTTGTCGATGTCGAAGGATAACTTTGAAACCCTAAACCAGACTTCACTAACTGTGGTTAATTGGCGAGCTGAAATTGAAAGTCTTGGTAGGCCAATTCCTCAATACGGAGACTCAGAGTGGTTTTTCGGCCGAAATACAACAGGCGACTATTTCTGTTTGTATGCTGATGGCCAGCTAATAAGTGATCGCTGGTACTCTATTATTAAAAAGTCACAAGAGAAGGTGGGGTTTTTTTCTTATATCAACGAGAATTGTGGGGCAACAAGTGATTTTACAGGAACCCCCGATTTAAGCACCCTAAGTAATATTTCTCTGACTATTTATGTTGGAGGGTAAGGCATGCTAAAAATTCTCATGCTGGTGGTAATATTGTTAACAGCCGGATTCGGCATACAATACTCATATTATTCTCATTTTAAATCAGCCATGATTTCTCATAATGAAATGGCAGCTACCGCTATATTTAATAAATTGAAAGCATACGCAGTCAAATCCAACAATGACTACCTAATGCCTCTAGGGGTGAATGATGGAGGTTACCATCAGCTTCCTGCATTTTTGCCAGTAAGTAGGGTTACTCAAGATGGAACCCCTTTTGTTTATTGCCCATTCTCAAATAACACTGTGGTAACCGGCGATAGTGTTATCCACGTGCCTGATGATTCTTATAGTGTAAACATCACTAATTCATCGATAACGAAAAATTTAGACTACGTGTCTGAATCTGAAGCATCTCCGGTTTCCGGTGTTTTAGCTGTATTGATTGCGCCCGAAAAACCCTCTTCTTTGCCAAACTGTTTAGATCTCATTGTTGATTCTAACGGGAGGTATTCTCTTGGTGGTGATAGTGAAGGGCTTGGTAGAGTTTATGTTTTGACTATACACGACATACCCTCTGCGTCATCAGTAGATGTACAATATGTTGCGGCTGGAGGGTTGTTGTCAGACGCTATTCAAAATGCTGAAAACCACCCAGAGAACAATCATCTAATTGTGCTCCAAGCTGGAGAGACTTATGCGCTAGAAAGAGATTTTCATTTTCAACCTAATTACGTTGGGAAACAAGGAAGTGTCGTTATTCGTGGTGAGAGTGATAGCAACCCCAGTATTATTTCTGCCGCTGAAAACAGAACGCTGAGTTTCAGTGAAACTAAAGGTGTTTTTGAAAACCTATCACTGGATAGAAAGATAGGGGTTGATGCTTACTTCTCAGATATCGCTATGGTAAATGTGAGTTTAGGTCTTTTAAGTTTAGACTTTTCATCAGCACGCCTGTCAAACGTTACACTTAATTCCTCTGAATACAGTGGTTCTGCGCTGGTGTCTTCAGCTTCATCAATAAGCGCAGATGGGACATTAGTGGTGTCTAGCGAAAACGCTCCATCTGTTCATTTGGAAAACTCAAATTTAAAAATGCTCTTGGGTGTTTTTAAACCAAGTGTAGACGATGGAAGCATAGGAATTCAGGTTATGAACAGTGACATTGTTTTTGACCGCGCAGACATTGTTTACTCAGTGCCTTCAGGTGTAGCTCAAGCGCTGTTTTACGTTGATGAGGTAAGTGAATTCGTATCCAAGAATGGGAGCGTTTATGGTTCCGGTAGTATGGACTATGGAATTTATAATTTAGGTGAAATCTTTCAAGACAATTACACATCTAAATTTGGTTCTGGCGTTGGGACGGCAGTGTTTCTTGCAAAAGGTTCTAGAAGCGCTTTTTCTTCGGCTTATATAGGTAGTAGCGCTGATAAGGTTAATGTCGGTATCTACGACGATAATGCTTCTTCAGTTGTGGGAGAAGTTGGGATATATGCATTAACGTGTATTTCTGGTGATGGTTTTTCTCGCACACTCAGTGACGCCATAATAGATAATGAGGTTGTTGAAGTTAGGAATGATTTTTCTTTGGTTGTTGGAAGTAACACAAGAAGTGTTAACTTAGATGCTACCGAGCAGTTTAATTCGTTAAGCGCGAATTGTTTGTAAACTACAATTTTATACGGTCTAAAGGCTAATGGATAGCCGTTTCATATAAAAGGATGTATTTGAATGGCCAATGCAGTCGCAAATAAAGATGATGTTCATAATCTTTATGCAATAACCCCCGAAAAAATTCAGAAAGTAGTAGATGAGTTATACGGATTAGATAAAACCGTTTATGACTACTTATGGGAACGCGGAGAGATTTCTCAAAATGCAGTAGATACTATTGTTCTACAAATGCTCGATGGGAACATGAAAGTAGAAAGTTTTACTGATGTTTGTTTAGAGCTTGGTTTAATTAAGAACAATAAAATCACTGAACTTAGTGTTGAAGTGGATCCTGCTGAGTTGGCGGATAAGGAGCTTATCGAGCCGAGTGTTCCTATTGATATATTGAAGCTTCATAAGGTCATGCTTAATGCTACCACTGAAAAAACACTGTACTTATCCACGTTGAAGTCACCAGAGCTTGCAGAGCAGGCACTTAAAAGATACTTCCCTGGAATGAGCTTTTTCTTTACTCCAGCCAACCTAAATCGAGTAAACCGTTATCTCAAAGAGATTGAAAGCTATTATCGTGAGAAAGGTACATTACTTGAAGCGTTAGTTAAGAAAGCTATCAGAGAAAAAGTTACTGACTTGCATATTATCCCTACATACACGGGTTACATGATCCAAAATCGATATCTTGGGACTTTGTATACAGAACGGGTGGGCGGAGATGATGAATTCCATTCGATAATCGCTAAGATTAAGATTGAGTCTAAGATGGACATCAACGAACGACGCAGACCGATGTCTGGGGCGTTCACTATACAGTCTAATGGGCGCAGAGTTGATTTGCGTACTGAAACCATACCAACGGCTATTGGCAACAAAGAATCAGCTGTAATTCGAGTACTGAACGGTGATGACTCGAACAGTAACTTGGATGAACTAGGTATATCCGCAATCGATGAATACAAAAAAGCTATCACAGCTGAGAACGGTTTAGTTCTTGTTTGTGGAGTAACGGGTTCTGGTAAGTCAACTACCTTAATGGCCACAATCCGAACGGGTAAAGATAGATACTCTGAAAGTATCATCTCATTGGAAGACCCTGTGGAAAATAAACTCGCCAGCATTAAACAGGTCGCAATAAACGAAGCTGCTGGTCTGACATTCCCTAACGGCCTTCGTTCTGCGATGCGTCTAGATCCTGACACAATCATGATTGGTGAGATCCGAGATGAGGAAACCCTGAAAATTGCATTTAGGGCGTCCGAAACAGGGCATCTTGTTTTAGCAACGCTTCACACATCCGATATCCGAACAACTATAGACCGACTCGTAGGTTTGGGAGCTGATCGCGGACATTTAGAAAGCCAGATTAGAGGTATTATTGTTCAAAAGCTTATGAAAGTAGTTTGTAAGACATGTGATGGAACCGGTGTTGTTACTGAAGTTGTTGAAGGTAAGGGTGAGCAGGAACGTCGTTGTCGCAATTGTAATGGCCACTTCTACACGGACAGAACTATTGTTTCCGAGTGTGTTTACATCAGTGGACCAGAGAAAGCGAGAGCGCTGATGGATAGAGATGTACCTCCTTGGTGGCAAACAAAGATGGAAGATGCGTACAGTAAATACAAGAAAGGCATGACTGACCAAAGAGAGTTAATTCGTTCTTTCGGTGAAGAAGCAAGGGTTATGCTTCGAGAGAATGGTGAGGTGATAGAAAATGAGCGCTGAGAGAGCATACGGGAAGATTATTCTTAGAGAGTACATCGTTACCATAAGGCAGTCTAATAAGGTCATTAGGAAGCGTGTGACGGCTATAAACCCAGATGCTGCGAGAGCAGGTTCTCAAGTTTATGGTGATGTGATTAATGTGAAAAAGGCTCCGTTGACTTTTGGCGGAGTTTTTAAATCGTTTTTGGGAAGCATCCCAGTTGTTGGCGAGAAATTTAGTTCCTTTGCAACTAAACGATTAAGCGCCAATGATAGGTTTCAGTTTTTCCAAACGCTATCCAATTTTTTGAAAGGCTATACTGTTGATGAATCACTGAGAATGATGAGCGAAAACTTCTCTAATCCCATTAAACGTGTTTGCAATGAAATTAGAATGCTTCCATCGGAAGACTTTGCTGATCAGCTCTCTGTTTTGAGTGAAAAAGATTTCCCGCCAATCATTGTTGAGGTAATACGAGCGAACTCAAAAGTTGTTTCATTGTCAGAAACTCTTATAGAGGCTGTGCGCTTTGAACGAAAACTGATTGAAATAAAGAAGCAAGATAGACTCGGCATGTTTATGGCTATAGGGTACTTCCTTGGTGCCTGCCTAGCCATGATTGGCTTGTGGTATTCATATCCTTTATTAGAAGATATGAAATACTTCGACATCATCCCTAAAGAAGGTGCGTCGAGAGACAGCTTGAACTTTCTGTTATGGTTGTCAGAAATTTGTTATATAGCTTCAAAATACTTGCTTTACGCTTGGTTTGGTATAGTTATTTTACTCTGGCAAGGGCGATGGTTTCTACCAATTGCAACCGACAGGGTATTACTGCGTATTCCGTTGTTGCGTGAAGTAATGCTGTTGCGGGATAACTTTTTAGCTTGTTATCAAGTCGGGGTTCTGGTCGAGAAGGGGATTGAGTTAAAATCCGCGATTGAACAGGTTGAACGTTCTCTATCATCTGGCGCTTTGAAAACTGACTTTAATCGCGTTTTAAAATTAATGGTATCAGGTGCTCCAGACTGGCAAAAGGGGTTTTATAGCTTTAGTGATCTTGATAGAGCACTATTAATGAGCGCTGGAAGTAGTAAAGAGGTTGCTCAGGTCTTCCAAGCTCAAGCAGATCAGTTCTTGCTTAATCACAGAAACGGCATGAAGTGGCTAAGTATATGGCATATCGCGGTGTCAGCTATCTTTGGATTAATATTAATATACGCACTTACAATTATAATGTTCTTACCTGCTGCCGGTGGCTTGCAAATGGTAGATGAATATTAATTTGATAATGGAGTTATCATAATGAAATTTCTTTTAAGCGTTTTGCTTGGTGTTACGTGCATTGGGGTAACTCCGTTTGTTTTTGCTGAAAATGATAACGGTGTAGGGGTCGAAGTGCAAAGCTCGAACTCTACAGCTGAGGATAGCTCGTCATCAAGTCGCTTATCTAGGGGGAGTTACCCCTCTATATATTCAACTTCCCTCCACGATGAAATGTCTATTAGTCGAAAATATGAGGAAGGTGGAGCTTATTACCTTCGTGATGAAATGAATTCTTTTGGGGAGTATGAGGTAATAAATACTCAGCAAGAAATTATTTTTTGCACATCTTCGGATAAGACATTTACTGAAGTGGCAAAAGAGTCACTTTCTACTTCTCAACAAGCCGATTTTGAAGGGTTGGTTATTTCCGATTCGGCTTCAACTGGAGTTTTGCCCAGTCAATTTATTGCCGATTTGGAAGATGGTCTAGTTAATAACACGGGGTCACATGGACGATTTTGCTATAAGTTGAACAACCCTGATGTTGATTACAGAACTTCAGGTTCTGAGAATGCAGCATATTGCTCTCAAGGTGCATCCACTGAAGTATTTCTAGATCCTGTAACCCGTCATCAGTGTAGGTTGTCTTTAGATATTGACCTTAAAGCGGGTGAGACTCGTTATTTGAGACAACCTATAGACGGTAGTTTTAGAACTATCGCACAAGGATTTGTTCAATGCGTTGACAATGATTTAGGGCACCCTGAATTAGAGTTAGTTAGTAACCCAAGTACTTGTGGGCTAGAGAATAGCGGAACATGCAACTACTCATGTATATGGGCAGATGAAATGTCCTGCTCTGGAAGTTTAATGCCTCGCTGGGGAGGTGGTTTGTGTGGTGGTGTAGGAAGTACGCTTTTTGTAAATGACACAGCTGTATTCCAATCTCTCGATGCGACGTCTTTTTCGCTATCTTCGGGGAAACAATACGAGGGAAGTGCAAGTATGTCTTGTAAAAGTGTTGGCGGGGCGGCTATTTGGGTAATCAATTCATCTAATTGCGACGAGGTTGATGAATAACGTAGCTTTTGCGTTATATTAAGTTGCACGGTGTATTTCTTAGCAATGGACGGCTATGCGTACTTTATTTTTTGGTTTTTTTCTATTATTTAGCTCATTGTCTTACGGCAATGAGCTGAAATCGTTAGACTTTACACAGGCTTATATTACTTGTGTGAAGGCTTATTCTAATGAATCAACAACCACTCAAACTGCCGGTATTGTCGATTCGGGTTTAATGAATGGTGAACTGCTAAATGGTGATATAGATGCCAATTATTGGTCGTTTATGAATTGTATAACACCGTCAGTCTCCGGTTCTGGAAGCGGCAGTGTTATTGTTACGAATGGTTGCGCACCAGAAGTAAGAAAATTAAGTAGCCCTGACATTCAAGTGTATCTTCCATTTAAGCAGGTCGGCAAGACTGTGAATATTAACGGTCATACTTTCAGTTGTAACTCTACCGGTTGGAATTTTGTTTCAAGTATAGGTCAAGAACGTAGAAAAGGTTGTGACTCGGCTTCTATCCAAATTGATGCATGTACGTTTAATATTCCCGAGCTAAATCATAATCAAGGCGGGGTTTACGAAGATTTAAGTTCGTCGAAGGATGGAAGTCTTGTCGCGTATTGCGAAGACGGTAACCTGAACTATGGAAATTCGTCGTGCCAGAGTAACACCTGTAACGCAGGTGATAGGGTGACATGGGTTACTCAGACCTCGGGCGGCGTTTACATGTGTGAGGGGAGTGTGGCATCCAACGGTTTAGCTATTGCCTCTCCGAGTGAACATAAATATTTTGCAACGGAGGCTTCCGCTAGGGCGTTTTCTGTTGTTCCGACAGGTTCTGCTCAGTTTTATTGTTCGGATGGGAAATGGCAACGCATACAAGGCGTGGGTAGTTGTAATTACAAAGTCCCTAGCGCCAAAGTTTGCAACGGAATATCTGTGGGGATCGCAAAGGATTATTACTGCGAATAGTGTCTAAGGAGAGACGATAATGAAGCTCAGTTCTATTTTATATATAGCGATGGTAGGTATGTCATTACCTACGGTCGCTGAAACTGTTGTTGGGGAGTTTGCTCCAGTTGGTTATATTGGCGCGAAAACGAATACGCTCACCATGATTGAAGCGCACACAGTGTGCCTAAATGAGTCTGGAGTAGGTTATTCTGATGCTGAGGTAACAACATCATCATTTGAGTCGGCCTACAGCATTTGTATGCGTGAGTACACTCCGTTTAGAACTTCTGGTGAAGGTCTCGGCGGTGATTGTGAAACAGAAGCTGTTACCTGGGGTCAGTGCGGCGGAGTGGTTAACAGCGGATATCAAGGTATCAGTTCATTTGTTAGGAACACTACGAACTCTGACTATGAAGGTTACGGGAACTTCATGTGCGTTAACAACAAATGGGTTTACTTATCTGGTGGTTGTTCACGTACAGCTGATTATTGTGAAGCGGGTGCAATTGTTCAATGGGGTGTCACTTCACCGTTATGGGCAGATATTGATCCAGATACAGTTTACACTGACAAGTATGGGAAAGTGCGACACTCTCCTAAGGAAAATTGTGCAGCAAGCATGGAGAAGGCTTACTCTGGAGATTATGTGCAGCAATACATAACTGCCCCAGAAACGGATTTAGCACGTTACAACTCAAACAGTAACGCTCCGCAGAGATGCTTTGACGGTAATTGGATGCAAGAGCCAATCGATGCACATAAGTGTAATTACGTACCTAAGAGTTGTAGTGCCAAAAGTGTAAGCTACAATGGTTGTTCGTTTGACATACCCGCGCTTGAGCATGACGAAATATATGTCGATTCGTCTCCTAGTCCTTATCGTTCCGTAGGGCATTCTGAGGCGTATTGTTTCGATGGGGTTGTTGAGATTAAGAGCCAGTCTTGTCAATTGTCTTGTGAAAGCACTTTTGAGGCAAACCAGTGGTTGCCGGAGAATGCCACTGATAATGGCCAGTGTGGGCACTCTGTTTTTGACTCCCCAACAAGAATGTCACCAAACTCTACGCGGCTGGTAGAAAATGAAGTTGATGGCATGTCCGGTAATATTACTTATATTTGTAAAAATGGCGTAACATCGACTTTATCTTCCACCTGCGCCCCTACCGCCTGCACGAAAGTAGAAGAGGCAACTTGGACTGGTAGTGATGGTTCAATCTGTTATCACGATGAGATCTCAGGTTTTTGGGAAAGCGGTGAGGTTTATAATAAATCTTCTGACAATGATATTTTCAAGGAAGTAGGTGCTATCTCCTATCAGTGTAACAATGGGGTAATGGAAAGTGTTAGTAGCGTTTGTGAAGATTCGAACGAAGTCCTCCCTTGTGTTTCAGCTGAAATCGAGTTACCTCCTGCATCAGAAGCAACAGAAGTTCCTCCATCTGACGGTTTTGGTGGTGGTGTAACTTTAGATGTTTGTGAGGAAACTCACGGAAGCGCGTATAGAAAGGTAAATAATGCCTGCTGTACCGTCGATGACTCTAATGGGGAGTTAGCTAGATGCTACGCGATACCTTAAGTGCTATTGAAACGGAGTTGCTCAATGTATTGAGCAACTCTGGGTGTTATGAACCGGCGAAATACGGTTTCGAAGAATTCGAGTACCTTTCGCCTGACTTAGCTAATCATTACGCGAGTGCATTACTCGGGGTTAAAGGCTGGTATAAAGCAAGTGTTCATCAGTTTAAGCCCAACTCTTACTTTGTGAAGCAAGTCCTCGCTGATGACTTTGATTTCAAAAGTTTTGAAGGGTTAGGTATAGAGAAAAAGGACGCCTCTCTATACCAGTACATTATTTGGCAAGGCTTAAAGGCTAGTTTTGGAGTAGCTCTTATATCTAAAAGTGGAAAACCTGATTTGCTGGTGGCCTTTGACAAATCAAAGCAAAATGATAATGTTCTTTATTATTATGATAATGACCAAATATTTAAGCCGATTGATATAAAGAAAATGCGACAGGCAGGTTACGTTATCGTGTTTGATACTTCAGAAATTTCAAAGAAGTTGAAAGGGATGCTGAAGTTTAGGCGTGACCAGTTGGCGAGAGTTTCAGTAGTGGTTGCTAAAGAGATACTTCGACCTAGAAGCAGAGAGAAAATTATTTTACCAAAGATTGCTTGATACTCTTAGTTTTTGCTATGATACGGTCACAAAGGATTGAAAGTCACATAAAAAGGAATTTACCGTGTCTCGAATTAAAGCTTTGGCGATCCCTATCGTCATGTCCACTGCGCTAACCTCATTAGGTTTAGCTGCGCAAGAAGACAATCCATTCGAATATAAACCAAGACAAGAAGTTGCTCCGGTTGAAACCGTTGTTCAAGTTGATAATAGCGAGTTAAGTGATGCCCAGCGTGAGCAAGTCATTTCGTTGCTAACAAAGTTTTTCAGTGAAGCCGGTGTGAACCAAAACGATTCTTTATTTACCGTTGGAGACGGTAAAAGGTATTTAGTTATCCCTGATGAAGACCGATTGGTCGGTAAAGTGAAAGATAAGTTTATAGTTTGGGATGACAGCCGAAACATCAATATCTATTACGACAAATCATCTGTTGATGATGTGGTTACGGCGACGGAGTATGCCTTGATTGCTGAGTCAAATGGAGAAGATATAAAGTCTATCGGGGAGAAGATCTCGGATAGCATGAACAACGTTGTTGGTAAGGTCTCGGATTTCACTCCCCCTCCACCGCCTCGCCCTTCAGGTCAAATTAAGATTGGTAGACAATCAAAATAAACACAAGATTAGGATTAGAGTATGAAAAGGATTTCGTTCATAAAGGGGGCTGTCGCAGCCTCTGTTGTAATTGGTCTATCTGGGTGCGCCAATAATTCTATTAAAGATTTTGGTGAAGTACAAAATGATTCCTTTGAGAAGAATGTTGACGATGGTTTGGCTAGCGCCAAAGAGGTGTGGGGTTCTCATTACGAACCAATTACTTATAGTTTGCGTACTGAAGAGCTTTTTGCGAAAAAAGAAAACAAAGTTCCAGCAAAGCTGGGCGAAAAAATAAACTTAAATGGTTTATCAATGGAGCATGGCTCTACCCTGAAGCAATTAGCTGTGGCTCTTGGTGATATTTATAGTGTCAACTTCCTGTTTGATGGTGACGGTAGTTTAGCTGATTTACCTTTTTCGGTACCAACTTTCCAAGGTAACTTAAACGACCTGATTGAGTTAATAGAAGACCTGCATGGGATATCAGTAAACTATGTGTCAGGTAACAACTTTATAGTTTCAAAAGCTAGTCGCTTTATTTTGTCTATTCCTCCCAATGAGAAAGTGGCAGAAACACTTAAAGCGGATTTGGCTGGCATAGGCGCTGAAAAAATAGTTGTTAATCAGCTGTCTGGTTCATTAACCTATTTGGCCAACTCAAGTCAACAAAGGGATATTCAGCGTTATATCAAGCGATTTTACGGTAATTTTGCTTCTGTAAGAATGCAGGTTACGGTGTTTTCTGTTTCTTTGGATGAGGACTTCGCTGAAGGTTTTGATTGGAGTTCCATTAATATGGTTTTAGGCAATGTGTCTTCTGCCATTTTGAATTCACAAGGTGGGGTTTTGGGTGCTATCACAAACGTAGCTACCGACAGCGACTCATCGACCACAAATACAACTTCAACTACAAATACATCAACGAACACCACTGACAGCAATTCGAGTGGCTCTAACAGTTATGGTTCGGGCTATGACAGCAATGCTCAAATGGATGGAAGTTCGTTAAGTGATATAAACACATACACACAATTGAGCAACGGGCAAATTGGGCTTGGGGCATTCTCTAGCACAGTGGCGTTAGATGCAACGATTGATTGGCTAAATCAGTATGGTGTTACAAAGACAACTCAAAGCTTCTTTATTGAAACCCATACCGGCGAACTAGCTGAGGTTGAATCTAAGCGCACCGTACCATTCAACAAAAACCCTTCAACGGATATTGTTGCCTCTGACACGCCTATTGTTTCAAGCAGCTCTTCAACGGAAGAGAAAGAGATTGGTGTAACAATGGAGGTTACGCCATTTTTTGATGCGTCTTCTAGCGAAGTTTACATGGAAATGGATGTTGAACTAGCTACCTTGGTGGGCTTTACTGACGTGGATTTAGGTAATGGAGAATCAATTTCTCAACCAAGTGTGCAAACTCAGAAGTTCCCTACAACCATCAGAATGAAAGCTGGTGAGTCTAAAATCTTTGGCGGGATTATCTTCGACTCAGTTATAGAAGAGAAAAATAATCCGTATTTTCTTGATGAGTATTCAGATACAACTGGATATAAAGCAACAAGCACATCAAAAAGCGCACTTTTCGTGTTCTTGCGTCCGACCGTTGTGCTTTTCTCAAGTGAAATTGACCAAAAAAAATCTAAGTAGGGGCGAGCATGTCAATATCTATTAAGCTTAAAAAGCTTCTTGGAAGTGGGAAGTTAAAACTGGATGAGAACTCCGAATTAGATTTCTCACTTAAGGAAGCAGAGCATCTTTATGTTGGGTACTTTAAAGGCACCGAGAAAGAAGTGAGATCGAGTATCGATGAGTTTATTCAGGCTTATGTACGTGACAATGAGCTGTCTAAATCTAAGGTGTACTACAATATTGAGACTGTGCTTGATCACCCTTACTTTGACGATGGTTTCGTTTTTGAAATACATGAAGGTGGTGACTCATTTTCTTATTTAACAAAGGTGCTTTCAGTTTTCGCTGAGAAAACCAAAACCATTACCTTCCCTTTAACTAACGGCCGCTCTGTTTCACTCAAGAAGAAGCCTGGGAACATTGATGCTTATCTTAACGCCAGTGAGGAAATGGCGGGTGATGTGAACTTTGCATCACTCGAAGGTAGGAGTAAACGTACAAAACGCCTATTTAGCGATAGCTACATTTTTTACTATGTTTCCTTAGTTACAGTTATTGTTGGGGTCATTCTGGTTGCTCTAGCTGCAACTTTCAAGTTTGTTATTTACAAGGAAACAAAAGTTTATGAGAGCGCCGATAATGTTGCATTTGTAACATCTATGCCTGATGAAGTTCTTAAAACCACTGTTTCAACAGATACTGAAAAGTTAACAAGCTTTCAGTATTCATCGTCAAAAGGTTGGTTTATGACTTTCGAAAGTCGTAATTTCGACACCTCTGAAATAGAAGAGGCCGTTGTGAGTATAGGTAAAGATGGAAAGCTTACTCGGGCAGTGAAGAGTAAAAAAGATAAAGGTGGGGAACGCAATGATAAATAAAAACCAGCTGTTTAAAACTGATAAATTTGTTGTAGCGGCGTGTCTATCTGCCTTATCAATTATTCTCTGGGGAGCGGCTTATGGTATCTACCAAAACCCTAAACTAGAACCGGATGTTCAACAAAGACGCTCAAAAGATGTAGCCTCCTGCAAGCGATTTGCTGAAGACTTGGGGTACACAGCGAACCTTAAAAGTAGATCTATGCTCGAAGTTACTACGTTTGAGTTTCAATCACCTAAATACACCTATCTAAACGTAAAGCAATTAGCTCTGGGTTGTTCAAACATGAAACCTATTTCTTTTTGCTTAGGCGGTGGAGAAGTATGTGGTCTAGAGGGTGCTAGTTATGGCCTCAAAATGACATTCAACTTTCAAGTTCCTAATGCAAGCTAAAGCTATGTTGAAAATAAGCCTATTGGCGAGCTTTATGCTCGCCTTCTCATTCAGCTCTTCTGCCCAAAACTTGTTAGCGGAGGAAGGGCAAAAGGAAATGGTTTATGTATTTAGCTACTTAAGCCCTGGGAGTCACGCCATGGTGCATTCTGCAAATGCATGGGAGTTCATGACTAAATCCAAAGGCGTTCATAAGGGTGCGAAAGTGTATCGCGTGCCCTATATAGAGTCAGAAGGGCATCCTACAAGGGTGGCTGCTAAGGCGTATTTTATATTGAGACAGCTAGTCAAAAATCGCGCAGTTGATCACTTCAGAGTAGAACCTAAGCTTTATTCGCTGTTTAAGTCGGAGGTTGTGACTGAAGAGAGGGTGAAAGCTTTCTTTGTCGATGAGGTAGACGGTTTATCTAGTGCTGAGGTCGATAGGTTAAGCGTTGCTTCGGAGATCTACGTAAAGCACTCGTTGTCTATGCAACCAAGCATAAACTGTAATAGTTTACCCTGTGCTTTAGTGAATGCTGGCAAAGGAAGTGTTGAAGTAAATCTTGACCTAAATGCTAATGACCCTCTAACGGAGTTTTGGGAAAATGTTTCGATTATTTTGTTGTAGTTTTGCTTTATTGTTTGGTTTTGCGAATTTTTCTACGTTAGCCTCAGAGATAGACATCCTCAAAGAACTTGTTGATGAAGATGTGGTAGCCGAAAGATTAACAACCAATATGTCACTTTCATTTGGTGAACACGCCGAAAGCAAAGTAAAACTGATTGACCGTATTGGGGTATCTAATCATTTTTTAGTTAGTTTAGATGGAAAGCCATTTATTACAGATGCTACAGGCAGTTTTTTGTTTGGCCAATCTGAACTGAAAAGATTTACCCCAAAGGGCGTTTTCAACGCAATGACAGATAATGAAGGTAACCAGAGTAATGTTGATTTTTATTCTTATGTAATGACTCAGAAATCATCACTCCCGCTATACAAAAATACGCGAGGGGAAGAGAAGGGGACAATCGTAGCATTTATGGATCCCTCTTGCCCTAATTGTCAGAAGTTTCATGCGGTTCAGAGAATAAGCGTAACTTCGAGCGGGTATGACGTGGTTTACGTACCTTCTGCGAGAAACCCTAATGATAAAAAGCTCACAAATGTTCTGGTAAACTACTACTGTGGTTCAGAAGTAGTAATAGGTAATATTCAAAGCCTTTATAACAACTACAAAAAAGCAGACAAAAATCCGCCTAATAAATGTAGTGCTCAACAAAAGTCTTACACTAAAAATCTGATAAAGGTTTTTAGTCGTCATCGAATGATAGGAAGCCCAGCTTTTATTACTCCCGATGGAATGACATTGTATGGTTACGCTGAGTTAAGTCAGTATATAAAAGAATAGTTTTTTTATTCTTGATTCCAGTGATCCTGTCTGCTATATTTCAAACCTCAAATGGATTGAGAAGATAGTTAGCTTCTACTTAGGTAGGGGGCAAAAGGATTTGGAAATGCAGCACTCATTAAACACAGCTTTAGTGTCGTTGGGGTTTGACCCTGTAGACGCTATAATTAAAGATAATTATTCATTATGGTTTGATGCCTCCGTTAAAAATGGCGTACCATCTGAAGTTGCGTCTGAAATACTCGTGACTTGTGGGATACCTACAACTCCAGCGTCATTAGCTATAAAAGAAGGTTTAATCCTAGATGAATATTCAGTCTACAAAAATGATGAATCAGTAAACAGTGCTTCTAATGACAATACGTTCACCGAATCTCTAATTGATTATCATAGTGAAATTGCATTTTCGCACGGTTCCACAGGAATTTCAATACAAAATGGTGTACTAAATTATCATTTTGGAAAAATAGTTCTTAAAGTAGAGGGTTTTCCTACTGGACTAGTGAACAATGACAAAGCTTTAGTTGAAGGGCTTGGTTTAACAGTAGAAGATAAGGGTGATTTGGTCACTTTAGCTAACTCGGCGCTTTCAAGCTCTAGACCACTAGTGATTTTACTTGGCCACCAAGTGGAAGATAGAGCTGATTATCTCGCATATCTAATGCAGCGTCAGGGGCATGAAGTTGATATTGTTGATTATTCATTGATTTCTGAGAACCTTAATAATCTTGGCAGAGGTTATACTATTGCTACATCTTCTCTTTCGAGTTTCTCTGATTTTTTAACTCAGCATATTAAAGGCGACAAATTAAAAGCCGACCTTTTCGCTTTTTTGTGGTCATCATCGCAATCAGTAGTAAAGATTCCAGCTGTATGTAAGAGCTGCGGAGTAAAAGACGAAATCACAGCAAAAACTATCCCTGATAAAGGGTTCAACGTTACATTCGGTGTTGGCCGCAAAGCAAATTATCACGGCTGCTCATGCTGTTTCAAGGGATATTCTGGTGTTGACTCTTCGGTCGAGATTTACACACTAGAAGATAGAAAACTAGTAAATGTTATTTCTGAAGTTGGTTTGAAGGACAACAGCAAAAGCGAGCTGACATCTGTTGCTTCAAAATTCATTTCAGATGGTATTGAAACGATGTATAACATCGTAGAAAAGAAATTACAAAGTGGCGTCATATCAATTAGTGATGTGAAGAAAACGATTTTATAAAAATGTGGTAATAAAAACTACCAATGATTGGTAGTTAGTTCTCAAAGGATTGGAGATGAACATGAGTATCTTAAGTGGTAGCGAGTCGTCGTATTTTAGCTCTGTAGTTTCTGGCGAAAAGCGCGGAAGTGACGATGTTTTTTCAGACGCCTATTCTGATCAAGTTGCTAGTGCGGAAAGCTTCGATATTAATTCTGATGGCATTGATGACAATGCATATCATGAAGGCTATAAAGAAGACGAAGTTATTGGTACGGCCTCTTCAGCTTCATCCTCTAAAGATAATCTTAAGCATTTCAGCAGAGATATGCGTAATGACCACTATCGTATTCGAGACCCTAAGATCCAGAATGAGTGGGGCGAAAAGAAAACTGATATGCAGCGTAGAGCAAGCAAGACGTTACTTTTGACCAATTATGCACTTTGGGAACTATTTGATGAGTGCGTGCGTCTTTCAAAACAGAAAGGTGACCCTCGTATATTTAGCGTATTAAGCGAAGTGGATGGACAGATTACCCTAACATATTCTAAAAGCTTAGTTCTTACCGTTCTAAAGACGCTGAAACTATACCTGTCAGGTAAAAGTGATTTGACACGTAAACAGCTTATTGACTTGCTAGTAGACGACTACAATATTAGTTTCCACCATTTCGTTAAAGACCGCGCTAATTACATCATCGAAAAATGCACTAAAGTAAAGAAGCAACTTGTAGCCTGGGATGCATGTAATTATGACGTGTTGCAGCATCCGACGATGAAGCGTGCTATTAAGCGCTTAGAAATTGCTAAAACTGGTGGCAAGGAAAGGTTGGTCGATACAGCTAGAAAAGATATGCACTTAGAATTCAACAAGCTCAATAATGAACTTGAACAAATTTTAAATGAAAAGGAAGAAGTTACTCGCATTCTAGGCGAATCAGTGGCTCGCCCAGACTTTATCTTCAGACTACTTAAAGCTCTTGTTGGTGCATTTACTCAATACCGTAATCGCTTAATTGAAACTAATCTTAGATTGGTTCTAAGCATTGCCCACAAGAACAAGAACAAAGCTAAAGCATCAAATATCAGCGTAACTGACTTGATCTCAGAAGGAAGCGAGGGTTTGCTTAAGGCATCAGAAATGTACGTTTCTGGCATTGGCGTTTTATTCACTACTTATGCCGAGCCATGGGTAAAACAAAAAATAACTCGCCATATTAAAAACACAAATGATGTTCGCATTCCTATTCACTGCACGGACTTAATGTTTAGAGTTTGCAAGCATTTCAAAGATAGTGGTATTGAAAAAGGCGATAATATTCCTGCGAAGGAAACTGTTGAGAAAGCGCTGAAAGAGCGAGTTTCAGATTCAGTTTGGGAAATGGCAGTTAACAGATTCAACGGTGTGTCTGTTTCGATGTCTTGTGATCATTCAGGTGCATTTGAAGAGGGAACGCCTTCTTTTGACCATATTCTCGGGGATAAATCTGAAGAAGATAATGGCTCTCTTGAAAAAGCTGTTTTCGCAAACAAAATATTGGAAATAGCAAAAGACGTCCTTTCTGATAATGAGTACAAGGTTTTAACTCACTACTACCTTAAAGATGAAAAATATTTAGAAATACATGATCACTTAGACCGCCCATACAGCAGCAAAAGCATATCTATGATTAAAACCCGAGCCATCTTGAAGGTTCAGGCCAAGATCGAAGAGATGGGTGACCTGACAATCATTCGACCAGCTAAGGGCGAATGATTCAATTGTGATATTTTACTGTATCTTTGTTTTAAGGTTGTAATAATGATTACTCAAAATGAGAAAATAGAAAAGCTTAGCCGGTTGCTAGACGATGGAAAAATAGATTCGATAGTATCGCTCTTGCGCAATGAAGAGTTTAAAACCGGCCTTACACTAACCAACCCTAGCTTTACTTACTTTATGTATAAGCTTTACGGGAACCGAGATTACCCTCACTTTAGTGAAGCGAAAGCTAAAGACATGCTATTAAAAAGTATTGCACTAAAACACCCTGACGCCTGCTCTGAGATGGGTAAGAACCTTTTGTTTGGTATTGGCTGTGATATTGACGTTTTAGCAGCAGAGGACTCATTCAGGCAATCTCAGGATTGCGAACAATCTCTGTTTTACATAGCTGAAATTTACTTCAATGGTATGGCAACCGATCCTAAAGGTGAAAAGTTTTATGATCTTGGTGAAGCAAAGAAACAGCTCAAGGCGGTAGTGGCGTTAAAAGGCAAGTTTTATAATTCTGCTTTACTTAATTTATCTATTATCATTTTGAAGCAGGGGGAGGTTGCTGCTTCCGATGGCGATATGGTGATAGCCTTGTTGGAAGAACTGTCTGCTGAAAACAGTGCAGATGGACACAATGCGAAAGTTCTTCTTGGGAAATTTTATTTACGTAAACTAAAAAGTGTTACGGAACACCTTTTAAAACAAGATATCATAGAACCTGATTCTCATTATGATAAAGTGGTTGAAGTGAATGAAATTGAAGGGTTAATTGCTCACATGGATGGAAAATTGAGTGGTTTATCCCAGTTGGGGGAAGGTGTTTAGCATTGTGTCATAATAACCAAAAGGATTTAGGGGTGACCAAATGGAACAAAATATTCTTGAGCTGATAGGGTTGGTGGAAATGTCTCCATCTATCCGCAAGCTAACAAACGACACGGAACGTGCTAAAGCAATGCACAAGCGTGTTGCTGGTATTCTGTCTCAAAGAATGCCTTCAAAAATTTTTGAGATGAACGAAATAAACCGTTCATTGTTGAATGATGCAGATAGTGCGTTAGAATTTATTTTTAACAGTGCGAGCGTTGATGGTGTTGCTATGACGGATGAAGTCGTTGACTCTATGGTTGACATAGTAGCAAGGCTTCAAACTAATGAGGAACAGTACCAAAGCTTGCGCAGTATTATTGATGGACTAGAAGACAAAAGGATTTAATTTATGTCAAAATCAAAAAGATACCGCGAAAAGTTAACGGCGGCTTTAAAAAAACTGAGCGATGTTTCTGCTGACATAGAGTCGGTAACTACAGAGTTCGATCTGACCGAAAAGGAAGTGGAAATTCTTTCATCTAATGTCGACACTTTGGTGAGAAAATTAAAGTCGGCCGTGCGCAAGAAACCTGAAAAGCTAGTTGTACTTTGGGAAGATGCTGATGATGATGCTGAGTCCAAAAAAGCTGAACCTAGCAAATCAACTGCAACAAACTCTGAGTTTAGCTCAGCCTCGGTGAATTCAGGTTTAGACGACTAACACATGCGGGGGTAAAATGAAGTTTTTATTCCTCGCGCTGTTGTTTTTCCTTACGCAAACTCAAGCAATGGCAGGCATAGTTGAAATTACTATTGCTGCGAAATGTGACTTGAAAAAAAGCGACCAAGAGCACTGTCTTAAAGCAGTGCCTCTTATCGTAACTCATGACACGCTTTACGTTTACACGAACATCATATCGAGTAAATATCAGCATATCCCTATGTGGGGGAGTTACTGCAAGAACACTCTCAAGCCAAACCAATGCATGGCTCAATTCTCATCTGACTTTGATGTTTTTTATAGTTTCATAGTGAGCGCTACAGAGAACCACGACATCGAAGAAAAGCTACTTCAGTGTAATGCTGGTAGGAAACTTGACAGTTTTACTTTCACGCGAAATAAGCACTGCTATTATAAGTAAGGTACCTAGTTTTGAAATCAAATAAAATCACCGTCTATAATGGGCACGATTCCGTTATGAGTAACCTTCGCTCTCTACGCCAAACCAACCCAACTCAAGATATCGTTGTATTGTTTGAGAATGACAAAGAAATCGCGAGTTTTGTGAAGACCACATCTTCGCAACTGGATGTTATTAACTTGTCTGCTCATGGGTTTTCAGAGAGAGATGACAGCCTAATATATGTAGCTACACCAGAAGCTTTTCTTTATCACTACAACATTTCGGTTGTTAGATTTTCGAAGCCTAAGTTCGTTCAAGATATGTGTTTTGTAGCCGCTGATATAGACCACGTGTTATCGACGTCAGCATTAATTGGTAAGGTGATTCCATTAGACGGGTTGATTTCAAACGAACAAAACAAAGCGACTCTGAATTTACTTAATACAACACTTAATTTACTAGGGAGTGAAGCGTTAGGGGATTCACCTTTTTATGAAGATTACTACTACGATTCGTTGAACGGCATTTCTTTTAGCAACTCATTCTATGACCGATGCGGAGAAGCCTGGGTGAACCTTAATCCGAATAATCCGGCATTTAAAGATAACCCTGGGTTTTATCAATTTTTAAGCATCGTCATGAACTTTGTTGAGGCACTACACACGAGTCATCCTGACAAGCATTATGTCATTGAGAGTGGTCGAGTAAAGTGGCTTAGCGATTTTAAAGTAGAGCGCTATCCTTTACAGCAGATTATAGAACACAGACACAGGTTGCCAATGTCAAACGTTGAGCCTGTTTCGGTGAAGTCGTCGCTCGCTGCATTGTTGATTAATAGTGGCGGAATAATGGTTTTGAGTATGCATCCATCAGCTTTACCTGAACCGGTTAAGGACATCTATTCTTTAATATGTGTCGATGTATTGGAGCAACCTAAACCTAAAAACTCAATCCCTGTCGACAAGTATTTTATTTCTGAATCAGTGATGCAAAGCAGTCTTATTAGCGATTACTGTAATAGAGATAAGGGGGTAGAGTACGTTGTCTATTTAGCTGATGATATGGAGTACGAGGAAGAATTGAAGAATGAAGGTATCACTGTTATAAGTGATAAATCTTCATTAGATGAATACAGTAATAGTGAAATACCAGATTCGATTAGATTGGTTTTTTTTGGTGCTGTTGATACGCCCTCTCAACAGGAAGCGATTATTAATAGGTTTCGTTTTATCAGCGACAATGTGCAAGTAGAGCGACATTTTACTAGCAACTCAAAATGCCTGAATGCTCTTTCAATAGAAAAGAGGATGGTCTACCTAGTAGGCGCTCAAGATGACGTGAACTTTATTGTTCGCAAACACTCAAAAATGAAGCTTAGAGGGATTATTGAGTCTTATCATTATGATAACTCATCAGTGTATTCTAGTTCGTGGGTTAATGAATCGGAATTGGTTGATAATTTACATTTTCATTATGATAAAATAAGGCGTTCTGTAGCTAACGTTTACGACATGGAAACTCAAGATATTCAGTCGGTATTCACCGTGCATGTGGATACTGATAATTTAGCTGTTGCTAAACAACTTATCCACAAACGTGAATTGTCTTGTATTGTTGCATCAAGCTCTTTCAGAATGGCGCTTGATGTCATTGATCCAATAAACCGTTCCCAAGCGGCTAATGTTTGGAATCCAAACAAAGTGATGGCTAAGTCTCTGATTTAAGTTAGTGTTGCAAACAGAAAAAACAGATAAATGCGTTATGATAAGTCTGTTTCTTCAAGGAAGAAGGTCTTTGTTATGAATCGTTATGTATTAAGCGCATTGCTTTTGCTTGGTGTCACTTCTCCAGTGGTGCATGCAGAGTCGTGCTCAGCAACAAAATATGTAGATAACCAGTGTGTATTTGATATACCGGCTATTGAGAATGGTGAGCAATTTACTGCTACCTATAATGGCAATGGTATGATAGGTGGTGTTATCGCAAGTTGTGACAACGACACTGTTAGCTATGAGGTGTCTGCTTGCCAACCTATCAATAAAAGCGACTGCGTGATCCCCGAGACTATATGGGGTGGCTCGCTGAATTTTTGTAAACACGAAGCGATGCCTGGGGTGCTAGCGGATGGTGCTCAGAAAGTCGCTTTATCTGACACCGGTTACGATGGTCGCATTACCTACAGCTGTACAGATGGTGAGTTAACTCAAGATAGCTCATTTTGTAGTGATGAGTTGAAATCTTCAACTGACCAAAAAGTAAATGCTCAGGCAACAACAAATCAATCTGTTATGTTCGTGACACAGACAGGTTGTGATACTGCTGATATTACTGGAACCATGGACTGGTATACTTTGGATAAAGCTGAAGTGTACTTGTGTCAGGAGTCAGGTTATCAAAGGGCTGATGAAATACTAACTCATTCTCCTATTTACGGTAGCTATGACGCTGCTCCATATTACTATGTAGAAGTATCGTGTTCATCTAACACAAATGAAGATAGTGCGTGTAGTGCCGCAGAGTCCGACACTGGCTACTCAGATGATTTTGTTCAAACTTTAGATTGCGATACAGCTACAGTAGCTGGCGTTGTTTATTCCGCGACATCAGGAGCGCCTTCAAATAGCACTATTGAATCTGCCCTATGCGTTGACAATGGGTTTTCCACTTTAGATTCAGTTTCGAAAAATGAGGCTGTAGATCCTAGTGGAAACACTTATTATGGTAGGGCTGAAGCATATTATGTGGAGGGCGTTTGCTCTGGCAATGCAAACCCAGAGTCCATGTGCACTTCAGATGGCGTGTGGAACGTGTCAGTAATTGATTGTGATTCAGCTTCTATCTCTGGCCATATTGATGGAAAGCAAAAGGTGTCAGAAACCCAAACACCTACGTTTTCAGAGGTTCAGTCTGAAGTTTGTGTGCCTAATGGCTACGCAAGGCTAAAAGAAATAAGTATGATTGAGTTTTCTACTGGTGGGTTACGTGGCACTTATGACATAGCTGCAATATGCGAAGCGAATACGTCTCCCTCGCTGAATTGCGCAGATACCTGCATGGGTAATAGGGTGGGTGCAAACTCGTCTTTACCAAAACTTCAAGGAAGCGATGGTTACTATTACGAAGACTTATGTATTGATTCGCCAACTGCGCCAGTAGGTTTCTGTCAGGATTGTGAGAATGCGGAACTAAGCTTCTCAGATCCTTTGACTGGCAATACTTGCCTGTTACAGAACCAGAACCTATTAACAGGTGGTGTCGAAGAAATTTCTTTCGCTAACTCAGATTATAACGGTTCAATGACTGCTTCCTGTAACAGCTCAGAAGCCACTGTGCTGGATGGTGAGTGCTTTAAGACTTGTAAAGGTGGAGATAGAGCGGTTTGGCGTGATAGTTACGGTGACAACAGTTGTGGTGCGACTATCCCTTCTGGCGACTATTACCAAGGTGAGACAGTTTCTTTAACATCCGATATTCATAATGGTTCGTCAGAATTTCAGTGTGATGATGGAGAGTGGGTCAAAGTTGGATCGTCAAGTTGTGAGCTTGATTGTGCTGGTAGCTTTAGTTGGGGAAGCGGCATTTCAGACAGTGGCGTAAATAAAAGCGGCATCTGTCGTGCTGAAGTTTCATTTCTGAAAAGTGGCAGCAGTTCAAGCAGTCAAATAACCTCAACAACACCTTACACTGATGGAAAGGCCACCGCAGTGTGTTCAGATGGTAAAATCACGGTGAGTGGCGCGAAATGTGACCTTGATTGCCGTTCTGAAAGCGGAGTATGGGGAAGTGGTAGATGCGCTGCAACGATACCTGATATAGATAATGGGAATTCTAGAACAGTCACTACACCATCGGCATTGACTGGATATTCGGGTAGAGCTGTTTTTGCATGTAGTGATGGTAAAAACAGTCTTGGTAGCTCAACTTGTTATGAAGATTGTTCATCTAGAACAGTATCTCTGAACTCATGTTCATTCACCGCAAGTGCCTCAAAACATGACGGTACAGACCTCTACACACGTTCTGACTCATCAGTTGAAGCAAGCATAGCTCTATCTTGCGATGATGGCACCTGGAAGATCGATTCTGGTTCATACTGCGCAACTGGAAAGTCAGAATACGGTAAATGGTCAAGCTGGCGAAATGACGGTTCTGGCTACGATTATGGTAGTTGGACACCGAGCCGGAGCAATTACTACACTGATCAGGATGTAACGCAGACTCGAAGTTACAAGCAGGATAAAATTCGTCAGCGTGATCACTATAAGGTTTTTGAACCAAGCTCGCGTAGGGATTATGTTGGAGTAGACTATGAACATGACACTCTAACGTTAAGCAACTCTAGAACTGTAAAGGGTACAAAAGCGAGACCGGTTGAGCCTGTTGAAGAGTGCCAAGACAATGGTATTTATATGGAAGTTCACGGTGGTGGCCTTTGTAGAATCGAACTACAGGATTGGTACTGGGGTAGCACTTTGATCGCTCAAACGGAAGAAAAGGAAGATTGTGGAGCAGATGAAAGAGAGAACTCATATTATAACAGGGGACCTGCGACAGAAGTCAATGGTAAAATGTATCACAATGGGTACGTGTACAATCTTGTGGGTGGTTCGCTAGAACACGACGGACTTGGAAACTACTACTACGATATTTGTAGGGTTCCAGAATAAAGTAAGCGGGAAATAAACAAAGGGGGCTTAGGCTCCCTTTTTTTTCGTTCCAGTAAGAAAATAAGGTAAATGAGCTATATTAATCTCATCGATACTTTTGCGCCTTAATTTGCCTCTTTGAAAAGAGGGAGAGATACGCGCAAGTCAGACTAAAAGGATTTAGGATGAGTTCTGAAGATAAAAGTGCGAATGATAGTTTTGAGCTTGTAGTGATGATGTTCTTCATCTTCATTCTTGTTGTTGTTGGCTATATGTTTTTGCATATCTATGCGTGGCACTTTATAAAATTAAATTTATTCTCAGTTTTAGCCAGCATCCCCGAAAACATCAGGGAATGGGTGTTTTTTTACAAACAGGATTACTCGGCGATTATTCCTTCAATAGCCGAATACTTAGGAGAGCATGAAGCGGTGTTCTTCGAAGAAACGGATGAGGGGATTAACCGTAAATACGTCATAGATGGCGTAGCAAAGTGGTTGGTCGTTCCCTACATGTCTCTGCTAATAGGTGTTTATTTCCTAAAAGGGGTGAGAACAAAATCCGGCAACATTAAACGCTCAAAGCATGCCATGTATGACTATGCAAGAAGCCAGTCTGACATTTGGGTTTACATTAAACATGTCGCTTACATCATGGAAAAGATAGTCAAAACCACTTCACTAAGGGAAGGCTGGTACGCAATGTCAGATATCCCTGTTCAGTGGATGATTGATAATGATTTGATTGTGGTTTCCGGCAAGGATAAAAGAGCGTCATTAACTCGCACAGAGAAAAAAGACCTCATTCTAAATCAACAAAAGTCATATGTAGTTCTCAAGGATAGGTTAGGTGTGGTCTGGACAGGGCTAGACAACCTGACACAGCATGAGCTAGAGATCTTCTCAGTGATTGTTCCCCAATTATTCGGGCAGACTTTGGAATCAAGAGTACAAAATAGATTACTCAGTCTGGCCAACAGTTCAGACCCTTCAAAGGAAGGAATAAAGGAAGCTAAAGAAGCAAGAGTGAAAGCTGATAAGTATATTGAAGAATTTAAAGAGAAGTATCGGGGGTATTTTGAGACCCCCTACTTCAGCACTACCTCTTTTGATGATCCTTTTGACCCAATACTCTCTTCGTTCGAAGAGATAAGCACCGAGAAGGAAATGTTGGATAAGGCCATGGGGATTTTGAAAAAAATTCTACTTACCCACCAATACGTTTACACGGTAATGATAGCAATCTATGAAAGTTCGTGGATGTATGGTGTTCTTGCTCCAAATGAAATGAAGTGGGTTAAGAAACACGACCGTCAACTGTGGTTCACAGTTAGTCAATGTGGCAGAAGAGCTTCATTTGTGGAGTGTAGCGCTGCGTGGAGCCATTATGTTACGGAGAAGGCTTATGGGTTCAAAATGCTTTCACCACAAGTGTACGGAGCTATCAAAGGCTTTGATTACGAAATGTGGAAGACGCACGACAACTATATTGCGGCGTTGGGCGATTACGATAATCAAGAACGGTGGGATAAGCTAGTTCCTACTATCGAAACAAATTCTAAGGCGTAGAAAGAATGGATTCTAAAGAGGTTGCTTTTCATCAGTTGCTGGCGGTTCATAAAGTGGCACATACATTAAGCCCATTACTTGAGGTTATATCTAGTAACCAAAGGCTTAATGCAGTGGATCACTTTAATCTTGTGGATGCTTTTGGTGACATAGCTAAAAACAGTCAGAAGCTGTTAAAAATTTATTCTGATAATGCGGGGTTCGAACTAAAGCCAGAAGATGTCATCGTTGATAAACTGATGGCTGTACTTTCTCAAGCTCTTGCAAATGAAATCCTTCTCTACAACAACCCAAGCATTGATATGTTTTCAAGTATCTTTGGTGAGGTTATCTCCAAGAATGCTGAAGTTATTCACCAGAAGACCGAAAAAGTTCTTGGTGATGATTATCAAAATGACAAATTCGCTTTAGCTCAGAATGTGGCGTATGTAATGGATGGTGTAAGTCAACTATTCAGTTCTGTCTGGTTCTTTAACAACAACCTTTACATATCAGGTTTGCTTAGCCACGACTCAATGGTAGAACTCACCTTGTCGGTAAACGAAACGTTGACCGATGTTGTTTTCAAGATGATGGATAATGTTCAAAATGATAATAAATTTGCCGCGCATCTTTCATTATCAACATTCTCGCTTTGCTGCAAATCAGTATCATTCGCTATGTCTCAGTTTCAGTCTCGCTTAATTAAAAACAAGAATGACGTTTCTGCGTACATCGAAGAGCCGAGTAAATACATCGAACAGATGCTGCCGTTGTTTATTTCAAATTTTTCAGTAATGAATGATTCTGCAAAGTCAGTTATAGAGCGTCTAGGGATAGGGAAATAAAATGAAAAAAGGTAAATTAATAAAGCTTGTTGCCGCATTAGGTGTCTTGACGTCACCGTCAGTATTCGCTGTAACGTGCCCACCAATTGTACCCTGTAATACTGTAGCCACCGCTTCTACAATATCAGGCTCTAACGCTGATGTGAAACTAGCTGCCCTGTCGGCAAAAATTACCACCGACACCAATGCGGTGGCCATGTCGATAATTGACGGCGCAAATGCAAATGTAGCGGCAATGCAGACCGGTGTTTCTGGTTTCATTTCAACGATGATGGAGATGAATCAAATAAATCTTGATTCAAAAATGAAGCAAAACAAGGCCATGCTAGATGGTGAAATGGACTACATTGCTAATCAAGCTGAGATCGATTATAGGTCAAAGGTTGGCGTGGTTTCTGCTGATGATACGCCGGAAGAGTTTAATTTAATTCTAAAGTACTTAGAAAAGTATAGTGACCAAAGTGTTCCTAAAGTTATCTATCTGCTTCGAGAAACTTATGATAACAATGAGGAAGGCGTTATTGGCATTCCAATAAAAAGTTCAGATGGCGTTTGCTCTGAAGGTGAAATAACAAACGACGGGAACTGTACGGTGCCTAAGAAGGTATTTCCTGCCGCAAAGCTAGAGGTTCTTTATAAGCAATGCGGGATCGTTAAGAAAACAAAAATTCAACTTAAGATAGCCAGTGAAAATAAGGCCACCGTATTAAAGAGTGTAACGGAGTCTAGCGAAAGAAGTGCCAATATTACAGATAGTACAGGGGCTGTTTCTGGGAGAATAGCGGAAACTCAAGAGCAGAACTGTTCGCCTAGTAATTATAAAAAAGGCTTTTGTAAAAGCGACTTGTCTTATGAAGAGTATCAAGAGCAGTTGATGATCGGTGCTATTGTGCCCAATGGTGACGTTCTTGCTTCAAACTTTACATCGCCTAGTAAAACCTATGCCTCTGGATATGTTGACGATATTTCGGATGAGGTAATGGATGATATCGAAAGTCAATCAATCGATAGAAGTGCCCTAGAGTACAACCCTGAGCAAAGAGTGGTTGATTTGGTAGATACATATAAGAATTCAGCGCAGGTTCGTTCTGCTTTCTCTTTTATTGATAATTTAGTTGGTGAAGATTTAATTGGTAATCAGACTGCCAGCCAGAGACGTTCCTTTGACTCTAGCCAAGCTCAGGCAATGTATCTGTCGAGAATGGCTGCTCTGTCTATGGCGAGAACTGCATTGACAGAATCTCTTGCTCTACGACTGGGAGAAAAAATGAGAGAGGCGGTTGATAATGAAACACTACCTTCAATTCCAGTTATTACAGTTGACTCTAACGAAAACAAAGAGTCTGTGTTAGGAGCCGGTGAGCTTGATATCTTACGTGACAGAGTACAAACGCAATTTGATAGTTTTCTGTTATCTTCAGAAACACCAAGCGAAGGTAGCAAGGATTTTGTTAACAACTCTGCATCTACAGATGTGGGTGCAAGGCAATTAGATGCTTTGGTGTTAGCTAATGAATTGATGTTCAAACGATACTTAATGTCTGAGCAGAAAGTTAACATGAGCGCTGTGCAGCTTAGCCAAAAGGTAAATTCCCCAGATTTTGCCGAAGCTCTAAAAGATTTAAGGAGAGGTCAATGAAACGGTTATTAGCAGTTCTCTGCGTATTTGCCAGCACACAAGCAAGCGCAGTAGTGACTTATCTGAATTGTCCGACATTAAGTCCGCTACCGGTAGTAGCGTTTGAAGCAGCCGCTATGGTGCCAATCAATAATGTTGAAAATGCTTTTGATGCAGGAATGAATGTTACTGTTGCAAATGCCGTGAAGGCGTCAAACCTTTTACAGGCACAGTCTATTGCTGAAAGTTACACAACAATTATGAAGGAGTATATAAATTCTTCTAGGACACACACAAAAGACTTAATGGAATACGATCAGAAGATGTTTGACTTGAAGATGAGTTATCTTGGCGAGTTGGCAGTAAACAAAAGTCGTCTCGAATCATCATTGTTCCCTTCAGATCCAATAAACCATGCAAGCGCATTGACAGAAAATAACAATACTCAGCCAGGGACACCATCGTTTACTTACTTGAGCACTATGTGTTCCATGGCCAAAATGAACAAAGCTGCGTTCGATGCTGAAAAACAGGCTATAGTGAATTTAAGAAAGACTAGCCGGAATCAGCAAATAACAGAGCAGTTAGTAGAGTCACAAAGCGCTTCTGTTGCCTCAAAGCAATTGGTGGATTTCCATTATGATGTTTTTTGTTCGGAGTCAGAAGCAGCAGCCGGAGTGTGTGAGTCGGCATCATTGGTGCCTAATTTGGATTTGAGCGCGTTCAATTTACTTTACCCATCTGGTTATGCAGAAGAAAACATCTCTGTTACGACAGATTATAAAACGCTATACACTTATAACCCTGTCGAGTCATTTGCTGCATACCAATATACGAGAAACTTGGTTGGTGTGCTCCCAGTAGACCCGCCATCAAGGGATGAAATAAATAATCCGAGCACAGCAAGGTTTGTTGGAGCATACAAGCTCGGCTTATCATCACTCAGCTTAGCCTCAGATGCAATTCTGTATACAACCTCACTAAGAGAACCAATTAATGGTGCTGGCGTCGTCATGAGCCAATTAGACGCCTTAAATTACCAGTTGGCTAACACCTCCGATCCAAATAACATGATTTTCTCGAAAACAGCATCTGATAATGGTGTCTCTTTGGCTATTGCTCAGCAGCTAGCCATGCAGAATATGATCAATTTCCTTATGCTTAAACAAGAAGATTACGAGCGGGTGTTAGCTGGTGCCCATATATCTGTCGATTCTTTTATAAATAACGTTGATAACTAGTACCTGCTAGATGCCTATTGAATAACGTTATATAGGTGCGTGCTGTAAAATCCGTGGCACGCCACTTCCTTTCCCAGTATTGGTTTTTCCTTCACCGTAAAAACCATCTCTTTTTTTAATATCTCGCTCTCCCTAAAATATCTAGTCCATATCTATTCGCTATGTTTGTGGCTTGGTATGTAAAATTTATGAGTGTATATCGTCAAAGCTGCTTTGAAGTAGGGTAAGTGTTATCAGAAGTTGTTTTAGAGAGTTTTAAAGGGGAGGGTGTTAAGGTAAGAAAAAAGCCCTAACAATATGTGTAGGGCTTTTGATAGGTTAGGTTGCGCTTTGAGCGTCCTTCGCCAAATTCAGGATATGAACAAATACAGGAACGCCTGATAGGGCTATTCCGCCCCATACCAATGGCAATACAATAAATTTCTTTATTACTGAAGTTATCTTTTCAATCATCTCCATCTTTTTAACTTGTAGAGTGATAACGCTACTTTCTAATACTTCGACAAAGTTTTTCCCAGCACTACGTGAATCAATATAATCACCGGCTTCTCCCATATAGAAGATGTTAAGTGCTTCGTTTGGTTTGCTGTTAGGGGTTCTTCTGATGATTTTGTCAATCTGATGCTTAGCGTAAGGCGAAGAAAGACGTTTTATCAACTCCAACGATTCAAGCCATTTCTTTCCAGAGCTGAGATTGTAATAGAGCATCATCACGATCTGGTATTGAGTTGTTATTTTATTAACGCTGAACGGAGGGAGAAAGTCGAAGAATTGCTCTCTAATATCAACTCCGCGTTTGCACCAATTTTTGATAGCCCACCGAAGCCCAAGGGTAAATCCAGCCACACCTGCACATATAATAAACCAGTAGTCGATGATAAATTTATATCGATAAAAGTTTTCTTCCATTAGTGTAAGAGGGCGGTCTGGCACTGTTTCTCCATATAGTATTTCAGCATCAAGAAAAGAGTCGTAAAGAGTCGCATAAAATATCACGTGCACCACAGCGGAAAATGCAAGTAAGAACAAATTCGAAGTGAAAATGCTCACTATAAGCTTTGAGGTGGTTATTTTGTCTTTACACACGTTTTCTAGCGCCTTTATAACAGGGCGTTGGTCTGATGATGTGTTTGATGTGAATAGGTTGTACTCATCGTCCGGCATGAAATCTTTCATCACAGACTTCATAGATTCCCCACGGCTTGTTTTATCAATGCAGTAATCTAGGAAGTTTCGGAACGATTGGTCGTTCCTAGTGTTCGTGATTTTGTAAAAAAGCTTTTGAAAGACAGTAGATTTATTCACCCTTCGATCTAATTGGTTTTCATACCAAGAAAAGTAGCCTAAATCACCAGACACGCCAGAGGCGTTCATGTAGTCCAGCATCGTCTCATATATGCGGAGCCGTTTATCATGTTTTTTCAAGAACCCTTCTTTCATATTAGAAAGCTTGAGTTTTTCTCGATACTTTAAAAGATTTGCTTTAATGTTAGAAAAATCCATTTTTCTTACCTTAATGTTCGTTTAACTGCTTACTTAAGTAGCGTTCAACAATTCGAGGGTCGGCTTGCCCATTGAATATCTTTTCATAAGAGTCTTCTATGGCCGTTTTACCACCTAGATTGGTTCTCCAGTAACTCTTAGCTTCAGTTAACTTTTCTTGAGCTATTAACGCTAAAAAGTCTGAGTCAGGCACAATTACTTCAGCACAAGGCATGACGCCGATTGTTCCATTAAAGCATTTAGGATGTGAGCAGCCCTTCCCTCTAAAGCGAATGTTAACGGTGTCTAAGTTGCGCTTATTGTCATTCAGCAGCAAGTGTAGTCGCTCTGTAAATTTTGCGTTGGTTGAGCGGTCATTCATACTGTCTAATGAAGAGAGCATCTCTATGGCCTGTTGGCTATTAACAAGCCCTTTGTTTTGAAGCTGTCTAATCAAAGATTGATCCTGAGATAGCTCATTAGAAATCCTCATTAGAGTATTAAGATTTATTTTTTTGTTCTTGTTTCTCATCATGAAGTTGTTCAAGACAAAAAACTCATCGTACTCTGGAGGTGGCTCTTTACTAAGATCATAAGGGAGCGAACAATGTGGGCAGAGCTGTGGAATAAGGTGCTGATAGTGCACTCCAGATATAAAGTCTTCTTTACTTATCTGCTCATAGCTCAAGCCGAACGAATGCAGTCGAGAAAAACTCGATAAGGCACTGTTAGTGTGAGTAGTAGTGAGAACTTTATGTCCAGACTCGACACCCTTGTATGCAGACATCGCAGATTCCTCATCCCTTATTTCACCGTAGTTCAAAGTGTCTGGATCAGAACGCAATAGGTATCGGTTTAAGTTATGAAGTGAAAAATCATTCGAAGTGTTTTTGGTTCCATCATTATCTTCAGCGCTAACCTGGGATACATTTGGAAGTGGGTACTCTACAGGGCTTTCAAGAGAGATGATCTTACGGTGCCCAGCAGACTCAAGAACTTCATTCAAAATAATGTTTTGGCTGGTCGTAGACTTACCTGAACCGGTAATACCACAAACTAATATAAGGCCGGTGTTTTTTCTTGTGGCTCTGCTTAAGGTGCTTGCGACATGCGAGCTGAAAGATAGTGAAGTTAATGGTTTTGCTTCAATATTTTTCGTCGTATCAATAAGGCGAAGGATAAAGTCGAAGTTGTTATCATAGTTCAACGAGAGATTAACCATACGCGCCTTAACTGTATGGTTTTGAGTCTTAATTGTAAAGTCACCCTCTAACAACTCGTTCTCGTTGTATGTGCCTTTACCGGTTCCCTCGTATTCGCCCATCGAGGTAAGAGTGCTGTAACAAATTTGTGCAAAATCCAACCCAAAAGAAGAGATGTCAGTTTTATAAACAACAAGTTCAGTGTTCACGCGAATTCTGACTGTACAAAGGTCACCATGGTTTTCTACATGGATATCGGAAGAGCGCATATTCATTGCATCGTCGATTACATTGTAAACGGCGTTGATTTTGCTCTGGCTTTCCTTGCCAATATCAATATTACCTTTACTGCGATTACGTTTGTTGTAATCTTCGTAAATAGCATCAATAATCTTGTTTTCACTACAGTCCAATATATTGAACAGGCTCTTAGGTGATTTGGCTCTGAATCGTTGGATTAGAGCGTTTAAGAGGCGGCTGTAGCTGCTTTTTTTTGACTCCATCACAATGATGGTTATTTGGTTGTTGTCGCTCAATACACCTTCATTGTTGATAACAACAAGAAAAGGTTTATCTTCGTCTTTGATTAAAGCTCGCGGGAACTTAATATCAAATTGATATGCATCATCAAATAAGCGCCACTTATCTGGAAGGTCAGAAGTTGACCTTATTTTTTTATTTTCCACACCCAAATCCTTTTGGTTTTTCTAACTTAGATATTGAAACTTTTAACTTCGCTGTTTTCTAAATTGATAAAGTTGATTTTGCTACTTGTGATGTCGCCTACAACGAAATCCACGCCGTGAACTGTAAATTTATCACCAACTTTAGCTCTCTGTAGAGAAAGGAAGGCTTCCTCTTTTCCCTTGGATAACGAAATATCGAAGCTTACTTTACCAGAAAAATGTTTATTACTTCCCATGACAACAACCCGCTCAACCGTTACTGAAGTTGGGCTAACGAAAGCACGTTCGACCGTTCTCGTTTCTTTTCGTTCTGGCTCAGCAGTTTTAGAGGGTTTTTCTACGCCTTCAGAACCGTTAGCTATTACAAGCCCTAGTTCTTTAAGTTTTTGGGCGTCATCATGAGTGATAGTGGTCGTCGTTTTTACTGGAGAAGTACTGACTGCGGCTACTGACGTTTCAATAGGAATATATAGGTTATCTTCGCTTGAAGCCCATATTGGGCTAGCGTCCTTTTCAGATGTTTTTTTTGCTGCCTGCATCTGTAACCAAGAAAGGGACGCCTCCATACCTAAAACACGAACCTCAATAGGGACTACATCCTTAATGTATCTTAGCTTGGTGGCCTCGGCTTCAACATTCAAAAGGTTGACTTCGCTTTGAATAGCCTCTTGCTTGTTCCCGTTCAGATCGGACTGTACGCGCACCGACGAACGTTCATCAACGTCAATGATATCCTGAGCGTCAATGCTTAAGATACTACGGATTTTTTCTTTATCAGCATCTACAGTCACGGTGTCAGTTTGGGCTAAAGCTGAAGTAGAAAGTACACCAGCTAAAGTAAGGGCTAAAGCGCCCTTCTTTAAGTTTATCATAATGAAATCCTTTTCTTTTATCACATTAAATACTTGTCGAACTCAGAGGTTTTCTCGTAAAACCTAATTACCACAGTCCACTGCTCATCAGACTTTGAATAGTTAACCGATTCAACTTGAACTGAGGGAACGTTTAGTTTTTCCATAAGGTGCTGAAGGTCTAATATTCCGTAAGACTTAACAGAGCCTTCCTCATCGCTGGAATTAGTAGAGATTTTAACAGAGTATGCATTAATTGCCGCACCGTAAGATGGAATATTAGCTGAAACCTTTTTGGCCTTAATACTCTTGCCTCTGGAACCACGACTTTTCTTCGCTTTAGGTTTGTAGTTCTTTGATTCTATATCTTCTTTTGAAGGGAATGTGAACTCAACCACAGGAAGCGTCCATGTGAATAAACTATCAGTTTGCATCAACGTGATGAAATCAACTTTTTTTGCACTAACCCAAGAGGGGGTAACCCTTTCAGAAATGTTGTTGTAGTCAAGTTTAAGCAACTCATCAAGCTTTTCCATTTCCTTTTCTATCTCTGACGCAACGACCTTTGCGTTATCCATAAGGTCTGCCCCAGAGTTCAACACGTACCTGTCAAAAAACGGCATCTCATCAAATAAGTAATCAGCGTTTAACCATTCGCTTGAAAGCTTGTTGGCATTGGTCAACTGTTTTTCTTTTTGAGCATTAAAGGAGGCGATACTTCTACGTTGAGAAGCAAGCGTCTCGGCTTCGCCTGTTAGCCCGACCTTGATTTTAGGTAGCACACGGTAAACACGTACATCAGGATCGTCGTCCTGAGGGATAGGGAGAATGTCATAGACATCTATCTTCTTGTTAAGCTCTTTAAAGAACATATCTAAGATTACGTAGGCACCTTTACTTTTGGGGATTTTTTCATAAGTAATATAAAACTGTCCCTCTCTCATCTCTATGTTGTCTAGCTTCCACTCTACCGCGTACAGGGGTAGAGTTCGCTCAATATAGAACATGATCTTACCGACATCTTTTGATGTCAGCTTGTTTGATAGATAGTAGTTATTGAAAGTTTCAACTGTGTCTTTCGCGTAAGAGGTGTCATTCCAGTGCTTTGAACTCTGGTACCCATCAAGCATTTCATCAGTTCGCTTCTTAACGTCACTGAAGCGAATCGTTGAAGCTTCATCAGAAAAGTAGCTTTGAGCTGGTAGTTGCTCGTAAAACTTATAACCTGCAACTAATGAAGATAAAGCAGCAGCTACAGCAACTCCTACACCCAGCTTTTTAACCTTAATTGGGCTTTCTCTGTAGAGCGTTTTTAGTTCAGTTTGACTATCGGCAGCTAACTCAGAGACTTCTTTCTCACTAAGGGTCTTAATAGTGAATTTCGTGTGAGCATCTTCGTTTTCTTCAACGCTAGCTTCGCCGTCGTCAGTCTGCATTAGCGATAAAAGATGGTACGCCGACACATCATCTTCAATGGTGTAAACTGTTAAAGCGTGCGAGATTGCGGAGTACTGATTGATAATGCTACGAAGCTCATCATCCCCAGAAACAATTCTGTCATCTGAAGAGTAGATGTAACCAATATCACTAACAACCGCAACCCAGTATTCGTTCTCAACCACGATTTCATCGCCCCCAGTTTTTGTCGTGTAAACAAAAACTGAAGAGTGAAGTGTTGGGCTAAGTGGATGAATGCTTTTTGCTAGGAAACCTGCGCCAACCAAAGCACCATCATCGAAAAGTTTCTTATCGTCAGTCAAAAAGTGCTGCGCGTGTTGCGCATCACTTTCGAATCGGTAGTTCTTGAAGCCAAACTTTCTTTTGGACGCTTTGGCATCACGATTGACTTCAAGGTGGTAGCGAAAAGCGCTTTTTGCGTCAGATTCGTGCCAATCAACCTCAGCTAAAAGTTTAGTGTCACCAATGGTAATTGTTTTCATATTGGGACGCCTTTAGTTTTTGTACGATGCGGTTACGGTGATAAGCGTAAACTCTTTTTTCACTGCATCGCTTTCGTTGCCACCCATGAACCATAATTTGTGATCGAGTGGACCTTCAGAGTTGCTGGTGCTTTCTTCTTTTGCTGAAGCCACAAGAACTCGGGTTTGGCCGTTACGAAGTATCGCTTTATGGCTTAAATCCAGTGTGCTTTCGGTTTTAAGCTTAACGCCTTCAAGGGCTGAACCTAGACCAGCGTCAACAAAGCCGTCAAAAGTTGAACTTGAGATACTGTAGTCAAGGACAATTCTGTCACCAATAACCCGTGGCTTGAGCGATAAGTTCAGACCATCAACAGCAACATCACGTTCTGTTGAAACAGTATCTTCACCGTTATCTGTGTTGCTAGGAGTGGATTCAATACTGGCGATGTACTCTTGGTTTTTAGAGCCTTGATTATTGTAAACTTCGTTGTTAAGCATTTCGACGTAATCGTATGCATCGACCTTAGCTGTACCAATCGTATTAAGTGCACCGATTAGCGCCTGGAATGTTCCATCACCGATGGTCAGGAAGTTACCTTTGGTTACTTCTTGAAGTGAGGCTGAGTTGCCTAGTATATTGGGAGATAATTCGCCTAACCCAGCATCAATTGCGTATTTGCCTTTAAGCAGGTTATTTAAGTAACTTACGTTGATCGATTTTTCGTTGCCTTCATCCACAATTACGCGAACCAAATGGAAAGCAATATTGATTTCTTGAGAGGAAGCGTCGTTAATCTTGTTGATGTAATTTTCTACGCGAGAAATGATGTAGTCAGAGCTTGAGACATTTATCAACCCAGATTTTCTGTCAAATGATGCGCTTCCATTGTCACCTATCATTGTCTCTACGGTGTTTTTGATGTCTTCCCAAGGGGATAGGGTCTCTTTCTGCTCAAATTGCTTCTGAGAGCCACCAGAGGCGTCTCCACCGTCAACTTTGGTTTGAGTTGTGATTGTAGAGTTAAGTGTGCGGTCATGAGCGAAGTCATAAACCGCAAACGTTGCAATCTCATGTTTGATTAAATAAACCTTTCCGTTGTCAGGGTTAAACTTCCACTTTAGGTTGTTTAGCACTGTTACATAATCAAGCATTTCTTCCAGTGTGCCGGTAAACTCAAAGTTTTTAAGTTTCATAAGCGGCTTGTCAAAGTTACTTTGCTCAGCTGAAGTTGGCTCTAACGGTTGAATACTGCCGGTGATGTCAGCTGTAACACCTAGCCCTGTAGACGACCCATTAGCTGATTGGTTATCAGAGCTTCTTTGAAGTTCTGGGTCGCTTACGTCAACAATGACCTTGTAAGCCTCAAACACTTCAGCAGCAAATTGCTCAATAGACATAGGCGAGTCTTCGTTAGACTGCATGTGTGATTCATTCTGGAAAACTTGCGGAAGTTTTCGAGTGTTTACAATGCCGATGTCGTAGTTGTTTGGATCTACATAACCCCTGTTGCGATATTCCTTGCCCAAAACTTGACGTTGAGGCTTAAGCTCGTCCTTCAAACTTTCTACAGTTGAGTCAACAGATTTAACTGCGTCATCGTTGACGGCGCTAAAGCTGCCAGAGTGAGTTGATGAACAACCGGCTAATGCAACGGCAAGAGTGGCCGCAAGGGCAGTGTACTTGAATGATTTCATTTTTAACTAATCCTTTAGTTTGTTAGCCAGTTAACTGAGTTGGTGTCTTTTTGTACGTGGTTTAAGTCGCTAACTATAATTAAGCCGCTTTCACCTGCATCTGGGAAGAACTCAATGTTGATAGGACGGTCTGAATCCAAATACATTTCAAACAGTGCGATACTGGCTGTGCGCAAATCGCCCTTAAAAACATTCTTAAATTCAAGGTTGTGAATTACATCGGTGCGCCATGAAAGTTCGTAACCGTTAAATGCAGCCCATTCACGAACAATGTCTTCTACTCGACCTGGGCGAGCAATGTATGTTGCAGGTGTTTCGTATTCAATAACATCCATGTACCCACCTTTGATGTAATAATCAAAGCTTGAGTCGAAAGGTAGGATGCTTGATTTTTCATACAGAGCGAACAAGTCTTCAACCTCAGGTTTTTCTTCCTGTTCGGCCAAACCGACAACTTCAAGTTTGCCTGTAAGATTAGCGATAGAAGATTTTGCTTCTTCAAGCTGTCGCTTGAGGTTTTGAACTTCCAGTTCTTTTGATTCACGTTCAGAGTTCACTTCGCCAATAATCAAATCGGAATGTTCTTGAGAGCTTTTAGCGCTGTTAAGAGCAGCGTCCACAACTTCTTGATTCATTGTGTTTCGGATGGATTGATTGTCGCGAGTGTCGCGCTTCATTGCTAACTGTCTTTCGTATTCAGCAATAACAGAAACGGCTTTTTCATTCGCAAGCTCTTGGGGGCTTAACGTTCGTGTTTTTTCTACAAGCTTAAGTTTCATAGGATCTGGAGCATCGAAACTAACTTTTTTGTTCTTCCAATCTACAGTGGTATAAACTTTGTTTTTCTCGGCCATCTCAAGTAGGACGTGAGACCAGCCTTTGCCGCCGTTAACATCTACCAACATATTGCCTACAGCATTCGATGGAATGCTGATATGCCAGCTTTCAGGAACAACTAATTCTGCAACAATGCTAAGCGGCATTTTTTCACCAGAACCAATATGAACAACAGAAAGCTCTGTGCTAATCCCAGACTCAGAGTAAAAGGGAGTGCCTTTCTCATCGTATTTATACATTTGTTCGCTAGTGTCAGTAAGTACGACACCGGCATGAGATGCTGCGGTAAATGCGGTTGATAGTAAAACTGCTATCGTGAATTTATTTAGTTTCATTCGTAAGATCCTTTTACTTAATTTCTGACAGTCTTTCGGGTGGACTCATTTATACTCGCCCAAGTTGACTGAGCTAGTTCTTTCCATGTCATCCCAAAGAGGAATTTTTTTACAAGCTCAATTATTAAAATGATAATGAAGCTCAAAATGATAAGCCAGGTCTTCAGCACCAAACTAAACACCACTAGAAAACAAAGGGGTGTAAGCAATCGATCATTAAGACCAAAAAAAGTTGTCTGCATTGTGGCAACTGCTTCCAGTCGCACACTGTCGTTGATGTCATCCATGATTAATATCCACTCGTCTCAACAAACTTATCAAATTCGTATTGAGAAATCCTGCCTTCCTGAAGCTTCATTTTAGCATCATCGACAATTGTATTACCTTTCTCGACCATTATTTTTTTCAGCTCGGAAGAATAGTTTTCCATTCCAACTTTATGCAAACGGGCTTTTATCTTATTTGTAAAAACTAGGTACTCACTGACTGCAACTCGCTTCCCGTCGGTTGTTTCTAAAAGCGCTTGCGCGACCACCATATGTAATCCTTCGATAAGGTCATAAGACATCGCTCGCTTTTCACCTTCCGAACCATCGATTGAAGTGGTCATACGGTTTACACAGTTCGATATTGTTGTAGTGTGCAAAGTGCCTAGTATTAATCGCCCCATTTTCCCAACGCCATTAACCACAGCTTTAACTTCTTCGCTTGTTCTTATTTCACCAGTGAGAATGATGTCACTGTTTCGTCTTAATGACTCATCAAGACCATCGTTAAACGTTGGGGTGGCCAAAGGTACTTCTGACTGAGAAATAAGTTTGTTTGTAACATTATTCTTCCTAGCAACCAGTTTTAAATTTCCCTCGATAGGTGACTCATAAGTGTTCAAAACGAAGCTTCTTTCAGGATCTACTATTGCTTCACGTAAACATGCATACAATAGAGTTGTTTTACCCGAGTCGGTGGGACCAGTAACCAGCACCAGCCCTTTTCGCGGAAACATATTCTTATAAATTGGATCTTCCGGTGTTTTCCCAATATCTTTTAACGAGGCAATTTCGGAAGGGTTGTAGCGCATGGAGATACAAACTCCTGGCTCATCCCGAATCGCATTTACACGAAATATGATTTGAACTCTTTTGCCTCCTTGGAGCTTAGTCTTGAATCGGTAAGAGAAGTTCTTTGGCTTTCCCTGCATAATGCTAATATAAGCATCATCGTTTCCAGCCAATATATTTATGGCTCTTTTACAGGCGAACTCAGACAATGGTGTTCTTGATATTGCATAAACACGGTTGTCTTTTTTAATTTTTACATGACAGTCTGTTTGAAAAAATATGTCTGATACTTTTTTTGAAGCGGCATGGAGTAATATTGCTCGAAGCGACTCGTCAGTCATAGCCGTCCATGCTTCTGACTCTAATTCTTCTGTTATGTAGTAGTCGTTCATCTCTTTTCCCTTATCAAAATATCTCGTGAAGCTCTAATGTCATTTCCTCAATAGTCATTTCAGAAAGTTCATCAAAGATATCGTCTATAAGGGGAAGGGCTTTCCATTCCATTTCTTTGTCATTGAAGTCTGGAAGGGTGACAATTTCATAGACAGACTCACCAACATTAAGGATGTTCCCAGATGATGTTGTCCCTATCGTCGTTTCAACAGCAGTAGGTTCTGTCACTACGTTCATTCTCATTAAGATGTGAAACCTAATGCTTCCAAGATAATCTTTCAGAAGAGTGCGCGTATCATGCTGTATGATTTGGTCAGCTTGTTGTATACCCTCAACCCAACCTAACTCAACCCCTCTTCTCCATGTTCTCTTTTCGTCGCTCTCCACAGGGATCAAGTATTTGTTTGGGGTGGTCGGTTTTTTAAAGTTCAAGTTAGTGAAATAGTCGACATGGGAAGGCGCATTCATCACGAGCTGACTTTGCTGAACCAGTTTGTATTGAGTTTTAATTTTTCTTTGAGTTCTCTTATCTTCAGTTGATAGAGAGAAATCAATTTTATCGATGATAGCGGGTTGGATTTTACCGTTCCCAAGCATAAGCATTTTAAAGTTAAATGCCTGCATCAAGTTGGCTTCATTTTCATTTAATAACTTTTGAAACTCTTTGCCTCGATAGTAAAGTGCGCTTTCCACGCCATAAAGCATTGCAACGTTTAGAATACTATTTAGGCGAAGCTGCTTGCTGTTCTCGTCTGATATGCTTTTTATAATGCGTTCTTTGTCTTCAGCTGTAAGCTCGGATATTTTCTTTTTTAAGAAAGGGTGCGTAAAGTCTTTCACCTGCTCGATATTGATAGGCTCATCAAGCAAATAGTCGTAGTCAAAAACGACTTCACCACTAGAGCCATTTTCCTCGTACAGCTTTCTAAGATAATTTTGGTCGATGGACTTGATAGTGTTATCAAGTCTTCTTTCCTCATTACTCGTCATGTCAGCTTCAGATTGTTGGACGGTAGCCTCTTGAGAGAATACCGAGCCGGACAAGACTGCGGTTATAACTAAGGCAATCTTAGTGATGTTTAATTTGGCCACAATATTCCCTTAGAAACTTTCGTAAGTAACGGTGATCAGTTTGATGTCATATGTATCAGTGGTATCAATTGATTTTATATAGCCTTCTGCTTGGGTCTCAATGGAGTCAAGAAGCTGCTTAATGTTCTTTGGTTCCCCACTGATATACACGTCTTCAGGAATTGGTGGTCTTTGGTTTTTATATTGGAGTGTATAACCGCTGGCATTCGCTAGCATCGCAAGAACGGGTTCTGGTGCAGCTGTCCAACTGATAGGTATTTTTTTCTCCATCCCACGAGGGACTATTTCATTCTGAGCACGTGCTTGACGAATTTGGTCAGCGTCGAGAAGCGGTTGGTAATATGCTTGCTCAGTTTTAGCTAACACTGATTGAGCTTTAGCAGCAAGAAGTGCAGCTTTTGACAGAAGCTGCATCGTTTCCTTTTTGCTTTCAAGTTGTGCCTTTTCATACGGAGCAATCTCAGCGTTATTTTTGGTGTTGCTTGAGGCGCAACCAAACATACTTGAAATAGCGACCAGTAAGACAAGTGATCGTTTGTTCATTTCCAAATTCCTTTTACGAGTTCTTATCACTTTAAAATGATAAAGGAAGCGCTAGTCCAAGCGCTTCCGAGAAAAATCAATACTAGAATAGTCGCATATTAGCATAGCTAGAGAAGAACCTGCCGCATCTTCTCTCGCACCGGTTCCAAACGCACCCTCACCAGACAAGTAAAGAAACACATCCCAAGTTGTCGGGCTTGAATGAACACCGTGTTGTGCGTAAATTTGGTTATCACCAAACGACTCGTTAAATGTTTTGAAATAAATCGGAGACATAACAAGTCGAGCAAGCGATTCACCTGAAGGTAACACCATACCTCTGTACGGGTTGTGATCAGGAGTTAGATAGTTAGTGTCATGGGTGAAGTCTAAACAGTCAGGTTTTGTTATTTGGGTGAACTCACCTTCTATTTTGTCTATCCCTACAATTTGAACATCTGAAGAGGTGTCATCAAGCATCCTTGCGAAATCGTAAGTGACAACTTCAGATAGAGCTTTTAAACCATCGCTATCAACTCCGTTCGTAGCGTCAAAAAGATCGCCTGTTAGCGCACTTATGGAGGCATGTAACGTTGATCCATTTTCAATCATAACTCCATCGGGAGCGCTGACACGTAATTCACCAGAGGTCTCTAATTCTAAATCACTGTTTGGTGCGCTTACTGTAAATGAATTTTGTGCGTCATCTTTATTAAAGACTAACTGCACTCCACTGTTGTCTAAACTTCCAAGTCTAACTACGCCGTTGTTGTTCATTAGTACGGCTGCGTTATCACTTGCTATAATGTCGGATTCTGCAACAACTGTCCCCGCAAAACTAGCTCCGCCTTCTGAGTCAAGATTTCCGTTATTGTTTAAAGAGAAAGTTTGAAAACCGCTCTCGTCAATAACACGCAAAACATTAACGTTAGTGCCAGTTCTATAAAGTTGTGTTTGCTCAGCGTATATACTGGTAGAAACCAATTCATTTGCGTTAACTGTTCCTATCATTGCTTCGTCTGAAAGAAGCTGGATTACGCCCCCATCTTCTGTGAAGCCACAAGGTGTAGTCCGGCCGGTGTCATTTAGATTAAAAGCACCACCTGTTGAGTTGGCTCTTTCAAACACTGAACACAAGTGATTTACGTCAGCGCGATTAACAATGCGCAATCCTTCTGAAGATGCGTCTACAGAAACCAGAGTTACATTGTCATTCCCAACACCGCCCTGGATACCACAATCAACTATCTCAGCGGTAAATGCTCCAGTAACTAAATCTTCAGTCCATTTTGAACATTGTTGAACACCACCTGCCAGCGTTCCAAATGTGAGGTCATCGATCATGAAGTTTGATTTGTTAGTTGTTTTGTAACGCCCATTTGTGAACCCTTCAAAATTCACTTCAACAATAAGGTCGCATTCATTGCCAGCTAAAACCTCGGTTTCACATTCTGTGTCTGTGAATTCAATGTCATCAGTGATGGTGTCATTGTCATCCCCTTGAGTGCCAAAGAATGCAGTTGTCACACCATTAAGGTTTTTTCCTGAGTACTCTTGAATTGCTTGTTGAAACTTCTTCATGTTGAGGAAGTTGTTGTCAGGTTTGTTTGACCTTCCAAAGTTCACGTCATCAAAGTTAATGTAAAGCCTAAATAGACTTAAGCTGTTGTTGATGCTATCGCCCATTAAAGCTGCCGAAATTGTTGTGTTAAACGGCAGGATATTTCCAAAGAGTTCACATGGGACAAGTGCAGTGCTTTCCATTCTCAATTCATTGCCGCCATCAATTGAACCATCATCGTTTAGAGGGTTCCATCCATCCGTCGCATCACCGCAGGAATTGTTCTTTCTCGCAATAAGGTAAAGATCTAACAGATCGTCAATAGAAAATGTCGATGTGTCGCTCCATGATATTTCGTCTGAACCACTTGGTGGGTTAGTACCATTTTCATCCCACTTATCGAATTCAAAAGCATCGTGAGTACTTCTCGCCTGAACAGCTGTTGTTATCGCCGTAAATTGCCTAGCAGAACGGTTAAGTTGTTTATTGAATAAGTAATCCACAATAAGTGGATAAGTAGCTGCTGAAATAATCCCAAATATTATGAGACCGATTGTGATTTCAATTAGGGTGAAACCCTTTTGACTATTTTTCATTGTGAGAACCTTCCTTGTTAACTCCGGTATGTTAGCAGATGGTTTTAGTTAATCTCTTTTCTTAGGAATAAAAACAGCTTGACGTTTCATTATGATAAGTGTTAGAGTTTACTCAATCGTTAAGAACTACCCGTTACTGTGTTTTTGACTCGTCTACTACCATAGACAAATGTAAAAAAAAAGCCGCTCATTGAGCGGCTTTTTTGCGTTCTACAAGCTAGTGTTAAGCTTCTTCTTTGTACCAAGTGATAGTCAAGCTATCATCAGTGCCAGCTTCCGATTCGCAAGTTGAAATGTAATCGGTGTTCGCAGTAGAAGAATACTGAAGGTTAGTTGAGCCGATATCTACTTGTTGGAAGATACTGTAATTTTTTACTTCAGCCACTAAAGCAGCACAAGCAATTTTAGGGATCTTATTTGATTCCCAAGTCAGTCCATTGAAGTCAATACCATCAATGAGAATTGTGCCGCCATACTGATTGTAAATAGTACCGGTAGCTTTAATGATTTTATAGTTCTCAGCTACTAGTTCGCCAGAGATCATTTCATCATTATCAATAGCAGCACCCCAAGCCTCACCGTCAAAGCGACCTTCAAGCTTACCAACAGTTCGGTTCATTGCTGTAGCTTCGGTAGCTGTAAGCGTTTCATCTTTAGCACCTAAAAGCATTGGCGCAAAAGCCGCTGCGATAATACCAAAAATAATCAGGCCAATTGTAAGTTCTAAAAGCGTAAAGCCACCCTGTTTGTTTTTGGGCTTAACTTCGTTGTTTTGCATGTTCATATATATAAACTCCGTTTTAAGTTAACTTTCCGTCCTTGAATATGGTCGGCTTAGATATAGTAGCTAAATGTTTGGGAATTCCATCGTGGTGCAAAAAAAATATGTAGGCTTCTCAATTTAGGCTCCTTTTGGTGCGTTTCCACTGAATTCCAAAAAGCGTTTCCACTGACTTTTTGTATGCGTTACCACTGAATGAAACCTATGCGTTACCACTGAATAATATTTTTCAGTGGTAACGGGGGGAGGTGATAAAAATTCGGTGTTAACGTTGTTTCAGTGGTAACGGATAGGTCTTAAATTTGTTGCGTGCTTTTTATGGGCTCATTTATGGGCTCATTTATGGGCTCATTTATGGGCTCATTTATGGGCTCTTTTAGTTTTTGCTTATAGGTACTCTTGTCATGGCTTTTGTTTTCTTTTTAAATTTATAAAATACTTAAACGCAAATAATATAGTATAACTTGAACCAGTATAAAACTTGCTTTTTTCAATTCATTTTGATAAGATGTACTTAAGATTTGAGGTTAATTATTTAGTCCTAAAGGAATTATTATGAACAGTTTTTCTAAGTCATTACTACCAGTTTTAGTGGCACTGTCCGGCACAGTTTCGGCTCAGATTCACAGTGAAAATTTAGCTTTAGAACCCGAAATCGGAGAGAATATTTCTTTTCCTACATACCCTAGTAATACAGTGGAATATAAAACAGATATACTGTTTTTCTATACTGAGTCGGCAATGGAAAAGGCTGGCGGTAAAGAGGGTTTGTACGCTTATGTGGACGCATCAGTTGAACGTGCTAACCAGTATATGGCGAACTCAAACGTATCGATTGAGCGTGGTATTGCTGCTGTTTTGGAGTTTGATGCTGATATTCCAGAGAACACAGACAACCTTGGCTATTTAGACCTTTATGTTCAAGAGAACAGTGAGGAACTTGCTAAGTATGGTGCTAGTTACTACGTATTAATTGTTGGTTCGCTACCCTCTAACTCAGGCGGTGATAGTGCTGGCGTTGCACGTCTAGGATTAAGTACTTCTTATATTACTAGCTTCGATGGCGGCGGCTTAGAATATAACACTTTGGCGCACGAAATTGGACACAATGACGGGCTAGTTCACACCGTGGAGGAAGAGCATAACTTCGAAACTTCTGGTGGTTCAACTTGTGGTGAAGGCGACAATTTGGTGGCAAGTTTGATGTCTACTAGCTCTGGCTTTCGTTCTGACCACTTCCTTTCTTCACCTTCAGTGATGCATACATCTACAGGGGAAGGTTGTGGTGTAGTAGATACGCAAGATGTTCGCTCGTATTATTATGAAGCAGTGGAGACAGGTCGCTTATCTAACCCTGACGATTTGTTTTTTAGTAATATTGTTGAGCCGGTAGAGGTGAATGGTACAGTGTCTCTACGAATGGATTCAGAAGTTTTTTACGAGGATGATGGCACTATTCAGGGCACCGTTATTCCAGATGGTTTGGTCGGCGATTTAAGTTCTGTACAGGTTTTTGTTACCTCAAAAACAGCCCAACGAGGTCTGGATTTCAACTCTGATGATGTACGAATTGAGTTTAATGAAGGTGTTTCAGAGTATTACTTCTCTATTGATATTTTGTCAGATGATCTTGTGGAAGATGAAGAGGTTTTCGAGATTAGTTTACGTGATGCAGTAGGTGTTGAGATTACAAGCTCGCCTGTAGAGGTGACGATAATGTCAGATGATCTCCCTGCTAAAGGTGATGTAGAAATTGATGGTTCTGCCGAAGTTGTTGAGGGTGAATCGACAGTATTAACCTTGCTACGTGATGGTGGTGATTATGGCGAATTAACAGTGCATTTGATTATTTCAGGTGATGTTGTTGAAGGTCAGGATTACTTTATTAGTGAGCACACTGTTGTCTTTGCTGATGGTGAGATGTCCAAGGAAGTTGAGGTGGTAGCGCTTGATAATGATGAAGTGGATGGGGATAGAGAGTTGACGATCACGCTGGAGACAAATGATGTTGATTCGAATGTATCTGGCCAATTTATTGTAAGCATTTCAGATAACGACGAAGAGTTAAAGCCTACACCAGAACCAACTCCAGAGACTGGTTCTAGTGGTGGTGGTAGTTTTGGATTTGTGACATTACTGCTTAGCTTAATGGTGTTTATTAGAAGGTTTGATGCGAAATAAACGCGAAACAAGTTTCGTAAAAAGGGTGCATTTATCTGCACCCTTTTTTTGTGTCTGCAAAAGTATGCCTAACCTTCGGTAGGTATATGTTTTTATCATTTTTTGTTGGAATTTTAGGCTTTACTGCTAAGTTATCTTGAGGGGATTCACTAATGCTTCTCCTTAATGTACCACCTTGATTAAAGGAGTTCAGTAACATGAGCACTTGGGTCAGACTGTTACATAACTATGGCTACATTGTATTAAACCTGCTTACATATCCTGCTTTTCTAGGGGGAGTTTACTTGCTGATTAGCGGTAAAACGTGGGGTAATATATGTCTGGTTCTTTGTCTCGTTGCGATTATTAATGCGATCATAATGAGCGAGCTTAAAGAGTTTTTTGCTGTGAAAATCAAGCTACCCCTCTATCCAACTGGAAATGAAAGAGGGATTGTTAATGAAGTTTACAAGTCTAATAAACTCAATATGACGCTAAAGAAAAGACGCAAAAAACGATGAGTTTTAGGTGTCGTAGCAGTCTAAAGCGTTAAGTTAGCGCATGTTTATTGGGTAGTTGGCGCTGAGTGGGAGATGTGTTTCCCGCTCACCTGACTACCCTTTAATCATACGCTTATAGCACGAAAAATTCAAGCTTTTTATCATTTTAAAATGACAATTTAATCCACCCGCTTTACCCCCAAACAACCGAATCAGTAAACTGCTTTAGACTTTGCCTAGCTCTTCTTTCTGTACAGAGAGAAATGCAGTAGCTTGTCTATGCTACACACTTAGTTGCGTTGTTAGTTACAGATGCTACACTTGGGTTTCAGTGAGGGATATGTCACATCCTTAACTGTAGATGTAGGGAGTCGGAGCCTTGCATCATTTGTTTTTTTACAATGTTGAGTGTTAAAAAGGCGTCCTTAGGGGCGCTTTTTTTTGCATGTTTGTTTCGTGTATTACGCTAATAAAGTAAGTGTCGCTCATTATCATTTCAATAAAATATGTTCTGTGTATTCTTGGTTGCTGCTTTGGTGGTTGGCTTGGTTCTCAGTGGGTTTTCACTTCACGATTGTTGTGATGAGGGATTTGTTCTTTGTGCGCTTATATAGGTTTTAGTCTAAACGTATCTTTGATGTTTCTTTATGTGGAATGAAGATAAAGCGTCATTGATAGTGGGTTAATAGAGTATTCATCCTATAGGGGATAATGGCACTTATGTGTTGCGGCAATAGTGTTGTTATCATTCGTGTAGTGTATTGGTGCAGTAAGCTGGGAGTGGCGTTATGTCCACCAGCGACGACATTGTTAGTTTGGTTTGATTGTTTATGTTGTGACATAAAAGATAGTCGTTTAATGGTGATAGTGTGTCGTGTTACCCCCCTATATGTACCTATATAACCAGTGGAGTGATGTCTTAGTTTTAGGGTGAGCTGTTGGGTGCTTCTGTTGATAGTAGGCGATAGGAGGTACATGGTATTCACCACCCTGTGTATTGACTGCTATTGGTGATTAGGGTTTAACGCTATTAATTTCTTATAGGTGTTAATGGGTATTACTCTATACGGTAAATGGTGACTGGGTGTTAGTTTTGTATAGGGCAGGGATGGCTGCTGGGTGTGATGTTTGTTCTATGTGAGTGTTAATGTAACCCTGGGGTTGTTGCATAGAAGATGGATGTTTATTTGCTTACTGTTTGGTGGGTGCGTCAGAGTGTCTTTGAGGTGCTTTAAGGCTGTTTTGGTGTCGATGTATGGGTAAGTAAGAGAAACTGTCTGTGGTGTCCGCTGCGCCCCTTCCTTGGGGTATTCCTATCCCTAGTCTGCCAGTTGTGGGTGCAGAGTTATCCTGTCTGCTTCATCTAGCTTTACCGAAAGGTCTAAGAATGCGTCACGTATAGCGAACATAATAGCAGTCATTTCAGACTTTGAGTGCTCATTGTTTAGCGGGGTTATTGTGTACCTGTTCTTGGAGTCTATAAGCGAAGTTGGGATGGCGCTTTCAGGTATTATTGAGTCGTATGCGTCATAGTAGGGGATCTCAATGTCCGTGTTATGCGTGTTATCGTAGGACTCAACTGTGACGTTGGCCGCGCACTGAATAGCTAGGTTCTTAGCAAGCTTTTCGATGTAAACAACACGGCGTTCGACATCGTTTTCGCTGGCCGCATTAAACCTTTTAACGACAGGTTGGTAGGTTCTTGCGTTAAGAAGCGCATCCATGTGAGAGGAAATAATGCACTCTAAATGACGCGAAACCTCAATGCCTGACTCCTGAAGAAAGTCTGTTAAGCTGGCGCGTGTTTTGTCAATGTGACCGTAGTGCAGTCGCTTATTCATTGGTTTCCTTTCGTTGATAACTTAGAGCGCAATTTTAACGGAATGAATAGTGTTTGCAACCAAAGTTGACTGACGCTGGGCACAATAGCGAGAACATTTACTGTCTCGATAAATGCGCGTTGCTCACCATAATGGGGTAGAGCTGGTTGGCTTATGTAGGGTGGCGTCGATGCGCTTTCTACGTAGTGCCCGAGTCGCTTTAACCAAGTTATGGGTGGTAAGACGCTGCATATTGCTGCTCTGTACCGCACTCTCTTTGGTATCGTCTGGCGTTCAGGTGACTCTCCTTTTTGGTGTGCTGGGGTGACTTATTCGCCCCTTCCGATTGAGATACCACTATACCACAATTATCATAATAATAAAGCTTTTATTATCATATTGAACAATGTTTTTTGCTTGTTTTCGTACTAGTTCCCATAGCACCTTGCGGTAATTCATTACGCCTGGGGTAGTGGATTGTTCCGTGTCGTGGAGCAAGGAATGGGGTGTAGTTCTGTGCATGTTTACGCTCACAACTGTGTGTGTTTTCGCACAGTTCTGTGTGATGTATGGATAGCTCGGTGTAAGTAGAGTGAGCCAAAGTGTCGATGAATAGGGCGTGATTTGATAACCGTTTACTGGTCTATGATGAATGGAGAGTGTTTGTAATTCGTGGTGTGGAGTTCCCTATATGCGTATAGTGTGGTCTATGAGATAAAGGTATCCCCTTATACCTGTAATACTTATATCCCTATACAGTCATGGTTAAGTTTAGCGCTGCCTGAATGTGCGGAATGATAGGTGTTAGTGTGGTCGATAGGGCGGGTAGCCACCACAATGGTGATGGCCTTGCATTGTTACTTTTCAGAGTTACCTTTGGTGGGGAGAAAGGCATGATAGGTATCTATCATTAGCTTAATAGCTTCTATATTGCTCATATCATAGTATGGTGTTAACGCATACGTAGTGCCTTCGTATTCGATTGTAGTTTCGTCGGTATCTGCTATAAGGTCGTAAATCGTTTGAGCTGGTACGGCTTCTTTAACGTCAGAGTTACTATCGCTATTTAGGTCAAACGCTAGATTAACGGCGTGCTCTTTAGCTTTATGTACAGGGTGGATGCCTTTTAATTCGGAGAATAGTTGTGTGGCTTTAACTATGACATCATCCACATCGAAGTTATGCCCTGAAGTTGCTGTTAAGTGTTCTCTGGCATACTCCATCCATTCTATGTACTGTTCCATCTCAAGTGACTCAAAAAACTGTTTAACGTCCGGTTCTTTTTCTTTGTCTACAGGGATGCTGCCCTCTGTTGTTTCGGTAGGTAGGACACCTTGATGTTTGATGAATAAGGCGCTGGCTTCTTTTACAGTTTCTTCGATATCATTGTGTGGTGCACTAAGCCCAGACTTAACCTGTTCGATACGCGCTAGTCTCATCCATGATACGTGTTGGTCTATATCTACCTGCTCAAAATCCAGCTCTTCTGTTACGGAAACTTTAAGTTCAGTTGACAGGATGAACTTGAATTCCTCTTTGAATGACGCCAATAGTGCGGTGTCGATAGCGTGGCCGGTCGACTCGATTTCTGTAATGATAGTGCTGGTTAGCTTGTCAAATAGGGACGCATGAATGGTCATAGTGTGCTGCCTTTAATGTGCGCTAAGGTGACTCGTTCACCTCATTCGATGAAGCATACTATAACAATATTTTTTAATATGATAAAGCTTTATTTCTGCTGAAGTGGTTCAGTTTACATGCCTTAAGTAAGGCTTAAGCGTTGCCGTTTAGTCCGACATAAACGAGCGCTAACGTTGTGTTTTAGTTGCTGGCCAGTGGTTGGTTAGGGCGTTGTCTCCACCCGCGTACAGTGCTATAACCTAAAAGATAGTGCGTCCATAACAATCAAAAAAGATTGACTTATTTTATCATTTTGATACAATGGTTACACATTGATAAGGAGATAAGAATGTCACTAGCCAAACAAGTTATCAAACATGCAACCAAAGGTATCAAGTACCTTTCTGTTACTGACAACAAGGTGTTGCAGCCACAGTTTATTGCCATGTACGCCCAGACCACTGATATGATTATCGCCGAAGTAAAAGGCACTATTACGCACATGGTGAAGAATAACCGCCATGATGTGGCAGCAACAATGATTGCGCATAGCCATAGCGCTAACAGCGATTATCATGCAGCAAACATCCGTAATATCTCTACGCCAGAGCGCGAATTAACGTCGACTTACATCGAGAATAAGCGCGGTCTCTTTCAAGTAGGATTGATGACAGTGAGCAGTGATGAGATGGATAAATTCCTTGCTGAAAACCCTGATATGGCTTTAACGGATGTGATCCAAAGCACGCCAGAAACACCACGAATTTATGTTGCAGCTTCGCTTACATCTGCGGTAGCTTAGTTATTATTGTGTACGGGGGTATTATCCCCCCGCTTGCGAGAAAAAAGGAATTGTGATGCTAAGTCAAAGTGGCGCAGAAGGTTATTTTAATAAGGCATTGGTAGGTAACGTTATTGCGGCCTACCTCAAGCTAGAATTGAACAACAACATGTTTGTTTGTGACGGTAAGCGTTACACTTCTGTTCAGCTGGTGGAGCATATAGAGGGTTGTGTTGGCAGTCTTATCTCACGCGAAAACTACAACTTCGATGTATGCGAGCTTCAAGGGCAAATCATAGTGACGTTACTCTCCCTGCCCACCCGCAATGCAAGAACTCTGCATACAATCCAAGGTTATGTGCCGGTCTCAAGTTTAGTGAGCAGGATTAAAAACAGGATTGATTTGGTCAGGCGTTCGACGCTAGGCATGGGTGGAGACGAAGTACTTCAGTTTAACCCTGAACAGGTGGTAACTGTGTTGATGGATTGCGTATTGGCCAAGACTGAGGAAGAGATAAAGTCGTTTTTTAATCGCTATACCAATCTTACCGTGAAGTATCTTGGTGGTGACTTGTGGAGTAATGGAGACGTGGCTATAACGTTCGAAGAGCTACGCGGTCTTGTCGACTTTGGCGTGTTTAATGAGGACACTGAGTTCTTAAATGTGGTCGTTCAAGAGTGTACCGGTTTGAATGTATCGTGTAGTGAAGATGTCTCTTATGCGTCAAGCGCACAATAATGGGAGTGATTAAAATGTCTGATGTGTTCAAGCAAGAGCCACTCTTTAATGGCAAGCAGCTGGTTGTTTTAAATCGTGCGTTAGAGGAAAAGGATCTCGTGGTTGAGGTTAACCGGAGTATCGACGAGGAAGCACCTGTTGCCTTTAGCTTTGCGCTGGTAATAAGACTAAGCGACAGTATTTTAGCTGACATAGAGACGCTATCAATACCAAGCTTTGCGCTAAAGGATAGGGTTTCAACCAAGAACATCTCTTATCGTGGCATAGGAGACCGTGATGCTAAGATTGAGTATTTCAAGCGCGTTCGTGATGCACACCTTGCTGAATTTGAGGAAGGGAAGGCGGAAGAAATTGAATTGGCTCTGGATGAGGCTAACCAGAAGTTACTCAATGCAGTTAACATGCTAAACCACTCTGCTATTGCAAGCCTTTATAATGCCGTAGTGCATCTTAAAGGGGATGATCTCGATACACTTATGACCGGCAAAGCGAAAAAAAACTTAGCTGTTCTTGAGGCGAATCGAGTAGATGTTCAGCGAGAGAAGAGAGGGTTAGAGAATCATATAGCCATGCTCGATATGCAGATTAGGGAGCTAGATAATCTTGTGTTAGCGACTAAGCGTGATGAAGTTAAGTTTGCGATAGTTCGTAACCTGGGGGATGTAGGCGTGGGGTTGCTAGAAAGTTTTGAGGCTGATATACCGGATTATAAAATGTAGTTTTACTTCAATCGAAGTCGTAACAGAATGTTGCATTTTGATAATGGAAAACCCCTAGATATTACCCTCCACATATAAAATGATTGACATTGAATAGTGTCTGTGAGATGATAGATTTAATCAAGCAGACACAGCAATTCAGGAATCAATATGTCTACATCTACCGTCGAGTTTAAGGGTCATACCTTCATTAAGTTGCAAGCGCCTACTGGGTTCAATAACACCAATGCTTTTCGTGATGTAAAGCTACTTACGGGTAGTGAGTATGATGCGTTATCTGCACAAGAGAAGCTAGCTTATCGTCCTATAACGGCTAATGATTTACCGAACTTGGAAGTCGTTTTTGATGGTCGAAACAAGGCTGTTACCACCCGACAAGGCGAGAAAATTGCAGAAGTTCTGTGTCTCCGTAAGCGTGGAAATGTGTACCCCACTAATGCAGGTGATAAGTCGGCGTCGGGGTTACTGTTGACGATTGAGCATTGCGCTGGTGGCAGTTTAGAGAAAGAAAGTGCGGGAGACGACGAGACTGAGACGGCTCGTGGCAATGAAATTATTCGCCTGCTAAGACTGAATGTTAAGAGTAACGGTCGAGTAGATACAGATAGCGGCGATAAAACGCCACTGGGGCTTATGCGTACTATTAGACACATTGTAGAGCAAGCTTAACCCAACTGGATATCTGGCTAATGGGTAGGTTGAGCCTTACCCATTGCAAGCCCTCTAAAGGAAATAATGATGAAAACTTTCATGATGAAACAGTTAAACGAGTTACCTGAAAATGAGCGCTCTAAGGTATTGAGCGTTATCGGTACGGCTCTTGTTAGTGGGTATGATGAGAAGGGAAACTTCGCGTTTACTACTGAAGATTTATCGAAAACCAAGCTTTTCAAGCGGGTTGCTGGCACTGATTTGCTAGTGGCATTTGAATTTACTTCCGAAAATTACCCTGCCTTTAACGCTTTTGTTGTTCAAGCTACTGATGGTGAGTTTAAGGAGTATATCCGCACCTATTTAGCCGGTTGGGTTGTCCGAAAGTGTCAATTCGAAGACGTCGAAATTGATAGTGATCATTGCGTAGCGTAGCGCTAAGAACGAAAGATGCAGCAGCTCAGTCTAGATAATCTCGCTAATGGGGGCAAAGAATTAGCAGCGTATCACCTGCCATATTCGTCGGTGAAGCGTTTCTATTCTTTGTTTGCTGCGCACGGGTTCGCCCTCAAAGGTAAAGCGAGCCGGAAACGTGAGATAACGGATGCCATTAGCTCCCTGGGTGCGGTTAATCTTGAGAAGGACCGTACCTATACTGAACTGCGAAGTGCATGCTTAACCACTAACGAACGGGAGAGGTTACTCTCTCACTTAACTGCTCTTGAAGGGTTATCTAGCCACCTTAGCCAACATAACGTTGCCTATGCTCACGTTAAGCTTTACTAGCTTGATGTGGCGATGCTCATTGCGTGGGTTTTAATGATATTGGAGTGTAGTGGCTGGTATATGGGGTAGAGACGGTGGGTGACAGAACGTTGCTATTCTGCCACCCGCGATTGCTTCTTAACGCTATCTAATCCTTTGCTGAGGTTCTGATAAAGAGTGCTTAATCGACTAATGATTTACCTACAGCATTAGCGACTACAAGGACGTTATTCTCGCAATTTAACTCGTATGAATCTGCCATAAATTCGCAAATAGTCTCATCTGTGCCTATGGTTTCGTTTTTGATGATAAGCTCAAAGGTGTCATTGTCTGCATTATGTGTCACTGCAAAGTCACTGACATTGGCGTAGTGATTGTCAGGAAGAAACTTGTTGTTGTTTATGTTCGTTGCAATAGTTTCTATTGTGTTCTGAATGCGAGATGTTTTAAGAAGGTTATCTCTGGCATTACCTCCTATAATTGTTGCCGAGAAAACAAGAGTTAGCGTGAGAATCCCAGTAATAAAAGGAAATAAAATAAACCCGATTCCAGATAAATCATTAAAGCGTGCTTTTAAAGTTTTTAGTGTCATTGTCTCACCATCCTTTGCAATTAATGTTGTTGTTCGTGCCATCATGGCCTTGGCTACATTATACAGTAGGTTGTGGCTGGGGGAAGTCTTTTTTTCTCTTTTTTTATGTGCGGCATTTATGCGTCAAAAACTTTTGCCTAACAGTATTTTTTACTATGATAATATACAAAAAGATTGACATGACGTGTACTCGTGGTATGATAGATACATCTTCAAGAAACACCCAATATTACACACTTACGGGGCAGGTATTATGAAATCTGAAAGTTACTATAATGGCAAAGACATCTTAGAGCCGCATGCTGACGTACTCTCTTTCGTAAAAGAGGCAGTGTTCGTTGATATTCAGGCTGTCGCGGAGTTGTCTTACCATAGCACGCCGCTTCTATCTATGTTCAAACGTCGTTATATGGGCACTAGCATACAAGGCGATCCTTTGCAGGCTGATAGTGATGAAGGTGTTGTGTTTAATGTGGACGCTCGTAGAGTGCTTAAAGAAGGCGGCGAGTGCGCTAATCTAAGAGCGAGTATCACTCAGTTGGTAAGTGATTTTCTGGCTATTCGAAACCCTAAGGCTAGCGTTGTACTAAAGTCTCTGGATTTTGACCTAGAAGGAATGAAGGATAGTAAGCTCAGCTATGAGAAGGCGGTAGCAAAAAGAGCAGCGGAGTTTAAAGTGGACTTGGAAGAAGAAAACGACATGGATTCTTACTCTGATGAGCTGAAACAAAAATTGTACGACTATGTAAACCGTGAGGCTCGCGACGATGGATACCATGCGGTTGTTGCTAAATACGAAGAGGTTGCCGATATTATTAAATTGAGCAAGACGGCATAGTAATTTGATGTGGCCACCTGCTATGGTGGCTTCGCTTTCGAAGAATAAAAGCGCCAATAAAAATATAAAATGATTGACTTGTGGCGTCAGTTTGTTACTATAAGTTATACCGTTTAGGACAACACAGCGAAGCAACCAATGCGCACAAAATCAGTTATGAATTTCATTACGAACACCGCCCCCTTTTTGTAGCCGCCTTTCTTTTAGTCGATAAGGCCGGTGAGATGTTCTTTGATATCCCTACGAGTGGGCTTAGAGATGTAATGGTTGCTTTCTTATGCTGTAGCGTAGTGTTTAAGGGCGTTGTGCCTAGAGACGGAGCAAAGGGCGAATAGTTGCCTTTTGCAAGAATTTAAAACAATATAGCATATCGAATAATATAAAAGGACATGACAATGAGCGAACAACTAGTTTTCACCAAGGCAGAACTTCTCGCAGCCGTGGCACATTTGGACGATAACGATAAGGTGGCGGTCGTAAGTAACTACGGCGACCGTAACCAGACTATGCAGGTTTTAGCTGTCAATGCTGAAAGTGAGACCGTCAAAGCGGTAATGGTTGAAACGGGGTATTCTGACTCAGGCTACAAGGCTGTTCCAGCATCAGAAGCTGAAGATTACGACCTAAGCGACGATGAGATTAAGGAAAATACGGTTTACGTTCTAAATGGTGATTTACTGTAAGCGTACTCCTGTTTATAAAGGCCAGCAGATAGCTGGCTTTTTTATGCGTGAGAGAAATCAACCTATGTGCTAAGGCTTCCGGTGAGAGCGCCTGGGGTCTATCATGTCGCCAATAAGGGATAGGAGAGGGTTGTAGGGAAGATGGACGCACAAGCGATGCCTGCGCGTCTAAATGGATAGTAAGCCCTAGTTTTGATACTTCAGTACGAACAAGGGTTGCGTCATGCCGCCATACTCATTATCCCAAGGGAAGTTGCCATTTGAATCTGGAAACACCACCTGCAAAAAGCCTTTGGTGGACACCATTTCAGCGCGTTGGTAGTAAACGTCTGCCTGAGCCACATACTCGGCGTGAAAATCAGCCATGTTTTCTGTACAGGGGGCGATGAATACATTGAAGTTCTCTATGTACTCGCTATTTAGTCCCGCTTTAAAAGTACCATCAACAAGCTTGTCACATACCCAGTTTAGGATAACCTGCATGGTCTCTGGCCTGAGTGGGGCAGTGATGATTACGTCCGGTAGATTCGCGTGCGCCATCCCAATAGTGTACGCATGAGAATGAGGGGCTAACGTAATGCTGCGACCGTGCTTGACGATAGATGATTTAGTGTCGTTGATGAAATCCTGATATGACATATATTTACCCACCAATAGTACAATAAACCAATCATATCAAAATGATAAATATTGGTCAAGAACTACGGTTTTCCTTGCAATAATTTATCATTATGATAATATGGTTACACTTAGAAATAACCACACACGCATAGGTGCACAACATGACCGGTAAAGTATTCAGAGCGGTAAGAACAAATCAAAGCGCGACGATAGAGGTTTCTCGTGAAGTATTCGATACGCTAAAAAGCGGCTTTAGTGGCACGCAAGTTCTCAATGTAAATAGCGGTAGCAAAAATTCTGTTATCATCAACATTGACGAAATTAAGTGTTTACTGGAAAGTGCTGCTGAGTCAGACGATAAGTCTGCGACAGAAGGTGTTATGGAGCTTATGGATGCACTTCAGAGCTACTGTAAGGAAGTCGGTATAGACATATTTCTGATCAACAATCTTCATTTATTGGAGATATATTACGTTTAATTCAGTTGGCGCTGGCCATGAGACTGGCGCACAGCTCGCTATGTAGTAAGGAATAGTTCAGTGGATAATGATCCCGACTGTGAAAAGGAATACAAGTGGTCAGTGAAATACCTGCTGGTGGTAGTGGCATTTAACCTGTTGGTTGTGTTTGTATGGTATTGGATAGGGATACTGAAGGATAACGAGCCAGACAAAGCCCTCAAGATGTTATACACGCTAATGTCATTGGCATGTTACTGTATGTCTTTCCTGTCAATCTACATGTCCGCACGGGTGGTGTTTTTTAAAGTCCCTACTTATGAAACGCCTAGTTGGATGAGAAGGCCGGTTCTAAAGGTTCAATAGCGTAACATTAGGAAGAGACGCTCACGACATGTGAGCGTTATATCGTACCGGCGCAAGATGTCACGCCTTCACTTTACATCATGGCATCCATGATCTTACGTAAGAAGAACTCAACGTTCTTGTTGTGCTGCTCTTCAGCTTCGTCGCAAATTGAAGTACTCATTCTGCCGTATTCACACATATTGGGAAGTGACGCTATGTAAGCAGTGGCGGTATCAGGATAGTATTTTTTTTCTTCGCCATATAAGAAGGCGTGTAAATAAAATAACTGCAAACGGGTACGAATCATAACAAATGGTGGGTAGAGGGGGAGCTTCCCTTCATCTCTTAATGCACAAACAGCGACTAACACATCTTTAAAGATGAGCATTCCTGGGTTGTTGACTTGAGCAATCATCTCTTCCAGTGTTGAGTTGTCAGTGATGAGGTGAGTGAAAAGTGTATCAGGATCAGCTGTTTTGTAATCTATCTTGTCATTAGGTGCGATAATCATACCTTTTAACGGGTTGCGCGGGTCAAACATGTTTATTCCTTTAAAAAAGTCTAAGTGTAATTAGTACCTGTTGTTCAAAGCGATGTGGACTTGATTGCATCGGATAAAAACCGCGTAAAGTCTGCATGCGCACTTACCGGAGAGTGGTTGTCATTCCCCTTAACTGCATCGCCATCTTTCTGTGTAGGAAGATACTCCATATGAAGGCGAAGCTCATCAGAGACAGCTTCCACATGGATTGAATTGAGAAACAGTCGTGCAGTTTCAAACTTCAAAAGGTGTAGTAGCAAATCCGTGTTTATTGTTATCCCACCTGCATCTCTCATTTTGCATGCGGCAGTAATCATGTGTCGAAAGTACTCACGCCCTAATTTTCCTTCCGTGGGGCTGTGTGGCTCTTCGGCATTCGCCATAATCTTATCGAAAAGTAATGACGGAGATATCTTTCTCAAAGCGTACTCATTAATAGAAAGCGGTCTATTGTCCATTGCTAAATCCTTTTATTGTGTTCTAAGAATTAACATATCACAAGTTAGAGAAAACTTTTTTGTATAAAATGATTGACTCTATTGTTCATTATGATAATCTATCTGTGTTGACCAAATACTTCCACACACAAGGAATAGAAGAATGCTAAACCACAGTGAAAACTCATATTACGATGCACTTTTAATTGAAGCAATGAATGATACTCAAGTTGAACCCGACGAAAAAGTAAAGACGGTTCGTATTGAAGGTGTGTATGGCACGTCTGGCAATTACAGCGCGTATACCTCAAGTGATAGCGCGGTGTATAGCGTATCGGGTGCAGCTGGAGCAGTGTTAAACTAATCGCCTACAGTAGCCACAAGTGGCCTTACTCTAAATATCCCTCTAGCCTTTTGGTTAGGGGGATTTCTTGTTATGACAAGACAAAAAGATTGACTTCATTATCATAATGAAATATACTGGTTCCATCAAGTCGAGACACACACAAGGTTTACACACAATGAGAACTAATCATCTTTCAGGTCGCCGTTACACTACACAGACTATTCGTTTCACTGGAAACAGAAAGCAACGTACTGCCAAGCCAGAGCAAGTTAACTTAATGCGTGTACATGGCTTCCAGTTCAGTACTTCTAACAAAGAAGGTGATGTGTGGGTGATGGAGTACTCTCGTATAGCCACAGTGCAAGAAGGCGTATCTAAGAAGCTGTTAGCGAAGTTGGGTGATAGCTTTAGCATTGTGAAAGAGAATGAAACCCTATTATCTAACAAGGGTATGGAAGCACTGGCATAAGCCGGTGTTTACCGCTCCCACTTTATATTTTGATTGACAATTCATTTCATTATGATAATATGAACGTACTTAAACAGAAGGCCAAGACAATGACTTTACACTCATCAGAACAAGCAGCAAAAGACTTCGTACTACGCATTGGAACAAAGCGTGCAACTCGCCTGCTTGATTTAGTTTGTGGCCGAATCGATCGCCGAATTAAAATTGCTAACTTGCATACCTTTGGTCAGTTCTTCGATACTGGTTGCATCCGCACAGCTGACTGGGAACGTGAATTGATTTTCACAATTAAGATGGGGTTACAATTAACCAAAAAGAACATCACTCACGAAGATGTGGTTAAGTCGGTGAAAGCTCGTAGGGCAGCACAGAAAGCGGCAGCACAAGCGCGTAGGGCATTGGTGGCGTAATAGGTGCTCGTTCTGTAATAAAAGTTAATGGAGGGGCGCTCACACAATATGAGTGGCCGCCCTTTCCTGTTTATGCTATTGAAACAAATGTACAGGCGTATAAATTGCGCTCTGCCTCAAGGAAGTGAATTAATGTTTAAACCTGATGTAATGAAATGTAGATTTTTAGACCTGTGCTTTAGTAAGCAGCCGATGTTGCATCTGTTTAATATGAGCCATGGTGCGCTTGACGTAGCCTTTAACCTGAAGAACGCTTATGAGTACGGGTATCAATTGCAAATTGAGGTCGGCAGTACGCCATTTTCTTTCTCGTTTTCGGTATGTTATTTAGATTACTTGAATGAGTTGGGGAATACATTTGGTGTTATAACACTGGGGAGTTTTCGTTCGTTAGATGATTTCCTTAGCGCAGAGGAACTGTTCCATAGAGACGGGACAACCAAGATGTCTAAACAGGTGTTGGATGCGCTAAAGAAACATGCCTTGTACTGCGTGACTGAGGTTGTGTTTGAAGGTCATATGACGGAATATCAAGAGGGAATAGCTTCAAGTTTGAAGTCACTTGGTGTTTCTTCTGGGAGTGACTCTCTTTTCCCACTGAGTATTACTGCATTCAAAGAACAGTCTTATGAGTTGGCAGTGGGTGTCGATGGTGTCGATAGTACCGGTAACATTAACCAATCGGTAAAGCTTATGCATGACGGTACCTGTGTTGAGGCGGTGGCCGTTGAAGAGAATGGCGCAATATCTCTGTCCTATGATACCAACGGGAAGTTTGCATCGTTAATCACTAGTAACGAGTTAGTATTGACCAAAACTATTCAAGGTTTAAGAAACCTGATTTCTATTTACAGTGCGTATCGCCAAACCGAGAACCTTTAGCTGTTAACCCGAGAGGAATGTGGGGCTAAGTGAGCAGGCTGAGCTTATGTTGAGGGAATGTTAGTGATAAAAGTTTTGTTGGTGAGTGCGTCATGGTTGTTCTTCTGTGGTTTACTATGGCTGTTGGGTTTTGTCTTCACGTTTATACAAATAATGCCTGTAATCCCACATGTGGAATTAGCACTTGGAGTATTAACCGTTGTCGGTGAGATTGTTATTATTAATAATCATTTGAAGAGCTAAGTTTGTGTTATTACAAAGATACGTTGGCACCTCCAGATGATTGAGTTGAAAAGATTGATGCTAACCCAGGTGGTTCAGTAGGGGATAAACGTGAGTAATAGTGCGCATAAAACGAAAGCTACTGAAGAGCATAATAAGCAATATTATGTTGAAGAAGAGTGTATTCCTAAAATGCCTGATTTTTTTCAGCTTGGCTATAGCACATATCCTGCTCCAGCCGATCCAACTGATGATTTAAAATCTTGTTTAACAAATGAAGAATATATTAAGTCCTATGAAAAATGGATGGATGGCTATAAGAAGGCTTCAGCAGAAGACGATCAAGCAGAAAGTAATTTCTATGATGATGCTAGACTATAGAGTACAGCAAAGGGATAGATACAATGAGAAGTTCATTTAAACAGTTTATTGATTGGTATTGGCCTTCAGCTCTTTTGTTTACTCTTTTAGCCTTTATATTTCTGCTTGTTGGGTGGTTTGGGGAAATTAGAGAACAAGGTGATTTTTGGAGCATACCTGTTTACCTTGAAAAAGGGTTGCTTGTATTCCTTATCGGGAATTTCATTGCTGCATGTGGGCATCCACAAAAGTTAACTCTTCGAGCAAGGGATAAGTGCTATGAGAGCGGGAAAGTGTTCGTTTTTTTAAATGGCTAACACCCTGGGCGTTGTTGGCATCCCCGACGTATCGGGGAGCCGGTTCTTCTTGTTTTAGGTGATGATATAACGGTAATGGAATCGAACAAAGTGGCCTTCAACGGGTATCGCTCTGGCATTAAGTAGCTGGTCATCAAGAAGAATAACCAAATCAAATCCTTTACCACCTAGTTCGATGCTTCTAACGTCTACAGAAGGCTTTTTGTTTGTGCCTCTATAGTGTTCTGTTATTTTGTATGCTGCGCTTAGCACAAGACTATCGAACGCATCATTAATCATTTCTTGAAATTGGGTGTTGGCGAATTTATAGGCCATGCATATTCTGATAGTGCTTATGTCAGAAAGCTTGGCAAGGCATGCCTTCAGGAAGTCTTTCTTAGTCGTGAATTCATCTTCAGGATCGATACGGTTAACTATGTCGATATAGTGCTTCACAGAGTCAGCTTTGATTTCTTGCGCATTATCGTAGATGGCTCTGCGGATGGCACTGTAAACCTCGATACCTTCTTGAGTGAGAGTTTCGCCTTTGAATTTCTTAGGCACAGGTTTGTTTAGTGTGGCGTATACTTCTTCAATATCCGCAAGGTGAATGTCGCCCATGATAAACATGTCTTCAAGCTCAGAGATAAGTTCACGACATAATTTAGGTTTAATGTCACCGCTATAATCTTTGGTTTTTTGACAAGCGTTTCGTGACTTGCTGTCAAGAAGGTTGTATAGCGTTGCTGTAAGTGTTTCTAGCTCTGCTTTGCATTCATCAGTAGGTGCAGCAACAAATTCCAGTCTATGGTGCTCATGGGTACTGAATGCGCGATGAAGCTCAAGTAATGAGCTGGTGGGTTTGACGCGTACATCATCATTAAACTTGCTGGTAAAGTAAAACTTCTTAGCTTTAAGTAGTGCCATAATGCTGGTGGCAACAGTGTTGATGCTTGTGATGTTTTCGTCTGAAATAACCTTAATCATTTTGCTTCACTCAATTACTTAACTTGATACTCATTATACACGCCTAGACGTGTATAGCAAGTATTAATTTGAGTTAACTTTCTATTGAATAGGCTTTTTTTATTGCTTCATCGGCATTTTTATACCGCATGACGCCGTTATTAACTGTGTTCGTCTTTTGGTTTAGCTTTCTGGCAGCATCAGTTTGGCTCATACCGTCCACCAGCACGAGTTTGGCAGATTGTACGGCTACGCTATCGATTTTGCCTCTCATGAGCCTGACGAGAGTTTCTAGTTGGTCTAATGTCATACCTCCCCCTGAAGGTTTTTGTGGTTAGCTCAGTATTATCAATGAACGTTATATACTGTGTTATTTGGGTAGACCCTTATTTGGGTGAAGTCTCCAATAAAACTACTGTCTATGATCTCGATTCGCTTGTCAGCTAACACCCGATACCTTTGAAAGCTTGCAGCTTTAGAATTTGGGCTTGTGCTTTCAGCTATAAAGCCAGCTTCTTGCAGTAGGCTATCTAGAGCTTCTCCGTGATGTCCGTCAAGGGAGAGGCAGAGGTAGGATGATGCATCAGTAATTTGTTGATAAATGCTGCTGAGATTGATTGTTTCTTTATTAGCTTTCATTTCATTGCTCACTGTATTTACGCTCATGAATTTCACTTGTTGAGTTAATTAACTTACAGCTTATAGTACACGTTTAGACGTGTATGTCAAGTGTGGTACACATGGAATGTAACAAGGAGTGGGATTAGTTAGAAGGGCGTCTATATTTATAGGTTCTGATGAGTAACCACACAAAAAGATTGACATTGATGCTCATTATGATAATATGGCTTTACTAAATCGAAACAACCACACGAGTCCATATCATGAATTTATTTACTGTTGAAAAGCCATTCTCAGACACCTTGGTTATTAAGCTTAATCGTTCGCTAGCCGAGTCTGATCTGGAAATTGTTGTTTCGGGTTCCGGTGACCCCTCAGGTATGGATGACGATGAATTACGTTTTATGTCTAAACGTATGCAGAAAGGTTTCGTGGTCAACTTTAAACCAGAGTTAATGGATCAGCTGGAAATCGCAGGCGGTGTTGTTGCAAAGCGTAACCGCTTAATGACATTTGATGATGTTATCGCTAGCGTAGCACCTAGTTGGGAAAAGGGAGTGCGTAAGTTTTCTGCCTGTGTAGAGAGAAGAGCTGACACTCGCAAAAAGAAGAAAGACGAATCGTTAACGGATTTCTTAAGTCGCTTGTATGATTCTCTTGAAACAGAATTTAAGCAAGAGCGTGACACACTAATGGCACAAATCCTAGTTGAAGCGGATGCTGGAATAAAGGCAGTGGTTGAAGCTATCAATGAAGAAGCCAAGAAGCGTCTATCTAATATTATTGTCGACTTGAACGTCAATGATAAAGTAATTGAAGAGAACATGTCTTTAGAAGACACGGCTAAAACCGAAACTTATTTGGCTGAGCAGGCTTCTATCGAGTCACAGATGGCTGCGCTTAGAGACAGACAGTCAGCACTAAAGAGCAAGGTGTACGGTATCAAGAGAAACGTAGTTGAAAAGGCTATGCTTGAAAAAGCGAATGAAGGTACAAAAGAAATAATCCTGTCGCTGCGGGACACTCCAAAAGAAGACGATACCAACTGGGATTTATTCATTAACTAATCCCTGAATAATAGGTGATGCTAAAGACGGTTGGATCGTTCTATCTGACCGTTTTAGTTGATTTTGTAAACCGAATAAAAACGAAAGTGGGTTAGTGGTCTTAACCGCCCATTTCTTTCTAGACAAGCTCCGGTGCCTGCACGCGGCCTTGCAATTATCCCCTGATAAGGTAATCTAACCTCACTAAATGCGTTACTTGAACAGGTTTTGAGCTAGCACATTAGGAGGTCAACAACCTTGCGAGAACGCGCTGCATTGAAGCAGGCTAAATGTTACTTTCCACACGTTTTGATAGAAGACACTTTCAATCATTAGGGCTGGGGCGTAATGCGTTCACCCTATAGCCGTAGATGGAGAGTTATTCTGTGACCGGTATCAAATTAACAGATGAGCAGTTTAAAGCAGCACAGAGCCGCCTAGCGAGTTTCTTGGAGTCTAAATACAACATAAAGAAACAGTCCAAAGGGTTGATGGAGTATGGCGCGGCCTTTATGCTGGGTTATGATAATCACCACCAGCTAAACAAAGAGTTAGGGTTTGGTACCGAGCCTAAAAAGGACGCTACGTTTCATCATAATCAACTTTTGCGGCATCTGTTGCACGCTAAGGGATTTAAGGGCTTTGTGCTTGACCATGGGGGTGAGTATGATTACAGCGTTGATGAATCAGTCGATATAGCGAAAGAATATCTAAAAACACACAATTATTCCCTGGACAAAGTAAGCCGTGAGTTAGGGCTAAAAATACAGCGGATGGTCAATCAGCCTGTACATTTCTCGACTTACCTTCTTACTACGCGTCATGAGTACGAAGCACAAAGCTTTGAAAACATAGCAAACAACTGGTATGAAAATCTCACGTCCTCTAAAGATAGAGACGAAGGCTTAGATTTTTTTGATGACGTGGTTGAGTGGCTCTGTAAGGCTGTGTTCAATCCCAGCGAAGTTGGGGAAGATGACTTCTACGGGGTGTTTATCGTAGATGATCACTTTAGCTTTAACTGCCAGTATACAAAAAACGAACTCATAAAACTGTTTGAAAGCCTTCCTACGGCTAATGATAGGGTGAACTACTGTATAGAGCAGTGGTGTAGAGCGCCCATAAATCCGTTAGTCTAAGTTTTTTACTCCGCATTCCAAGTGCTGCCAGTGTTAGCTAGCAGCACGCTTACTCCTTCTAAAAGCTATCTACAGCCTTGCCTTTCATTATGATAATTATTTTTGACAATGACAATCATTTTGTGTAAACTTAGTCTTAATTACTGGTTGCCCTTCATGGAAAGGGGAGTTGGTAAGGTGGGGGAAGCCCCAGTCGCTACCCACTCACAATACTGTGAGACGGTGCAAACTTTTTAGAACGTTACATTCAACTACATTAAAGCTTATTATTTGATAAGGCTTTGTGTAACGGGTAGCCACATAATTAAAGCCTATAATCGGAGTACTAAGCATGTCACAATTAAACCTACCTTCTACCCCTGTAGAGTTACGTAACGCAATTAAGTTAGCTATTGAGCATTTCCAAGGAAGCCCAGTTAAAAACGAAAACAAGTTGAACGAAAGCTTAGCAAAAGCGCTTAATTTCAATAGCTACGACCAGTTAGCACCTTATATGGTGACTGAGGAAATGGTTGATACGTATACTGTTGAACTTGTATATCGCTTTAAAGGTTACTTGTACCTTATTGGAGATTGCCTTATCGGTGACGAGTTGAGCGGTGAAGAGGTTATCTCTTATTCTATAGTCGAACGCGAGGAACGCATAAATGATTTGCATGGGTTTATCGCAGAAGCCTTGCATGACCGAAGTCGTGAACACTCAGTGGTAGAGATGAAAAAAGATTTGGAGTTCTTGGTTAAAAGTGATGAAACCTATGTATTAGAATCGGTAAGTACCTCAGGCTTTCTGGCAGCAGACTTAACCCCGCGTGAATTTAATGAAGCTTGTGATGAAATGTTGCAACAGGCATCGGATTATTATTCAGAAAAAGTAGGTGGATTTACTAAAACTGGAAAAGTCATTGAAGACGTAACCCCTTTCTATTCAGGTGAAGTTGCACCGGATGCTGTTTATGAGGGGGAGGTTGTATTGATTGACGATACATTGCTGGGTTACGAGTTGCATATTGGAATGGCCGTTGAAAAGTTTGGCGGCAAAGTTCCAGAAGGCTATGTAGCAGCGATTAAAGGAACCAACGGTTATTACACCCTGATAGAATTCCCTGAGCAATAGAAATAGGCGACTGCTTACCGTTGACGTCTCGTGACGGTAAGCAAGCTAGACAGAATAAAACGATTGACATAAGAGTGGTATTTTGAGATAATCTTAATACTGAAAACACAAACACTTGAGTACACATTATGTCAAAATACGAATCAGAAACCGGTACAATCTCTTTTACTAAAACAGGTTATCCGAAGGCGGTCGCGTTAGTTCGAAAGTCTTATAATGACTACATCAATGAGCTTTTTGAAATCACCATGAAAGCGTACAATAAACTGGCTCAAATCAAAGGTGCTGGCGCAAAGAACAAGCGTTTGGAAATGGCAGGGTCGTTTTTAAGTTTTGATTTTAACCGTGGTGTACTAGGTGAGTACTCTTCTGGGTGCGTGCCATTCATTAAAGTGTACGATAAAGGCTTTCAGTGTATGGATGAGCATCAAACTTTGTTTACTAAAGAGTTGTTTCGAGGCAAGGATAACGCGTTAACGAAGCCGAGAAGATCAGCATTTGTAACCCTGAAAAACACCCAGAGAAGCTTCTTTATTGAATGCGGTGAAGAGCAGTCAGGTATGACGTTTGACGAGAAGTCTTTGTCGTTTAAGTGGAATATTTGTGAAAACAACCATGCAGTACGAGATGCGCATAATAGCGTGGGGTTCAAGCTTATTGTGGCGGCACTTAACGAGTGTAAGTGGGGAAGAGATGAGGGTGGTATTTTCACTTACTCTGACGATGAGCGTGACGATGATGGAGAACGGATAAGCTTCCCTGAGATATCTTGTCGATTTGGCCAACGCGGGGATAAGCTGGCTAGTCAAGCGGCTGATGCGAGGAATAGGATGTTTAGGGCTATGTGTTAGGATGCAAAGCGCATACTTCTATGTTAGCGTGTAATGGGGCGACATTTCCAACCTTGGGGCGAAAGCCCCTTTTTAATGCTCATTTAAAAACAAAAAGATTGACTTAATTATCATAATGAAGTATGATGTGCTTAATCACACAGGAGTACACGTTATGAGAAAATCAGTTTTAGTGGCAGCCTTACTTTCAGTTACTTTGGCCTCTGGGTGCGCAAGTAACAATAGTGCGAATGTCCAAAAGACCTATGTTAATGCGACTATCCTAAAAATCGAAAGTGCATCAGATATTTGTAGTTCAAATGGTGCTGGTGAAGGTTCACCGTTATTTGGTGCTATTGCGGGTGGCGTTGTCGGAAATCAGTTTGGTGGCGGCAAGGGTCGCGTTCTAATGACAGTTTTCGGTGCGGGTGCAGGCGCAATGATGATGCGTGGGGATGAGCGCGGTGGCAGTAAGTTAGAGTGTCGCTCTAATGGTTACTTGGCCACGATGGAGTACGTGAACCCTCAAACCTATAGAACGGTTAAAGAAGATGTACCTATTGAAAACTACATTCGCTCGAAAAAAGTGAATGTGCCGGTTTGCTTGTATCAAGGTTACTCTAAAGTTTGCTTGTAGAAATTAAGTGGCGCTCGAAAGGGCGCTGTGTTGCTTTGTCGGATTTCTACGTTACTATGTAATAAAAGCACATACTCCACGCCCTGTGGAGTTCAGCGTTAAATGAGAGTATGTATACGATGGAACCACATATCCACTTCCTGTTAAAGGATGAGGCTGGAGAATATAAAGCTCATGTTGCAGGTATAAAGCTATCCCTGTTTCTTTTTGTGTTGAGTGCTTTGGTTCTGGTTTGGTCGAATTTGGATACTGGTACTGGTTTTGGCTTGTTAATGGCTCGTACCCTGTCACTAATTTGGGTGATCAGTTGCGTGTGTACATTGTTGTTTTACTACTCTCTATCGAGGCGGTCTTTGCGTTATGCTGCTAAATATCTTAGAAGACTAACCGTAGTGGATGACGAGTCGTTGAGTAAGCTACTTTCAAGCATTGACTACCGTAGTGATGAAGCTGATTTTTTTCGTAAATCCTTACGAAGTAAAATCACTTAACCCCTGATCGTTTTATCTCACATTAGGTTTCCGTTAATGTTTCTCTGTACCGAATGATATTCATTCTGGCTTGTCTTTGGCCTAGCATCGTGCAAAAGATAACAAAAAACAGGAAGCTAAGCATGACTAATGCCTTTGTAAGTTCGATGTCGCCTAGTATTATGGTGACGCCGGATAGCACACCTATAAGTGAAGCTCCAAGCGCCCCTATTACGAATTTTTTACTAGTGGTGGCGGCACAGCAAACGGCCATTCCGGCACCTATCTTCCAACCCCCAAAAACGAAAGCAAGAACGACAATTGTCGCTAACGCACCTATGGCGATACCATTATACATTCTGATCTGGATTAACTGACTCGCAATTAATTCCGAAGTGTACTGTGAGTCGTTAAAATCAGGTGCACTTGCCCCTTTAAGCTGGTTTTTCATTCAAATTTTCGCCCTAACATCATGTTGTTTCATATTGTCCGTAGGTTTACGGGTAAAGTCAATTATTGATAAATAACGTAAGACAGATAACGCCTGCTAAAATAACACTGCCAAACAAGGTGTATGGCGTTTGTTGTTCATGGATGATTAGGTAATGAGTGAATACGGAAGGCACGCTCAGCGTTGCATACGCTTGCGAAACAAGGCGCGTAAAAGTGTAATGAATATAGCTCTATGGCTAATAGGTGAAATGGTATTGGTGTTTTCGTTATTATTGGTACCATTAATGTTGGGTGGGGCGCTCGCATTACCCATGAATCTCTATTTAAGCATGTCAGCAGCCCTGGGGTTAACCTTAGTTGTTACCTCTTGGTTATTGGCTCGCCGGAGTAAAGCTTTCTTAGTGTTATCTAAAGAGGTTGTCTACCTTATCGCGTGCGGATCAATGAACGGTAGGATTGATGAGCTTGATTCTTTAAGCGGGTGGGATTTGGATGACCGAAGAAGAATCGCTAAGACCAGACGGTTTTTGCCTTCAAGAGCAATGTATATTGCTGGCAGACGTATTGAGTGTAAGTCACGGTGATGGTGTTCCCAATAAAAGACCAAACAGTAAAATAAAATGATTGACAATTATTATCGTTATGATAAACTTGCTTTACTTTGAAGAGTTAGAGAGTGACTTGAATGCCTAGTCCTAATATCCCTAAAGAATTACGCGCAGCTTGGGCTGCTGTAAAAAAGAGCGATATCGTAGATACATTAAATGCTAAGGGCGTTCAAGCTAAACTCTGTGACGAAAGGAGCGGCCATATTAAGGTTGTGGGAAGTGTTAGACCCGTAAATTTATATGCGACCACCGGCACAGTTAATGCGGAACCATATAAGAAGCTGGGTTCGATTAACGCGAAGGGCATGCAGCCATCCAGAGCTATTGAAAGGGTGGTTGCGATAGCTAACTTTGGTCATTAAAATAAGCAATATAAAATGATTGACTTATGAATTATCGTGAAGTAATATGAGTTCATAATGATAAAGGATATGTTTAGCAATGAATACAACTGAAATGTACGTTAAAAGTCAAACGCAGCCGGTTATTGACAAACTAGCGAGCAATACTATGACTGGCCTAAGAGGTTCGATAGTACTTGCCGCAAATGGTCGAAAAACCAAATGCCTTTCAATTGGTGTTGAGCAGGCGCGTTACGTACAGCGTATTTTAAATGGTTTGAAAGTACATTCTGGTGAAGAGGTTAGCTCTGCCAAATATGAGCGTGATGAGTTAAACCGTATTATCGCCGACTTTGAATATATTGCAGCGGATGGCTATAACGGCACATTGGTTCTAGAGGCCGATGGCGTTAAGACAAAGCACCTTGCTATTGATTTAACTCAGGCTAAAAGTATTCGTAATATGATGTGCGATGCATTTTAGCCCAGTTTTTGCTGATTTGGTTGTGTGTGGCCAAGTCAGTCCCCTTTTCGGTAAACAGGTTGTGTGTGGCTTGTTTACTCCTTTATAAAGGTAGTTGTGCGCTAGTTTCGACTACCTCCCTTTTCAAAGGACAAGCTGTGTGTGGCTTGCCCTTTTTTCTCATCTGTCGATTTAAAAATGATTGACTTAATTACTCATTATGATAATATAAACAAACTGAATAATCACACACAGGTACGCACATGAACCATTTATTCCAAGCTATTTTAGAGCAGCACGTTAACCCCGATAATTCACAAGCAGTGAAAGATATGCGTCAGGCTTTAGAGTCTGGTGTCTTCTATGCGGATGTTATTGCTAATCTGTGCGGCCAACTCAATATGGGTGCGAGCAGTGTGGTTATCGACGGTAAGAACGTTGATGTGCCTAACTTATACGCTACTCGCAAGGAAGCCGAAGAAGCTATCCAAGAAGAAATCGAAGAGTGTGAACTCCGCGATGATGAAGAAGATGAATATGAAGGCCAGCTGATGATGGTGAAATGGGATGGTGGTGATATCATTAGCTTTTTCACACCATGCGGTAACCACGAAATGAGAAAAGGTGATTGGCGCTATCATGCAGGTGTAGCATGAGTAATATTGCAGCTATTGTTGAAGAGTTTAATAAGTCTGAGCCGTTCAAAGCAAAGCTTCCTGTAACATTGAAGAATGGTTTTACGTTAACCATGATGTCAGGAAGGTGTGCGGAATGTAAGGCACCGTTAGATGATAACTTGATGAGGGGAAGCATTGTACTTTTCCCTGAACAGGAACGCCCTAACGTCGTTTGCGCTAATGGCTATGGCTATTGTGAAGACTGTGAGGTGCTAACCGAATATGTTGGGCGAGTCAGAGCAGGTGGTAAGGATACTTACCTTGAGGTTTTCCGTGCCAAGGGGTGGGTTAGATTTCGATTGGTTCATGAAAAAAGATGGAAGCGCCTACGTAAGAAAATTCTCGATTTTCTACAGGGATGAGGGTTTTAATGCTAAACAAGTCAAATTCCACTCTATTTCAGATTTCTGAGCTAGTAGGGTGCGAAGCTCCAGAGAGTGACGATGATCTCTATAACTTAGAATACTTGAGGCGGGTTGCGGCATGCGTCAATAACCTGCTAGAGAGTGACGATGAAGAAACGTCTGTGCTGGAAAGTGAACACGTGGACGCTTCTTATGCCCTGCGCCATATTGCGATGCTCGTAGGCCAATCAGCCCCAGAGGGAGACGAGAACCTGTCAGACCCATTATTCTTGCAAGGCATTAGACGTTGTATACAGATAATCCTAGAAAATAAAGCTCAAGGATATCCCTGAGTTACTTACCAACCGGCACCAACTCTGCTAATTGTCGTTGAAAAGGCCAGTGCCTTTGTTTAAAATGCGGCCAGCACATGAGTGCGGTTTGCTATTTTATGGATATAAACGCGATGAGAAACTTAAGACACGTACACACCCAAATACGTAAAACACTGCCCCTGGACTACGTACAGGCTTTTTTTGATGTATCTGATATATTGCGACAACTCGTTGAAGATAGAGCCGACAAGGCTGCTAGGAGCGCTCTGGATGAACGCGTAGGCACGGAAGTATCCGAGCTTTTACTGACTAGTGCGATAATTTTGAGTCGTAGCCATTTTTGCTATCCCCAAAGTACCAGTGATTATAGCAATGTAGTAGGGTGCAGTTACTTTGATTATCTTGAAAAAGGTGGAAGAAAGGCGGTTTACCAACAATAAAATGATTGACTCAATTGTTCATTATGATAATATTAAGTCATCGAGTTAACACACACAGGTAAGCAGTTATGACAACTTTAACACCAGAACTTAAAGCAGATATGGCTAAACAGACCGAGTTTTCAGACAAAAACGGAAAATTCGTAGCTAGACTGAATGATATAATCGGCGATGCCGGTATCAAGGTGGTTGGAGACCCTAAAGATGAGTTTGCGTATAGTTTGCAATCAGTTAGTGCGATGGCATCTAAGTATATTAAAGACGTACCTTTGAATCTTACAGATGAATTTATCCAAGAGGTATCTGAGTTGGCTGTTGAAGAATTTGGCACCAAGTTATCGTTTAATAACTTGAAAGTTACTTTCTGGCTAAACGACTAATTAACCTTCGCCTTGCACATGCAGGGCGACTTTTTAGGATGCAATGATGACTGGTAATATAAATCAAGCTAACCCGTTTTCACTCAATCGACTTGTTGCTTTTGACATGGCCGGAAACGAGCTTAAGGTAGGGGATACTGTGTTTTGTAAGGATGATAGCGAGGGTGGGGACACAGGTTCATATTGGAGTTTACAAGCTGGAACTAAATACATTGTATCCGCAATACACGATGAAGAAAACCTGCTAAACCCCATGATTTGTGTCAATGACAGCGAGAATGGACCTGTTTTTCCTGAACGATTTTTAAAGGTAATCAAGGCATGAGCACCATATCATCCCAAGAGTTGCTTCGTATGATCGCTGACTGGAAGGAGCGCGAAGCTGAATACCATTCTGAGGGGCTGGTTTCAGAGGCCACGGCGATAGCCTGCCAACGTGTTGAGTTAGAAGAATTGGTAAAAACCAGTGGTCAGCGACTCCCTACAATCATTGACGCTTAAACCTCTCACGCTTATAAAGCGGCCTTGTCATTAGCCTAAAGAGCATCTAAAATATAAGCGTTAGGGTAGCGTGTCTGCCCTATTACAGTTTGATACGATATCGAGCAGAGTTAATATGGAGATAAGTTATGACGACTCAAAAAGTAAAGAAAGACGTTCGCACATTGCTACCTAGTGAGTTTGCTAAAAAATTCGTACTGTGTGCCCCGTATTTGTCTGCACTGTCTATTCTAGAGCACGCTAACGACGCAGAAACTGTACTGAAGGATAAGCTCGGGTGCAACGATGATGATATTGGTCGTCTACAGGCCATAGGTGGTGTTTTAGAAAGTGTTTGTGTTGAAGTTAAGGAACGTGTCGACAGATATAAAGTTGTAAATAGCACACGCTCCCTGTTATCCATCGTTTGTGATGGCGAATCTCACCTCAAAATCTACCCTGACGTTAACTTTAATTAGCCTGCCATGTCTTTTGTAACGGTCGCCGAACGCGTACATGATGAATGCAAATGTCCTGAGCATGATATTGAGCTTAATCACATTACTGCAACGGTTCATATGGAGCCAGATGGTGGTGGTGAAGCCTTTGTCTATTTTGGGGATTGGGAAGAAGAGTGGTTTTTTGAATCCGTCAGAGATATCGAAGAGCTAAAACAAAAAACATGGGAACGTTTCATTGCTAGGTCGACTATCTAGGTGTGATTGTGTGTTGTACGCGGGATTGTGTCGCATGGTCGAAAGAGGGGGAGAAAGTGGACGAACAATCAAAGGCAAATAATGCCTTCCCCTCAATCGACAAAGAAGAATATAACACATTGTTTTAACTATCCCATTTCGCGAATATGGCCGCGTTATAATTGCGGCCACATAACAACCTAACTCATCCCCTGGATGGTCTTCTCGAACTCTTGCAGGTTGTAAATCATATCTCTGATTCGATCTATCGCATCACCTTTATCGAAATTCTCAACATGCCACTCATCTTCCTTAACCGTTTTTTCGCAATGTGAGGTTGGGCTTGTATCCTCCGGCTCCACACCATTCACAAGGCTCTCTACTTCTTGAATGGCCATTGCAAGCCCGACATGTACGCATTCTGCTGAGCTATCCCCTTTCTGAGGGACAAAGGTGTTAATAATCCCTTGTAAGTCATCTAACAGGGTGGGTGTAGATGATTTAAAGGTTTCAAGTATCTCATGGCGTTTACTGTTTAACATGATGTGCTCTCGATTAGTAATGTATGGAGCTATTGTATTATCATAATGATTGCAATGCAATATAAAATGATTGTCTTCGTAAATATAAAATGATTGACATTTTTGAGCGTTCAAGTACAATGGGTCTATACTTACTTAGGAGTAAAGAGTTATGAGCCAAATCAAAATAGGACAACAAGATGTCACGACGAAAACCATCTCATCAGTGGTATATGTTTCTATCTCGGGCTTTAACCCAATGTTTAAGTGTAACCCCAAGTTGGAACAAGTTGTAGCTTCGTGTATCGAAACCAATTTTGTTAAAACTGAAGAGGCCGTTGTTGGTTTGGGTGCAGAGTTTACGAGTCGTGTTTCAACGCCTGAAGTAGTGAGAAAGTTTTATAAGGTGCTTGCGCCATATAGTGCTGAAGCTGACCGTCAGGCGCTAGAATTGTACCAACGCCGTGGCTCTGAGTTAGGTATTAACCTGATTAATATCAGCGAGTGGTCAGTTCGTTACATGGTGGTTAAATTTCTTCAAGATCACCATAATCGTATCGTTGAAACCACGTTCAAGCTTTGTGAAGATGAATTAGATAGTATTATTGTTCATGTTAGTGATTTTAAGCAGTTTATGCTGAGGTTCACCGATCTACTTGAAATTGGAATTAAATACACAGACTACCCTGAGTAAATCAGGGTAGGTTTATTTGGAAGTTGCTTCTAAATCTTCGAGGGTGTCATGGAAAAAAGAAAATATTTACTTAAAAACGGAAGTGTTAGGGTAACCGGTGTAAGACCTAGTATGCCAATTAGGCGCTCTTTTTTTGACGTCGATTTGGCACGCCTAAAGATGCATAAAGCCAGTTTGCAGTTAAACGGGCTCATTGTGATTAATTCTAGTGTGTTCCATGGGGAAGATGCACGAAAAGAGATGTGCAGAAGGCTGCATGTAGATATCCAGAGTCGCGCTACCTTACCTGCGTGGGAGAAGGCTTCTCGGGAAGCTCGATTTGCCCAAGAGAGATGTGCGATAGCCTATAAGAATAGATTTCAAAAAGGAACTAAATGGTGCACATTGCTAAAACAGGCAACTGTTGCTGTTGAGTTAGTGAATGAGTGCGACGGTGAACTAAGACTTAAAGGCCGGAACCACCCTTCTCCTAGAGATAGTTACGTCACAGAGTTTATTCGAATTATAAAGCGAGTAGGGATTAGTCGGTTCGAGACATTAATTTCTGCTGTAGAGCAAGGATACATTTAATTCCCATTTAATGCGCCCCTGCGATTATAGACGCCCTGATATCGTCGGTTGTTGGCCATTATGTGAGATGTGATAAATTTCCATCATATATTACTTATTCAAGGATGAATAAAGAGATGGGAAATGGAATTCTTCCTGCAACGGTGCCGGACTCGGTTTGTGACTGTGCCATGGCATTTTTAGAGTCGCCGCTGGTGGTTAACCATGAAGCTTCTGTAAAATGGCGGTTGAGACCTGTTGAGTCGATGCTTAGTAGCGCTTTCGCAGGTCTGGATATTGAGCTGGTACCCACAAAGCCAATCTATAAGAATGGTCTATTGACCACGCCACCGGCTAAAACTCTTTCAGGGATTACTTTCACATTAGCTTTTGATGGTTATGAATTAAGCTTCGCTGTTTGTTGTCTTGTTGATGAGATCGGAAATAGTGGTTATACGACCGTGATCACAACGCCCTCAGGCGCAACCTGTTTAAATACCTCAACTGAAGTTTGTGAGTTCATTGAATTGGTTTATGGCTCTTTGTCGATAAGCGCCAAGGCCGATTAAACACAAAAATTTGCCGCTATCGCCCCTTTTGTAGCTCGGTTTTTTATAAGCCAATCGCAATACAAAATGATTGACTTTATAAGTAGTTGCTAGTACCATCTGTTTATACTAATTAATCACGAGTACCCTAACATGTCATTTGTTTTTTATACCACATGCGTTGATGTCGATTCGGTTGGTTCTTACGGAGAATGCATTAATGAAATGACACAATCCCCGCACGCAGTTAGCCTGGACTCCAATGACTTCTGCGTTATCGCTGAAGAGAAAGGTTTCTTAGAAGCTGTAATCCAAGTGCTTGTCATGAAGGACAAAGAGCAATTTGTTCGTGATTTTGGTGTTGAGTGTTATCACTCCCATTTTCAAGGTATAGAGTGCTACTACGTTCGCTTTAGTGGTATTGAGCATGTGTTTGTTGATGCATCTCGTTTATCTGAGCTTCGTATCGGTCAAGAGTTAATTGATCGGTGTGAGTTAATAGAAGAGTTGGCCGAGAAGCTGGACGGACTGGATGATTGGTCGAAAGCAGAGGGGGTTGAACAAGAAAAGTTAGCGTTGTTCACGTTCATTGAGAGTAATGAAGATGTAATGCGTAAGAACAACATTCTTACCGCCTCGCTTTTTGACTATGGCCATAATTATGGTGATATCGTAAAGTATGTTGATGCGCAGGTGTTCGGCGTTGATATTAGTCCGTGTGAACCCCTTCAGTCAGAACCGGATGTATACGGCTCTGATTGGCCTATAGGCTCCGTTATTGAGATGTATGAAGAAAGACTGCGCATACTTGCTAACTATGGGTCTAGAGGCGAGGTTGAGGCAATGGACGGAAGGTTTGTCTCAGCCAGATATTACTGGGAGTATATGGGAGAAAAAGCGAAGTTGATAAGCCTCCCCTCTGCATAAAAAAGATTGACTTGCATTCTCATTATGATAAAATAGGCTCATCTAATCAAGGGTGGTCGAATCATGGAAAATGAAATAATTGTCGCGTTAATTAGAGCTGGAGCTTCCTTGAGTTCAGCTTTAATTGGTGCATGTGCCGTTTTGTTCGCTGCAAAGCGCGTAATAGATAGAAAAAAGCTCCGCTTATCTTTAATTCAAGCCCTAAACGACGTCCACTTCCTAATGGAAGTAGAGAAAGTCCATGTCGAAATGAGCGTCATCGCTAACGACAAGAGCAACAAAGTGAAGGTGCGTGATATTGTTAGAGGTGAGAAGGGGCTTGAGTTTAGCGGTAAAAACACGCCTTCATCAATCAAGCGAAAATTAACCAAGTTTTCTAGTTTGGATGATTAGCACAGCGTTTCGCAAAAGCCCCCACTAAGACTTCTAGCTTAGTGAGGGGAAAATTCTCGGTAAAACCATTATGCCGAGTAAGGCTAAACCCAGCACAAGACCGCCATACTTACAAAACCAATCGCAGACATCTGTTCCTGTGAAAAAAGTGTCTAGCTTTTCATTTCCCAAGCCATTTGCAAGTGCTACGTCAGTAATGTAGATTTTAAAACGTCTTTTGTTAGCACTGATGTCTTTAATGTTGTAGCCGACAGCAAGCAGCAAATTGCACATATCCTTAACATAAACTTCATCTTGAGTTTTAGTAATAAAGTCGGCTCTGATATGAGCTTTCTTTACGCCGTTATACTTAAGGAAAAGTGCAGAATACGCCTTTTCAACAAAGCTATCAAAGCGGCCGCTCTGTACTGACTCCTTGCCATTTTCATGGGTGATTACACGCATACCAAGGTCGGTGATAATTGAAATGGATGGCTTTTTAAATAGACCGCCGTTAGAACGTGTGATCTGCCAACCGAGCGCGTCAGTAAAATCCTCAATTATCGAGAATGCTCTTTCTTCCTCTGTATCAAAATTTGACGCGGCTTTTGAGTATGCTGTACGTAAGAACGCTAAAATCTCTTGTCTTTTCATTTTTCTACTTCACTGCTTAAAGGGTTATTTAAACGCTAGGGAAACGACTTCACGTTGTTTTCACACACTCAGCGTCATATATTGTTTTTAAAGTATAAACGCCCAAGAGCACGCAGGTTAAGTGTGCGCGTCTCTTCGTAGTTTTGTGATTCTATGTTAATCATAGAGTATCCCGCATTCATGGTAGACACAATAGGTTTGCGCTGTGTCTGCATAAGGCGATAGTAGTAACAGCCTTAACTCCTTGCCAATTTGTTCATAGTTAACTTGGTATATTGCGATAAAAGTATCCAAATGAAGCCTTCTATGGGATGCCCTACGAACACCAATAGTAGGGATAAGGCAAAGTCGTAGGTGGTGTTAAACAAGTTTTCAAACCGACTTAACTCCTTTGGCGGCGTGATGCTTTTACCTTTGTCGAGTATATTTTTGATGAGTAGGTGTCCAATACCAGCAAACACAAGCATGCCCCAAAACAAAAGCCAGAAAACCGAAGTTGCCCAATCTAAACCTTGAAAGAAACCCAGATAGGCCATCAACATTTTGAGCGCACAAAATCCGTATTTGTTTAAAAGCAATTTCGTCTTGAATCCTTCATTTCTAGGCATAGCCTGGGAACATGTGGCACAGATAGCCGTGTATTTCTGCGTGAGCGTTATTATAGTCGATACTACCGCTTTCACTCGCATCTGATGCCCATGTGCTACAGATTGTTTGTAGGGTTCCCTCGTCGTCTTCAAGTTCCTCACTACCATCGACAAGCAACTCTCGCTCTATCAGGGTATTAGCCTCATCAGCTGCGGCGAACTTACCTCTAACCAACTCAAAGCCTTCGTCCTGAAACTTACCACCAATGCGCACCATTCCTGAGTTAACAGGGTAGCCTTCGTGGTCAGCTTCGTAGGCGCACTTGTTGTATAAGTCTCTCCACTCACAACAATTCCGGCTGAAATATAGGGGGGGTGTTATCTTCACGTATAAACAACTGCCCTAAGTGTGTCTGTGCGAGACTGTTCATTGGTCTGTCCTTATTGATTCAAAGTATAGGTTGATTGTACTCGTGTACACGACAATTGCAATACATTTAGTGTTTTAAAATGATAAAGATCGCCAAAGGCACTGACGGGATGAACGCTTATTCCCGCTCAGCATGCGCAATAAACTGATCTGCTAATTTGTAGGCTTTGTTAATGTTTTTAGCGGTTGCTGCGTCGTTGTCAAGATGACCAGAATCGATCATCGATGCAATGTACTTGTAGCGCTCAGGGTTGGCAATCAATGCAACGAATAGCTCTGACGCTAACTTATTTCTGTCTATGGTGCTCATATCAATCCTCCACACCCAGTTATGTCGCTAAGCGGCTAGCCCTCATGATAAGGGCTAGCTAGCACGAGGAATCTAGGCGTCATATCCTTGTTGCGCGAAATCATAAGCTTCGTGGATTAAACGCACCAGCAATCTTGATTTAGTGAGGGCAACACCCATAACTCTGTCAGCCAACCGCTCGTCGGTGTAGTTACCCACGCCTTCACTATCAATAGAATACACATCAAACACACATTCTGCCGAGCTTGGCGAAAACACACGTTGAACAACATCCATCTGGAATTTAGAGCGAACCAATAGTTTTTCAAACGCATCGCTATAGTCTGCCGTATCCAACGTTTGCTTGATGATAGTGTTGAAAGCCACTTGGTTTAAGTCCGATGGGCTTTCGGCGTCTTTTAAAAAAGAAGTAACCACTAAGCTAGCTAATTGAGCGTCATTTTTTACTTGGTTTAGGTTTTTCATTTCGTTTATTCCGTGTTCTTGAGTATGGAATCATTATACTCGTGTACACGACTTTTGCAACTAGTATTTGCCTTCCTTCTGTAAATAAAATGATTGACTATTTATCATAATGACTATATACTTTAGTTACAGTCACTTCTTGGAGCAAGTTATGGATAATTGGGTAGTAGCATGCGGTGGTACAGAGCCTGTTATGTCTATCGGAGCGCGACGTGTACAGCTCATGTGGAATCGCGCTACGAATGAGCGTTCTTATTATGATCATTCACGTGATATCTTTTTAGAGCACGATGACTTAGTGTCTCTAGGTCTGTCGGTCTAGCCATTACCTTTGAATTCAGGAGATTTATTATGCCATTAACATCAGAGCAAGTAGCCGTAGAGAATCAAGTCTTACGCCTTACCTGCATAAGCTACGGAACAATGACGTCTATAGCGAAAAAAGCAGGCTGTTTCGATGGAAATTTGTTTGAATACAATGTTCTAGACGAGCTGTTTGCTTCTTGGCGTAATTTTGTTCGTGAGAACATTTGTATGTCCTATTCGTGTTGGCAGGATGCGTGGTTGGGTTATGTGAGTGCTTTAACGCTACCAGAAGAAAAAATGGCCTCTTGATCACAAGGACAGGCTTTTGTTGCCTGTCTTGCTTATTTGTTTCATTCAAATATTTTGGCACGCAAAAAACAAAATGATTGACATTGGTATGGTTGCTGGTATCATCTTTATTAGCATTTTCACTTAAAGGGACTCATCGTGGCAAAGAACAAAAAGATCGCTAAGCGCAGTAAATTTAAAATGTATACGCGTTTTTCATCAATGATTGAGAAAGGTTTAGCGAATAAACGCGCCATGGTGCCTGATGATATTCGCAGTTACAAAGGTTGGGATGCGATCAAGCTCATGTACAGCATGAGTGATGAGGCCAACACACCGATAAATGCACTTATTATTGCCGCAGAGTCACGGTGGGAAACAACCGGCATGAACGCACTTTTCCTGCGCCAAGTTGACGTAGACGCACTTATGAATGGTAAATACACCATCAACAAGTTGCCAAAACTACTGACCCCGTTTCCATCGTTTACGCTTTGCTTGCCGTCAGAGTTTGAAGTGAGAGGTATAAAGCCTGGTGGTGTATTGGTGTCAACTTACCCTGATATGGATACATTTGCTGAAAGTTCGCGCCAAGCGTATCGGAACATCGGTATTAACGATTGCCATATGGGTAGCCCACAGCAACAAGGTGACAACATACTTACCCTGACTTATATGGATAAGGATGGCGCTCATAATGTAATGAGTTACTTGGGTGAGCAGTTAGAGGCGGTGATGAAAGCTCGCTCTTATAAAGAATTTAAAGGGCTTGTCACTGACTTTAAAGATAAGTCCCGTCTTGATAGCGATTTAAGTGATGCAGAAAAAGAGCTTCACTATGTTCTACTTAAAATAATCGTTTCACTGTCGGTCTATGCCATGGCGCGTGAGGACGCCATTGTGGATGGTTTCCCTAAGGTAAAAGGTTTCGCTTTAGACAAAACTTTAGAGCATGGCGTTAAGTCGTCATCGCTAACAGCCTCTTTCAAAAAACGGGCTAGTCCACAAGACGTTTATCGAACGTGGTTTATTCGCCAGCTGTCACATGAAAAGTATTATCAAGGCGAGTATGCGAACTGGCAACCTAACTCGCGCTTCGTTTTCGTGGAAGACACACTTGTCAACTCTTCAGCGTCTCCTAAAAGCTTAAACCTCCAAAAGGAGAGATAGGTTGACTATTAGTGATTTATTGGTTGGCGATGAGGTTATAGTTTTCACAAACTATGGGCGAGAGTGTGTTTCAGGGGTAATTGCTGCTTTAGGTTATTGTATAAGGCTTGAAGGCGGTGAAGAGTTCCTGCGTCGTGATGTGGGGCGAACCGTATTGATTGCTAAGACTGATTCAGATGATTATCGCTTGGCCGTCAAGATGCAAAGGGTTAATTCGATAGTTTCCGCTCTGGAGTATAAGGATAAAGCAATTGCAGAAAACGCTGATTTGTTCGAGGCGATAGAAAAGATAGCGGGACTCCTGGGGGAGGATGTTGTAGCGAAAGATAATGAGCGATTGGTGTCAATGGGAGCCGCGAAAGAGCGAACCAATTATTTGTATCACGCACTGAGGCGGTGATTTTTGATTGACTTTAATTATCATTATGATAATATAAGGTAAGTTAAATAAATCGAGAATACTATGCTTTATTATTTCGGCTTCACGGAAAAAGAAATTATTTCGTTCGCTCATAAAGAGTTGGAATCCGCAGGTTTATCTACCAAGATAAGTGAGCTTGTTGGTGCTGAGAGCAACATATTGTTAGCTAAAACCACCCGTGGTGCCAAATTAGTAATGCCGGTTACTACCTTCGGAAAGTGCTGCGTTCTCGCGTTTCGTGGGATACATCGCATTGTTGATAAGAGAAGAGATTGCAGTACATTTTTTAATGGTCAAGCTGCGAAAAATCTTGATACGCTTACGTTTACTGGTGAGCAAGGTATGGTTCACTATGGTAGTGTTGAAAATAGCATTTTGTATTACTCAAATCTATACCGTAACAGCAACATGTCAGTAAGTGATTTTAAAAAGAAGGTTAGTGAACGTGTTAGTTATGACATGGCCGCTATCCCCCACGAGCCAAGCTACACAGCCTTTGCGCTTATTGAAAACGATTCCTTATGGAAAGGGCTTAAGCAGACATCAAACCCTGAAGAAACAGTGATATTGAAGTGTGGTTAATCATGGATTATAAACAAAAAATAAATGAAATTGTCTTTCTTGTTCCGACTGGGAACTATAAGCTTCCAAGTGGCAGCGGCGAGAAGTTCGTCAAAGCCATTGTGACTAAGGTAACCAAAATAAAGGTTACGCTAGCTCTCTTAAAAAGAGATGGCGAAACAGCTGGGGTTAACAAAGTTTGTCGTATACATAATAACCTTAAAAGGTCTGTCGTTACCGTCGATAACGCTAATGGTGGATACTTGGTTTTTCCTTCAGAGGAAGCAGTAAATCAATACCATGAAGCTCACAGAGTTCGCTCTATGCTTCATGACAGTATTCGTTCTTTGACGGATGAGCAACTCATGGCTGTCAAGACGGCGCTTGAGTGGTAAGGCACGTAATAAAGTAAATACGAAGAGCGCTTGTCGCTCTTTTTTTTGGTCTGAATTTTAAATTGATAAGTATAAAAAGCTACAGAAGGGGGAATTTTGGCCAATAAAATGATTGACTTATTATCATAATAAAATTAGTATTGTGTCTCGAAACATTAAGGAGTGCATAATGTCACACACACAAATAATTCCCGTTAAACGCCTTACCGGAGCGGCTTTAGATTACGCAGTCGCCCAGACCGAGATGGATCTGGATATAGATTTACGCGAAAATGGCGATATCTATCTAGTAGGCAATGAATTCGCAGAGCAAGGCTTGTTCTGTCCCTCAACCAATTTTGACCAAGGTATGCGGATAATAGAGCGCGAAGGCATTTCTCTACGCAAAAACAAGAACCTCTGGTATGCAATGTCGCAAGATGACACGGGAACGGGTAAAAGCGTATCCTGGAGTGAAACCACTTACAAAGGTGGTGAGCGGTACGGAAAGCTCTCGTATCAGATAAACGCGAGGACGCAGGTTTTTATATCGAAATCATTACTGGTTTCTGGGTTACGTGCGTATTTAGCTAGCCGCGTTGGGGAAAAGGTAAGTATCCCATCGATTGTGTGCAAATGCCTAGACTTAAACAAAAAAGAAGCCGTTAAGAGTGAACTTGCTTAAGCTGGCTCACCCCCTACCGAATAAAATGATTGACATTAATTGGTGGTATGGTACTATTAATTCTCTTACCCAAACAGGCGCGAGCAACTTATGAGCAACATGTATTTAGGCGAAAAAATTGAAACTATTATTCACGCTCGTTCCGACTTGGATATAGGTCAATACCGTGGTTGCTCCGCGAAAACCTTCGGTGCGGCTTTTATTGATGGTGTCGTGTACAAGGTTCAACGTAACGTTGAGGTTACGAGCAATTGGTTCTGGAAAGTACTTAACGTAAATACGGGAAACTCCGTCACGTTGCGAGATCAATATGACCTGCCGCTGTTAAAGGAGGTTTAATTGTGGTTTACACAGATGTTGAGGGAGCACCTGTAAAGATTGGTCAGGCGGTTACCGTGGCACAAATTGTTGATATTGAGTCATTCGGTTATATTCCAGTAGGTGATTTCGATGAACAACATGATGCCGTAATGGCGCTTGTTGGGGAAAAGGGCAATGTTGTCTATTTGGATTATAAAGGCGGGGTAGGTGAGTCTTTTCCAAAAGAGCCTGCTATTGGTGTTAGTTTGGCTGGTGAGACGCACATGTTTTGGTTCGAGGAACTGGCATTGTGATAGGATAAACTCATTGACGTTTTATACCAGCGAGATTTCTGCTGGTAGTGGAGTTTTATTATGCATGATGCAAAGTTAAGAAATATGAATTGCCCTGTTGTCGGAGGTGCTTATACATCTTCAGTTCTTCCTGTAAAAATAGTTATGGATAGACGGCCGTTAGCTAAATTAACCAATCTTCATAAAAAAGACACTAATCTCCATCAGGCGCTATCTGAAGGTATTTCGGCAAGTGGATGGGAGGAATTGGCGAGCTTAGGTTGGGAAGGAATTAGTGAAAACCACCCGCATATTCAAATGAGTTTCACCCGAATCAATCAACTGGGGGAATTCTCCCCTGAGCAGTTAACTGTCCGTGTATCAATAGATATGGAAGTGGGTTCAATAAACCTCGAACTGGGTGAGTGGATAAACTGTGTTTTCTACGACCATATTACTATTCCGCTTATTGAGTCAAAAGAGTTGCGACAGTCAATAGTGAGCGCGATTAAAGACGCAACGGCGTTTGATGAGACTAAATTGTTTTCTAACTTGCTGTTGTCCAACTTAGTATCGCTTGAATCGGTAATTCATGCAGCTGCCGAGTTTTCAGGTTGGTTATCTAGTCAACCCCGTAACGCCTATTATTAAAAGGCTAACTGATTTTTGCCAAAGGATTAAAGACAAGGTTATGAACAAAGTAAGTGAAAAATGGCAACAGCGATTTATGGAAATGAGCTTCATGGTTGCTAAGTGGAGCAAAGATCCGTCTACGCAGGTGGGTGCTGTGATTGCGGATGGGAACCGTATTGTGTCGCAGGGGTTTAATGGTTACCCACATGGTGTGGCCGACCAACAAGACCCACGAGAGCTGAAGTATCAAAAAACGCTGCATGGCGAACTGAACGCTATTTTGCATGCCGGTCGCTCATTGCATGGGTGCACGTTGTTTTCAACCCATATGCCCTGTACAAGCTGCTGTGCCACAATCATTCAAGTTGGGATCAGTGTAGTGGTTGTGCCGGAACAAACGGAAGACTACCTGTCGCGTTGGGGTGATAGTGTTAAAGTGTCGCAGTCGATGTTTGATGAAGCTGGTGTAGAGGTTGTTCAGCTTAAGTCGAATGGATAAAGTGATTGACTTAATTTATCATTATGATAATATGCTAACACTTAGTTGAAACGAGCAACCCCAAATGAGATTTTTAGACTACTTAGCCTTACAATCCACCTCTACAGAAGAGCTGGAAACCTTCAAATCCGTAAGCATTAACTTAGTGGGCGCATTTAAGAGCACTGGTGCTGAAGCTCATTTGGAATCTAAACTTAATCAAATACAAAAGCGGTTCCCTCAAACTGGGGCGGAGCCGTTCGTCTCGTTGTTCGCTGCTTTACGAAATCACGTTGAAAACCATACTTGTGAAGGGAAGTTACCCTTAGATGATTATTTAGGGTCAATTATGGAGCGTTTATTTGGTAGTAGATTATTAACTATTGGCGGAAGAAAACCGACTTTAGATAACTTTTCTGTTGAAGAGCTGGCAGCGCCACATATGTTTTGGGTAAGTAAGCTGGTTGAGCGCTACAAGCAATTAGAGAGTGATTTTCCAGAGCACAAAATAAACTGGATGCGCATGGCCAGAATCCACCCATTAAGCGGAGTGGATGATGTCGCGCTGTTAGGGTTAGCAAAAAGCTACCTAGAGGATGGTTTTCATTGCATGACGTTCGCTGAATTCGTTGAATGGTTTGTTGATTCAAGTAAACACTTTAGCGGCGGGAAAATGAAGCCGGAAAGCTGGTTGCGAGTTAGCGCCTCTACTAAAAGTGGTGAAACTAGGCGTGATTTCATTATAGGTGAGATAGAGGGGGCTTTAGAGTTACACCCTGCACACCGAAGCCTCATTCAAGCCACGTTAAATTGTAAAGAAGGATCTGTAAGTGATAACGCTTAAAGCTACGTTGTATTTCGATTTGTTACTAATGGCTGTTTATGCCCGAGCGTACAATCGATTTAATATGCTGACTCAGGATACGTTGAATCCTATTGTTGATAGTCAGAAAAAAGGGATGACGCTAGAAAGCTTAGTTGGTGGCAGTATTACGCCATTTAATGAATGCGATGCAATCGAATCAGCTCTTTTAGAGCGAGTGGAGTTGACTCTTGGTCAAGCTTTAACAGAAGGGAAGTCTCTTAGTGGTTGGGTTTGTGATCACCTAAATAGCCAAAGGTGGTCGGAGGTTCGCTGTGTTATCTCTCAATCAGAATACGAAGATTTGTTCGACAAATTCATGATGTTGCACGCAAGGATTAGTGAGCGCTTTTCTTTATGCATAGGTTTTCATAAGGTGGAACAGCTATTTCCTTATGGTGCTCCTGGGGAGATTAAGGCCACTATCGATGACGTGAGCGGAAAGCTTACTACTGGCAACACAGATCGAGCAGAAAGAGAACTCAAAGAGTTTTTCGAGAAAAATCAGCACCCCGACATTCGCACGCTTTGTTACGACCGCTATAAAGAAGTTAATAAGGGATTTAAGGTTAACCCGTAAAAAAAATGATTGACTAATTTAGTCATTATGATAATATGGCTTCAAGTTGAAGTTAACCACTTAGAGAGAACACAATGACTCTTCAAGCTAAAATAGATTTTCCCGAATTTTCAGGTAAACGTTGTTTAATGATGCCTTTTATTCAAGGTGAGCCAGATAGCGTGCCACTTGAGTTCCGCGAAGGTTACGAAAAAATTCTAACTGACACTTTCATTGAAAAAGGCGACGTGGGTTTTCTAACAATTGATGAGTCATTGGCCACTACTGGGAATGCACATCGTGGTCATCGTGCCAAGTTTGGCCGTGCATTGCACACAGAGGCCGGCAAGCGCCCAAACAAAATGTATGCTTGGGGTAGAAGAAATAGTGTTATTTTGGAACGTGATGTCCAGATCTTACTGGCAAATAACGTGGATAGTAGCTGTGCCCTTTGGGATGTCGAACACGAAGATACTTCTATTGATGGCGATATAGGTGATTTATCGGCTCTGTATCCACTTGGTGACGCCGTAATGATGAAAGGTGGTGAGTTGCATAAGATTGGCATATTAACGCCGCACGAGAGCTTACCGGTGCAGCAAGACGTCGACCGCCAGTTTTTACGGATTATGTCTAAAGGGGTTCACGGTAGAGAGTCGCACTTTACGGTAAATCCGCTAGTAGATCTCCATTAGGCGAAACAATATCTATAGGTGCGCTTGTGGAAGAGCAAGCGCAATGTGGTAATATGTATTGAGTGGATATAAGGCGTATAGCTATTGGGTGGCCTTGTATTAATCTATTTAACAACCCTTAGCAGCCGAAGCCTTTCAAGTGTAAGTTTCATCCTTCGTCCTTGCTTGGCTAAACGATACGATTTATGTGGCTACCCCGTTGGGATTAATAGCTGTGTTTTTCGAGGGAGTTAGTAGGTGATTCGGTTGACGGCGGGAAAGACCGCAAAATCCCTCACACAAAAAGATTGACATAATTATCATAATGAGTTAATATGGCCTTACTGTCACTGAAGACAAGCAACCAAAAAAGGCAAAAATCATGAGCAACTCAACATCAAAGATCTGTTTTTCTAAAGCTACTGTGGCCACCTTTGGCGACACTGATATCACTATCTATTCTCAGACTTGTATCAGCGACAGTGCTCGTTCTCTTCAACTAGCCGGTAATGCCTATGAACGTAACTCATCAGGCAAAGACGTTAAGTACATGATTTGTACTTGGGTAAAAGCGGCATCTGATAAAGTGGGGGAGGCAGTAGTTAAGCTTCCAGAAGACTACAAGGGATTCAGCGATGAGTCTGAAGATGACGGGTTTGAGCGCATCGGCATACTACTCAAGAATACGAAAACGAAAAAGTGGTACGTTGAATCAGACGTAGTGGTATTAGAGAAGGTGCGTCGAGCTTCTGAAGTTGAAAAAATGAAAGCTGGACGCTTGTCTATAGGAGAATTCAAGTACAATCATGAAGCGTACCTTGAATACCTGAGCGGTAAGGATAAAGAAGCACTTGGCGGCATGCACACTCGCGGTTACAGCGCAATCTACTAACAAAGCGTCACGCATCCGCTCCTAAAGGGGAGCGGATAGCTAATACCTCTCAAAGATAACCTCTTTCACACGTCACCCCAATAAGCAGCCACAGACTCTCCCATGGAGTATTAACGTAGTGAGTGTGAAACAGCCTGCCTACAACAAAGCTAATATAAAATGATTGACATCATTATCATAATGACATATTATAAACCCATAGAAAGTTCACACACAAAAGGAAACAATCATGGCTAAGAAACTTAATGAAGCGCAAATGATCGAAGCACTTAACAAACGTTTTAAAGAAGTTGGTGCAGTGCCGGTATCTGAGTTCTATGGGGACAAAGAGCAACAAGGAATTTGGTTGAAAGGTTCAGAATCTGGCAACATCAATGGCTTACCGGTTTTTGATACCTACGAGCTATTGGACACGATGGGCGTCAACCCTACGCTAGACGCTTTCTTAACCGAACATGGCTGGTGTGCAGAACCCTATGATAATGGAACGTTGCACTTGTTTAAAAACTTTTAATTGATGACCTAGTACTCACACCTTGTCTTAGAGGTGTGAGTTTACTAGGAGGTTTGGATAATTAACTCAATGGCGTCGTAAAATGCACAAAATCGAATTACAGGTTTGTATAGCATGGGGGAGCACTTTTCCTGTAAGCCAAATTTGGATGGTAAGGCTATTGCAGAACAAATGTTCCCTGGTGAGCACTGTGTTGTGCAAGTGTCCCTTAAGGATGCCCCTGAGCTTCTAAAAGCCGTAAAGGAAGAGTTTGATATATAAGGGGAGGCTATTGCGTTACCCAAAATACACAACCCGCTTCATAGTTGCTTTTCGGCTTATCAGTTAAAAGTGATAAGTGGTAGGCATCTGCTTGTGAGCGAGGTGTCTTTTGGTTATTGTTTTGCTGAAGTAAACGCCGAGTGGTTAAATGAATATAGGGCGGCTTAATGAGTAGGCTTATTTAATAGGATAACGAAAAGAGGGCTTAAGCCCTCTTTTGTCGTTTCTAATCTTCGCCTGTTTGCGGATCATCAAAATCACTATCAAGCGGAATTTCAGACATCCACCAATCATGTAAGTATTCGTTCATCAATCTTAACCTCTATTAAAATGTCCATCCTGAGCTTCTCGCCCTTCTATTTAATCGCCAGCGTTATATTGAAGGAAAGCCTCAATAAAACCACCTGCTTTAATGTAGTTGCGTCCTATCACTTATGACGCTGTGTGTTTTGTGCAGTCAGCGCCGTAGCTCTAAAGTTACGTAAATCACCGAGGTTCATTTGCATGAACGCTCTATACTCAGGAAGCTTTTTTTCACCGCCGCTCATGTCTCCAATGGTGATAGTGTACTCATTGGGCTTATCTGCGTAGTGATGCAATATGAGTGTTAGATAATCGTCCCAACTTAAGTTTTCCTGAGATGGCATTTTTGCTCCTTGCAATCGCACCTAGCATCGATACCGCTAAAGTGCGTAATGCTTTTTGTAAACACGTTTAATACCCTTGAGTTGATGTTCGCTATGTATCTTTTTGCCTTGGCTTTCCTTTACTGCAAGATGAACACCTTCATTGAAGAACGCATGTTTTTCCTGTTCTGAGTCTACCCAGTTATCAAACGGGTTAACACTTTTGTCTTTTGGAACACTTTCGTAGCTAGAGCGTTGGTTAACTTCAGACAAGTTGTTTATTGCCCAGTTATACCCTTTCACAAAAGCTACAGCTTCATTCTTGCGAGAGATGCTTGCGTAACCAGACTGGGTGTTGCCTCCACTTACATAGCCACCAGACACGACTTGGTTGTTCTCTGTAACAACATACCAGCAAGGGATCCAGTTGAGGTTTTCACCCATACCCCATGAGTTAACACGCCAAACGTATGCAGGGGCTGATGCGATAAATAACTTAGTCATGATTGACCTCTTCCGTAATTGATTAGCTTGAGTTAATTATACTCGTGTACACGAGCAATGCAAGCATTATTTATCATTTTGATAATTTTTGTCGTTAAGTAAATAACAAAGAGGTAGTTGTCGTTAAGGGTAGCGCAAAACACCCCAACCACCTACGCAAAGACCCTGACCTTATTGCCTGTTGTAACGCGTTGCTTGGTTGGCAAGGCTTAAGCGAACTAGCTTTATAGAATTGTGTCTCTAATCTCAGCTATATCAGCATCTAATTCCGCAAGGCGTTTGTCGATGTTACTCACCGTCATCATGGCAGCGGCTCTATCAGAGCACAATTGTTTAGTAACCAGTGCCTTTGCTTCATCAAGTGTCAACCGAACCCTAGTATGCTCATCACATAGAGGTGCGTCAGGAGATACAATTTTTTCCTGAAAATCAGCCTTGTGGTGACACTTCATGTAATCAGTTGGATTGGGGTGGTTAATTTCAAGTGTATAGTTGAAAAAGCCATCTTCGTAATCAACCACATCTACAACTTTGAGAGGTATTATCTCATTATGTCGGCTGATGCCGAAACATGTTTTTGGATGTTTAATGTTTAATTCGGTCATTACAGAGAACCCTTTGTTTTAGTTAACTACCAAGATTATGCGTCAATTATACTCGTGTACACGACTTTTACAAGTATTGTTTTTTAGTTTAGCGCATCTTGATAACGGGGAAAGACCAACCAACTGCGGGGTTTTCATTCCAGCCAACAGCGTAACCATTGTCTAGTTTCCACCAGCACATTACATTCTTGTGGTAACACTTCCTTTAGGGTCACTGCCATTTTGTTGATCCTTGTGATGGTAAGTTGAATAAGCTGATTGTTTGTATTTGGTTACCTGTGCCCTGAGTACCCTAATTTGACTGCCTTGGCATCTAGCCAGTCAGCAAGTTTACGACACTCCTGATCAAACACCTCAACTTCAGCTTCCGGTAAGTGTGCCATTGCCTCGGTGCCTCCATGCTGTCTAATCAATTCTGCGGCCACGGTTAATGCTTCCATTCGGTAGTGTCGTCTCCTATCTCCTAATGGCATTTTATCGCCCTCGATTTGTCTTGTAGGCAAAGCTTTCTAGCGCCATTAGGTTCCGGTTTACTGATGAGTCCATTTGACTCCATACTTTCGGTGAGTCTTGGGGCGGGGATGGGGATTGCCACTCTCATTGTCAGTCCACCGTTACCATACTGATAATCAGTGTCATTGGGTGTTACGTACTGGAGAACTCCCCCTAGTTTTTTTGCTCTTTGCATAATTTCTTGAGCGTTAGTGCCTGGGCTGTATGAAAACAGATCGCCCTTTTTTAGTGCTCTAGTCTCAAAATAATCAAAAGAAGTGTGGAGTTTTTTCATTTGCAATTCCCAACGTTGACTTGAAAACCCCCGCCGTGGTTGGGGAGTTCAAAGAAGAATGACTGGCTAAGCGACCTTTCTTTGGGCGCTACGTTTTCGTGCTACAAGAACCTCAATGGCGTCACAATGGTTGAGTCCAAGCCTCAAAAGCTCATTGTAGCTTGCTTGGTCTACATCAAAATGCGCCAGCATATGTTTAACTTTCGTAAATGCCACCCCACGAACAACGACAGCTTTACCTGTATGTTTGAAAGACTCTTTGCTTGTAAGCTTGTTTCCGCTCCAACCGGCGTCTAATCGGCTTTTGAAGGTCTGAGGGTTAATACCATAGAACTTAGCGGCCGCAACGTGCGATTCAAAAGTTTGCCCGTCAATAGTCACCTCTCTATCAGGTACCGTTATAGATATTTCTTTTGAGCCTGCGGATTTGAACCGGCTTGCAAGAGTGGAACGCTTAATACCTAATTGATGTGCGGCAGCGGTGATCGACATATAGGAAATGCCATTAACCGTAACAGCTCTGGCCATATCCAGTGAACCTCTATAGTAGTTTGTTTCGAAATACTTTAAGCATTCAATTTATCATAATGATAAAAATAGTCAAGTTTTTTTGTGTCTGAGTGTGGGGAACAATAAGCTGCCTGATAGAATTAGCGTCGTTATTAAATGGATAGGAACAAGTGCAATGAGGCACAAGGCAAGAGGGTTATTAAGCACTCGTGGGATTACCGCAATCCTGCTGGGGGTGTCGATTGCTGCATCATTATTTTATGTCAGCCGTGATAGTACCTATTTTTCTAGTGAAATACGTGTGCAACATGACAGTGTGATTAATAATGACAACGAACTGTGCAGAGGCAGACGACTGATCCTGTCAGGTCATGAAGGTGGTGAAAGTAAACATCTGTACATCCGTAATGGTGAGTATAGCGTTGCTAACATTCGATATCATAGAACGTTAACTGAACGTATTGATGGGAGTTATGTTGTTAGTGTTAATGCTTCGCTAAACGACAGACACCTGTCCCCTCAAAGCCTGGGTTTGAGTAGGGAGCAAATAGAGCGCTCTATTGTAGATGCCTTATTTGTGCCGGTAAAATACCACTGCGTATAATTTAAAATGATAAAACGCTTGCGCTAGTGTCGTGTACACGATATGATTGACATATCAATTGCCAATCTAATGCAGGCAAGTTATGAATGAACGTAACGGCTATATTACTGTAAACGGGTTTTATCTCACCTCAATTTTCGAGGGTATCAATCTACCCCCGTCCGAGTGGTTACTGAATGTATCTAAGCATCCATCAGCATTCTATTCAGAGCCTCTAGCTCAGCTTTTGAAACTGCTGTTTCCAACGGTTAAAGTCGAGCGTGTGCCGTGCTCTAAAGCCAAAATATATGATGGGGATTGCAGTGGTATGCTAATGAAACCACTTAACGCCCCATGCACCGTACATTACACCTGCGCAGAGTGTAGTTTATCTCGAAATTCCCTTACACACCCAGCTACTATGAAAGAGGGTGGGGGTTTATCTTGCTGTAACCGTTAAATAAAGCTACGTTAAAGTGAAAGATAAGTTATTTAAAAACTAAAGGATGATGGTATGTATTTTTTGAATAAACATGGTTATTTTCTACAGACAGATTTGGCTGTGGATGAAAGCAAGTTGGATGAAGTAACGCTCATTCATTCTGAAGATGAAGCGCAAGAGAAATTCAAGGATCATAATGATTGTGGTGATGAAGACTATGTGTTTATTCCAAGCATCATTGAGAAAAATGGAAAGGTTTTCGCCGAGGATCTTAACACCCTCTTCACTGAGCTTGAAGATGGAGAGACTATCGAAAGCTATATTAGTGCCTATGTAGTGTAGAAGGGGCTAGCCAATATAATGATGGGCAACTACCTTCACAACTAATATAGTATACTTATAAAACAAATTGTTCGTTTTACCTTGATTCATTATGATAATACTGTTATAATAATGAATATAATCAATATTATGCTTGAGTATGCTTTTGCATAATTTAGCGATGTATCGCCATGGTATTCTTGAGACTGCCATCTTACCAAAAAGGATTTAACATGTTCCAAAAATTATTATTGGCTTCAGCAATATCTCTGTGCCTTTCAGCCTGCGGCGGGGGAGGTGGCAGTGAGTCGTCAACACCAACAGCTGGTGGCTCCAACCCTACGAACCCATCTACTGGTGATGATACGTCAACTGGCGGTGGTGATACTACACCACCGGCTACGGGTGAAACCGCCACATTAAGTGTGAGCAGCTCTGTGCAAAGTGTAGATGCGGATGAGTTAACGTCTCGCACAGTGACTTTTCAAGTTGATTACACTGGTGACAACACATTAAATTACGCCGCAAATGCATCGATTGACGCATTAACGGTAACAGCCAACGATACTGGCCTGACTATTTCGATTGATGATATTACGGATTATCAAGAGCAAGGCGAGGTGACTGTTACGGTTAGCGATGGTGAAATTGAAGATTCGTTAACCATTGCTGTCACAGTCAGCAACACATCACTTATCACTGATACTACTAACATGCTGGTTTCGACCGCTAATATGAAATTGCATTACGACCGTGATATTTCAGTACAAAACGTGCTGACTTACTATTACGAAATTGGTGCTTTGCTAGGTGAAGTGTCCACGGCGGATGCAAACACAGAATTAGCCCTGCTTAATGCCGATTTAACCCAGCTTCAGCTTGATGCTTCCGCAGCGATAGATGCGGTGGATATCACACTAACTGGAGCATTAGGTGGCGGAACAATTACCGAGGGGGACTTAGCCAGTCAGGTAACCGTAATTGAAGATATTAACTCCAGTTATGCGAGTGCTGTTGAACAGGCCATTGAGCAAGCGCGTGGTGCTACATCAAACACAGTGCCCTCTATCCCGCTAGATACGCTATTCGCTACAAGTGGTTACAGTGTGTTTGTCGGAAATACCGAGTTAGGCGAGTTTAGCGGAGATGTATTTACTTTCTCTTCCAGTTATGAATTTTTACAAGAGCTGGTGGCCGCTGATACAGCAGTATGCACAACGCTTATCGATGGCGAAGTTTAGGAGAACGACATGAAAACGCAATTAAATACTCTATTATCTCGCGGCGTCCTTATCGCCTTAAGCCTTTCAGTGTCGGCTACAGTTAGCGCAAAGCAGATTGAGCTTATCGCCACCCCTAAAGACGCGGTTATCTCAAAAGAAATGTTGCAACAAAACAATGGTTCACGAACAGGGTTAAAAACGTTAAGTGCCAAGCCTGTTAAGTTTATCGTAGAAGAGCAAGATGTAGATTCTACTATTGCTGAGCTTATGGCGACTGGTGACTATATTGCCGTTGAACAAGACTCACCTATCATGACGCCTGACACTGAGTTCAATTTTGACTTTTCACATGATTATAAAGTAGAAGGGTTGACTTATGATGATGAATCACGTGAGTTTGACGGCGATGTACCTAATGATCCGCTTTTTTACATTCAAAGCCAATGGGAAGACCGTACTGAGTCTACTCCAGATGGTATGGGGTTTACTCGTGCGTGGAACCTCGTAGACTCAAAGCAGCGCGTGGTAGTCGCGGTTATCGATGGTGGTTTTGGTGCAGAAGGTTACAGTGCTGATTTTACCCCTATCGAGTCAGTTTCAGTGCTCTATAGAGACAACGTTGAGACCAACGGCATCATTCTAAACTCAAGACCTGGGGATAGCGCCTATTCGACAGACGAAGAGATTTCATGCGAAAAAAGTCATGGTCTAGGTGTAGCGGGTGTTGCTACCGCCAACACTAATAACGACAATCAAATTGCCGGTATTGCTGATAATGCCTACGTAGACACCATCGCCATCCAAGCTGTAGTCTGTGATACTGGATTGATGAGTGAAATGGCAAAGGGTATTCGACTCGCGGCTGGTGGAGCGGTAGAAGGCATTGGAGAGGCAGAAGGTGTTGAACCGCTATCTGTGAAAGCTGATATCATTAACGTTTCTCTTGCTTCAAAAACAGCGTGTTCGACATACACGCAATCGGCGATTGATTTTGCGCGTTCGCAAGGCGCTATTGTCATTGCGGCGGCGGGTAATAGTAGCGAACCTGTAAGTGACTACTCTCCTGCGAATTGTGAAGGTGTGATCACTGTGGGTGCTGGTACAAGTGTAGATGATGACTTGGCTTCCTTTTCAAATTACGGCAGTGGTCTAGATATTGTGGCGGGAGGTACGTCTATCGTGACTCTTGGTATCTACGGCGACCCCGACTCCAGCACCTACGGAGTGGGTAAGATATCTGGCACTTCCATAGCCTCACCTATTGTTGCTGGTACACTGGCGATGGCTAAAACCACTTCCCCGAGTATGAGTTATGAAGACATGTTGGCGTTACTTCAGTTAACATCAACACCAATGTCCGGTGACACTTGTAACGCGGTTGGTTGTGAACAAGGTACGATGCACGCAGAGCGCTTCATGTTGGCTGTGCGTGGCGTAGAGGATGGAAATGCTGGTGTTATTATGCCAGCACTACTCGCGGGTGAGTCATGTAATCCAGAGCTGTATACGATGATAGACGCGGTTAAGGCTAGATTGTGTGAAAGTACCACCGTAACACTGACGAACTTATTGTCTCCTAAGTATGAAGCGCCAACTGTTCGCTTTATGGCTTCACCAGCGATGGAAGAGCTAACGGCTGAGAATGGGCAAATCTTATATGAAGGTGAAGAGTTCACTTTCCCTATCAGCGGGGTTGAGTTTGACGATGTGAGTTTCGGCTATCAGTTGTGCCACTCCGGCGAATGTGAAGACTTCATATTCCCTGTTGAGCTAGATTTGGAAGGCTCTGAGCTTTGTAATTAGAAAGGGTTCTTGTGCTAAACCCGTTTAATTAACGTGGAACTAAAAAAGGAGTAGTCAAATACTCCTTTTTTTATGTGTTAAATAATACTTGAAAAAGTCGTGTACACGAGTACAATGGTTACATAATCCAATGAAAGGAAAACACAAATGAAAACCCACATGATTGTTAAAGCATCATTGAACACCGCATTTCCAGACAAGCCTAGTTTTGAAGGTAATATGTCGAGAGAAGAAGCTCTTAAGCGTTGTGAAGAGCTTAACAAGAAGTTAAGTCAGGACGCAGACTTTTCTTATAAGCCCCGCAAAGTAACCGAGTGGTAGAGTGATATGGATTGGGTCACTGATTTTATCAATAAGAAAAAAATAGATTTTGACAAATCTGAGGCACCAAAACTAGTTCATCTCAGCAAAGAGATTCAGTTGGCAATGTTTTTGAGAACTGTTCTGACACCCTTGGAATTACAAAAACACACTAATAAAGAGTTGCTGGAAATCCAAAAGCAATCCATTGACCTGTTTAGCTAATATTGGAGCGAATTTATGTCAAAAAGCAAAACTTACGAATCAGGTAACATTTATGTGAGTCCTGCCTTGCAATGAAAAGCCCAGCAAGACAAGCTGCTGAGCTTTTACTGGTTATTTCTTTTAGCCTTTAATCAGCTGTTCCACTAACGCCCGAATGTCTTCTGTGACACTCTCTATGTCTTGATTAGCATCAATTACACTAATGTTGTGTTCTGGCCGACTTGCAAGCTCTAAATATCCCGCTCTGGCTCGCTCATAAAACGCAAGATCGTAACCCTCCAACCTGTCACTTTCGTTGCCGTCTCTGCCAGATTGTATGCGCCTGAATCCAACCTCTGGTGGGATATCTAAGTAAATTGCAAGGTCAGGTTTAGGGGCATTTTTCATTATGAGGTTATGAATAACCCAGAAGTCACTTGTAGATATTCTTTCTAACCCTTTGACTTGGTACGCATAGGTAGACATCCAGCACCGGTCTTGCACGAACGCTTTTCGGTTTTTTTTGATGGTGTCCTTAATGATATTGGTGTAGAGCTGCTCCCGAGCGGCGTAAAACAGCATAAGATCTGTCTTAGGTGAAATGGTTTCCCCCCATTCTTCTTTAAGCGTGCTACGCAAGTGTTCAGCAAGTGGGGTGCCTCCTGGTTCCCGAGAACGATCTACCTCGTAACCGGCCTCTGTAAGAATAGAGATTAATGACTCCATAGCGGTCGTTTTACCCGCTCCATCTAATCCATCAATAATGATGTAAGGTTTTTTCATAATTCGCTCATTAAATATAAGTGTGTAAGATTCGATAGAGGGTTAGTTGACAGCCTTCTGTGTCTCGCTAACCTCAAGCTTTCCCTTTACGTGCCATATGGCGTATTGAGCGACGATGCATCCAACCATTCCGCCATTAATAGCCAGCACAAGAGCACCCCCATAAGCTAGCGGTGAAAAGTCGCCTAATACAGCTAGTGCTGTAGCGCTAAATAGCGTGATAAAAAAAAGTTGTAAGAATGTTGTTTGCATAATAATTCCTTTTAATAAGTTCCATGGCGTCCTGCCAGAGTCATATTCTAGCACTGAAGGAAAAAATACCCATGTGGATTATATTTAGCACACAACAAGCCACCAGCTAAACAAAATGATTAACTAAACACTGTTAAATATGATAAAATGAAGTATTAAAAATAAACTTTAGGGGTGTCCATGGATGCTGTAAAAATGTATGTCACTAAACCGCCACCGCTATGCTTTGTTGCAGCTGGATATGAAAGATTCAAGCTGTGGTTTGGGGCTAAACCTGAGTTTAAAGAGTCAAGCGTAACCACTGTTAAAGGGCATATTTCCCCTGATATATCGGATTGGACTTTCCGTGAATGGCAAGGTACGCATGAATTGCTGTTTTCTATGGATGGTAAGCAGTTGCTTGGGGGCGATCAGAAATCCCCTCTTTTATCTCAGCGTATATGGGAGTCTGTTGTTTCCAGTTATCGAAGCGCAGAAGATACTAACGCAAACATTTATTCCTCAATCATGGATGCATACTATGCGGATAACTACGTTGCCGACAATGAGTGTTATAAATCGATGCCAATAGAAGCCAAGCGCTTTCTAGAGCAAAGTCATGAAAATAGATTTCGAGCTGCGGCGGTAGAGCGGGAAGGGCAGGGATTTCATGAATTGGTGCTTGAATACGATATCGCCTTTAGCGTGCGGCCACCTCAACGAAAACCAAATACCGGTTGGGTTACCAAAAGTTACACAGGTAACGGGTTTACATTGTGGTACGGGGTGGATTCACCTCTATTTAAAAGGGCAATAATTATAGACCCTGCATTTTCGAGTGCATTAAAATCTGAGGACGTGAGACCTTTAGAGTTTACCCCGATTTCACGGTGCGCAAAACTGGAACTCGGAGACACTCATCCCTTGTTGTACGGACAAATCAAAGCGTTTGTCGATAATGCCTATATCGGTGGGGTAGATAAAGGCGTGAGGGACTATAAGGTTGCGAAAGGTAGATTCGAAGACAGGTATAAATCATTGGCGCATAACGTGGACTCAGAAGGTGATCTGCTAGACTTTGCTAACACTGACGGTTTACATGAGTATGCCCAATTCGAGTCAATGAATGGGGTTGAAGGGTTGAAGCATGTGTGGTTTGCAGATGCCTCGCCAAGAGAGGTAGCAAAGAACCTGCTTGAAGCAATGGCGTGCACTTACGCTCGTCGTGCTGTGGATGCAGAAGGCTACGAAGAAAGCTGGATTGGCGCTTTTTCATTAGGGGTGGATTTAATTTCTCAAAATGATAAATAGTCAATCATTTTGTTTGACTTAATACCCCGTATGCGCTAATATTAATTATCAAATACACACACACGAGAGAACTCTTATGGGACCTTATGATAACTCCGCTTCTTGCTATGTTTTGTCTGAAGAAGTGATGAACGCAATTTGGCTCGTTAACAGCAACACTGACAGTTTAATTATTATTCCGCGAGCAGGCGATGGTTTTGATAGCTATGGCGGCGTAGAAGAAGATGAGACTTTGTTTGAGCTGAATGATGAAGAATTGAATGATGAAGATGCTATGGAAGCCCGTGGCTACACTTCAATTTACCAACCATTCAGAAGATTTTGTACGACAGCGGGGTATTACTATGCGTAACAGTCGAGTTTTGAATTTAAAGCCGTTTATTACAGCGTGTGAATTGTGGGGAGAAGCAGTTCAAGCGACAGCTGGTGCCATGACCACAACGATGGAAGATGAAGTGACGGTGGAGGCAGAATCCCTGGGAATGCTGTTCAATGAATTGTCTGAAGAAAGTAAATTGAAAGCCTATATAATGGTTGTTAGACAGTTTAACAAAGATGCGGCCAGTCAAACAGAATTCCCTGAAAAAGTTGACCTCGACCTATTCTTTGGTGAGCTAAACGGCGCAATGAGTAACACCATTACATTCGAAAAGGACTTAGAGATACTTGAAGTTGTCGCCGTTATCCTGTTAAGCGTAATAGAAACGAATGAGTTAAAGCTAGCTATCGTTAAATATATAGCGTATTGCGATAAGAATGAGCCTGAGTTCCTAGATATGAGTTACAACGAAGGGTTCGAATCATTTAAGCGTAGTTTTGAAGCGCAGGCAGAAACGCTGTCTGTTAGTTTGTCGGAGCAGTAGGGATGAAAGACGTACTTATTTCATTGATCAGCGATATACAGGCTACTGGTGGCTTAATCGCATACTCTGACGGCTCATATGCGCCTGTAGCTGACCACACTTGGACTGACTTAGGTGAAACCGTAATTGCTGCTAAGCGCTCGCTTGAAGCTGAAGGGATAGAAGTTGAGTTGAGCATTGACAATGTTGAGCAAGATTCGAGTGAGGCTGAGCTATACCGTTGATACAAAATGATTGACATATATGGATTTACTGTGTACTCTTAAACCTCCCCAAAAAAGCACAAAGCCTTTTGCAAGGCTTTTACAAGGACAATGCAATGATGATTATTGACGCCGCGAAAGCTATATTCCCCGCTAAACATGAAGCTATCTTTGTTTTAAAATTCACCCTAGAAAGCCCAATGAGCATTAAAGAGTTTTGTGAATTTCTCCAAGATAGACTCTATGATGATATAGGCACAAGTGGCTATTTCAGAATAGCCCCCAAAGCGAAAGAAAACCTGACGATGGACTTTATAGAGTTCGCCGGTAAAGATGCTAAGGTAAAAGAATACTATGAGAGTGGGAACAATGAGCACGTGGTTGCATTCGCTATTCGTGAAACTGACGAAGAAGTGTCGCTGACAAAAGAGTTAGGAATTTTTTCTGATGAGCTTGAGTTATTGCGAAAGGACGTAAGCCCTATCAATGATGTTCAGCAGATGGGTGTTAATTCGATGTACTGATTCAGATGCAGGGTAAATCACGTATTTACCCTGAATCCCCCGCCAGACAAAAAGATTGACTTTTTATATCAAAATGATAACATCGTTTTATTAAATCACATTGAGGTTCACACCATGAATTTGGAAAAGCTAATCACCATGAAAGTTGAAAGTAAAAAGGCGGAAGTTCGCAAAAAAGAACAAGACAGGCTGACTCTTATCGAATCCGAAGCAGCCTTACTTTCCCCTATAATTGACTCCCTTAACGAAACATTACCAAAGTACGGTGCAGTAGCGCGTATGCATAAGGAACCCAGCCACCAACCTTGTCCCTCCATTCAAATAAAATCACCGGACGGGACTAAATGGCATTCTTTTCATCGACAACTTAGTGAGATTAGTATTGTCCAAGATTCAGGGGGCGTAAAGTACAAAGCTGGTGCATTTAACGGGAAAAGAGACTTCGAAAGCTTACCGGATTTGTTTGATTTTGTTTCAGATGTGATAGCTCATAGTATCGTTCACCCATAAAACTTAATGGTACAGTATGTCTAATATTAAACAGTATGAAATTTCCGAGTGGTCAGACAATAAAGCGGTATTTGTTGTTGATCATGATAAGGCTACAGATGATTTTTTTCACTTAATCAACAACTTCTTCTCTGATGCAGAATCCCGTTTAGTCGATGAAGATGGTAACGTTGTGATAGCCGTTCTCAAAATGATAGCAAATGAATGTTTTGTCACCCAAGTAGCGTCCCCGATGAATAATTATGGGATTATGGCTCACTTTGGCACCGACAACAATGGGCGAAGCGTGGAAGGATTCCCGCCATTGGATGGATCGTTAGGTGTGCTACTTACAAGCGTTGATTGCCCTGAGTTCACAATAGACAAAGAGGTCAAAGTTGTGCAGCTTGAGGCCATGCCACCAAAACCTGAAATACCTTCATTTTAGGGGCGCTCAATAATGAATATTATGTTGATAGGGTACGGGCGAAGCGGAAAAGGAACGTTTTGCAAAGTGGCACGAAACAAGTTTGATTTAAAGGCAAAGTCTTCATCACGAATGGCTTGTGAAATGTCACTCTATGAAAAGTTTAAGCCCATTTATGGTTATTCGGATATTGAAGAGTGCTATTCAGACCGCCACAACAAACGTGACATTTGGTATCAAGAGATATGTAAAATTTGTACTCCTGACAAGACCGTTTTAGGTCGAGCGATATTCGAAGATCACCATATTTACGACGGTTGCCGAGATCGCGATGAGCTTAATGCCATGAAGGAAGCTGGAATAGTAGATGTTACTATTTGGGTAGACGCGGGTAATCGAATTGCGCCTGAGTCTAAGTCCTCTATGAATATCACGATTGATGATGCAGATATTGTTATCACGAACATGTCCAGTGAATCGAATTATGTAGAGAAAGTAACGCGCCTTCTGAATGCAATGCTTTGACGATGTGTGGTGTACCTCACAGTGAGGTGCGCCAATTAACCTTACAATTACACGTAGTGAATTATGAAAAAACTAAGCAAGAGTCAATTAAAACCTATCGTTCTAAAAGCGATGAAAAAACACAAGGGGGCAATGTGCACTTTTGTGGTTCGCAACGCCGTTAATGCCGATCTGAAGAAGGCAGGAAGCGAGTTTGTTGTTGATACTCCAAGAATAAGAAGGGTACTTAACTTTCTTCTTCAGGAAAAACTTGTTCGTAATGTGCATGGTCATGAGCGTCAATTGTCGTGGGAATTGGTGGGAGTGAGTTAATTGCAAAGTGTTTTTGTGTAAAATGATTGACTCTAATATTCATTATGATAATATGAACACAATCAACAAACACAAGAAGGCAATCCCATGTCAATGTCTAAAACATTTGCAAATCTTAATGGTAAAAAAGTAATAAAGCGCGTTACTGGTATTCATACCGTAGAAACTATTGATCAGTTCTTAGCTGAAATAAAGGCCAGCATAGAAGCTAGACCGGATATTGTGGAAAAACTAGCAGCCGAAGGTTTATCTGCATCTGATATTAAAGATGAAGGGAACAAGTTTACGCTTTCTCAATTTTTTTGGATGAAACCCAAACTTAAAGCCGTCGAAGTAGGCGTTCTTCACGTTCGTTCAAAAGACTATTACTTTGTACCTGATAGTGATCAGACTGCAAAAGTGCACGGCGACAAAAAGGGCGCTACGTGGTCTGTCACACTGGATAAGTTCGAGAAGCCTATCAACCCATTACACAACCGCAATAGCAACGGTTTGATTTCATTTGAACTAGCTAAATAAGAAAGGATGGGGGCGAAAGCCCTCAGCCCCACGGAGAGGCCATGAAACCCGCTTTTGATACACCAGCGACACATGACGAGAAAGAAGCACTAGCAATATACCTGGGGTGCAATAGTGATGATATTGAGCACTTGGGTGTGAGAGATGTTGTGCATGACTTCCTTTACAACGGCAAAGTTGTTCATGTTGTGCATTCTAGTTACTCATACATGTTAAAGGGCGGGAAAACAGTTTCTTTTAACAATTCAGTGTGGCTGATAGCGAAAAGTGAGTTTCAATCTTTAGACATATATCTTCAAGTTTTGCGAAACTCAAAAAAACCGTTTCTAGAATGCCTTGAGATGGCCAAATCTTTTGTTTTAGCGAATGATGGCGCTGTAGTGAGCCAAGGTGACAACGTTACAGTTTTACGTCTTCATTTAGATGAAGGGCATTGTTTTAAGCCTTACCCTGATATTGATTTATTTTATTTTGAAACGTGACTCACAAACAAAAAGATTGACTTTATTATCATAATGAATGATAATACTTGCATCGATTCAACACACATACGGATTAATTTCATGTTAAACAATCTAAACAAAAAGCTTATCGCTCAATTGAAAAAAGATGCTAAACCTAGTGATGCAGAAATAGTGGCAACGCTTGTTGAAGCTGTTACCTTGGGGAAGATCAAAATGTCAGTGCGTGAAGATAGGTTCCGTAGCGCTAAAGACTTGGCCGATGATATAGAGTTTTCCTCAATAACAGAATCGAGCGCTGAAGCAAAACAACTGCGCACTTCATTCATGCGCCGCGCTAACCGTGAAGGTGTGACTATCGCAAGCACTGAGTACTGGACGGGGCGAGAGTGGGAAGAGGCCGATGTGACTGGCGGGTTTATAGGGAATGATGTGTTGAGTTCTGGGTATGAAATCCAAATGCTGGAGGAAGCACTATCTTTATACAACAATCAAAAATTAGATGAAAATGGATTTGTTGTAGATCCTTTTTTGGCCGCAGCATAAATGTTTCTCTAAATTATGATAGCTTTTTTAAGCTTCTATTTTTGCGAATAGCACTTATTGCAGAGTGCTATTTACAAAAGCAGGAAGTTTGGTGGCAGGTCTTTATAGTGCTTTTCAATCGGTACAATGATCGCGGGTGGTTCCATGACTAAACGGGGTGAGTTTTCAGGAACTCATCCCGTTTCTTTTAGAGATTAACAAAAATAAGGAAATTGCATGAGCGTGTTTAATAGTGAAGTTGAAATGATAGATGAGCTAGGTGTACCTTTAGGTGGAACCACTCTAAATGATAAAGTGTCAGCGTTATTATTTACAGATCCTGAAGATACTTCTGACATTGTGGTATGTGTTCGACAAGAATCACATTGGGAAAATCTAAGCAAAACTCGACCACATGAAGCCGGTGTTATTGGTGCTTTGATTAGTACTGGAATCGAGGGTGATAGCGTATTTCAGGAACGCATCGACGATTGGCTAGTTGACTGCTTTGGTGAGGATGTGGCCAGCGACACACAAGAGCGCACTCATCGCTTTATTGAAGAGTCCCTAGAGTTAGCGCAGGCCGCTGGTTGTTCGAAAGAACATGCCCTGAGAATTCTAGAGTACGTATACTCAAGACCTGAAGGGGAAATTAAGCAAGAGGTTGGAGGCACAATGGTTACGTTGGCCGCTCTGTGTTGTTCTCTTGGTATCGCGATGAATCTTTGTGGCGAATTGGAGTATAAACGCATTAACGATTTAGATGTGATGCGCAAAATACGTAAAAAGCACCTTACTAAACCGTTACTTTCAAAGTCGGTAATCCCTTTTGAAATATTGATTTCTGATAAGCTTGATGATGTCGCATCCAGCAATAATAATGACGATTTGTTAGTGGTAAACGCGTTAGCCTGTTTACTTGAGGTGATAACCGACTTGGCTTCTCAGGGTGAACTAGAGTTATCAAAAGAGAGCTTTGTATCTCACTTGGATATCGACAAGTTCGGAGCGCTATCTTTAGATAAATCAATCCCTGGGGAATATCGTAGTGGAATGTGGGCGCTGTTACGTTCTGTAGGTTATCTAGCACCATCAGAAGACCACCCCAGCCCCGTTCAAAAAGAATCAACCCTGAAAGAATGGGAAGCGATAGTTGAACAGTTTAAGAGTTAGACCAGAACCACCCCCAGTCTACCTATTGTAGAGTGGGGTTTCCCCTCCTAAAGACAAAAAAACTTGCAATTAGTCGTGTACACGATTACTATATCTATACAGTCTTAAAAGGATAATAGTTATGTTGCAAAGAAACATAGACACCCACATAGAACTCTTTAAACAACCTCCAGTAATAGGCGAGAAGATGACGTTAGGTCGCCGTGAGTTTCAGGTTCGCAGAGTTGGTAAGGTTAACTATCAGTTAGTTGAAACTTTTTTCTTGTAGGGAAGTGTTATGTCGATTGATAGCGCTAAAAAACTAGCCAAAACGCTTTTAGAGTGTTTTGGTTCTCCAGAAGAAGCCCATGCCGGTTATAAGCGAGCTATGCAAAACAACTGCTCCTTTCATGAGTTTGGAAAGTTGTTAGATTTAAGCGAGCGGAAGGATGATTAAAACAAGCAATCCAACCTGCATAAATGGTGAGTCACTTAAAGAGTGGCTCTCCGATTTCGTAGGTGACTCGGTAACGCAAGATATGGTGTTTCTTTGCCCTGATAAGCCTTGGGACTGCACAAGTCAGTCGAGAGCTTTTGCTACCGTCGATATCGATGCGCCCTTATCAAAGGCAGAGTTATTGAAAAAAATGGCACCTTGCAGTAATAGCAAGTTTGCGTACTTTTACATACATGATGCTGTAATGGCAGCATTGGGTGCTGGCTTACTTCAAGAGACGTATTATCACGTTCTTCTTGAGGGGTAACATTAAAACAATTTTAACAATCAGGGTGATTTGAATGACAGTTGAAAAAGAGAAGATCTCTAAAGACGATAAGTATAATAAAAAGCGCCAGCCGCTATTTCGTGTCGAAATAACAGCGGCAGATACGGCATCTGAAGTGAAGAAGATGGAAAAAATGAAGGAAGACATTCTCGCCAAGTCAGGTACCGCTAAGCGGGGTGTGGTTGATATGTATGATTTTGCCAAGAAAAATGGGTATTTCGGGTAGCTGATGACGACAGTATGTCTAAAGCGTACTGCGACAAAATGTACAGAGTGGGGCATTCCCCACTCGTAGTTGTTGAGGCTAACAATTCAACTTAGGGGTGGTCAGTCTTTGACCATTGAAATGCTAGCGCAGCCTCCATGTCTTTAAACACTTCGCTATAGAAATCTCCAACCAATACACCTGATTCTGAGAATTGGGAGTAAGATAGGTCAGAAATTTCGTCTTCTATACACATATCGCGCCAGTACTCTTGGATGATAGACCTTAAAGTGATGAGGTGTTTGGATGAGTTTTTCTCAATTTTCCTTAACTCGTCGTCAATTGCCTCTGAAATGGTATTAGCCTCTTTTAACGGTGAATTGGTGCCGCTAAGTGGCTGTGGAGGGCAAAACTGTGGAACCTTTCTCATAAGGCCGTATGGGGCGTAATGGATGTCTGATTCCGCGAATACATTATCAAGTTCAAAGAGCTTGCTTGTTTCCGAATTTGAAGTAAGCATGGGCGTCATATTTTTGAATGAGCTGAGCACGCCTTTATCTTCCCATTTAACGTTACTGGGATCTGATACAAACAGGTTGCCGTCTTCTCCAAACCCGATTTTAGAATAGCTGCAATATAAAGCAAGCAGCTCACGGCCAGTTAAGTTTTCGGTAAATTCAGCTAACCTTTTTTTGCTAATGCGCCCTGGCTTAATGCGCGTTGGGATTCGAAATATCTCCCTTTTCCCTTCAATGTCAGCACTAACAATTAAACAGTCAACTTGAATATCTGACACATCATCTGGGGTCGAAAACAGGTTGTTCTCTTGGTCTGTTGGGATCAGCGCCAAGTTTTCACCTTTAGCAAGCAGAGACAATAGTGTCTCTCCTTCAAAATTGGTGTTAGGTATGCCTACAGGGATTGTATTACCTTTGTGTGCATTAACCTTCTGGGCAATACTTGACACACAGGAAAGATAAGCGTTCTCCACGGCTGAAGATGCTTCCTCCACAAACAAGGTTTCACCCAAAGAATGGCTTGCATAGGCTTCAAACTCGACATGTGCAGCTCTAAATAGACAGGCTTCGTTGTAGGTAGTAGCTCCAACAAGATTTGGGAAGCCTCTTTCCACTAGTGCGGTTGCAACGATGCCACTTTTTAATACGATGCTGGATAGTAAATACCAATCTGAATGTTCCACAAAAGAGGTGTCGTTTTCCTTTAGAAAGGTTCTCAAAAAATGAGGTTCATGGTTAACCCAATTTGACAAGCCGCCAACACCAGCCATATACAGGACTTCATCTGATTCAAAATCAATTTCGTTTAGCTGTGTGAATGGTATAACTGTCGTGTTTTTCACTCTTATCAGTGGCACCCAAAGCTCTTCTTCGGCTTCCATAAAGCATTCGTGATTTTTTAACGAAACTTTGTGCGGAATATGATTCATTGCTGATTTTGTTACTTCATCGGGAAGGTTTGTGGGGGCTAACTCTTTGTCGCGTAGTAGCTTGCAGTATGAATGGCAAAGCACGGGACAAAGTTGTTCCTCTCTGCTTCGGTTGGCTGTGTCAATTTCCCATGAATCACCAGTCAACCTGTCGATAAGATACAAAGTGTTCGCTTCTTGTGGCCAAGCCTCCTGATCTACACGTTTAAACAGCACCATGTCATTGTTGATAGTTTCAGCCCGTTCCTTGTTTAGTCCAAGTAAGTCACTTTCAAACTCGTCGGAGGTTAAATTCGGATTAAATTGGTGGAAAGCCACTGCATATCTGAATCGCTGTTTTAGGTTCGCAATGTCATTGTCCGAAAGAAGTGACCTGTCCCTACTATCGGAAAGTGCCTCGTAGTGCACATTGGCGTTTAAAATAGTGGAAAGTATCGATCTAGCTTTCTTATAATCAACGAAACCTTCCTTATTCTTATAAGAAGCAAGTGTGAAGCCGTCAATCCATTTCAATATGTACCCGAAGTCGAGTTGGTAAAACATCGATTTATCCTTTTTATTATCTTTTATCGGGGGGGTTAGCAGGCTAATTTATCAGCCTGCTTTTCTTCGTTCAATAGTGATTTAGTGACAACCGGCTTTACCTGTCGGTATGCTGTTGGCTCATAAATTCGTAGGCAGTCTGCAAATCTTCTTCTGAGTGAGTTATCCCTCTGTTGTAGTGAATATAATGCTCACATGCCTCGATCTCAGTGTCGAACTCATAAATAGATAACTGCAACCTTAATCTAGGGAAAGTGCCACCGTGGTTTACGTCCCTCCAATAATACTTACCGAATACAGGAAATTTGTTAAGTTGGTAGTCGGAGCATGCAGTTAATCGTTGTAGGCCATCGAGTATTTTACAGTTCCCGAGCATCGTTTCTCCACCCTTAATCGAGTAAAATTGGATGTTCGTGGCACAGCCTCCCATTAAGTTTTCCATGAATTGAGTTTTCATGCTGCGGCTCCATTTTTTATTGCTTCTTTGGAAGGCTGGAGTCATCAGGGAAATCATGGCATCTGAATCAAGAGGGGAGTGTTCCATTGAATCAATAATACGATCACTGTATTCCGTTATTCCACCACCTGCTTCGAATAAACTTTTAAACCTTAAGTTTAGGTTTCGATTAGGGGCTAAATGGAATGGGCTTTTATCAACAATCTTTTTCAGCTCATCTAAGTTACTATTCATGTCTAATCCTATAAGTAGTGTCGCGATAAGAAGCTAAGCTTCAACCCAAACGTTGGCACCTTGTATAACGGCCAGTTTAAAAGTTTCCTCATTAACTGGCTCGCCAGTGTGAATGAAAATGAAATGGCTGTGCTCAAAAGGGTGGTATGTAATCGCTCTCAATCCATCCAGTGCTTTAATATGACCATCGAAAGCTTCCACTAACGTCCCTCTTGCATAAGCGTGCACATTACGATTGCGTGTTTCTTTTGCTCTCTCATGACCAGTACCAACATGGAAATTAACATCCTTTAAAGCATAACACTTAGCGTAACCAGCAACTTTAGTTTTGAAAAGACCGGTCTTGGCTTTAGCTGAAAAGAACTCTGGTTTATTTAGATTGCGGTAAACATCAACTTTGTCGCCCACTGATAGGTGTCGGTGAAAAAATTCCCCCCGATACTTTATAGTGGAATGCATTGTGCCATTTTCCATTACGCTCTTCACACCCATTGTGGGCTTTATTAGTGAGCTAGTTTTAGGTAATGGCGCGTCGAAAAAAGACATTTGCTGGTTCATGTTTGTCACCTCAATTTCAATGAAACCATTTTATCAAAATGATAAATAAAAGCAACCATTAAAAACAAAAAGATTAACTCAGCAATAATATAAAAAGATTGACTTTATTATCATAATGATTGATAATACGTTTAGTTAAACAGCACACGGAAACACAATTATGAAATACTTAGCACTATTCGTTTTACTCGCCGGTTCTGGCGTTACAGCGTTAATATCAAACAATCATGTAGATTTAGGTGAGCGAATTGCTTATAACATTACTGTGATGCGCGGACAGGCCATTGAAGCCCAAGCTTTTCATGCCACAAGCGATGCAGCATTAAGAATGGCCGCAGACCCATTAGAGATGATGAGAAACCTTCCAGACTACGCCTATGGAACATCAGTGCCATTCCCTCTTTCAGAGGAAGCATTATCCACTGAACACACTATCTATAAAGAACAGGCGGAATGGATGGTGAAGTTGAGTGAAAATTGTCAGGCAGGTAAGCAATATCTTTCCGAGAAACTATACCAAAATAGGCGGTCAGGGTTTAGTTACTTAGTGTCACATAAGTGGTTAAGGGCAGCGGAACAAAAATGTAGCTAAACAGATGGCACCGGTCGGGGTGGGCTGGTGCCTTTTTATTGAGATATTTCGAATAGCGATTACGTGGTAAATATCGCTCGGCAGTGCTGGTATGTTTTAAGCCTAAAAGCCACGCCTGCAATGAAAACATAATTAAGAAGCAAGGAATTTAAAAAAATGCACAACATTACACCTAACGCTACACACGCAATCATCAACGCTAGAATTGCAATTTCTGCGAAAGATTCTATAGATCCAGACCATATTGCGGACGGACTAAACGAGCTGCTTCGTAACTCGGTAGATTATGGGTTTATGGCTGACTACGAGTTTGCCAATTCAGACCAACCAGCAATGGTCAAATCTGATAGCCAACCAGAAGAAGGTGACTTATTCCAATCCCTTCACGGCTATATGATTTGCGTTCAAGACAGTGGCTACAATGAAGAATGGATTAAGGTTGAAACAACAAAATTGCTGGCCGACATGGACGAAAGCGAATTGCGTGAAACGCTGAAAAATGTCATTGTCATAGGTGAAGAAGATCGTGTTTTTGTAGGTAATATTCAAACCTCACAACGCGTTATTCTTTAATTAATCTAAACCCGCGTTCGATACAAAAGCCAGCTATGTATGCTGGCTTTTTTTTGGCTGCAACTCATTGAGTGTCAAACCTGTACATCCCTTCACTCGGTGGGGGAGTTCTCTTTTAAAATTCTTTCAAATCTCATCAAATAAACCTTGCAATAGTCGTGTACACGAGTATAATAAAAGAATAACAAATAAGTAAGGAATTCAACATGATGACTAAAAAAGATGAAGCAGCGCTTATTAATAAACCTAATAAGTTACTTGCTGATTGTCATGCAAGGGTAATGGTTCAAGAAGTGCCAGAATCAATCTGTACGTTCTATGAAAATAATGCTGACAAGATAAATGGAAAAGTAGTGATTGTTCGTTCAAAAGACGATGAATCGACAGCCGCTAGAGTTCGTAATACATGCGAAAAAGTGCTGTTTGTGTTCAGTGACCAATATTGGTTGACTAGCTACTTCTCAGGCGTTTGTCAAAACATACCTCTTTCTGATGCCCTTATTAATAGAGCGATTAGATAAGCAACATATTGTGCAGCCTCCTAGAGAGGCTTTCTTTTTGCCAGAAGTCCGAAGAATATCAATACCAAACATTCCTCACTCGATGGGGAGTTCTCTTTCAAATCTCATCAAATAAACCTTGCAATACTCGTGTACACGAGTATTATAAACGCATAATAAGTAAGGAATTCACTGTCATGAAATCATTTATAGTAACAATTGAACTTGAAAGCTTAGATCAGCATGGTATCGAATCAGGCTTTATCACGACAACGTATATTCCTGTAATTGCGAATGACGAAGTTGAAGCATCTAGAAAGGCTGTAGTTTACCAATCTGACGCTGGCAAAGCCCAAGAGAATACTGAGCTAGTTTGGGAGTGCAGAGAGCCGCAACGAAACTTGGTTTGGAAAGTAACGAAATGTCTTCCTATTACGGAAGATGATAAAGACTTCTTCTTGTCTTTAACTCAAGGATTATCAACAGCCAGAGTGTGCAAATAACAATAAGGAATCCAGAATGATTACACCCACCTATGATGAAGCGATTATAGAGAACATCGAACAAAGCGTTATTGAGCGCACAAAAGACCATGTATTCACGGTTGAATTTGACGGTGATAATTACAATGCGGTTTACCCTGAACCATTAGCAGAGTTGCACAGTGGTTGGTTGGATGAATTCAGTGCTTGGTCAGCTATAATGAGAGATAGACTTGCACAACCTTTCGGAAAACGTTGGGCTATAGAAAACCCGTTGGAGTGCGCTAAGTGCCTATGGTCAGCGTTAGGAAACACGCCAGTAAGTGACGATAATGAAACAGAAGAAGACTTTTTACATTTTGAGTCGGGAACAGATTGTCATGATATTTGGCATTGGTTTGAAGACGAGTTCAACGTATCGGTTGCAAGAGATTTAATGAATTTAAAATAACTCCTTGGCACTCTTTGAGTCCCTTTTATTTTGCACAAAACTCGCTATCAGATCGTTTAATAACATCCCTCACTCAATGGGGGATTCTCTGTTAAAATTCTTTCAATTCTCATCAAATAAACATTGCGTTAGTCGTGTACACGAGTATAATATTTAGTATTGAAGTTAAAAAACTTAGAAAGGAATGAAAGACATGTCTAATCTTATTTGCTCGCGTTGTAAAAATTTAGGTAATGCTAAACACATTGATAGCTATGGCGAATGTGAGCGATGCACTCTTAAGGACATTCAGACTAAAAACAAATCTAAAGAAACCATATCCGCGAGTAAGGAATAAAAGGATGGCAAAGAGTATGAATAGCGTATTTGTTTGGCTTACAGATATTACAGACTATGCAGAGGAACAGAACCTGTCACCTGAATCGGTCTTTACTAGCATGGTTGAGGTCGCTCATAGACATGGATATGAATGTGACGAAGAGTTTTTAGAGTTTGCTAATTTACCTCAACCAGGCAACGGTATTTCGATAGAAGTTGATGATATAGATGGACTATGTATTTCGGCTGGCATAGACCAAGACGATTTTCAAAAAATCACTGTAGCAGATTGGCTAAACTGCTAAAAATGGAAGTGATAGTTACAAAATAGGAAAAAGTGTCAGATGGTCTGATTTTCTTTCCATACTCTAAACGAGAAGTGTTCGTTTTATGGCTAGTGTCGTTTTTCACTGGCAGCTATGAAAAAACATTTAACGTTGAGGCTTATCCGCAGCATCGCAGATTGAAAATATTGTTTAAAAACTAAGTAAGGAATAAAGATGAAGTTAGCAAACACGTACAAAAAATTTTTTTCACTATGGTTTTTAGGGGTCTTTTGCTGGGTTTCTCTCGTTCACGGATTGATGGATTTGAAGTTTAATTTGGTGGTATTTTCTTTTTATGCTTTACCGCCACTTTTAATGTACTTGTCCCAAATAGCCATATCTAAGGTTTCAAAAAATAGAAGCGTTACGACAGGGGAATAAATAATGGCAAATGGTAAAGAATACAAATCCGATGATGTTGTAGAAGCCCATAAAATTTTCTACACAGTTCACTCCCACACAGATAACAAGGAATTGTTAGGCCGCGCTCATCATAATGGTGAATTATATATGGTTAAGTTAAGAGATATAACCAGACATTGGACTCTAATAGAGGAATAAATATGCCGAAGGTTGTCATTGATGGAATTTAGTATGTCCTAGAAGCCGAGATAAAGTCATTGAATGATCATCGACTTCAGGCATGTTTGGATAAATGAAATTTATACTTTTAATCAGTAACAAAGTTTAATTGAACGTACTACCATTTTCTATAAGTATCATTTTATAGTCACTTTTGGGAATGTTACATTTTATAGCCTCATTTTCAATTAGATACGAAGTTCTAAGGAATACCTGACCAAATCTATTTTATTGCTTTTTAGCTATATTAAACACTAATGCCTAGCAATCAGATAAACGTATTAGATTGCATTTACTCGGCGTCAACGCACTTCAAACCCACCTTCCTGGGGCGATGGATTCTTCTTTCATTGTGATAGATTTTCCAAGTCCATATTAAAGAAGGGAAGTAAGATGACCAATAGGATATTGGATTACACTATTGTTAGAGAGGTAACAGTAGAAAAGCTCGCCAAGCAAGTGAACATGAGACTAATGGACGGTTATGTTCCGCAAGGCGGCTTAGTGCACGTTGTGAGTGGTTACAGCAACATTTATGGAAAAGAAAGTTTTGCGCAAGCAATGGTGATGATTGAGCAGAAAATAGATTAACAAAATGCTCGTAGAAAGCTCTGGCATTAACTACGCTCGAATAAAATGATTGACATATATAGTCATTTTGATAGAATGGTGTTATTGAAATCACACAGAGCACAAGCTAATGAAGTTAGACATCTTAGTTACCAAACATAATGAAGCAGTTCGTTGTATTGATGACAATGGATTAAGCACAAAAGAGCAGCTTAAAAGCTTTGTTGCTAATGTAAATAGAATTATTGATCTAAAGCTTAGTCAGGTTGCTCGTGATGCACGTATTGCACTTAAAAATGCTGACAAGAAACAGCAAGACTCATATTTTGATTTAAGTTGCTCACTCCCTTACACGGTTTACGTACATCAACATAAAGGTGCGTTAGCCAAATTTGAAAAAGCTTCAAAGAAAGACCCTAGATTTCTTCCTCACTATGAAGCATTACTCTCTGTTAGTGAATATGTGCAACAAGCGCAATACGTTAAAACGCTTGAGATCGCACCGCGTGAAACGGCAAGTGAAAAAGAGCGCAAGAACCAAGAAGCCCGATGGAAGACGTTGCCGAATGCCAGCAAAGCCGTGGTCGACGCGATTATGGATGCGGTAACACCAGAAGTTTCTAAACATCACGCTAAGAGAATTGAGATGGTTGCTGAGCTGCGCAATAGCTACAAAAAAGAAATAAGCGCCGCTAAGGACGGGAAGGGAAAGTTCCAAGTTAAACAAAATGCTATCGCGAAGTACGGGATAGGCGTTTTATCATTGATTACAGCGCCTGTGGAAGACGCAGACGCGATTTTGGTTAGAGAACGCGCATCTGAGCTGGAAAAGGTTCGTATATCAGCCACAAAGCGCCTGGGAACTTATGAGGTTGATAAATCATCTGTTACCGTTGAGACCGGACTTGATGGTATTGAATGTCAATTCACACTTTACAACAATGGCGAAACAGTAGGTAATTTTGGCTTCAAGGCGATATTGGCGGGTGGCTACAATATCCAGCGCTTGCACCTGAGAACAATTTTTAATGAGGCATCAGCGTAACGCTGGTGTCTTCGTTCATGGTTTCTTCACCTGGGGGAGCCAATTTAAAGGTTTAGGTTTGTAAACGGGTAATTTGCGTTAGTATTTCATTGAATAGGAAAAAGGATTTTTCAATGAATAATGTAACTGGCCACGACCACGTATCTATCATGCGCTTTACGGATAAGCTAAGCGCCTTCGATTTTCTTTGTTTTAACTCTACAAGTGCCAAAGACGTTAAGTGGTTAGTAGGCGAGGGAACCAATGCCATTGACCGAAATAGCTTTGAGATAGAAGCTGAACGGGTTCTAGCATACCCAAGACACAACGGCATTATGTTTCATGGGTACCACTTTCACGCGAGTGGAGTCAGCGAAAATGCCTTTCAAGCAATAAGCTACCGCCTGCTAGAGCATCTGTCTTCCCTTTATTCAGCACATCCCTATGACGGAAAATGCATGGGGGCGCTAATACATGGTAACCCTAGCGGTAAGAAGGGTGTTTGCGACCGCTATTTAAGTATCATTTACTCTGCATGCCAGACAGCACAGACGTATTGTTGGCCAGCCGTGATTGGTGATGATAAATTGTTGAATGAGTATCTTTCTCTGACACGACAAAAGTGGAGCAACACTTTATCGACACTCGGATAAAAAGATTGACTTACATTGTCATTATGATAAATTAAACACTCACACAGCGGAGTATTTTATTATGACAATTTTAACACCTTTGACAGAAGCCGAATTCAAGGCATTGAAGAGTTCCCAGAAAAAAGAGTATTTTGATGCTCTAATCAAGAAAACGAACGTAGCCTTTCAAAATGCCTATCAAGCCCGTAAGTCTGAAACTTCAGGTTTCGCTTTTCTGTGGATATCACTTTACAGTAAAGGTGCCATCACCAGAGCGTTTGTCGCTTACTTAAAAAAGAATAACGATAGACCAATAATTAGAAATTACCGAGGTGATCGCCAAGTGTGGTATTTCGGCTCACAAAGCTCTCATGGTTACCTAGATGGCATGAGAGCAATTTCAACCGTTCTTGATGAGCATAACATCCCTTGCTGCCCTTGTGACGAGTGGGATTAGGGCTGTCTCCGTCTAAACCTGGGTGCTATAAACATAGCGCCCTACATCCTGATTATTGCTAATTAACTATAGAAGAGCCAAATAAAATGATTGACATTGGGCGCAGTCGTGTTACTCTTTACTTACATTATGAAATCACATAAGGAATTGGTATGAAAAGTGTTGAATACTATAAAGGAAATGACATTGAGGACGCTTCTATAAATGTCCTACCTCATATATTAAAAGCTTCATTTGTTGATATAGATACCGTGGAAGAACTCAGCTTCAGCGGGGAAGATATTCAAGCTATATTTGAAAAACGTTGTGATGATTTTACTCCTGAAGATGATGATCTACAGACTATCTTAGGCGGTCAGGTAACTTTAAAGCTTAAGCGTTTTTTACTTAAGAAAGGCGACCTCTCCGATCTAAAGGAGAAAGTTTTAAAGCTGGTTAGCGAAAAGGATGGTGAGAAATCAAATCTTGTACTTAAGCAAATCGAACTTGACCTTGAAGCTATCGAAAGAGCGAAGGCTGATTATACAAAGGCTTGTAACGCAAGGCTGGATGAGTTTAAGGAAGATTTGGCGGATGAGAACGGCATTGATCATCTTCACGAAGCGGTGCGAGCAAAAGTTTATAGTTATGCATGGACAGAAGCGCACAGCTCAGGTTTAGGCGCTGTTTCTGATGTTTATTCTGAAGTGGCAGAAATAGCGCTACTAACGGCCAACACCTTGATGCGTGATTAATTGAAGGTAGGTTGTATAGCTACTCTAGATGACGAAAAGAAACATCTGGGGATAGTTTGGAAGACGAGAACACGCCCCTTTTAGGGGCGTAGTTGCTTTTTACCTTCTCATCCTAAAGGCACTGGACGATGGGGTTGACGATGGGGTTGACGTCGCGGGGGGTGGAGCTGTGTTTTGCTGGACTGATGCTTTAGGTGAGCTATCATTGTCGTATTCTGCGGTAATAGCTCTATCCATAGAGGCGATATATTCAGATGCAGCCTGATCAATTAACCCATTGTCTATATTCACTGTGGAGCCTGCTTTTCGAGTGATCACCACCGTGGCCTTTTGCTCTACAGAAAAACCGCTTGATACAGTGCCGTGTCCCATTTCGGGCGAGAACACATCGCGTTCGATCGACTCCACTTCCGGCAAGTCCTCACTAATGTCAAAATCAAGAGCTTCAACCATCATTTTTGCTTGTTCGGCAATTGATACTGGATTATCAATCTCTCCCTCTTCCTTCATAGTATGGTAAATGGAGTCAAAAAAGCTCTCCTTTATTTCCGCTTCATTAAGATTGAAATCAACCTGTTCGTTATCTGATTCGGAGCGCATTGTTACACTCGCAGTTTTGAATTCTGTACCTGACATTATTTAATCCTTTAATTGTCATTAATTCCTGGGGTTATTTTATCATAGCGACTTTGAATGGAGGAACCAGTGGGACCATAAAAAGGGTTTTCATTTTGAGAAGTAGAGTTTTACATTCGTATTGGTTTACATACCCTTTCAAAACGGGGAAGCTAGCTTCATACCCCCTATAATAATAGCTTACTAGTTATCACTCGCACATTCAAAAACAATAAAGTGAATAAAAAAGACAAAAACGTGTTGACTTAAGTATGACTTAGCATTAGTATCAATATCAAGTTATAGAGAAGAGCGCAAAACACGGATTAACGTGTGCGCAAGCGGAACCCCAAGAACTCTTGGTTAGTACCAGATAAGTTTTATTGTTGTGTGTGTGTGTGAGGCGGGGGTTGTGCCCCGCCACCTTTCCACTCACAGCAACCATGAGAGAGCGGATAATCGCCTCCAGTATTTTTACGTTGTGTGTGTGAGGCGGGGGTTGTGCCCCGCCACCTTTCGCGCAGAATAGTCCATAAACATGTGTGTGTATTGAGCCAGTCTTTTGACTGGTTTTTTTTTGCTTATAAAAATTAAAATGATTGACTTTTTATCATTTTGAATTAAAATGTATGAATAGTATGTATTTTTACCATGGACACCACACATGAACCCCAAACGATTTATTTCTCGCGACATACGCTACGCAGTAAAAACACTAGCGAATGGCGCTCTTCGTGCTTACATAAAAAATAGCCAAGCACTCAGTGATGCTGATTTTACAGCGGGTTCACGTATTAACGTGGTTTACAAGCGAAACCGTATCGAGGTGAGGTTAGACCCCAACGGTAAAAACACTATCATGAATACTGGTCGCGGGGCGTTGCTTGAGCTTAAGAATAAAGATACCGCTAAAGCACTAGGGGCTGCTGAGTTTATAAATGTCACCTTCAGAAGAGGCGTGGTGGTAATCACAGTGCACGGTCTTACAGAAAAGCAGCAGAGACGTGAAGCGTCAACCCTCAAGAAAATCGTTAACGGTGAGCCTCTACGAAAAGCCTGCTTCTTTTCTGGCCTTGGTATGCTTAGTTTAAGTATCTCTCAGGGATTGGAGAAGCAGGGGATACGGACTCAGATAGCTTTTGCCAACGACAATAATGAATTGGCCATGTCATGCAACCTTCAGGGTAACCCAATGTGGGATAACGCTACTGATGATGCACATGTGGTTATTGATGATCTTCACGCCTTAAATATAGATGGTCTTCCCGAGGTAGACATGGTGACTATTGGTTACCCTTGCGTGGGGTTCTCGAAGCTTGCCGCTATTGAAAACAAAGATTTGTTGCATCCTCAGTGCGGGGCATTATTAATCCCCTTAGTTGCAGCACTAAGACAAATGAACCCGACGTTTTTCATCATCGAAAACACCCCGTGCTTTGCTACCTCACAAACATTGGCTTTGATACAAAAAGCGCTCCCAGATTATAATTTCGAGCAGACGGTGTTAGATGGTCATGATTTCAATGAACTGGAGTCCCGTAAGCGTGCCTGCGTCGTGGCCACCAGCAAAGGGCTACCCAGATTCGATGTAACCAAAATTAACTCGATATACGCGGATATGGAGCCGCCTAAGGTTGGTGATTACCTTGAAGACATCCCCTTAGACTCGCCTGTTTGGCGAGAGATGGCTCATGTGAAAGCTCGTGACACCATGGATAATGTTAATTTCAAAAACCACGTGTACTACGGTGATGAAAATAAGATGGTGACGCTACCAGCTTCGTATAGCTCGCCCAAAGCTGGTACCCCAATGATAGGGCACCCTGTAGACATGAAATTACAAAGGCAAGTACAGGTGGATGAGCATTCGAACCTGCGTTGTTTACCCCTTAAGTTAAAGGACGTTATCTTGGAAGTTTGGTTAGGCATAAACAGTTTAGTTAGCGCAAAGGGCAGCGCATCTGCCGCTCACCGTCTATTGGGGAATGGCGTTTCGAAAAAGGTGTGGAATAGCGTTGGCGACTCATTCGGGAGATACCTTAATTACATTGCTCCCACCGCCTCCTATTAGATGGTGCGGGGCAGTATTTTCTTTCGCAAGAAACGGTTTTCACGGCCACTTTTGATAAAATAAGCCTATCAATAAAAACTTAGGATCAACATGACACATAACACCAATCCACAAAACCCCGTAGAACTAGCTTACATCGAGCTAAATCGCCGTCTCTTGAAAGAAGGGAAATGGGTTTACAATGACCGCACTGGAGAGCGCTGTTTAACGCTTATTCGACATGATATTGAAATAGACCTAGATACGACAATGTATCCTTTGGCCACCACTCGACGAGCACCATTTTTACTTGGGATAGGTGAATTAATAGGGTATATGTGCGCCTATTCAAGTGCCGCTCAGTTTAGAGCTGCCAATACGCGCTCATGGGATGGTAACGCTAATGGAACGGAAGCTTGGCTCGCAAACAAGAACCGTAAGGGTACGGATGATGTTGGGTTAATATACGGTGGCGTAGCACGCAACTGGCCGGTATCTCGTCCTGATGGAGATATGTTAAGTCATACCGTCCACGAGGTTATAGAGTCAATGCCGAATGCGTCTCAAGCCGAAATCGTCGCTGAGCTATCTAAGTTAGTTGCAGAACACAAAGCTAAAGCGGCGTCAGGAAACCCTTATCAGCCAGCTAAAATAGATTTAATCAGACAGGTATATGAAAACCTTAAGCAAGGGAAAGATAATCGAGGTGAAGCAATTACTTTCTGGAACCCTGGGATGTTTCATTTAGGGGCATTGCGCCCTTGTATGTTTGAGCATTGGTTTTCACTCATAAACAGAGAGCTGACCTTGAATTCGACTCAACGTTCCGTCGACATGGGGTTAGGTTTGGTGAGCAATCTGTGTCAGGTGTATCTATTTGGGAAGCTTATGGCTCAAATCACAGGCAACCATGCCAAGAAAGCGCATTGGACTGGTTATAACATCCATTTATACGAATCACATGTGCCACTAATGGAAGAGCAAATCACCCGTCCGGTTCAACCTTCACCTGAGATCTGGATTAACCCAGAAATCAAGACACTTGAAGATATAGAAACGTGGGTTAAACCTAAAAATGATTTTAAACTAATTGGTTATAATTCCGGCGACATAATCGACTATGAATTTATTAAGTAAAATGGGATAAAGTTATTGCAACACGCGACTCGTGTGCTAGAATGGTTTTATTGAGTTGTTAGCACTGAACAACTCAGCCCACTACTTACTAATAGGATTACTCAAATGAGCTTTTTAACCAAGAAAGAAATTGCTGACCTTAAGTCCCTTGAACTTTGGCTTGAGGATAACGTTGAAATGGACTCTGAAATGTCTTTTGATGATGTTGGCGATGTTAAATCTGAGGATTGTTTATCAGCCTTATCCAAACTAACCTCGGCTCTTAATGTTTTAGCGATCACTAACAAGGTAAAAGCGGAAGTGTCACTTAAAGCGAGCACAGGATATGACTGTGTGCGTTGTTCAAAGTGTGATGAGAATGATAATTTTGTCATTATGAAAGATGGCACTATTGAGTGTGCTAATTGCAGTGATGGGAAAGGTCATTTGGTTCCCCACGCGTAACACCTCGATTTCACCCGTTTGAGCAAAGTGAAACGTTTTGGTATCTTATGTGGACTAACACATGAGATACCAACCTTATCCTTTTAGAGTTCCTATGACTTCAACACCTCCAAGTAAAGCAAAAAAAAGCTTCTACCGGCGTCTTTATCTTGCTTTCGTCATTGACGCCGGCATTAATACTGTTTCAGCGCTACTTGAAGAAACAAACATGCCAAGAAGAACCCTGCAAGACACCCTGAAAAACGCGTCAGATTTAGATATCGCCATTGAAAGCCATGGTGGGACTAAAAACACTCATTACTCAGTAGTCGATTGGGGAGCGATAGATAAAAGCTGGGTGCAAAAGAACATTGAATATATAAAAGAGACTGTAGGCACTGGTGACCCCAAGTAGATCATTTCCAAGGGCGAATAGTACATCGAGGATGATATGGACATACGCAGTATATTTGATTTTGCCAAAAGTGTTGATGGTGGAGAATTGGCAGAAGCCTGGAGCCAGAAGTTTTTGAAGCAAGCTTTTAATTGTGTAAACAGTATAAAAGAGATGGCCACGCTGAATAACCAGCTGTCTGCTGACTCTTACAATAAGTTTAAAGCACGTAAAGCAAATTTAGCCGCAATAGCTGAGGTTAGCGGGGAAGCAAGGCAGTTTTTAGACGCTTCCTCAATTACAGACGTGAAAATCGTGAACGCCGTCAACAAATTGGATTCATACACAAGAAAAATGATTGAATCCACTGAGTATGAGAGGGCAGTGAAAAGTTTGGAGCGTTGGTTCTCTTAAGTCGGAGGAGGACAGCCGGAGGGGGACAGCCGGAGTTTCACCGGCTACCCAATGATACGAACGGAGCCTATTGTTTTACAGCTTCTTGAAGCTCAGAGAAAGCTGTTAAAAAATTAGATGACGCCGACTTTAACCGATTAATTTCAACTTGTTGGGATTGAAAAACTGTAAATGCAAACCCTAGAATATCTTCATGATATTCATCAATAGTGGATAAAGGTTCCCCTTTAAACCCTGTCTTGGAATTGTTTAGGTCGATTTTATATCTGCGAGCGATCAGCCTTTTTAATTTGTCTGGCCAAGCTTTCATATCGTTTAGTGTGTCTTTGTGGATCATGGTACGACTCCCTTATTAGACTTCGTATGCGAACTTTACCTGAGCTTCATTAATTGCAGCTTCTATTGGCTTAAGAGCTTCAACAAGCTCTTGCTTTTGCTCTTGAGTGAACGACTTGTCTTGCATAAGCTTCATGAGCACATTACCTTGCACTACCTGTACGTTAGTGACGGCCTTGCTGGCTTCTTCTATCATCTTGCTGATATGCATCATTTTAGGAAGTTTCCTTGTTTTAGATTATGCATTCACTGTACTCGTGTACACGATAATTGCAAGTATTTTTTACGGTCGTTTTACCGATTAAAAATCAGTATTTAGGTTACTTATGGAATACAGCTCTATTTTATTATGATAATATTGAATTATCAGATTATTTATCAATATGAGAATATGTATGGGACGCAAGTTAAGCGTGGAAGCTTTCGATGGCCTTTTGGCTGAATGGGGAGCATTTAGAGCATTTGAAGTCTTTTTGCCAACACCTTACCTAAGTAAGAGTGTCTACCAGCAGCTGATGGACTTTGAAATTTCTCATGTGATTGTCAACAGCAACAGTAGCAAGGAAGACGACTCAATAACTGCAAAGTCAAAGGATGAGTTGTTGAAGGAACTTTGTGCATATTCGGAACCATATTTGTTAGAAGAAGTAAACGCACTGAAGGCATACACTGAAGGTGTATATGGCAAACTCCAAAAGATGCTGCATGCTAAACGGTTCAATCATTATTTGACAGAAAAGTCGAAGGCCATAAAAGTTCTTGGTGATGTACAGAAGGTTACCCTGAAGCTAAAAGAAGAATCTGTATTGCCTGAGCACTATTTGCTACCAGACTTACCAATAGGAGATGCGTTTTACTCCCTTTGGGATGGGTTGTTTGATACGGGTGGTTTTAGACTGCATAAACACGTGCCAGAAGCACTCAGCTTCAGAGTGGACAATACTGGCCATGAGAGTGTTGCAAACGTACAAGTCAATCAGGATTGTGGGTGGTTTTATAGTTTGGTTAGTGTCGATCATACCTATGACGATTTAGGCGAGCGCCCCTATCAATCAAGTAACGTTCGATTATTTAGGGATAAAGCTTCAGCTGTAGCAGTAGTAAAAAGAATTGCTGACGGTTTGGTAGAGAAAAGCATGGAAGTTAAGGAGTAAGGAAGAGAGGGGCTAACGCCCCTCTGTAATTTAATCAAAGGTTATTGGGAAAAGTTGCTTGGATGTGTTGAGCAAAAGCATCTGGCTGCATAAACCCTGTTATTCTCGACTCTTTTGCTTCCAGACCATCTAGGCCGTAAAGAAGTATGGTAGGAAGCCCTAAAACGCCATGTTCCCCCTGAAACGCTTCCGTTGACGCATTGGTGTCGGTTAAGTCTATTTGCACCCATACGGTGTTCTCAAGAGCTGATATGACCTTTTCGTCAGGGAACGTGTACTTTTCAAAATCCTTACATGCCACACACCAGTCAGCGTATAAATCTACCATAACGGTTTTCCCCTGTTTTGCTGCATTGGCCGTTATGGTTTTCAGTTCGTCACTTGTGGTGATAGTGATAAAAGCAGGGTGCGTCGTATTTGTTTCTTTGGCCTGGTGCGGTACAAGTGCTGAGTAACCGATAAAGGCGCTCCCCAAAATGCCACCAGCAATGATAATAGAGCGAAGATATTTCATTACTCCGGCGCGGGTGGGTTCATTTACAATATAGTAATAATGGAACGCAGCTAACCCCAGCGTAGCCCAGAGTAAGTTCGTGTATTCACTTACCCAAAGTCGCTCGACGAACAATATGGCCACGACAAGCATCATAAACCCAAATGAAACCTTTACTACATTCATCCACTGGCCAGCCTTAGGTAGAAGCTTGGAGCCGGTTGCACCGAAAAGCATTAACGGAATACCCATACCCACGCTTAACACATATAGAGAAAGGAAACCTAAGAAGGTGTCACCAGTTTGCGCAATGAACAATAAGATGCCTGTGAGCGGAGCGGTGGTACATGGTGAGGCGATAAGTCCAGATATAACACCCATGGCGAATACGCCAACTAAACTACCTCGTGTTTGTTTGTTGCTTGCCGTAGTCAGTTTGGTTTGCCATTTAGCGGGAAGTTGTATTTCAAACCGTCCAAACATGGCTAATGAGAGCGCAACAAAAAGCGTAATGAATACGCCGAGTACAACTGGGTGCTGTAGAGCCGCCTGAAACTGCATACCAGCAGAGGCCACAATCAACCCGAGTATAGAGTAGGTGATAGCCATCCCCTGAACGTAAACGAAAGTTAACCCTAGAGCTGTGCTTGTTTTAATATCTTTAGACTGACCAATAACAATACCCGATACAATGGGGTACATGGGGAAGACGCATGGTGTAAAGCCAAGCCCAATGCCCAGCAAGAAGAATAAACCTAGTGTTATAGTAATGCTTTCCTTGTTGATTAGGCGGTTAGCGATGGAAAACTGCTCCGACTGAGGAACTGAAGAAACTGTCTCTAATGGAATAGGGGCGATTGCTCCACGTATAGATTCGGCACTGTCGCTTTGCTGCACTTCCATTAAGAACACAGGTTTAAACATGGGGGAGTAACATAGACCGCCTTCAGCGCATCCTTGAAAACGCACCTCAACCTCCCCTGTTTTTGTGGAGCTTAGGATAGGAATGGTTATATCAAGGTGATCGCGGTATACCTCTGTAGAGCCGTAATACTCATCATGCACGGTAACGCCAACAGGGTATTGAGGGGTTCCAATAACGGTATTTTCAGCTGTGAACGCAAACTGCTTTTTGTATAAGTAGTACCCGTCTTCGATATCAAAGGACACTGTGAGAACATCGTCTTTTTGGATAAACTCAAACAAGAAGGCTTGTTCGCCACTTAAAAAGCCAGAATTGCTACCGGTTAAAGCTTCATTGATGCTGAAACTCGATTGAGCGTGAGCTATGGTTGTGAGGCCAATGAAACAGGCCATGAGAAGCAAAGAAAGTTGCTTTACGTACTTCATTTAGTCTTAATCCTTTAATTTTTAAACTCGCATCCATTAACAAGTCGAATTGCTTTAAACCCACATTAACTGTGGAGAGGGCAGTATAACTTAATTTGGTTGGTGTTAGAACATCAAAGACACAGTTTAGTTTCGTAAAGTTTTGCTACACCCATGGCAAATAAAACGATTGACTTGTTTATCATAATGAAGGATAATAAAATCACTGGCTCATTCAGAGCACCCAGTTATTAACCAACATTGAAATAGCCATAAGGTAAAACACATGAACGCACTAAAAAGCGCCAACACTCGCGTAACAAGCCTACTTCGTTCGATTGAAGAGTTTGAGCCAAGCATTGATGGTAGTGGAAATGAAATTATCGGAACTATCCCTAGCGAAAACCCAGTGAAAATGAAATTTATTCGACGTGCAAGCGACTGGGTTGTAGGGGTAGATTGTTACGCTGAAGTTGATGGCGTGTGGTGCTCTGTATACATTAATAATGGGGCGGCTAGCACTGAGCTTATTAATGCATGGCGATCAGCGAGCGACAAATGCTTTGTTTCATATATGAAAAAAAGTGACGAGAGAAACAAAAAGGCTTACCAGATGGTGTCGTCACTAGAGCTGTAACCTCTGACATTATCCTAAAAAGAGCGGCGTATTAGGTCGCTCCTTCCTAAATTACACCAGTGAACCACACGGTAAAAAGCTTTTCCTGTGGTATATTTTCTCCTAACTCATATTCCACCCGCGTTCGGCTTAGCGAGATACTAAATGTCGTTCTTGAAAAATAAAAACCGCACAGAGAAAAGGGCGCTTACACTCACGTCCATAAACCTATTAACGCTTATAATCACAGTCTCTCTGATTGGTTGTGATATGGTGCAATCTCAATCAAAAGATAAGGCGCGGGAGCAATCAAATTTAGAAGCTATCATCAATGTGGTAGATGATCTGCTTTACGAAACAACCTCATTAAAACTAAAAGATTCAATAGTCATTACAGAAGGCGGGGCAACAGCAATCATTACACCTGTAAGAGACAGTAGTGAAATATTTGTAGAGATACTGTCTAGTGCCGTATCCGCAAAAACATGCGCCTCCCTGGAGTTCAATAGTGTGGATGTACAGCATTGCGGCAATGGCGTTTTCTCGTATTACCTAGAAGACTTACCTGAAAGTTAGAGACGAGGGAGTCTCCCTCGTCAACACTACAGGTTAGTAGTCAATGTTAGTGAAGTCGTAGCTTATTTTAAGCATTCCAGCATGAAGAAAATCACAGAAAAAATCATCTGATACCAGAGTGTCGATATCGATATTTTCGAGCAACCACGTTTCAATTTCATCGCTACTCATTCTTTCGATATCTTCGATCATTTTTTCCTCGTCCTCTTCATCATCAGCTAAAGAGGAAATGGTTTCGGTGACATAGTATGATTCCAACATTCGTTGGCCACTATAGTCTGGGTAGTTGGCGGAAAAAAGGTATCGTAGTTTGGCATTGATGGCGTCTGTGCTAATGCATATGTATGTATTCAGCCCTTCAGACATGGTGTTCCCACGTTCGTCGGTTCCGAACATCTCAAGCATAACAACAGAACCCATATTGGGATTTTCATCATCATGAGCATTGAATAACTCAGGTAATCTGGCTTCGTTCTCGCCTGGGTTCTGATTAGGGAAGAGTTGATGCGTTAAGAATTTTTTTACTATGCTATCTCGCTTTATTTCAGAGATGTTAGCACTTGAGAAAGCAGCCTTGGTTGCTTTGAAGAATTCAGCGTATGAGATGCCGTTAATTTTCATTGTAAACTCCGTTGTGGCTAATTATGAGTCTGCACCTGTCCATCAAAAGCCACTATTTATGTTTACAAGAAACGTTAAGTGATTCGCTTTTAATTTAACTAATATTCGTTTCGCCTTGCTCACGGATGTGAGGGTGCAGGACACGGGACGATACCCGCTAGATGACCACTCATGTCTTTCTCATGGCGACCAATCTATAAGTCATATTACACAAGGATACGGGAAAAGTAAACAATATAGTATATTTATTTGTTTTTATGTGATGTTGAGGTATTCTTGAGCCAGTTTTGTTGTCATGAGGAATACCGGTGAATTCGCTAACATTTAAGTTTAACCACAATTACAAAAAAGTTGATGTAAACGGAGATAACAAGATGGCCTATGTTGCTGTCTTGGTTGGCGATAGTTTCGAGCACTTTAGTTATCGCGGGGTGAAGGTTCTCAGTGATGCGTTGGAAGGCGACGGCCACTTATCAGTTTTTTTTGCGCGTGGCGGCTTTAAACGAGAAGGTGACTATGGTTTTACGTACCCTGATGATGACAGAAGTTTGATCGCCTATGTAGAAGATGGTGAGTGCTGGACAGTTATGCCTGAAGAAGGTGATACCCCTATAACCGGCGTCAGGTACGATACGAGTATAGCCACAAGAGGTTACTGGCTTTGAAGGTATGTGATAGCAAGCTATTTCAGTAAATAGCTTACTATCGTCATTACAGAAGGTTGGCCTAAACTAACTTTAGCTCGTTAAGATATTTACGTTTAAACTCATGAAGTTCAATGAAAACATGGGTTGAACGGCCATTGACGTGAACCTCAAAACTCAATCCTTCCCGAAAAGGTTCCCCAAAATTATCGTAGGATATTTCAAAATGGCACTCATCGTTTTCCGTGAAAGTAACCGAGAATTCAGAGCTAGACACCTCCTTATCTTTAAGTGCTAAAAGCGAGTTGTTTAGCCAGTTGGATTCCTGGGGCGAGAGTCTAAGGGTGATATGGTCACTCTCACCATCAACGATAACAATATCCTCAATAGTTCTGAATGTTTTATTGTTATCAGCTTGGTGCGCAAAGCAGAAACAAACAGAAGCTCTTTCATCATGACCTATGCCGTCATTAGAGAAGGTTACGGTGTCTCGTGTGTCTTTTATAATTTGCACTTTGAATCCTTAATAAAAAGTGTTGGTGTGATTTTAATATAGCGCAAAAAACACCAAATTAAAACAAAAAGATTGACTTTTATTTTCATTATGATAAATTAGGCGCACTCAATAATTAAGGAACACACACAATGACTATTTTTGACAAGATGCTATCTGTTGCCGTTGAAGTACAAACTAAAACAAAAGACAGTGAACACCCATTGTTAGTATCTAATCTCGATGACATCAATAAGTATGATCGCGATATTGCTGAAAACGACATGCAAGTTGGTGATTCGTGGTTGTGGATTTTAAAGTCTAACGGATGTGGGACTTATACCGTTCTTTTGGATGGCCGAACAGAGATGTTTATCAAAAGAGTTGAGGAAACCGGTACCCAATGTTTCCTAATTAAAGTTACCGGTAAAGATGAAGCCGATATTACTCCAGTAACCGCAAACAATGCTATTGGCCTGCTTTCAGAAAGTCAGGTAAGTGCTGACAGGGTTCCGCTTCGAGAAACTTTGTACGACCAATTAACTGAACTGCTTGACCTGGACTCGATAGGCGTATTGCTCTCCGGCACTAAGTTGTGGTGTGACTTCACGATGAATAAAGGCGACATTAGTTATTTGACCATTGAAAACTCCGGTTGCAAAGTAAGCATTTATTTGGATAGAACCGTGTTTACGAAGAACAAAGATACGGGGTTAATCAAGCCATCTTCATACTACTATACGGATCTTACGCCGAAACTAAAAGAAGCGCTTTCGGATGGAGCGATTAGATTCAAAATTCACGCTTTAGATAGTCTTTATGCCATCGTCACTACAGAAGAGGGCGAGCGGGTAGCCGCATGATGCTGATTGTCGCTTACAAACGTAGGCGACACCTGCTGTAAAACCGCTTTAATGTGGTAGGTTAACTCACTGCGTAAACATGGATGTGCAGAGAGATAGATGAACACAAAGGATCTGATTAACAAGGCCAAAATAGCAGCTACGCTTAAAAGTGCCAGAGAACTCGTAGCAGATAGCGATTACCCTCAGAGAGTGGCTAACCAAGTCTGTAAGTGCTGCCAGTACGTCAATAAATCAAAGATAGCGCTTCAAAAATTCTGCACAGTTAAATGTGAAAGGTGCGATGGTGAAATGCAGTTTTCATCTAGCGATGTTGATAAATATCATATTGAGTGCGCCAAAATAGAGTCTTGCTGCAAACGTTGCGGGGCGAGTTTTGATGTTGATGCCGATTTAGATGCGTACAACGCACTGAAGGGGTATTATGAGCCGCACTAGAAAAAGCGATGCTTTGGGCATTGGTTCGGTTATCTGCACAATAACATTCTACCTTTCAGGCTGTACTTTTATCACTCTCGGTGTTTTTCAAGGTGATTTTAATGTGGCTATTCTCTTAACAGCTATCCTGGCTTGGTTTGGCTCTGAAGTGCTATTAAGGATGTGTTACGCAGTCAAACAATCACCTAAAAAGATTGACATATGACGTTCATTTTGATAATATGATTATCATTATGACAGCGTTAAATTTAAGCACTGAGGTATCAAGATGCACATTACAATCAAATCAGAATTAAAGAAGCCGGTTGCCGAAAGGCTTGTGAATCTGGGGTTCCCAAAGCAAGCCGAAGAGTTTGAGGCATATAGTTTTTTAAACAACAATTCCCAAACTACTGTCACAATTGATTCAGAAATCACACCTGAGTTTTTAGATGCTCTAGAATCTATAGCGAAAGAGTTAGGCATGCGTGGGATACAGGTTCAAGCCAGTCAAACTAAACGCTTGATTCTTGACCCGCATAAGCAGCCAATAGTCTCTCTGAAGGGGTTTGCAGCCGCATTAAAAGCTTATATCACGAAAGACTCGATTAAAGATTGGATATACAAAACTAATCCAACAGGTGATTGTTGTCCATACTTGGTTACAGATGTTTCATTCCGACCTAAAGTAGGCAAAGATGATCTTTCCAAAGTACACGTTTCAACGTATTACAATTCAGCCAAAGACGGTGTTGTAAGTAGCACGCTGGTTTTCTATCAATCTGATGTACTAGGCAAGTCAGTCTCTGAAGCTTTAATTGATAAAGGTGATTATTTTAAAGAGTCTAAAGAGCTGAAAGATCAGTATGACACGGCGATTTCGCTATATAAAGAGTATCAACCCTTGGCTGGGAAACAATTCTCTGTAATTCGAGATTTCAAAGCGCGTTCAGACTCCTATAGCTACAACCGAGAAGTCCTGACTGTCGGTAATGGAACTCGTCTTGTTAACAATGAGTTAGGGTTAAATGGAAAGCGTGAATTTTTGAGTGTTACTAGATCAAGCCTAAGGGGTTATGCATCATACGATGATGAATCAAGTAATGCAGACATTCCGTTCCACCCAAATATTTTTATGTATGACTTAGACAACCACGAGCCAATTTGGGTGCATTCAGAATGCATTGAGCCTTATGCTTACGACAAAACACTTCGCGACAAAATTGTGCTGCCAGAGACCCACAGAGACCTAATAGACATTCTTTGTGAGGATATGGATGTAATTGCAGAAGATATCGTAAAAGGTAAGTCAGGTGGGACTATCATATTGTGTATGGGTAAGCCTGGGTTAGGTAAAACACTAACAGCTGAAGTTTACTCTGAGCTGGTGGAGCGGCCGCTATACCGAGTGCATTCAGGCCAATTAGGTGTCGACCCTAAAACTGTGGAAGAACGCCTTGAACAAGTCTTGCTCAGAACCGAGAGATGGGGCGCTCTGCTATTGCTAGATGAAGCGGATATTTTTATTCGTGAACGTAACAATGATATTACCCATAACGCAATAGTAGCTAGTTTCTTACGTCGTATGGAGTATTTTTCTGGTGTTATGTTTATGACCACCAACCGCGCTAACGATGTTGATGATGCCATTCTCTCTCGATGTGTTGCATTGTTGAAGTATGACACCCCAGATAAGACACAGGCGTATGCATTGTGGACTCGTTTGTCACAGAACTACAATTTGACACTAGATGATGAACTAGTGAATAAGCTGATTGAGGAATTTCCTGCTTTAGCCGGTAGAGACATTAAAGATCTTCTTCGCCTTGTTAGTAAATATGTGAGACTCAGAGACGAGGAATTAACGCTTGAGCTATTTGAGCGTTGCGCGGTCTTTAGAGGTATTTATCACCGACAAGAAATGATGCAGAATAATTAATGGAAGGCGGAAGGTTTTTTTCAATTGACGCTGCTGCGTTTAAACCTTCCCGAAAAGGAGAGGGCGATTTTTATAGTTGGCAACTGTACCGCTGGCTATTGAAATACCCTCGCTTACATCACGTGTACCGCAGCGAAAACTGCGTTATGACAGGCACAATTAGTGCTCACCCTCAGTTATACATAGGTAAATATAGTGGCGGACGATTATGTGGGGTGCAACTCCAAAAGCTTTGCACCCTGAACGCTCCTATCAGGCCAAGTATAACTAGAAAACCACCATTTATAGACAACTCATGGGTAGACGTAACAAGTGATTTTTTCAATGAGTATCGTCAAAAGGGCGTTTGTGCATTATACGGCGACCTATGGCACGAATGGAAACTCAGTGATAGTGAAAAAGAACGAACTTGCACGCGCTGTAACACCCGAGAAGAGAAGATAGTTAAAATGGTACCTCACACTTCATGGAAGAAGATAAATGCCCTCAGAACTACATGACGAGCTTTGCGTTAGAGCAGAGAGATGGTTAAAGAACCAAAATTGCGGTGTTGTATTTAATGACCGGTTTCAGGCTGCTACTTATTCAGGCGAGCAGCCAGATGCGATAGGGTTTCGTTCTGGGTGCTCAATTTTGATTGAGTGTAAAGCCAGTCGTAGCGACTTTTTGGCAGACAAAAGAAAGCGTTTCAGAAAAGACCCTTCAATAGGCGTCGGTGACTGGCGCTTTTACATGTCACCACCTGGGGTGATAAACGTATCGGATTTGCCTGAAGGGTGGGGGCTATTATGGGCGCACCCAAGAAAGATTGAAAAAGTTCATGGTATACCGCCTAACACTCAGTGGTGCAGCAAAGCGCCATTTGTAGGCAGCAAAAACGATGAAATAAGGTTGCTATATAGTGCTTTAAGAAGAGTGAGTGTCCGTGGCCACTTTGACTGTATTTACGAAAAGCTAGAAAGGTGAGTTAACGCCTCTTAACGTTTAAGCGAAAACCAAGTTCTTTATCAAAATGAATTATTTTTTATCAAAATGAATGGCTTTATAAAATGATTGTGCTATAGTTTATTTCGAAGTGCGGATGGTACGCCAAATGAGCGGCTGGGGTTGCCCAGTGGTATTCAGGTTAAAATCCTGTCCATTATAACAAACGCACGAGTGGAGAAGCTCAACTGGGAGAGCCGCTGGGACTCAGAGGGTTGTCGGTTCGAATCCGGCCTCCACGCCATTTCTCATCATGTCGCAATGTTCGTTCATTGCGGCATGATAACTTCAATTTATTTTGATGTACTTCTATCAATGATTATGTTGTTAACCATCGGTTATTTAACTTTTTGAGCAGAGAGTTTGCTGTATTTTTTAGCAATAGAACAGTCAATGAAAGCCACATTTTTAGCGACGGCATCTTCGTGGAAAATATAAGTCCATAATAATTGCTGAGCGTAATAGTCTAGTTCGCCATAACAGTCTCTAGGCACTTCAATCCAGTCGTAATTAAAACTTGAAATATCAGAACCAATTTTCTCGTTAAGATGTAATATCGCTCGCTCGAAGGCCATTTGAACATCCTCGTTCGATGGCTCCCTTTGGTGTATATCTTTATCACCACAAGCTAAAACTAACACACTCAAAATTATCAGAGTTACTGATCTCAATAACATATTCATTTCCTAGTCGCCGGCAAGGTAAGATTATAGTTTTGCGAGAATGCCATCTGACTCTTCACCCCAATCTAAATGGATTTTTGATCTAACGGTTATTTTGGTAGTGCTGTTGCAGGTATTGCATTCTGCGTTTAGGTCGCCATTGTCATTTATGTATATCCCAAACGACTCGCCCCCGCAGTTGCCACACCCCATTTTTTGACTGTCTGATTTCATGATTAGGCTCATTCTTTTTGAATATGGGGAGCTGCACTCGTACACACGAGTGTAACTCTAATTAGTCAACCATACCTTCAAGTATAGCTATCTCTTTATCTACAGCCGTCATTGCCTTTAGGACTTGTTGGCACTGCGTAATAATTCTTTCATGCTTAACTACTTTTTTGTCAGCATCTTCAGTATTAAGCGCATGATACTTTGATTTAAGTCTTTCGTTGTGTCTTATGATCCCTTGGATGTCTGCCTTTAGCATTGTGTTCAATCCTTAAATGATTAGTTTGTTTAACTTCAATACCAATCATTATATTCGTGTACACGACTTTTGCAACTGTTATTTCCCTATATTGTTAAACGCACAAGCACTTAATTCGTTCTTCTGTAGTCATACTACTTTTAGATTGTCTGTCAGACATAATTCAATCCCTCATCTCCATAATCCTCAATCATCTCAAACCACAGCCCTGAATTATCACTGGGCAGCTCAAGAGGAAAATGCGCGGGATTTTTCGCGTTCTGTTCTAAATACCAAACTTTAAAAGCTTGGATCTGGTTCATTTTCTCTTCAATCGCTTGATCTAATGTCACGTATTACCCCTTAATTTCCTGTCCTGTACGTCTGGCCTTCTCAGAGAGTTCTCGACTTTTCTGTCGAAATCGCCCAGCTCTCTGTCGCAGATCATTGACTGTAATGTTGTCAGAACCCATTGCCGCCCACTCATCCGCCATGTCTGCCAAAGCTTTCGCTTGGATAGTAAGTTCTAATGTTTTACTTGATGCCATACGTATTCCCTTGTTAATAATTCGACTTTGAAATAGCGCTAACATTGCCGCTAGACCATTTTGTAAAAATAGTGCAGCCGACTCGCCATTCATATACTTATTTCATTGTTGCAATTAAGAATTAATTTAAAGACAAATATAATTTTGGTTCAACAAATATTCGCTTTCCGAAAGGGATTTGGACAGCTAGTATGTTATTTGTTGTCCAGCACTCTTTTGTTTGCTCATTATGATTGCTTATTATGTTTGTACAACCCTAAGCTACATCTCAAAGGTAGGGCAAAGCTAGTTTTAATCAAGCGCAATCATATTGACAGGGTGGAATTCTATTTCGAAGTTCTTTCCACATTCATCTTCATTAGTGCATTTAAAATTTTCGGTAATGCAATCTGATGAAATGTTGCTCGTGTCAATTTCGCTACTAGCCTCTAAATCTGAATTACAAAATGAACACTGCATATCTATTTCTCTCGTTAATTTCGACACTAAATATTATACTCGTGTACACGATAAAGTCAAGAAGGTAATTCTCAATCCAATCAAACAAAATGATTGACTTAATTATCATATTGATTTACTGTTAACACACTGAAGTTGACCGCTAATATCTGGAGCACACAATGAGTGAAGTAAAGAAAAGCGTTTTTGCACCTTTTAACAGTGACCATAAGTTTAACCTTGATGCTCTTGAACTTGTCTTTGAAGGTGATGCTAATTGGGATATTTATGCTGATGAGAAGGGTAGACTGTACTCTGTAGGCAAGCCCGAGCTTAGAGGTGCAAACGGTCGGGATATGGATACTATGTATGGTGATAAACACCATATTAAGAAACTTATGAGTCAGGGCTATTTTACGTATAAGGCTGTGACTGAGGCGGGTCTGGAATTAATGTCTGGTCTTGCATCATTTATTCATCATGACTCTAAAGACAATAGATTTACGATGTTGAATTTTGCGTAATAAACGAGTGACGCCTAGCGATGTTAATTTGACTAGGCGTCACGTATTCATTAAGAACGTTTTTTGTTCCTGCGGCGAAGCGCCATGAATGCTAAAGGTAAGGCCATCAAACCTGCCATGGCGGGTTCGTGAACTTCGGTGGCGCTAGCATTTTGGTCGCTTTCACTGTAGTTGTATTCAACCACTAGTTTGCCATATGTACCCGAGTTGAACGAGTTTACAAAGCGACCGGTACCGGACTCCACATCGTTGTTAATATTCGTGTTGGCAAAGGTTGAGAAAACAAAATCGAGCTGCTCAGTGCCTTCATCCGTACTAAAGAAGGCCATATCCAATACGTTGATTGTTTGTGACAGTAGCCCTGTCGAAAGTGAGTACGTGAACGTGTCTTCATCCGTCTCAGGGATAAGTGTGAATACGTTCTCCGGTGAGCTTTCTGCGCTCAATATAGGAGTCGTGCTACTACCTTCCAATAACGTATAACTAAACCCTGTGTCTTCATTACTTACTAACCAGTCAGTTAGCAATACAATACCTACATCAGCGCGACCGTTTGCTTCTGAGATGTTTTGAGAAGAGCCTGCGCTATCTATTTGTGCTTCAACATGCACAGTTACGCTTTCCAGCGTTCCTAATGTAGAGTCAAAACGGTCGATAAAGAGTGATTCGTTTAACGCTCCCAATGGTGTATCGATGTAGCTGCCCTGGGTGCCGAAAGACACTTCCTGTGTAATGATCTCTGCTTGTGCCGAAAAAGATGCCGCTAAAACAGTCGCGATCAGTGCAGTTCTAAACATTTATATTCTCCTGAAAGCGCTTGTGAGCACTTTGCTTTTATCCATAATGAGAGAGGGCTAAGCATCTGCTTAGTAATGATATAGTAGCACACATGGCGATAATTCGACCGGTTTCGTCTCATCAATAAGTCTAATAAAGGCAATTTACTTTAAATTTATCTAAAAACACTTATTAAACTCGAATAATTCACAAAATGATTGACTTTATTATCATTTTGAAATATTATTAATCCATACTGAAACAGCCAATCCAGAGAGACCTATGTCTATAAGTACTGAACTTGCCACGCTATCCACACCTTGTTCCAATGAGCTATCCACTGTTTTGTTTAATAAAGAAGCGAACGCTTTTTATAAAAAAGTTGAAGTCGATAAGGTGCAGGCGTTATTCGATGCGTATCAGAAACATAAAGCAGATATGGTTTCATGGTGCGAAATGGCAAAGTCGGGAAAAATAGGTGGCTTAAACTATTTAGCTAAAGCTAACTTGGATACATTAATCCCAACAAGCAAATTGTTTGATTTAGAAAAAGGGTTAGCTCATCTAAATTCGAGTTACTGGGAACAAGCGTTGACGCTGACAGATGTTATTGAATACATGTCTAGTAAAACGAAGAAAGAGTGGGATGAGCAAATCAGTGACAACCAGACGCCAGACTTTGAACCTCATATTGTCATTCCCACACTAAAAGAATTGTTGGTTTCACGCGACAGTTTTTTAGCTGAGACGGTTGACCAAATTTTCAAGAGCCTTTCCGGTGATCATGTAACAAACCAGCCGCAGGGTTTCTATAAGCGTATGATTTTGGCTCCCTTATTTAATTCAGCATTTTGCGAGCCGAGCGAAGACGCAATTCAAGCCATTGCCGACCTTCGTCATATTGTGAATAAGCTAATGGGGCGAGACAGTGTTTCGACACATAGCACCAAAAAGGTTTTGTCAAAGTGTAAGTATTTTTACGGAAAGTGGTTAGATGTTGACGGCGGCGCAATTCGTTTAAAAGTGTTTAAAAAAGGCACCGTGCATGTGGAATTACATTCTGATATGGCATGGCGTTTAAATCAAATATTAGCGTTTTTATACCCTATGGCTATTCCACCGAAAAACAGGAAGCCTCAAAAATACGCTAAAAATGAAGTGGAGATAAAACACGACCTTATTCCTGCTGATGTTTTGGCTTACATCAGTGATATGAAATATGGATTAACTCGTATTAAAGGCGCTCAAGAGTGGGATGATAGACGCACGCTCTCGAAAGACACTGTAGTTTTTGATGTATATCAATCTGACTTGCAGAAACCGCATATTCGACAGAAATTAAATGAAGCGTCGAAGATTCTTGAGGCAATTGGTATGGTTCAGGTCGATTTGGAAGGTTACGGAGGCTTCGCATTCAAGAGTGATTTTGATTTCTTTGAAGTGCAGCGCGAACTAATCATCCGTGGCCATATGCCAGAGAAGCAATCTCACCAGTATTACCCAACACAAGATGAGCTTGGTGATAGGGTTGTAGATTGGTGTGATATTCAGCCTGAACACAGTAAATGTGAACCTAGCGCTGGGCAAGGCCATCTAGCCGATAAAATGGGGGCAGACGTAACCTGTGTGGAGTTGTCACCAATTCACTGCGCTATTTTGCGAGCCAAAGGGCACGAAGTGCATCAGGGAGACTTCCTTCAATGGGCTGAGAAAGGGGTGAAGTTTGACAGAATTTGTATGAATCCTCCTTTTACTAAATCGCAGGCTGAAACGCATTTCTATGCTGCTGTTGGTTGCCTGAATGAGAGTGGGGTTCTGGTTGCCGTTTTACCAGCTTCACTAAAAAACACGCTTCATGTAGATAACGCCACTGTTTCATACACTGATGAAATAGAGGGGCAGTTTAAGTCTGTCGGTACTGATGTGAAAGTGATTCTAGTCAAAGTGGTTAAACAAGCGAGCGAATAGGGTTATTGCCTGATAGATGAACTAGGATAAGCCACAGACAACACCCCTAATCGTTACGCATAACGTTTGGGGGTGTTCTGCTAGGGAATAAAGTATTAAGGAAAGGGAATGAAGCTGGAAAATTTTTTAGCGCTAAACCACGATGTTTTGTCTATTGTCGATGATGCGGTTTTTAGTGATGAAATCTTAAATGGTACTGATAAATTTGAGTTACGCGTAACGGTAAGCGAAGATAAAGTGCCCTTGTATGGGGAAGATGAGGAAGAACTCTTCGATGCTTATGAATTGGCGCTTGTACTTTCACAATGTAGCGGCACGCATCGCATCAGCGCTATGTATGTTTTTGAGTACAACTCGATTGTTTTTGGAGGAATAACCGAGCGGTGCGAATATGAAGTATCAAAAAACAGCACGGTTGTTGATTACAGCGCATGGTTTGACACTAAAGGACTGCACCTCGGCATGGAATGCGATAAAGGGGCGCTCATCGCCAAAGATTTCTTTGAACAAACTCAGCCTCTCATTGAAAGGCTTGAGTAACTAAACACATAAAAAGATTGACTTAAATTATCAATATGATAATATATCTATACTGAAATCACATTGTTAATAAAGAGAGCCATATGAAGAAAAGTCACTTTTTGGGATGGATGTTTCGACTAGGTTTTATTCGTCGTTGGGATCGCATGGACGTTCAAAAGCAGACCGATGTAAACTTGCATTCGCACTGTTTAAATGTAGCGGTCGTTTCTCATCTTCTTGGTGTCATTCGAAACACTATTTATGGCGGCAACGTAAATGCAGATAGGCTCGCAGTATTAGCTATGTACCATGAAATGGCTGAGTCCATTACATCTGACATTATTTCGCCAATCAAATACGCCAACAAAGAAATAGCTAAGCAGTTTAAGTTAATCGAAGACGTGGCCGAAAAAAGTTGCGTTAAGACTTTGCCTGTTGCTCTACAAGGTGAGTTTGAAGGTTTGATTATTCAAGAGAATGTGGACGCTGAGTACAAGCGTATCATCAAAGCGGCTGATATTATTGTCGCTCTCTCAAAAGCAAAAGAGGAAGTCGACGTAGCGAAAAATATGGATTTCATCGATGCGAAAACAAACCTAGCTAACAAGCTTGATTCTTTTATGGATATGAAAGAAGTGGCCTATTTTGTAGAAACATTCACAGATGGGTATGCGATTACTATCGATAAGCTAATGAGTGCGAATGAACTTAATGCACCTAAATAATAACGCTGACACCTGCTCATCTTGTTCCTGTTATGTGTAAGTAAAACTGGTGATTCACTCCGATATGAAGCGGGGTGAATCAAAGACTGAACATAGTAGCGAAATATGAGCAAAGTGAGTATATGTGCTCGTATTGTAAGTGTTTTTTGTAGTAATATTCGATTACAACGAAGCGTTATAATTTAAAAAGGATGTTAGTAATATGTTGGATAGGCTTTGGAGTTTAGGGTATCCATTTGACCCCACTGGAGCATGGAACTTTGATTTCCCCTCAAGCATTCGCTTAACTGGAAAGGTTAAGCATATCGTAAGAAAAGGTTTGGGGCAGAAAGAGAATGATGTGGTTTATGGTGAGGGGGTAGCTAGCGCATTAATGGATGCATTGGGAACGAATGACGCTTCAACCATTGAAATGACAAAGCACGCCACATCTGACATGGTTCGCATGTACAACCTTATAAAGTCTAAAGGGAAAGAGAGAAATAGGCTGTTTTCAATAGCGTACAATTACGAAGTTATGGAAGTGTACTACCAGCAAATGGCGAGTTCTCCTTTGTCAGTACATGTCAAAATCAAAGAAAAAATTGCTAGTTTGATAACCGCTATTCTTGAGCACAAGGGAATTGACGTCAACTTTGAAGGTGAGTATTTTACAGAAAGTTTCTTTAATGGCGACAGGCAATTAATGGCAACTGCGGCGGTGTTGGTAACTGCGATGAAGATGAGTGACGATGCCCCAAAAGGTCGGGACAATAGATCTCAGGATGCAAAACGGATAGTGTTTACGTTGATGTCTGAATTGCATAATAGCAAGTTCCAGAAAGATATAATCCTGTGTATTTGGGGGATCTCCTTCCTTGGGTTTAACTCAATCCCATTTATGATGTTTTGTTTAAAATATCGTCATCTCGTTGATATTGAGCGTTTCCCATTTATTTCTCAATCTGCAATTAAGTTTGGGTTGGAAGGACTAGAGGAAAACACTGGCGTATCAAACGACGAGTTCTTTGATACATGTCGCAGTGCTTCTTTTATTTACGACCTGAACTTTAAACTTGAAAACTTTGAAGAAGCAGCACAAAGCATAAAAAATCTTCGCTCAGCATCTATGGGCGTTATAGACCTGATTAGAAGTAGTTACAACTCCCCCCTTTTTCCGTCTATCAATGACTCTCTGGCGACTTTAAACGAAGTAATAGTGAGTGAGCACGAAAGGGTTTTAGCTAGCTTCTCAACGGGCATAGACGGCGCTTTAGGAAGCAATGTAGCTAACTTTTTGATAAGCGAGCCGGAGGCTATAAAGGTTTCACCAGACAAAGAGATGGAGTTGTTTGCGGATATATCTAAGACGAAGCATACACTTTCAGAGTTTAATAAGTCTGAATGGTTTGATGATGATATAGAAGACCATCGAGAGTTAATCAAATCGAACCAATTAACCCTTACTCGCTTAGACGCTAAAATCAAGGAGCTAAGCGCTGATACAGTCACTAACTTTGAAGAGATAGCAGAGCTGGTTGCTGACTACAAAGCTACTAAAAATGAGGTTAACACCCTTTCAAAAGCCTTTTTGAAGTTAACTCAAAAGCGCTTAGATGATTATGAAATGATTTGCGTTGAGTTTAAAGATCGCCTGAAATCCGCAACTATCGCCCCTGGGGCAAAACAAGAATCCGTTAGCAAGGAAGAGTACCAGTTGCTAGAGGCCGAGTTGGCAGACTCAAACCGACGAGAGGGAGAGTTACGAGAGCGTTTGGAACGCCTCGCAAAAGCGGCCGAAAACACTCAATTACAAGGGGATGCCGCTGCTTTAGAGTTGGAGCATGATGTCGTTGCTGAAGTGATTTCGTCTGCATACTGCTCGCAGACTGTGGAGTCAGTGTTTGATTCTGTTGCACTGCTAAACGCGGGGCGGGTTGTTCTATCAGACAAAGCGCGTAGATCAGTGGTGGGCATTGGGAACTTTAAATACCTACCTAGACTTTTTTCATCTTTAAACACATTATGTAGCGCTAAGTTTTTAAAGCTTTATGGCTCTGGTGGCAGTAAAAATGCGTTTGAGTTTTTCACTAAGAAAGAGCTTTCGTTCCAAGAGTCCAAAGGGACGAAAAGCGGCATAGGCCGAAAGTTTCATTTCCCTGATGGCCAGACAAGAGATTGTCGCGCCCACCTGCGCATAGGTGTTGATAATACGGAACAAAATATGTTGCGAGTTTACTTCGCCATTGAAGGCGGGGTAGTGTACATAGGTGAGGTGAGTAGGCATCTACCGACAATGAAAGGTTAGCAGCTGCGGGCTTTAAGCCCGCATTTTACTGAAACGAAATGCTATACAAGAAGGGGGGAGTGATGGCAGATAACGATAATAGTATGAGATTTGTCTCACGATTAGGGAATGGTTGGACAGTACGAGTGGCGCTTCCGAAAACAAAGGGGCAAGATTATCTTTACAGTCGCTTTTTGGATAGTGATTACGGCTCTAAAGAGGACGCTAAAAGTGCGGCTTTAAAACAGAGGGACAAAGACGCTAAGTTAATAGGCGCTGACAAAAAGAGAGTGAAGCAGAAGCGTTCAGATGCAAAGACCAACTTGAGCACTGGAGTATTTGACGGTGTTTCGGTGAAAAAGGGAAGACTAGGGCAGATTTATAAATACACATACATTGTAGCAACCCACCCTGTGAAAAAAGGCAAGATTAAGCGATACTCCTATAGCGAGAACTCAACTCGCCCAAGCAGTCGAACTAGGGAGCAATCTGTGAAACTTGCGGAGGCCATGCGCATGCAGTGGGAAAGGGAAGAAGGGCTTATAAGGTGATGGTGATTTGAACGACAGTGGCTATGAGTGAAAATTTCACGCCACGCCATTCAAAATTTAGCTTACTAATCAGCTGTATTAACCACACCTACAACACGGTAGTCATCTTCATCCACCACATATAGATGTAAACCAGTAGTTCTCGCTTTGGTCATTGCGACCGTTCTATTGTCCTCATCGCAGCTATCAAAGCATTCAGGTGAACCACCTTGGCTACGTAAATAATCGAGGTGATCGCCTAGAGGCACTTCGTTACCTTTTCCATCATCAAAGTTTGTGCGATTTGCTTCAAAAAATAAGTAGCTCATTGGGTAACCCCTTTGCTTGTTTATGCTTTCTAAATGATGTAATCATTATACTCGTGTACACGAGTATTGCAAGCGTTATGTACCAAAATATGAAAGGAAATCTCCTTTTTAAGCATCAAATTCTGGCAATAAGCGGCCTTCTGAATCAAAAAATCGCGGATAGTCCTCAATGGGTAGTTTAATACGGCCATATAGAGCAAATTCACCATGTTCAAGCATTATTTCTAATTTATGGCGATGTTCATCTTCATATCTGGCACTGTTAACTGGAGGCGCTGAGCTATCTAACTCAACGTCATTAACATCAAAGAAACTGCTGTTGGTTCCAACAAGTTGAGCTTCTTCTTTTAAGCAAGGCTCAATTCGCTCTTCTCTTTTACGCACTCCATCAGCGATTTCTCTCTCGACAATTTCAGCCAGAAGCTTTCTCGTTAAAGCATCTTCGCATTCAGAAAGTCGCTTGAACTTCCAGTAACCGGTTACACGGATCCGCTTTGGCTTGCCTTTAAAAGTGATGGTTCCAGCATCTCCGATATTAAGTGTCGTCACAACGTTTCCTAATGATTAAGTAATGTGTTTATTATAGTCGTGTACACGACAAAAGCAAGTTCTATCTCAATATGATAAAACAAACGATGACTTATTTTGCGGGTGGTACCATTCGCTTGGAGCTAAACGGCATGCACGCTAGACCCAGCATTAGTCAGCCTGATTAAGTTCTTCAGCGACAGCAACGTGGTCAGCATCTTTGTCGTGGTCAACAAGACCCTCGATTATGTGATTTGAAATTCCGTGTTCGTCAATCAGCATTTCTTCACCACACTCTCTACATAATAGTGTCATTTGGCGTTTTCCTTGAATTTTGGAAGATTTTTGAGGATGAAAGAGCTTATAGTGACTTTAATTAGCAGCCACCATGAATAGCCGGAGCTAATCCTTTAAGAGCTGATGTTTGTCAGCTCGGCACGGATTAAGTTTCTTTCTATAGCGAAGGGCATTTCTGTATGCATAAGCATTGCCACGAGCGTTCTCAACAGGGATGAGCTTATTGCCTTCGATAATCGCAACAGGAACGTCCCCGCAGTCGTTGTGGAACCCTGACTTCAGCTTGAGCCTTCTATTACCTTTTTTAACGCAATGCAGACCTTTGCGCTTAATTATAGCTTTGGGTTTATCGCACCAAACAACCATTTTGCATTCCTTCTGTTAACGCTAAAATAAACTTTAATCACTATACTCGTGTACACGACAAATAGCAACGTTTATTTGTAAAATGATTAACTCCATGCTTTTGAGCAGTTTAAGGTTAGGTTTGCTTTATTCGGGAAATAGCACTTGCATCCACCCATTATCATAATGAATACTTCTGTTGACTTATGTTAATCATTTTGTTAGTATAGACACATCAAAACACAGGACTTGCGCACATGAGTATTAAGAATGTTATTCCACAGCTTTTTAAAGTTAACGTACCCGAAGTGGCTACGAAGTTATTGAAGCTTCGTAAGGCTAATGACAAAAAATCATGACACTTTCAACTAATTGGCTTCCGCTATTTGGTTTTCATGGTGATGCGCAAGTGGTTGAAGAGGTCATAGCGCCAAACAAAGGTTTCCGTGTACGTCTTGCTAATAGTGAGGATACTAAAACCAAGAAAGTATACCTACGTGAATATAAATCTCGTAGCGCGAACCCGCTTAAGAAGGATGCTAAGCGCGTTGAACAGCTTATTGAAACAGCCAGTCAAAAGATCATATCAGAGGCGATGGGAAATGCAGAGCACGCCCACATCACGTTCCGGTATGGTGAAATAACTTTTGAGCCTGTTCTGGATGCAGAGTACAAGCTTATTCAGGACTTATCACATGATGATAAAATCAATACGCTTGTTGCTATGACTGGCGGTGTTGATTGCGCAGTCCTAGAGCAATCTGGATTTTCGGTTTCGGCCGTTTGTGAATATCGTCCGAACGAACGACGTGATACGTCTGATTACACGGAGCTAACATCCCTGTCTACCCTTGCTAACTGTGCTCCGAAGGCACTGTTTAATGAGGACATCTACAAGTTAGATATGAACAGAATTGCCGAAGCAATGCGCGATACTCCTATCACGGTTGCTCACGTTAGCTTGCAATGCGATGACTTTACCCAAGGGATCAAATCTAGTGCTGCAAAACAAAATAGCCTTGAGGACATGTCATCTACTATTGATATGTTTATCCCGACCTTAAATATGCTTGATGCAGTTAAGCCACCAGTGTTAGTAGTCGAAAATGTACCGGGATTTATGGGAACAAAAGATAACCCCAACCCGATTAATGACGTGTTCTGTTTACAACTTCGTCGTCGTGGATTTAAAATTCACCAACAAGTGTTTAATGCCAAAGATTTTGGGGGTTATACCACTCGCAAGCGTATGTACATGGTAGCCACGACACTCAACACGGAGTTCAACTTTCCTGTACAAACTGGCGAACGCCCCTTTAGTGTATGGGATGAGGTGATTGTACCTAACATGGAAGAGATCATGTCCCGAGATATTACTGATGGAAAAGTAACGAAAGAAGCTATTTCATCTGGACGCTCTGCTGTCATTTCAAAAAACAAACCTTTCAGTCCAACCATGATGAAAGCGCAAGGTCAAAGCACGAAAGATTCAATCATGATCGAAATTGATGGTCGCTACTATCGTCCATCGACACAAGTGCTTAAGCAATTAAACAGTTTGCCAGAGTCCTTTGACGCCGAATGGATGCCTATAGACAAGGCAGCGCAAGTTATTGGCCAAAGCATTTGTTGTAAGCTTCACCACGCAATCATGGAGAGTGTTAAAACGCATATTCATGCAGCAGCAAATTATATTATGAAGCCTTTTGATAAAACGGTGGTTGCAACACAGGAGAGTAAAGCCTCTCGGAAAGTTCTATCGCCTGAGTCGCAGCAAGCATTTTCATTCTAGATAAAAGTGAAAGACTAACATCAAAATCAATATGATAATTTAATCATTAACAACACACGTAGAGAAAATTATGAAAGTAGTAGCGAAGTATATATCCAAGTGGGAAGAAGGCACCGTCGAAACCAATGCAGTGCTAAACGTACAAAACAGTAAAATCGAGGTAATCAACATTGAAACTGCCGATGTTGGGGAGGACTTTGAGCATTTAGAGAAAGAGAGCTTAGAGGTAGAGCTTCCTAGCGGTGATACGTTTGTTCTCTTGGTGTCCGAGCTTGAAAGTGAAGAAGGTCAACGGGCTGCATATCAAAAGTTTGTGAGCGCAGTGGCCATTGATCAGAAAGGGCAAATTGGTTGGTTTGTTGTCAGTCAGCAATCCTCAATGGGGCATGATGAAACGATTGTAGTAGGATACAAAGAAGATGTGGCGGCGTTCGCGAAGTTCGAAGAGCAAACATACGGCACGCAAGCTACAGTTGAGAGGCTAAAGCAGAACTCGGCAGTGTCAGGCGAATTTTCACTCGTGACTACGCATGGCATCGCTAAGTTAAAATAATAGCCATTTACGTTATCTTATTGAGGTATAGTTTTTCGTCAGAGGAACAAGGACAGTCCGGTGAATAATATGAATACTGAAAAAAAATTCGAGTTCGATTCCCTTTGTGGTCACTTCCGCCATGGTAGATTCGAGCAGGCCAGAACAATCTATGTTAGTTTCAGTGACAAAGAGCGTGAAGATATGTTTATCTACTTTAGCGACACGTTATGTGACCAACAATTAGCATTTGATGTTCGCAAGAAGTTTAGAAGCCCAATGGCCGCATAAGCAAACAAAATGATTGACTTATCTGTCGTTTATTGAGATACTACTCCCATGTTGAAGAGGCGCTGAAAAGGTCAGTAAGCTGTCAACACGGGTGTAGTCCCCTCGACCTTCCTCGCGTAAAGCTACGGTTTATTGATAGCCAAATTTTTTTATTTCATTGTCCTATCAATTTGTAATGAAGGTAACTTTCCGAAACGATAGGTAAATGGAGTAAAACCAATGTATCAATCATTTGAGCATTTCAAAGCTAGCACGCAAAAGAACTATAATGCACTTCGTGCTAACCCTAGTATGAAGCTGTCAGATTACCGTCAGCACGTTGCCGTGGAAATGGGGTACAACAACCCTCAATCGCTGAAAAATGCCCTAGAATCGATAGACAGCGCACACCCGAAAGAGTTTGTGGCTGATGAGATTGCCGACCTGTTTTCAACCTCTCAGATATTTAGTGACGTAGACAACGCCTGTTGTTCCTGCCATATAGTTGATGAAATGCTGTATATATCGCACTGTAACGGGGAAGTTGGCGAAGAAAATTTGGCTATACCGGTAGATTCCGCTAAGGCTGAATTGTTTGGTGCTAAGCTCACGTTGCTATCAGAGGGGAACTTCGTGGCATCGTATATCGTGTATGTTCTGCATTCGCAACCCAAAATCACCCAAGAGGCCATCCTCGTTAATATGGACTGTGGAGACTCAGCACTCTATCTAAATGGTGTGCAATTGGTTGTGGCAGACCCAGATTTTGATTGCGTAGATACGGTTACCAAGGCTGCATTTAATTTAAGAGCTGCAATGCTTAATACACGCGTTGTAGTTGTTGACTACTCATCTCGCTTAGCTGGCAGTGAAGACTGGACGTGGGATGAAGTAATGAAAGACATTTCCCTCCCTGTGAATAAGCGTTCAACAGGAGTGGTTGGGGTTCGAGAATTGAAATTGGAATTGGAGAAACTGTAATGCTGGTAGAAGAAAGTTTAATCAAAAAACTACGGATAACTGATGTAGAGCGACTAGATGCCATAGACGTCTATATTGAGAATATGCCTGGGGTGTCCGGCAAGAACGCAGGGAAGATCACCATTACTTGCTTTGGTCGAAGCTGGACAGTTTATTTTGGTGCCATTGGGGGTACCTCAATAGAGGGGTTCTTTAAAAGTGTCGACACAGAATATATTATTGGCAAGTTTACACCAAGTATCCCGCTAGAAGAGCCGGACTGGGACGCGTTTAGAAAGGTGCTCAAAAGTAAAGCATCTGACATGGATTTGTCGGACAGGGATAAAGATGACGTGGAACAATGTGTCGATCAAATATCTGATGATGCTTTCGAAGAGTCGTATAACGATAATGGGCAAGGCACAGTTGAGCTTGATGATTACTTAAAATGGGAAGGCTTAGGCAAAGAAGTCGTCGAAACACTTGATGCCGGTTCTATTGATGTTGCCATGATGCCTCACCATGATTTTAAATACGTTAGTCGAATTGTCGAAGCGGTAAAGCTAGCACTTTGACAAAAATGTTCAAAATTATAAAATAATGGTTGTGGTTCTTTTTGTTATAATATATACTATATTATAGTGAACTGGAATTATCTAGTTCGTATGAAAGGAACCACTCTGATGCCTAACCTACTCTCTATGAAAGCGCTTCTCGCGATACCATTCGTAATACTGCTGCCAGTATTCCTATTGTTTGCCAACGAAGATCACAGCTTAAAAGAAGCTTTTACTCGAATCACACAAGAAGAGGTTCGAGTTAAAATCGATCGACCGGCCAATGGCGGCGATATAGTGCTCAACGCTCAGTATGACTTCAAAACTCTCGAAGATGCAGTTGCTATGCATAAGGAAAACCCATTTGTTGGTGTTCGCATCAAAAATAGTGTTGAGAGCGTAAAGAGTATCTTGTCATCAAAGTTTTGGAGTTGTTCTAATAATAGTGAAAAAGTGGATTGCAGCACATTAACCTTTGATACTTTACCTGAAATATCATTCTACATGAATGACGTAGAAATAAAGTCGGGCACGAGTCTTTCTTACCGCGACCTGGGGTTAGTAACCTTGAAGATGAAGTTTGCTAATACAGATGAACTTAATGAGGCGCTAGCTGAAAGTGTGATTTTAAGTAAAATATTGGGGGTTCCCTCAAGCCGTATATATGGCACCGGAGTCAATGCCAAAGCCAGAGAGAACGTGATGTGGGCGACAGATGAGAGTATCCCTGATACATGGAAGGATCTCCTGACGATTAAAGAAGGTGTAAGCTCCGATATGCTTAAAGAGCCAATAGAGCTGGCAGCTGAATGGATTAATAAAAACGATGTATCTTCAAACACAAATATTGCTAGCTTTACGGTTGAGGGGCAAAACTTTGGTGATATTGCTCGCTTTAAGGTGTTGATGTATTATTTTTATATCTGCACTGTTGTCGCTTTTGCTACGCTTATCCAAGCTCGTAGACGTAGGCAGTTGATAGCATTAGACACCGAAGCTAAAAACCAAGCTTTAGTCAGCCTGTTCTACTCAAAGAGAAGTTTCGAAAGGTTCGTTAAAGAGGCCATTCTATTAGCTCCAATTCCATTATTCCTGTCTACGTTTAGTATTCTTTCACCTATTGATTATGTGGATGCAATTGAACTTGGATTATACCCTTACTTAGCCCTTTACGTTGTATTGCCACTTATCCTGTACTTCACCCTTGTATCAAAAATTTTGGGTACGCTACGTGAAACGAGAACACACCTATACCCTACTGATGAAGTTTTAAAAGCGCGGGATATTATCAAACGTATCTTCAACGAGCGTGTTGCGGCTGCTCACTTAGCAGTAAGCAGGATACAAGCTTGGTTTTAGGGTAGAGTGTGTAGGAAGGGCTTGGAAGCTCTTTCATTACCGCCCAAACAAAATGATTGACATGAAGCCAGTTTATAATAGAATGTTCATACACTTTAGCTACTAATTTGAAGGCGAATTATGCCACATCCCGACATCGACAATCTCCCTAAAGATGTGCAATCCGACTTGGATCAAGGCTTTGTTTTAACTGATATAGATGATGCCTATCAGCGCTGCAAGGTGTTAAGTGATACTCAGTTTGAAATGCGTTCTGGAACCGACGACGTAGCCTTTTTGTGTTCTGTTGAACCAGATTTCAGAGCCAAAGTCGAATGCCTTGTGGAAGAAGTCGTAGATATTGATACAATTGACGCCGAAGATGCCGTGAGCGGGTTTTATGATTCAGTCGTCGAAATTTATGACCAATGCGATATGTTGTCGGCGAATATGATTATTGCCGAGTGTTACTTTGAGACTCATATAGACTCGCATCGCTCATAGTTAAAAAGAAATTCAGGTTGTAGCAAGATGCTGCACCAGCAGTCTTACTTAAGGATATAAGATGGACAACGAAAACCAAACAGTACCAGCAATGTTTTTGAACCGTAGCGACTTCGTGTTGAGCGCTCTGTACAGCTGGATAGTAGAGAATGATGGTAAACCCCTTGTGGCGGTCAATACTATGATTGAAGGCGTCACTGTGACGTCTGATAGAGAAGTGGACGACAAGGGAATGATTACTTATAACTTAAGCCCTCAAGCAGTGCGAAACCTAATCATTCAAGATGGATTTGTCAGTTTTGATGCAAGCATGTCGGGCGTTAAGCGAAACATTAGCTTTCCCTGTGTAGCTGTTGCTGTCATCTTTGATCAGAACTCAGGTTACGCAGAAGAGGTTACCAACCTGGGGGTGCAGCAGTGGATTATGAACCAACAAAGAGCAGCTGAAAACAAAACCAAAGAGGCACCAAAACCAGCTGAGAAAAAGGCTCCATTCTTAACCGTGATAAAATAAAAAGATTGACTATTTTATCATAATAATGTAGTATATAAAAACTAACTACACAGATGAAAGGAAGTTCGAATGGCTTACTCTGCGGTTAATTTGCTTAAAAACATCACCAATGATAGCTCTGTTGCTAAAAACCATCATTTGCATGTCGTGCCAGAAATAAAAAACAAAATTCAAGAAGCTTTGCGCGTTGCTAAGCAAATTGAGTCTAAAAACGTCAATGGCGAGTTATCTGAGAATGTCGAAATGTTTAATGATGAAGCCGCCATGTTAACGAAGGCTCTCGACGCATTCTTAGCTAAATGGCCGTACCCTAAAGTCGACGTTATAGTTGACGAGGTAGAAATTAAAGACTTGGATCCCGAGAGAGTGGCCAAGGCTGTATTTAGCCAATCTCGCCCCTTAGTCCCACTGACTCTACGAAGCGGCGGGAAGCAATCAGGCATATTACTGTATGAGGATGTCGTTACTGGGGATTTATATTCCGTCCCTAACATGCTCTACAATAAACCAAACACAGTGGAGGTTAAAACGTGGAGTTACTAGACAAAAGCTTTTCGCAAACGGATTTGACGATGTTTAACGACGAAATTCAAAATGCCGCCAAAGAGCGAATCGAACAACGGGCTAATTTAGTGGCTGCGATGAAAGATTATTCAGATGCGGTTTTTAGTATCATTGCCAATTGTAAACACCCAGTGGTAAGGGTTACTGGCGTATCAGAATCAAGCGGCCAAAAAGGCAAGGCGTATTGTGTTATTTGTGGTGTTGGTACCTTAGGTGAACACAAATTGCATAGTTCTCCTGTATTGGACTTCTCTAATAGCATTGTTTTGGCCTATGGCGACAAGCCGGAAAACAAGACAAGTATTGAGTACATGCTTAGTTATGTTCAGCAGTATGCGATGTGTTATCCAAAACGCTTTACTCCGAGATATCTAGAAGAACTCTTTGATGACTCTCCCTATGATAGTCAGCAAATCATAGAAGCAGACACAGGCGGTTATATAGTTGAAAATGGTTTGATAGACAATTTCGATGATTACGAGAAAATGACAAAGGCTTAATTCGTATTCTTAGAGTCTCAAAAATAGATAAGATAGCGCCCATTGGCGCTATTTTTGATTCCGACACAAACAAAAAGATTGACGTATGCAGTCATTATGATAAAGTACTGTTATAGCGTTAAGACTTACTTAGTTTGATTGCGCCTTTAATGAAAGGTTTACGGAGAGATGGCATGACACACGTTGGACTTATTTTTAGTAGCACGATGACTGAAATTTCTATAAATGGGCAGTCTGTAAATGCGTTTGTTCAGCGTATGTTAGAAGATCATCAAAGTGAGGGTGATGGATTTGTTGAGTTATTTCAACGTAACGTCGAAGCCTTAAGTAAAGAGGACGTGACAGCTAATGTTGATATGGAACACTTCCTTCCGAAATGCACTACTCCGAAAGCTCATCTGATAAGAGAGTTTTCAAGATTTAAAAAACAGTATTTATAGGGGCAACAACATGTCTATCGAAAAAGAAAATTACATGGGAGTGCTGGTGGTTAACCACTACACCTCAGAAAAGCCAATTGTCTGCTTTGGTGCAGCGTTGCCTTCCCCCTGTATCACCGAGGTAGCTGTTCATAGAGCAGGGAAAGACTCTGTTACTGGTGAGGTAGTTGCTTTGGAATTAATCGCTAAAGTTCGTATGACGGATTTGCAGTTTGGTAAGATGATTGGGCAACCCAACACCCATGGCGCTCATATGGTTACCTTTCTGGACGTTGAAGGGTATACGATCGACGAAGTTCAAACGGAAGATAACATAGCGAACAAGGAACTTAAAAGCAGAGTCGAAACCTATGTGAAGAGCGCTGGCGATTCAAATTTCGAGCGTTTTTTCACAGAACTTAAGAATTTTGGCAGCAAACTTTCCTCTACACGTAAACTGGGAGTGAAAGATAAGCAAGAAATTAAGAAGTATGCCGGTATATTGTCGACCTACGTTAGGTCTAATGTTGAGTTTGGGTACAAAGAGATTAACGAATCCTCTAGTGCACGTGTGAATGAGTTAAAGGCAAGTATTCACGCAATCATACGAGACGCTCACCGCCCCCGAGACAAAAAAATGTTGGAATGCTCGACTCCTGCTGGAGAGCACCCAATGTTAGCGCCTTATGGATACATGGGGGTGAACGTAAATTCTCAAGGCTCTAGCCTTTTATTTGACGATGTTAATAGTAATTCTAACCACGTTTCCATTGATATACATACTGCGCATAAAAAAGAATCATCCGCCTTAGGCAACAGATCGTTTATGCCTGATAACTTATTGGTAACGTTAAAATTGTCATTAGAGCAGTACGCCAGATTTGTAAGGGCGGATGGTGCAATGGTTCCATGTACTCTCAAATATGTATTGGGTAAAAAGAGCGACTCAGTTGAAGAGGTTTACTCTGGAAACTTAGATGCAGTTAAAAGTGCGACGAAAGTCAGTGAAATGCCTTCCTACCAGAAATACATCCAAAGCGTTAAAGTTATATCGGATGGAGTAGACGCCAATGTTTTTAAAGGAAAGGCTGGCTCCGAATTGTACAATCAAGCCGTTGATGAGGCTCAAGCAGCGTATCAAGCGTTCTTAGTGGATGGTATGGATGACAGAATTAGTGGCGTCGGGGGGATTTTCGATCACCACCAGCGTGAAGTTCAAAAGTTCTTCGAAGCTGAAACAAAAATGTTGCCTGTAGAAACCAAGAAGGCTATTGAAGTCCCTTTACTAGGCATAACATCAACGATAAAGATGTTGAAAATTAAATAATTTTTGAATTGAGGGGGGTAGAGGAATTGACTGCGAGTAGCGCGATTTCCCCTTTCATCTTCCCCAAAGGTAACGTCCAAGATATTTTTTATGCGCATGAATTATAAAAAGATTGACTTTAGCCATAAAAAGATTAACAATTAAATTAATAGTAAAATAACAACAAAAACAATAATAAAAAATGAAACTTTATACAGTATTTTTAATATGGTTTAACACACACGAATCAGAATTTTAAATAAAGCAGAGTGCATGTCGTGCTCTCAGTGTGAATTAATGTGAGTGGCAGGTGTCACTTAAGGAATAACCATGAAAAGTAAACGTAACGATTTTATTCAAGCCAAATTGCTTGTAGATGGCGAAATTACCGCAGAAGAGTATGCGCTCCCGTTTGGTCTATCTGTAGCGACAGCTGCTGTTCAACTCAAAAACTTTGCCATCGCGAACCCAAATCTTTCCCAGCGAGTTGTTGGTGAGAATAAATGGGTCAAGCCTACGCTGAAGGGTAAAGCTAAGCCTAAATATGACATCTCAGTTAAAGATGCAGAATTTCTGTTAGAGGCAGTAGAAGATTTAGTTGATTGTCTAAACCCAGATGTTGAAGTAACTCGTGAAACCTTACGATTTGCCTATGCTGAAGCAAAATTAATTGAAAACAAAAAATTAGGCCGTGATGACATTGCTCGCGCTTTTGAGTTGGCCGGTGCTGCCGCCACTCGAACCATGCAGGCGTACAATGCACAGGTACCTGGGAACGTAGAATTGGAAGACCGACGTTATCACGTGATGACGAAAGACTTTAAGCCCATGTTTCTTGTTAAGCGCGAAGCTGCTGAGATTATGATTTCAGCAATGGAAGATATCGTGGGTGAAGACGCGCTTTACTCTAGCGATAGAAAACTTTGGCATAAAGAGCGTAATAGAACCCCTCGCCCAAAAAGAGCGGCCGCAGCTAAAGGTTTAAAGGTTACTAAGGGTATTCGCAAGCCGGTGGTGGCTCGTTAACCTCCAGTGCGTCTCTGCAACGTTTTTTTAGTGATGCATGCCAAGCCTAAGATTTCGCATGAAAGGTGTCTGCTGTGTCATTGGGGGGGGGGCGTTAACTGCGAGATTGACACTGATGTGTAAGAATTGATATCAATGGTGGCGTTATGTTCGAGAAAATTAACAGTAAGACACTATTTCCTCTATTGGAAATTGGAGCAAAAATCGTTATCCCAAACGATGAGACTCTGGAAAATGACTGGGGCGTTCTCGAAATAAATAGTATTCAGGCTCAAGATTCTGTGGAGTTTAGAGTTTTGGGGTGTTCAGTCTACTTCCCTTTATCAGAAAAGGGTACTCATCAAGGCGTAAAGTGGGCGTATGAGCGAGTGAAAGAATTTATCTCAGAGTGCTAAAAGTGAAACTTAAAAGAGTTAAACAGTGTGCAAAGTGCCCGTGGAAGAAAAGTGTAAATCCTCATGATATACCTAATGGGTATGATGTTGATAAACATAAAGCGCTTGAGCGCACAATCGCAGATACTGATAACCCCCTTAATAGCCTGGGGGACGAGCTGAATATTATGGCTTGCCACGAAACCGACAAGGCTCATTGTGTAGGCTGGCTGAATAACCAATTGGGCGAAGGTAATAATATTGGTTTACGTATTGCTATGATGGATTGCGAAAATCTTGAAAAGCTGCAAATAGACGGCGAGCAACACAGTAACTTCCAAGACACCTTGCCTGCTTCTGAGTAAGGCTTAAATAACCCTAAGTTTCTGGGAATTTCACTGAATGTAAGAGAGGAAAAGCTGGAGCACGTGCCCCAGCTTAAGCGTTTTAGCGCTTCATTCGCGGGGAGCTGGCGCTGTTTTCTGGCGTATCGTTTACTGGTGCCGCATGGCGTCGTTTAAGTTTAGCGTATTCAGTTTCAAAGCTTGGTTGGTAGCTAGGTAACCGTTGAGTTAGACCGTGCTCTCCACGAACTTCAATTAGGAAAGCCCCATGTGACTGCTGTGTAACCTGAACATCATATTTGTTGTCCACTACGTTGGCTAGCTCTTCTTTTACCCCTTCCATTGTTCTTACCGGCTTATCGTTCTCTAGTTCCGCTCCAGAATATTGAACGTCTTTACCCAACTTAAAATGGGTGCCATTAAGAAGTTCTTCCACAGCGTCTTTTGCCGTGGCGGTTCGAATTGTGAACGGAGAGGCGGCGTCTTGCTCTAATGTTATGGTTAGTTTATCGAAGTGTCGCTTCGCATCCAGCTTAATGACCTTTGCCATCTGGTTGGCGACATAGCTCATTGTTCGCGGGGTTTTCATCAGCCCCATATCTTTCATGTTAGAGTACATGTTGCCTGCTAGGGAAGTTCGCAAGTCTTCAAGTGCGACATTAATGTCAAGACCGGTACCTTCAATAGGTACAACGGCTTCCAGTTTCGTTAGTTCATCTTTACCGCGCTTTAACAGCGGGGTTGTTTCGTCGGTAAGTTCAGGGGTTTTGTAACTGAATATGTTGCCTGGGTTAGCAACGGGGTATTCTAAAATGCTGTCGGTATCTATTCCAATGAAGTATTTATGTGGGACATTGAAAAGATCAACACCTACGACAGTGCGCTGGTTGTTTGAATCATCTTCATGAAGCAAGAAGTTGGGTAGTTCATGTTCTAGCTCGTAACCTACTGGGTTCTCGCGGTTATGAGAGTGTATTTGGATTTTGTCATCAACGATATCAAATTCCAGTGTCCATACTGAATCGATGAGACGATTTACGGCGTATTGCATAAATAATTCCTTTCATTTGGTTTATTAAATTTTATCATAGATGGGGACCCCCCTTTTTTTATCATTTTAAAAAGGGGCGTGAGCTAGTTGTATTGCGAGGCACGCTCCTGTGCTCTGTTCGCGGTAGGCTCAATGGTGAAAGTGGTAAGTTTAAGTCCGCTAACATCCGTATTTTCGTTTTTCAATAAGGTTTTGTCCACCACATTTTTGCTTAACTGGCTAAGTATACGTGTATCGTTTGCCCCTGTTGTTAGGATGTATTTGCCTTTAATGCCTCGGCCAGTACATACATAAGTAACTTCCCCCATTTCTGTGTCTATTGACTCTGGAGTTATAGAACTGTACGTTTTTAACCCGATAGAGAATTTACCTTTAAGTTTTTTGCCTACCGAGATTACTCCATCGCGCATTAAAGCGGATAGCGCTTTCTTATTGGCGGCAGTTTTCATTAATGATTCGACAGTAATGCGGCAATGATAAATATCCATACCGAACGGACCGTGTTCAGAACGCGTTGGTCTGGCCAAGTACTCTGGAGTAATGAAGTTATCTTCAGGGAGATGGTCTTTCATGTCGTGGGTGACAAAGGCAAATACGTCGGTGGTATAAAATAACCCTTTGCTTAAAGCTTTTTCTACGGAATTCATCAGCATTGCTTGATAAAAAGTAGGTGCGCCATGGAAGTCGGTTTGAATAAATTGCGAAAATGGGTTTGTGCGGTAGTTGGTTTGAATAGTGTACATGTCGTGTGCTTCTCTATGTTGGATAATTAATGCTTATTTTATCATAATGATAAAAGCTGTCAACTTAACATTAATTTTATTCACTATATTATTTAGCGTTTACACTTGTTTTACTCCGTATATTGGAATATTATGATTGACATAGTTCGAATATTTAATCTCGTGCTAAGATAAAAACTCGATAAACGATTTAATCAACAACTGATTCCATGAGGGAATGTAATGCAAAAGAAACATCAAGAGCACATTGTGTGCGTGCCTGCGTCACTGTTTTGTGAACGAGCTAATGGTTTTGCGGATTATACGCTAACGAGCGAAGATCTAATGCTAGGCCAGCGTGCGCAGTTAGAGAGCAACCCCGACTTTCGACAAGTATTACCAGTATCTGTTTTCACCTGTAACGGTAAAGTGTGGGCTTATAAACGCACCCCGAAGGGTGGTGAGAAACGCCTGAGCAACAAGGTCGCATTAGCTGTCGGTGGCCATTTTGATATGGTCGATGTCTTACTGGATAACGGCGTGATCGATTTACCTAAATCTTTAGAGAATGCTATCGCAAGAGAGCTTCGTGAAGAAGTTGAAATCACTTCAAATATCATTAAAACCACAACGTTACCTAAAGTTATCGCTGCTGACGAAACCGAGGTAGATAAGCTTCACGTTGCCATGGTTACGATGCACGAGTTAGATGGTGAAGGTATTCGTTCGATAGAAGATGCCCTAGAAGACATAGGCTTCATTTCTCCTGAAGAGCTACTAGCCAATGACTTTGATTTAGAAGTATGGGCACGTTTGATGTGCGAGATTTTGGTTTCACAAAAACAAAATTAACGGTTGTTGCTGTGCTGTGTATGCAGCACAGCAAAATTGAAAAGGAATAACTCGTGGCACTCGATTTTATATACATATCGGCAAACACTCCCTATCTATTCGCATTTTTACTCCTGATGATGATCTTTTTGATTGAAATCATAGGCATCTTTGTGGGAATGGGGTTACTAGGCGCATTAGACAGTGCGTTTGATATCGACTTTGACTCTGATACTGGTGGTCTTTTGACGCTGTTAGGTTTAGGGAAAGTGCCACTTATTGTGTGGGTTGCATTGCAACTTGGTATTTTCGTGTTGCTCGGTTATTTCTTTAGCTCACTTGCAGCCAGTCTACTTGGTGTGTCTTCCATATGGTTGGCAGTGGCAGTGGGGTTTGTGTCGGTATGGCTTAGCTCACTCGCTTGCACGGTGCTGAGTAAGGTGGTGCCAAGGGTAGAGAGTGATGTGGTAAGTAACAAGTCTTTCTCGGGAAGTGTAGCTGTTGTGGTTACCGGTGATGCAAGTTATACAAAATTTGCTATGGCTGTGGTTCGCGATATTCACAACAAGCCCCACAACATTAAAGTAAAAGCTTTTGATGAAGGGGTGGAGCTTTTACAGGGGAGCAATGTGGTCTTGGTGGAAATGCAGAATGATTACGACCTATGGTCGGCAATCCCGCACCGAGATTAGTAGATAAATCAAATGACGTTCAGGCCATATCAAACTGGCCTAGCAACAAAACAAAACTACATAACCTGTTTTAATGGAGTAACAAAGAATGGAAACAAGTGGAATGCAAAACATTGTCAATTTAGCGGTGTACGCTGGCGTTATTATCGCCGTGTTATTTATAATCGGGTTTAGTCTTTCTCGTATGTATCGTAAGTCGACTAATGATAAGTCTTTGGTTAAAACCGGACTCGGCGGTGAGAAAGTTATAACTTCTGGTGGCACATTGTTAATCCCTGGGTTCCAAGAGCTGCGATACGTTAATATGCGAACTCTTCGAATGCGTGTTGAACGACGTGAAAGTGAAGCGCTAATCACCCAAGATTTCATGCGCGTGGACGTATCGGCAGATTTCTATGTGCGTGTAAAAAGTGATGCAGAATCCATATCTAAGGCCGCACAGGCATTAGGTGATCGTTTAGATGACCCTAACCTAGTAAGAGAGTTGATGGAGAGTAAGTACGTGGGAGCACTTCGTTCAGCTGCGTCCACGATGAGCATGGCTGAGTTACATCAAAACCGAGCTGCTTTCATACTTGCGGTACAAGATGCTATTTCTGAGGAACTTTCTCAAAACGGTTTAGAGCTAGAGTCAGTGTCGCTAACGAGTTTTGACCAAACAAAACTTGAGTACTTCGATGAAAACAATGCCTTCGATGCAGACGGTAAAGCTAGATTGGCCGAAACGATCGAAAGCCGTAAGAAGCGCACAAACGAAATTGAGCAAGAAAATAGAATCGCGATTGAAAAGCGTAATTTGCAGGCTGATCGTGAGTCGTTGGATATTGCACAAAGTAAGCGTGAAGCTGAAATCGAGCAACGACGCAGCATTGAAACTCGTGAAGCCGAACAAAAGGCCGCTATTGCGACATCTCGTGAAGAAAACTCTAGCTTAGAGCTTGTAGCGGAACTGAAGAAAGAGCGAGCTATCGAAGCTGAAGCGATTGACAAAAAGTTAGCTATCGAGAAGAGAGAGATTGAAAAGCAACGAGACATTGAAGTGTCACAACAAGAACGGATGATTATCGTTGCTGAAAAGTCACAGAAAGAATCAGCCGCCCGAGCATTGGCCGCTGAAGCAGAAGAAGCTGCGGTAATTCGTGAAGAAGCGGTTAAGACCGCGCAAGAAGTCGCAGGGGCAGAACGTCAGAAATCGATTGACGTTATCGATGCTAAGCGACTAGCAGAGCGTGAAGCGGTTGGTATCACGGTTGCTGCCGAAGCGACTAAGAAAGCAGCACAAGATGAAGCTGACGCTCGACTTATTGTCGCTAGAGCCGATGCAGACGCTGTAAGTGTTAAGGCCGAAGCCGATAAGAAGGCATTCGCGGTAGAAGCAGAAGGTCGCTTAGCTTTAAACCGAGCGGATAATGAATTAAGCCCTGAGCAAGTTCAACTGCGTATTAAGTTAGCCTTAATCGAAGCCTTGCCGAAAGTTGTGGCTGAAGCGGTAGAGCCACTGAAGAACATCGAAGGCATTAAGATCCTTCAAGGTTACAATGGAAGCACCGGCTCCCATGGTAACGGTAGTGGGGGTAGTAATGACGCAATGGGCAACCTGACGAATGCAGCATTGGCCTATAAAGCGCAGTCACCTCTGCTAGCATCTTTGCTTGACGAGATTGGCCTCACCTCAGTCGAAGATATTGTGTCGGGTAAGTCGATGGGTGATTTGGTTTCAGAAGGTGACCTGAAGGCAGAAGTTGAATCAACGTCAAAAAGCGATGTGGAAGAAATTTTGCCACAATTTAAAGAAGACTAAGTAGCCTTTAGGGCGTCAATATGGCTCGGAAGGCCGACGCTCTAAAGTGTTGTAAGTAAGAAGGGGGCTTTAGCCTCCTTTTTTATACCTCCCAGATAAAGAATCTGGAAACAAGCGTACTCTAGAACCTACGCTACTATAAGCCCTAAAGGGCTTTTTTTATTACATAACAATACAAAATGATTGACTTACAGTGTCAATATGATAATATACTTAAAACGTTGAAAGAGCAGTAACAATGAACCAACAGCAAGCGAAAAACCTAAATTCAAAAGTCTTGGCGTATGGTGGCCGTGAAATGAAGTCACCAGAAGTAGAGAATCAAGTGGTTGATTTGATAGAGCGAGGATATCTGAGAACGCATGACAAAGTTACGTTGATGCAAGGTGCGCCTCATCAGTGTCATATGAATTCAGCTAAGCTATGGTTTTCTAACAGAGATTGGACTGTAGTTGTTACCGGATATGCTCGTGTAAAAGACACATGGTTTCAGCACACATGGTGCGAGTCACTTGAAGGTGATGAAATATTTGAAACAACCGTTGAATTTGATGCTTACTTCGGAATGGAGCTTACGCTCGAAGAGGCAGACGAATTTTACTTTAACAATGCGTGGTAGTTAGGATGAAAGTATCAGTGTTTTGCGATGCCTCTTTTGATCGGAAGTCTCGGGCAGGTGGTGTAGGTGTTTATTTTCAATCACGTAATGAAGATGCCTCAGTATCTATGCCGGTGACTGGAATGCTTGACTGCAACCATGGTGAGTTGTTTGCACTCTTTGTTGTCCTAGTGTCGTTGGAGCGAAATGCAGATGATTTGAAAAGTCTTCACGTTACTGTTTATGTAGACAGCGATTTTGTTTTCGAATTGGTAAACAGCAAGCGGGAGCCATCCCCTGAAAGGTTTAATGAAAATATGTTGGTGTCCAACATAAAGTCAAACATGCAGAAGTTTAAGGCTGTTGAATTAGTTTGCTTAAAATCACACCAAGGAAAGAGTCCTTTGGGGATGGCAAATGAACACGCCGACCGATTGGCTAAAAAAGCCATGAGAAACTTGCGGGATAATAAAGTGACCTCAGTAAACTTGAATGACACAGAGGCGCTTGCTAAGCAACTTTTTACTACTACAACTTACGCGGAGGTATCGTAATGAATATTGAAAATCGATTAGAAAAGGTTCAAACAGTCAGTGATATGGATACCCAAATTAATCTGGCAAAGAAGTATTACATGCGCCTAAAGAGTGAAGCTAAAAAGAAAGATACGCTTGCGGAGAAAATCGAAGCACAAAAGAAGACGAAAGCCGCAGAGAAAACGCTTTTAGCGCTTCGACGGTTAGTTTTTGATGTTGAAGATTGCTTGGCCATGGGTAAACCCGCGACATCGGCTCTTAAGTAAAAGCTTCTTATAACAAACATTAAGCCCTTTAAATTAAGTTAAGGTTTGCTTTAGCGAACTTTAACTTATACCATAAACACTCTGTACCCTAAAGGAATTGCGATGAGCGACTTGATTAATAATTCAGATGATTGCGATAAATTCGAACGGTTTGTTGCAATGGCTGCTGGCGAATTTTGGCGTTGCTCAGGCGAAATTAGTATAACGGGTGTAGAGCAGGGGCATATACTGCTGATTGAGAAAGTTGATGTTATTGATGGGGCACCACATACCCTGCACATGCGCTACCATCCCAGTGTCATTAAAACGCAGTCTCGAAACACATTTAAAATTCGCGTAACAGACTTTGTAGATAACTTTGAATTTGTTGAGAAGGGTGACGCTGATATATCTCGCCAAAACAATATTGCTGGCATCCAGCAAAAAATGGCCGAGGTTCAAGCCAAGTTAGCTGATATATCCATGAACCCCGCTAAATTAGATGACCTGATTGCTTCGCAAGAACGAAAGCAAAAGGGAGAGCATGCTGCGTTACCGGTGAAAATTGAAAATGTAGACGCCGATGTTATCGAGGCAATTAACTCACAGAAAGTGTCAGCACTTATGTCGCCTGGGTTGACGCCTAAAGGTGTCGCGCAAATAAAAGAAGGTATGCAACATCAGCGTGACCTTACCGTTAAACGCTCTGAATACATTAATGCAAGAACTCGTGAAATAAGTACACTGGCTCACGAGATGACGCCTTATTTTGAAGAGCAAGCTGCGACCGTTTTAGCAATGAATTCTGAAATGACATCGCATGTTGATAAGCTCATGAAAGGGATAGGAACACTTAACCTGTATGTGCTTGAGAATGTAGCTGTAGAGAAGATTAAAGAGGGGGTCTCTGCGCCCTCATCAGTTCCACTTACTATAGCCCAATCTATTCTTTATATGGATGAAGAGGCCGTCGTCTATGCGGATGTAGGTGATGAATTTGATGCTAGAAACCGCGTCGATTTTTTTGAGTACTTAGCCAACAACAAAGAGTTGCAAGCACAAATATTCCCCTCAGAGAGATCAGTGGTAGGAATGGCCGCAACTCGCACAGAAAAGAACTATCAAGCTAAAGGCTACTCTTCGATAGAATCCGTAAATTTAACTATTGAAAACAGCACGATGTTTTTAGTGATAAAGGATGGTGAGAACCTATCGGTGGTGTTGTCACCGGAGTTGTGGCACCAACAAACAAAATGCTTGTTCCCTTCAACGAACGAAGTGGAAGCGCAATTTAAGGGTTTGGATGGCAGGGATATTACTTATGATGATATCGATTACACCTCGTCGGTTAACAAACACGAATCCTTAGCTTTAAAATATAAGCGGCTACTGGTGTTACTTTGTGGCCTCGATCATAACGAAGGATTGTTTGGCAATTTTTATGATGGTGCTCCGTCGCTAGATTTTATATCACTGGAGTTCCAGCGGAAGTACTTTCGTTTTGTTCATGACGCTAGTGGTGAAGGGTTAATTAGCACTTCACGTCCGAACAATGTGAATGAGTGGATAAAAGAATTGAATAGTGAGGTAGGTGTAGGTTCTCGCTTGCTAATCCTATCGCATTATGGGGTTACGGAAGATACAGTTCCCTCCGCTTATGAATCGTCGAGACTATGGCACACTGTTAGTAAAAACAAACCATCACGCCAATATTCAGTGACCACAAACGACGAAGGTTATTTCGTGGGAGTGATCAGCGAATATAAAGGAAAAATGGTCATTCCGGTAGAGCTAAGCGGTTACAATAAGTCATACGAAGAGCGCGTTTTTAACAGTAAGTTGTATGTAGATGAATTACTAAAGTTGCGAGGGGCTTACCTGTGCTTAGATAGGGTTAATCCTCTTGATGTAGATTGGTACATTGCAGATAGGCGATCTAGAAGCTTGAATGTTGAAACTATTCGTTTACTTAAAAACGCTTCTCATTATTCAGCAATAGTCCGTGATGAAGAAGCAGAGGTGAGAGTTAGGCTGCACAAAGCATTAGAAGATGGTGGCATTCTCGATGGAGACAAAGCTCAGATTGTAGTCGATAAGTCTATGGCCAAATGGCGTTGTGCTAACCCGCGCAAAGACATCAATATTGAAATGAGTAACTCTAAAAAGTTTAATGCGCTATGCGACCAGATGTATACGCTTGCGGGTCTTGGTAGGGATGTTCTACCGCTTGTTGATACCAAAGAGCGTGGAGCGGGACGTTCAATTGTGCGCCTGACTATATTGAGTAACGGGATGTATTGTGCCTACAGTGCACTTAAACCAGAAGAACAAGACAACCGCCTGTTCCCTTATTCATGGGTTATGCGAACACGTTACACCCTAAGCAAAAAAGGGGTTAAGTCTAGCCCGAGCACTTTTGTTTTGTTGTCAAAAGTTGAGAATAAGGAAACAGTCATTTACGAGGCTAAAGATGTGGAGTCCCATATCTTTACAAAAGTGCCTTTCAAAACCCCATTACAAAAGTCTAAGCTTTTTGATTCGCTTGAGTCACCTAAAGCTGTTGTTGATGAGATTAACTTAGCAATTCGCGATGACAGCGTTTTTGAAGAGTTGATTAATCGGTTGGCAAAGCGCAGTCGTTTATGTACTAAAACGGTTATCCCAGTAGGGTTTATGTTAGATTTATTCGACGATAAATATGCGGTTATGCAATTGGCACTTGTAGTGGACGACCTGACTTTGCTATCAAGATTGTGTGGTTCGTCGGAGAAAAGGCTAAGCCTACTGACTAGCTCAGTAAGACAGCAAGTACTTAACCGGCAAAGCAAATCATCGAATAGACCATTGCTGTTGGATTTTGATTTAATGGTCATAGAAGAGCCAGTGTCAGGTGTATTTACTGTTGTCAGTGTTGGCAGTTATTGTCATCCACTGACGCGATCTGATCTTAAACAGTATTCACATGACGATGCTATCGCGAAACGGAAAGAGAAGAGGTTAAATCAAGGAGTTTGGATTCACCCTGATTTCGAAGGGAGTGTAGATACGTTTTGTGGCGTGACTCCACCGGACGATTTTGAGCCACATATACTTCGAAAACCTCACTTTTTTAACCGTGGGAAAGATAATATTTTGTTGTTCAAAGCTAGTGATGTGGAAGATTTAAGAAGCGTATCTTTCGGCCAGCCAGACATACTGTATTTCGACACCTTGTCGGATGCGTTGAAGCACAGATACCTTATAAATGCGGTGCCAATAGAAGGTGAGTTGCCGGATTTTAATGGTGTTAAGCCTCTTAAAGCATGGGCAATAACTGAATTTTAAAGGCGGGTTTCATGTCCAATCAATTAAAGTCTGATGCACAAATTTTAGAGATGATAGGTGCAAGGTTTAATACATTCCGACTTCACAGGGGATTGCGTGATCAGGATGTTATGGAGGCGGGAGGTGTAAGTAAAGCCACCTTGCATAAATTCAAGAACCAAGGTGGCAATATAACCCTGGAGAACTTTATTAAAATACTTAGGGCAACCGGTGAACTTGATTCACTGAACCTCTTGTTCCAAGTCCCCAAAAGTGTGCCTAAATTAGATAAAGAGCCACAAAAATCTCGTGTTCGACAAAAAGTAAAAGCTAACCCGATAGAGTGGAAAGAGTAGTTTTGGCAGATATTATTGAAGTTAAATTGTGGGGCGTTACCATCGGCAGGATGGGGTATGCTGATGATAGTGATGCTGCTGTGTTTGAATATGAAGATCAGATCTTAAACAGTGGTATAGAAATATCGCCTTTGATGATGTCCTCCACTGTAAAAAGCCATCAGTTTATGGATATTAGCGCTAATACCTTTAAAGGGCTTTCTGGCGTGTTTGCTGATAGTTTACCGGATGCTTTTGGTACTTCTGTAATTGATGTCTATCTAGCTCAACAAGGCGTCGATATTAAGAATGTTACAGCATTGGATCGGCTTCTTTATATTCGTGATAGAGGGATGGGGGCGCTTGAGTACCATTTACCCGAGAGTGGCCGCGATAACAATCGTGATAATCTCGTGTTGGATGTATCATCATTGGCCGAAGTCGCGAATAGTATTACCAAAAGTAAAAGGTCGCCAGACTCAAAACTGTTTGATGTAGATGGTTCGGTGTTAAACCGATTTTTGCGTATGGGTAGCAGTGCGGGTGGTGCTCGTGCCAAAGCTCTTGTAGCCACTTCGCCTGACGGTGATTTTTTAGATGGTACTTTAAACCACGGCGTCGACCATGACTATTGGGTAATAAAGTTCGATAGTGATAGTAATAAAGATAGAGATGGTTTTGATCCAAAAGGGATGACGAAAATTGAGTATCTATACACAGAGATAGCATCTCAAATTGGGATAGACACCCCCCGCACTTCTTATTTTGAAGAGAACGGGAATTTTCATTTTTTGATTGAACGATTCGACCGTTTAAAGGTGAAAGGGAAGTTAGAAAAGCTTCATTATGCATCTTGGTCAGGTCTATCTCACGCTCACAGAGACACGACAGGAGTATATTCTTATGAGCAGCTTGTCATGGTGTGTCGAAAGATGAATATGCCTCAGAGGACGATTGAGCAGCTGTTTAGGCGAGCGGTATTCAACGTCATTGGCCGGAACCAAGATGACCATTGCAAGAATCATGGTTTCTGTATGTCAAAGTCGGGAGAGTGGTTCTTATCTAAAGCTTTTGATTTAACCTATTCATATGATCCTGGGGGCAGGTGGACTAGAACACATCAAATAGCTTTGAACGGAGAGTTAGATGGGTTTTCGCTTGAGGATCTCATGGTGTTCGGTGAATATTGTAACGTTTCGAGAATTAAGGCCAAAGAAATTGTTCAACAAACCCTTGATGCCTTTTCAGGGATTGGCCAGAAAATGGCTTGTTTGGATGTTCCAAAGGATTTGGCTTCGACAGTAGTAAAAAATCTAAGAATGCTTAGGGTGAAGTAAGTCTTTTGAGGATAAAGTGCTAAGTTAACTTTATCACCAATTGCAAGGATGCAAGAAATGTTAGGCACCATTCTCTACATTGTTTTTTTTATCTCTATCTGCATCACTATTGCGTTAGTTAAACGTCGCCATACGCGTGTGATATACACGTTAGATAAAGGGTTCTCGTTGATTAGAAGCGCTAAAGCGCTCTATCTGAAAAGGGTTAAACGTCCTCTTTCGCATCAAAAGGGTAAGTGGTTGCTAGTTGGGGTGATGGGGGTGGTGTATACGGTGTTTACTTTATACGTCTATCTTTGAGTTGAGAAGGAAGGTGGCGAAGCGTTCGCCACCCCAATTAATTAGAAGAAGTATCGAGTTCCAAAACTGATAAGGTCAGCATCATCATATTTTTCGTACATGACTTCCAAATCCCAATCCTGATTAATAGCAAAGCTTGAACCGACACCAACGCCGAACTCCCACTCGCCATCTTCTGCGCCATCAATTTTCAAGTTGGCATAAGCTGGCTGAATATAGAATGAAGTTGCATCAGTAGCTTGGTAACTGAAACGAGTCGCTAGAACTAGAAAGCTTTCCACGTCAATGTCAAAACCACTTACTTCGTCACCTTTAACGCCGGTGCCCAAGCGGATTTCTGGCATTACGCTCCAATCACTATAGATATTGTCAAACGTGTAGCCTGCATTCGCTGTAACGACACCTAAACTTAAATCAGGGTCATCAAACCCTAAATTGGTGTAGCTGGCACCGGTATTCCAGTCAGCTAGTGCTGAACCGGCAGCTAATGTTAGAGCGCCTACAATGAGAGATTTTTTAAGAAGAGACTTCATGTATATTCCTTATACAGATTGTTGGAGACTTTTTTGTCTAGATAAGCATAAGGCAACAGAATTCTGGTGCCTTAGGAAAACTCAATATAGCACAATAAATGCTATGTCCAACAAAGGCTTAAGCTGCGGCAGAAATACGACATTCATTTGATGAGGTTGTTATGGTTAATGTGCAACCGAATACGCTTTCGACGGTTACAAGCGTGCCAGCAGGTATATGTTTCTGGGCACGTGTGTTCCATACTTTACCGTTAAGGGTTACTGGTGTAGAGACACCTCTTTTAGCGTCCTCGGGGTTAATAGCTTCTTGCAATATAAACTCGACACCTGATAGAGCCTGGGTACGGGCTTTATCGTCACGTCTTTTTTGTTTTGATTTAAGAACAACTAAACCAAATAGCCCGAGAAGAGCAGCTACGCCAATATAAATCATGTATCCATCCTAGATAAAGTAGTAAAACTTAATGTAATTGCCATATAAAATCAGATGGCAATGATACATCATTTTCGCAAGACCAGTACGAGTTTGTTTTAGATAGGACTTAGAAAATGATTGACTTTTTATCATAATGAATTAATATGGTCGGCATAAAGACGTTAGGAATATTTAATTATGAATGAAGCATATTTCACCCAAGTGACAGACGCAATGGTTGATGCGAGCTACGCGGTATTGCCCTCTATGTACGTGGAAGATGTCGCTAATTGGAGTGGTGGCTTATCTCCATCACTGGTATTTGTTCGAGGCCGAGGGAAGGCGACAAATCATGTGGTGGTATCTAAAGGTAAGCATCGCATTACGTTTGGTTGGAAAATGGTTAAATCAAAGCTAACCTCTAAAAAAATGCGTCTTTATGGACTACTGGCAGAGAAATTGTCAATAAAGGGTATATGGACGGGGTATTAACGCCAACCAACGCATTGGTTCATACCATTTTGCACGAGTATGCTCATTTTCATCAAACGCTATCGGGAGGGCGCTACTCCAACAGTGTGCACAACCAACAGTTTTATCGCTGCCTTAATAAGCTTTATCGTGATGGGGCTGACAAAAGATTGCTGGCGTATTTCCAAAACGATCCAGTATTAAATAACCTGAAAGATTGGGTGGAAGAGTCCGTAGATGAAACTGTAGGTGCAAGTGATATCAACATCTGCACTGGTGATTACGTGGAATTTAATGATAATAAGGGTAAAAAGATTGTCGGTTATGTAAAACGTGTTAATTCTAAAACACTCACGGTGGTTTCAGAAATGGATTTAGGCGTAGTTAAATATCGAGTGCCTATTCATATAGCGAAGAAGGTCGGTAATAAAATAGATTATTCGTCGCCCTTACTTGCATAAAATGATTGACTTTAAAAGTCATTATGATAATATATATCTCACGCTAAGCCTTTAAGGAAAAACCCATGACAAACCCTTTGACTACCCGAGAAAATAGATTCCAAGTAGATACATCGATCATACGACACTTAATATTCTCTCAAGCTGGAACGTTGCACAAAGCGCTTCTGGAGCTTGTGATGAACAGTCTTGATGCTCAATGTGAAAAAGTGTTAGTGGATATCTCTGAGGACATGAGAAGTATTGTCGTTAGTGATGATGGTGTTGGCTTTAAAACCATTGATGACATTGAGAAGCTTTTTGGCACTTTCGGATTCGACCATCAAACAGAGGAAGAGTTGTCTCGTGGCAGAAATTACGGGCGATTCGGGCTTGGACGAGCGCAGTGCTTAGCTTTTGGTTCCACCGTATGGACATCAAATCAGTTCACTATGACCGTTGACTTGAAAGGTAACAGTTCAAGTGACCTGCCTTACATTATTCAAGAACATGCTGATATCAAACACAAGGGCTGCAAAATAGAACTGAGCCTATATGATGCTATGTCGGTTTATGACAAGCGCGAGCTGTTAAGCGTGTTGCGCCGAATGGCTAAGTATGTGCAGACAGAAGTTGTTGTTGACGGCTGTCGAGTGAATGAAGATATTTCAAGCGTAAAATGGTCGGCAAGTAACGAGGATTTTTTGTTCTTAAATGCGAATAGTCAGCGCGGTCTTTCTATTTACAATAAAGGCGTGTTGGTTTGCACCTATTCACATAGTAAGTTTGGTGTGTCTGGCGATATTACGTCTATAGACAAAAATTTTGCTGTCAACATGGCCAGAAATGATGTGTTGATAACTGAATGCGAACTGTTTAAGCGCATAGGTGGTTTTATTAAGCCTTTCGCTGAGAAGAAAACAAAAAAAATCTTTACCGATGAAGATCGGAAGTACTGGCTGGCAAAGCTGTTTTCAGGTCAGTGTGTTCATGCTGATGTTTCGAGTAAGCGTCTTTGCCAGAACGCTGACGGGAAGTACGCTACACTGCGCTCCATGTACCAGCATGCAAACGGCATTCTCATTGCAGCACCTGATAGGCTGCTTCAAAACAAAGGGATGCTGGCACATCGACGCCAAGAAGCTTTTTGTTTAAGTGCTAGTTTTTTGGATATGCATGGTTTTAATAGTTTGGAAGATTTTGTGTCTGACCTAAACAATGCCTTAGATAGTTATCATCCTTTCAGCAAAAAATTCAAAGCTGCTAGTTTTGACGATACGGTAAGGAATGCTAATGATGCCAGTGTTCGCCTTGGGGAAGGGGAGTTGTCTAAAATTGATAAGGTTCGATTAACAGCTGTTCAGTCAATGTACTCAATGCTGCTTGAGGAAATGCTTGAGGTAGAACAATCAGGTAATTTTGACTTTAGACGTCACCTTTCAGACGTTAATGAACAATCGAGAGTTGTGTGTCTGGGTCGATCTGAGACTAGTAACGGTTGGACTGACGGAGTTAATTATATCGCCATTAATGTTGATTACATGCGCGACTTATTTGACCGAGGGTATAATGGGATCATTAAGTTAATGGGTTTACTTGTCCACGAGCAGTGTCACGACTCAGAAACGATGTCTAGTCACTTTCATTCAGCGGAGTTTTACGAAAAATTCCATAATGTAATGAGAAACATTAATACCTTTACAATTGCTTCAAAGTGCATTGAGAAGTACCTCAGAGAATGTAAAAAGATTAATCGCCGACTTAGTGATCGCGAAATGAGAAAGACGTTTGACACATATGAAAAGCTAGTAGGTCTAGCAAACTAAAACTACTTAGGTGCGAGTTATGAGTAATCTTTATTGCAAAACGAAAAATGGGGAAGTGTTCAAAGTGTGGTCAGACAATCCGTCTGAACAAACAATGAATGTTTACCCTGTAGAGGATATTTTTGATGCGGAATCAACCAATACAACTGCAATCGATTACCACGATATAGCTTGTGTTGACTCCAACTTCCCCCTTCTATCGTCGTTGCCGACTCCGTTCTTGACCAACTTGAAGGTTGGTCAGTGGAGCCTTTCTTTTAGCAAACTGAAAGATGTGGTTACGATAACTGCGTTGCATGATGGTTCTCCGGTATCGGATGTGCAAGCAGATTTGGGAGGGGATGAAGAGTTGTTTTACCGTCTGACTTCTCGATCGATAGAAAATGACTACAGGGTGAGTGGGGATGTGGATGCTATCCTTGTGAAAGAGACTGTGCGTCTTGCAAATTGGGAGATTGAAGTCATCAGTGATGAAGATAATCATTTGAATGTTTATTGCAGAAACATAGTGTCTGATTCTCTCGCGGAACTTTCGGTTACCGATGAGAATAGCGAAACCGATAAATTCTGCATTGTTATCACCGATTCAGCTTATCTTCACTGAGTTGACGATGCCTGAAAGTAGCGCCGAGTGGCGCTACTTCTTTTCAAAAGACATGTAGGTATTAAAAAACGAGCCATGATATCCACTTTGAAAGTGAATTGCAGCCATCGGGAAGCCAATATCAAAACCTATGTCGCGGCCAGACCCTAGTATAAGTTGTTCTCTAATACCGGCTACCTTCCGTACCAACTTTAGTCGGGGAGGGGAGCTATAGAGTTTAGAAAGAGGTATCAGCAAAACAGTGTTGTCTGCAATAGAAAACGCATGTTCCATTACCTCAGTTAAATTTGACCAAGTTGGATTAGTGACGATCCAGTCCACCTTATCCTTAAACTCAAAAAAGTCGTACCCGTCTTCTATCTCGCACCATAATGTTCCATTAGGCAATTCATTGTAAAACACGCATGAACCGCGAAAAGGTTCAAGCACCTTACCTGATGGCTGATAATGATTGATTATCGCTCTCGCAACGTCTGGACGCGTATAATGGACATCGGTATAACCTTTCATCGCTGTAGAAATAGTCATAACCATGCTAGGCCACTCCGCAGAAATGAAGGTGGTCAACATTTACTTCACCAAGGTATACAAGATCTAGGTTGGTGCCTGTATTAACTGGTTCAGTGGTAGGTAGCGATTTAGTATCAACCCTACCGCCTACCAAATATGGTTTGATACCTGGGAGGTGTTTAACTTCATGAGAGTACCACTTAAAGTCACCTAAAACGCTCAGGTAACGTGTAAGCTTGTTATGATCACCTCTCATGCTCTTAATGAGGGATAGGGTGTGGCTTTTATTTGCAGTTGAGCTTTCCAGTTGGTAAATGCCATCCGTGGCCACTAAAGCAAACATTAAGCTGGCAGAGTGCTCGCCTGTAACGAACAATGCGCCAAATTCATTCGGCTTCATCATATAATCCTTTATATGCCATTTGTTTCGACAAATTTATCACATGTCTTCAAAGATGGGATACGCCGAAACCAAATAAAGAGATTGACTTATTATCATATTGATAATAAAATAAGCCTATAGATTTACAATGTTATAAGAAAGCAGTGAATACTCCTTTAAGGTATGTATTTACATAACAAAAGTGCCTCGTGCATATTGTTTCTTAAAGAGGCAGATTGTATATTGCTTCCACTAAGTTAAAGGAAAAACTGTATATGAAAACTTTAGGGTTAGGAGTTGCACTTCTATCATCAATATTAAGCTTGAGCGCGGCATCTGCCTCATTTGAAATAACGTATGTTGATGAAGATGGTGCTGGTGCTTTTAGTACAACACCACTTACACTGCCTGATGGAACCACAACGACACTTGGTGAGCGAAGACAAGAGCTTATCGAGTTCACAACACGTGCTGTTGGATTACAATTCAAATCAGATATTCCTGCAAAATTACATATCGACTTTGGTGTGCCTGAGGGGTTCGGCGCTTTGACGATTGGACCTTTCTACAGCGAGTTCACAGAATATGACGAGCCAGATGATTTTGGTGTGTTACAGGTGGGGCGGCGCTATCCTTCTACTCTTTGGGATGCGCTAGTAAGTAAAAACCTAAGCGGAGACTACGAAGACGCCAGCGTCTCTTTCTCTGATACTTTCGAGTATGCAGAATACAGTGAAGGGCACGAGTATCCTTACATCGTTTATGCTGCATACCATGAACTAATGCATGTTATGGGGTTTGGAACCACAGACTGTTTAGGCAATTGTATTCCAGAACCTGTTAGCAACCCGAGTCACATTTCAGGGCATTTTTATTATAACGATAATGGTACGGTAAGAAACTTCGATGACCTTAGCATTGAAGATAAAACCGAGGCGTATAAATCGACCACTGACCTTTGGTTTTATGGTTCTGAAGCAACCACAAAAGCCGTTGAAAATGAGTTGGTGAGTGGGCATGTGGATGGATATATTTATATGCACTCAACTCCCCATGAAGAAACTGGGAACGTTGATCCTCAAGGTGGCTCACACATTTCACCATTGGTTGAACCGGCTCAGCTAATGCACTCATATGGCGCTCTTACTGATGACTTAGGTATGGCAGCTTATATTTTATGTGACATTGGTTGGTGCCGAAATGAAGGTCGAGTTATTGAGCAATCTGTTGCTATTACTTTAAATGAAAATGAAAGTACAGAAACCGAAGCTGTTATCGATATTGAAGTTGTAGACAACTTGGATGTGGGTGTTGACGAATGGGAACTGAACCTACGACCAGAAAACCTTGATGTCATCTCGTTCATGGACACTGAGGATCGTTGTGTAGAAACGTCAAAAGGATATCACTGCACAGGTACGTTACTGCCTTCTGAGCTTGCGGCCTTCAAATTGATAGTAACGCCTGCTGAATACTATGAAATTCAAGGGGAACTACGTTCTACCGGTTATGACGTTGACCGAAATGGGTTTAACAATATCGCGGACGTTATTTTGTATGCACCGGAATCTGAGGATGACCCAGTAGACCCAGTTGATCCAGTAGACCCAGTTGATCCAGTAGACCCAGTTAACGACGATGAACCACCGGTTATAGAAACACCGACAGACTCATCTGGTGGCGGCTCGATGGCTTACTTATTGTTACCATTACTATTTATTACTGCCTACCGTCGGTTAAACTTTAGTATTTTTACAAATAAAATTGTGGAATAGTAAGAACGATAGTGATATAACTTTAACAGGAAGCGCAGATACTGCCTGCAACCAGTATCAGCAAAAGACTATAATAAACTGCAACTTATTTGATCTGAATAACTTCCAACTGTGATTGTTTAAAAAAGAGGCGTTTATCGCCTCTTTTTTTATGTTTTTAAACTTACCTTGATAAATGCAGTCTGACTGCTAACATCAATATGATAATAATTACCGAATGCCCTTTAGAACTCATTGTGTCTAGGGCGATAAAAACAATGGAGTGTTGAACCCGTGAACAATGCAGCAAGTAGTGTAGTTGCTTTAGAGAGTAAGCAGAGCCAGCCTATAAAGGTCGCTAGTGATATTACAATTGATGTGTCTGAGGGTATTGTACAGTTAGGTTCTTTAGGCTGTGAGGATTGCTCGGTGCTGCTATATAGCATCGTTGACAAGACCTTGGCGACGTTTAGCTATGCCGGTGGTAACCTAAGTGCCGATAGTTCCCTAGATTTAGCGCAGCACCCCACTTACTACTTTAACCTTGCTAGTAAGACTGATAATCATGGGGAGTTATATTTTGCGTTGAGTATTGTTATATATGGTCAACAAGAAGTCTTGCTAATGAATATCCGAGAGGAAGAACAGGCTAAATCTGCCATTGCGTCTTTAAGTTTAATGGAACATGGGTCACTTGCCGTACATTAAGATTGACTTTATTTATCAATATGATAATATGAAGCATCCTTACTTGTTGGAACCGCAATGAAAAACTTTCAAGAATTTATGGCAGCTAAGCTGCGTGCTCACCCTTTATCTAATCAGTTCAAAGGGGATGTGGGTAAATTTATTACTACTATGCTCCCAGCCATGGGGTTTGATCCTTGGTTAGAATCCAATCGTGATGCTATTTTCACAACTCAGGATACTGAGCACTTGGTTAATGTTTATCTGACATATGGCCAGCGTGAACCGGAAGATATCCCGTCACTATTAGGGTTGATTGCACGTCAGTATGGTATTACAGCCGATGTACCTTCTGAGTGGCGCAAAAAAGAACATTGGGTGTAGGTTGTGCCCATTGAGCGTATCATAAGCGGAGGTCAGACAGGTGCTGATTTAGGTGGGTTGTTGGCAGCGGAACGTTTAGGGATGAAAACGGGTGGTGTTGCGGCAGCTGGCTTTCGCACTGAAAAAGGTAAGCAACCGATCTTAGGGAAGCGTTTTGGCCTGTCAGAACATTCCTCTTGGCAATACCCCCCTCGAACTGAAGAAAATGTTAGGCTAAGTTGCGTAACATTGATTTTTTCAGCGAACGCTACGTCTCGTGGCACACAAATGACAATCGACTTTACGGTTAAGCACAAGAAAGAATATCTGCTTGTAGATGTAAATGCGCCAAACGTTGAATTAATTATCGACTTTATACATAGTCATGCCCCGACAATCATTAATATAGCGGGGAACCGAGAGTCTGTGTCGCCTGGGGTCACAAGAAAAACAAGAGACATCTTATACAACGCCCTATCTAAAGTTATAAAATGATTGACATTATTATCAAAATAACAGATAATGTAGTTATTCGATGAAGGAGACACACACATGCAGCAATTAAAGAATTTGTTTAGCTTCCCAGCGCTGGGAATGAAAAAAGTTGTAGTTTGGTATCTTATGGATACGGAAGAGACTCAAGCAATAAAGTACATCAGTTTTGCTAAAGAATTGGCATCTCCCAATTCAGCAGCGGAAGGTAATATGATGGATTGGTATAAGCCTGTGGTTGAGTTTTATGCCGATGCGGAAAACCCTTTAGAACTATGTGAGACAACATTTAACAACATGCAAGGCGAAGTCTTTTCACCTAACGGAGAAGCGCGTGAGTTAATTGCTAGCTTAGATGGCGTTCACCATACTTCAATGTCTGTGGGTGATATGGTTCAAGTAGATGGTGACTTTTACTTCTGTTCTGCTTTCGGGTTCCATCGTATCCTTTTTGATGGGGCTATAGCCCATGGATAAGCTGGTTGAAGCCCTAAGCCATGATGATTTCATGGCTTCTATGTCACTGCATAAAATGACAGTTTTACGTGACGATGAGCTGTATAAGCATATTCGCTTCGCAGCCCCTAATGAATTCGAAAACGCTTTTGAGGTGATGTCTTTTCCCTACCATGTATTGATAACTGGTGATATGGGGTGTTACACATTCTCGCGTGAAAAAGATATGTTCGAGTGGTTTGTCAAAGGACACTGTGCCCCAATTAAGCGACCTGAAATCGAAGTTTCCCGATGGTTCGCCAAGATGGTTTCTAAAGACGCCGCTATTAGTGCTAAGCACTATTACTTACCGGCTGTCATTGAAAGTATAGAAGAAGCTAAGTCTAACTATACAGAGGGTCGAGGTGATTGCAGTCTCGAAGTAGAACAATTCAATGAACTCCTAGAGTGGAAAGAGTACGGGGCAGAAAAACTGCTTGATGAAATGCAAGAGTTTTACCTTGATTCCATCAGTGTAAGCCCTTTTCAGGATTTAGAGCGTGATTGTTATGAGGTTTATAGCACTCATTTCGTGTGGTGTTGTTATGCATTAAACTACGGTATTGGAACATATCGCAAACAAACCCTGTTTATTTAACGTTCAAAAAAAATTGATTAATTCGGCGCTAGTGATAACATTCGCGCCGATTTTTAGTATTAACTCTTTGGAGTGGAAATGAGTTCAGTGTTAAAACAGCATGATGCTGTGCAAGAAGTGTATATAAAGAAATTAAAGCTAGAAGCTGAAGGGACACCTGTCACGGTGACTTTTGAACGTGACTATAATGAAAAGAGTGGTATTGTTTCCTTTGAAGTAAAGAACACTTTCTTCCCTGATATCCGGTTTGAATTCACAAACATGTTTGATGCTATTAGAGATAAACAGCTAAAGAACAAGTTGCTTTTTGCCGCTCAGACAAATCAGAGTCGAGTCTTAATTGAGGCATTGGATTATAAACTGCAAGAATATGCCGATGAATACGACACTGACTTTATGAGTAGCGTATCAAATGATGTGAAGGATACTATTGAACGAGAGCTTAAGAAGGCCATAGCGAAGGCTACGGGAGTTGATAAGACTGCTTTAACATCCGCGTCGGTTTTTAGAAAAGATATTCCAATGGATGAATTAGGTTTCGTGGAGATGATCATGTCGATAGAAGAGATGTTATCTATCGAGTTTGATGATGACAATCTTGAAGGTGATATATCTTATGGCCGATTACTGAAGCAAGTTGTCCAGATGAAAATCGAAAACTAACCCACTTCCACCCTGGGTGGAAATAAGAAGATGTTGCGTTAGCATATATCTCATTAAGTTTTTAAAGCCCACTTTATAGTGGGTTTTTTGATTGACATAAATTATCATTATGATAATATTGAGGTATAGAAAATAAACGCGCAAGAGGCGCAGGGTAGATATTTATATGAGCACGAAACTAAGCTTTTTACTTTCGGATCTAGATGGTGTGTATGTGGACTGGACGACAGGTTTCACTAAGTACATGGCGTCTATCGGTCACATTGCAAAACATGCTAATCCCACAGTGTTTACCATGCAGGATATCTTCCCTCAACTAGAAAAGCCATGGCTTCACATTCGAGACTATCAACAAAGTGAGTTTTACGCAAAAGTTAAACCTTATGACGGTGCGCTAGAAGCTTACAAAGAAGTTAAAGCTAATGGTATCGAGATTATTGCGATTACAAGCTGCGGTTTAGAACCTGAGACCGTTAGAATGCGTAAAGAGTTTGTGGCTGCTCAAGGTGTTTTCAGCGATCTATTTATGTTGGATATGGGCGCGTCTAAGACTGATGTGTTGAAAAAGTTTAGTAATGCTGCATTTATTGATGATCAGGAGCATGTAGCCTTGGAGGGTGTTAATGCTGGCCATTTATCCCTGTTGAAAACTATGCCCTATAACATTGACGTTAAACACCACAAGCTTAGTAGAGTGAGTGACTTTAACGAAATAATTAATCATTTGAAGTAGCAAGATAAGCGTCGTCAGGCGTTTCGCCACAAAACTTAGGGAAAGATTAAACATGCATATTAAAAAGCTGAATTTTTCAGATTCTACTGCTAGGGTTTTTTTTGTAGGTGATATCCACGGGCGCTATCAATTACTTCAAGAGCAACTAAAGAAAGTGGGCTTTTCGCCTGAGAACGGAGACACGCTAATTTCAGTAGGTGACATAATTGATGGTGGCACTGAAAATGACGAAATGTTAGCAATGGTAGAGTTGCCTTGGTTTGAGTTTACGCTTGGCAACCATGAGTTTCTTATGAAACAGGCAACAAAGGGGTTAACAGAGGCTAAATACAACGCTGTGTCCTCATTTCTAATTGATAATAATGGTATGGGTATGCTTGGGGCGTTAAAGCAGGATTCCATAAGTGATGATGACTATGACACTCTAACGGAATACCTAACCACGGATGAAATAAACTGGATTGGTAACGGAGGGGGGTGGTTTTATAATGTGTTTGAATCTAAGCCGTTCTCTTTGAGGTTGAAGCAAGCCCAAATAATCTCATCTAGTATTCCGGTAGGCATTGAAGTGAACCACCCAAGTGGCTTAATCGGTGTTCTTCACGCCGGTATTAAAAATAATAAATGGCGCTCTGTAGGCAAAATCGCGAAGTCGAGGCCGATGCAGTTGATGTGGACAAGGAAGAATCTAAAGAGCTTCTATCGTGACGATAAGAGTGCGTATGAAGCTGGATATGTAGATGGTGTTGATGCTCTTGTCGTAGGGCATTCCACCATTGATCGTGGTCAACCTTTGATCTTGGCAAATACGATCTACCTCGATGTGGGAGCTAAAAGAGGGGTTCCACCTGCGGTGATAGAATTGAAGGAAGTGATGAAACTAACGCGACCTTTCCAAAATGCTTCGTTTTGATTTCATTATGATAATGCAATAGAACTTTAGTTTAAGTTTTAAATATTCCAAAAAAAGAAGAGGGGTTTCCTTCTTCTTTTTTTTTGCTTATTTATGCATAAAAACTTACATACTTATTAATACTGTATTAATTCAGTAGAGCTGTGTTTTTACGTGAAATTGACGAAAGTGGATAAAAAGTGATCTATATATAGCCGCATTGACAATTTTTTCGAAAAATTTACTTATTGGTAAATAAAAATAATCGTTATAAAACATATAGTTAAAAATGATAAAGCGTTTTATTAAACTAAAGTTTCATTTCGGTTCAGATCTGACCTTTACGGTTTATAAGCAGGACGTATAATTATCTCATCCGCTACAGAATGAAGGTTTAAAAATTCAAAACCTAACATTCGATTAGAGTTCTAGCGGAAGAGTTAATAGTAAAAAATATCTTACTAAAATGCAAAGCGTTGAAGGTAAGAGCAGATATTACGCTACTATATGGATGTAGACAGATGCAGGAAGCATCACATAATGGGTCACTATTATGAGCGTGGAAAGAAAACTGAAGTAATGTGATAAAATAAGTTTATAAGGTAGATGCCTGACTAAACTCTTTTGTATGCTCATGGAGAGCGTCTATCAAATTGATAGAATGTCATGAAGACGTTACAAAAGACACCCTTGGATAGGGGTGTGAAGAAACACTAAATGGATTTAGTCGCGAAATGGATATCGCGGTTCTCATGGAGAGAATGTAACTTCAAACTAACTAGCATGATGCTGGTGAGATTAGACTCCACGGATGGAGGCGACAACATGGAGTTGTTGCATATCATTAAGATTATCTAATCTCAAAAAAGTTCACATGGAGTGAGCTTTTCTTTCGGAAACATGATGTTTAGGTTGCATGATGCAACTTCTCGCTAGGAAGCGGCCAAAGAAAGAACCCTTACATGAGGTAGGGGGTTTGCAGCACAGAATGGATTCTGTCTTCACATGGAGTGAAGAAACTCAAGAGAGATTGCTGCACTAGGAGATACAAGCAAGATGCGACGTATCAAACCATTAGGCATGGAGCCTTGAGCGCAGGAAGCGTGGTCGCTAAGATGGCGAAATGGTTACAGGGAGGGTTAAGGCATGATGCTAAGACCTAACACCGGCATGAAGCAGGTGAAACACTGACTAAGGATGGTCAAACGACATGGAGTCGTGATCGCTAAGATGGCGAAGGTGTTATGAGCAAATGGGTAGGGAACCAATACACGAGGGACGCGTCATTTGCATCTTGAGATAAGCGTTATGGACGATGTGCTTATCTCAAGGAAGAGGTGAGGTGGAATGCGAAGTAAAGCTATTACTATAAATGGCTCGCAACAAGCATGATGCTTGAATGTATGACTGCAATGGATTGCAACACTCTAAGGATTAGAGTGCGTTAATGGATAACGAAGTCATACGAGGAATGTTCTCCGTGTAAAAAGTGATTATCATTGGTTGATATTGATATAAAGAGGCACACCTTTGGGTGTGCCTCTTTTTTTTTGTGCCAAGAGAACTCTAAACCAACAAATTCTAATAATATTATATATTTTTAAATAAAAAGATTGCGCTCAAATTTTATTATGATAAAGTTAAGTCATTCCTAGAGGGATAAACCAACCAAACAATTATTTAAGGGTACACTTATGTTCAAGAAAACTTTATTTGTTAGTGCAATGATATTCGCGGCTTCACTTTCTTTTAATGCTTTTGCTGATCAAGCCACCAAAACGAACGATGGCTGGATGACCTTAAGTGGTGCTAACTCATGCCTGCATAATGGCCGAAAAGTAGAAATGCATCGTCTTAATTCAATGCAGCGCGAGAAGCAATGCTTCAGCTACCATTCTAAGTTAAACCAAGATGGAAAGCGTGTTTATAAGCATGTTAGTCGTGATGGTAGCGTTACCATTCAAGGTCGCCGCCTGGGCTAGAGAGACAATGCTTCAGACATAAAAAAAGGGCTTTAAGCCCTTTTTTGTTTGTAGGATTTTACTAGCGCGGTTGGTTAAGTTTCCACTTAGTGAGCGTTTCGATCATAAATTCTGGGTCTTGCCTGAAAAGAAAATCTTGTACTATTAAGTTTGGTGTTTGGCAGAATTTATTTTTCTCTTTATCAAGGTAAGAAACTGTAACCGTAACAAATTCTCTTCGTTTATTAGTTTGACTGGGTTGTTTGATTCTATTGACGGCTGAGACTTCATCTTTTGACAACGTTTTTACTGTTTTACCACGCCAATCATAGCGCGTTATCGTAAGCTCTTCGCCAGAAAAAGTAGTCGTAATAGACTCTATGGAAAAAGCGCACAGCAGTAAAAAACCGAAGATTAACAACCACTCAGGAGAGCCTAGTATAGACGAGGTGAATGTCATATAGAGCGACATTAGCGTTACCATGATAGCGACAATGATTGTAGAGGTTGTTCTAGATGTGTATTCGTAGTTATTGATTCTCATGCGTAAATCCTTTTACTTTTAAAGGTCTATTTTAGTCCATTATTTTAACTAAATAACTTTTGAAACATGTGTGATTTTAAAATGATAAAAGATTGTAATAGCGCTGTATTTATCTCTAATGGGATAAGATAAGTAATAAGCAGAGAACTTTTCGGCAGGAACAATTATGATTCGCAAGAACCCGTTAACATGGACAAAGCTAACTGATTGTCGCGACGACCAAAGTGCTGAAGGCCGCTACTCAAGATATGAGATAGATAGCGGCTATGCACTTAAAATTACCGCCTACGATATTACAATGTACACCGGTACAACCTGCCAAGGGAAGAAACGAGCAGACTTCCTGAATAATCAGAGCCGCGTCGGCTTGGCAGTGATTTGTTATAGCTGGAAGGTCGCTTGTCTAATAGGGCGTGTTATCACATGTCACAAGCTTAAGTCGGGCTACAAGCAAGAGTGTGACTTGAAATCACGTAGTGGGGTTTAATTGGTGCCAATAGAGAGAGAAGTAACGCATCGTTAAAGCCTGGGTGAGACTTTAAAAGTCGAACCCAAGCTGCTCTTCCTTTGCTTCTCGTTCAAGCTTCGGTGAACTGTTTTTCTTGATACTGCGTTCTGTCTTAGGATAGGTCACATTACCGGTGTACGCCACCAGCTCATCTATTAGCACCCAACCACCTAATCTTCTGCGATAAATCGCAGGGTCTCTTTCGATAATCTCGCCTACAGCACCGGCTTGTTTAGCCTCATCTCCAAAGAACAGCTTAAGAGACTCGAAAGGCTTGGAGTCCATCGCTGTCTCGGCGGTAAGATTGTGTTTGGTGCCATTTAGATCCACAGTTATTGCTTCACCTTCAATATTTAACACAGAGAGCCTCACATTACCTTCAGATAACGTGTCGTTTAAGCGCAGGTTGGCCAGTAATACAAGCGCCAGACTTTCAGGAGCACGTCTTTCGCTTTTCTCTGCGATAAATGTGGATGCCCCTAAAAGACGATGTGCATATGGGCAGTCAGTTTTATTACTCATATTGATCTCTTTTTATAATGATAAGCTTGCACTGATCCTTTCAGTTTGATAATGTCTCAGCTAAGTAGGCTTATTTCATAAGTTTAATACGATTTATAGTAACGGAACTTTCCCGTTTTTCTGAATAACAGCAGCAACAGTTTTAATTTAAGGGTTAAATTCATGCATTAACTATCGCATGCGTTAATTGAAGGTGATGACAGTGAGCAAAGTGACAATGGGATTACGTGTTTTATACACGACGGTCTGTATTTTCCTAATTGGATTAGGGTTTGTTGCGAATAGCCAAATGGCATCCCCTTTGTCTAGCGACCTGTTTAGTTTATTAATGAATGTATCCATGACTGTTTTTGTGCTGCTTTCTATCTGGTACCTATACAAGCATCTTCATAATCACGGTAGAGGCTCATTTATTAAAGCGGTAGGTTCTACATCTCTGCTTGTTTTACTTGTTGGCTGGACAGATGTGCTGGCGGTTTTCACCACCAGCAACTTGTAAACTCATATTACTTTATTTCAGAGGCCAGATAGGCGCTATTGCTGTCTGGGATGCGTTTGGTTTGTGTATCTTCCTTTGGTATTACATCAAGCGTAGGTTTCACAGACAGGGTGTGGATGATATCGTCGGCTTGGATGATACCCATTAACTCACCCTGTTTATTAATCACTACGGTAATATGATCTGGGTTCTCATCGAGTTGGTTAAATACATCCAGAAGATCTTCATCGTCACGCATGGTAGTCAAAGGGTGCATAATACTAAGCACGGTGCGACCATTATTATCCGACATGAAAGATTTAACGAGTTTGCGGTGCTGCAATATCCCAATGGGGTAAATCTTGTCGCGGAACTTCTTAATAACAACGTAGCGTTTATGCCTGCCGTCTTTAACCATGCTCTCAAGTTCACTAACTAACTGCTCACCATCTACGCACTCTAGGTCTTTTACCGGTGTCATTGCTTGGTGTGTTTTAAGCGATGTAATGTTCAGGATGTTGTCGATAAGTGCTGTCTGGCGTTCGTTTATCAATGACTTGCTTCGAGCCATATTAATCAAGCTACGTAGTTCAGCATGCGTCATAGTGTCTCTACTACCTTTAGGTAGGAAAGGAGAGATCGGTATAAGGATAATGCTTACAATAGGTTTAAGGATGAAGTTCATCAGGATAATGATGCGACCAAAGCGTTTTAATACTGAATCTGCATGATGGGTCGCAAATTGTTTTGGGTATAACGTAGCGATGTATAGAAGCGATAGTGTTAATATCATCACATAAATAAATTGAGTGTTCGAGCCACCAAATAAATTGCTGGCCATTGAGCCAGAAAGCGCTGCGCCAACAACATCAACAATGTTACTGGTAATGATGAATGTGCTAGTAAAAGCACTATTATCAGTCTTCAGTTTCTTTAGGTGAGGTTTAGCTTCACTCAAAGCGGCTAATTTTGTGGTGCTGCACGACAATAAGCTTGTCTCAAAAAGACTCATGATCATCGAGAGGGTGACTAACCCTATGGTGAATAATATTAAAGTGGTCATTAATAAGTCCTTTAGTAATTACCGGCGACGTCTATCACCGATTTAAGTTTTAATCCAAGTGCAATAAGTATACTAAAAATAGCCGACCTAGTAAAGTAAAATGATTAACTAAATTATCATTATGACTATTTTGTTAGTATTATGATACACTAGAAGCATCAAAGAGTGACACAATAAAATGATTGACTGTTATTATCATTATGATAATATTATAACTCACTCAACGGAGCATACACATGACACTATTTAAACAAATACACAAAACCCTAGAAGCTGAATTCGGCCAATTGCCAACTCACGGTATTTTAGCCGGTCAAGCGGTAGCAGAAGCGTACTTTCAATCAAAGCGTCTAGCAATCAAAAGTAGAATGAAAGATTTAGATTGGTTTGTTGAACAAACTGCGGGTGACATCAAAAGTGATGAATGGTCGTTCAGTGCTGGCCATGTAGCTGACACTTGTGTTTACATGCCAAGTAATGACTGTGACCTACGTATATCTGAGTTTGTAAAAGTTGGTTTGTACACAATTAAAACCTCTGACGTTATCAATGGTGGTCGCATTAACCGTATTATCGTAAGTGGTATTGAGTCTTCCGATTCTAAGGCTATGAGAGTGTTAGATGGGTTTGATCTTAACTGTGCAGCTTGTGCGTTGGATTTGGATAACAAGACGGTGGTAACGCACCCCAAATTTGATGATTTCTGTCAATCCAAGGAAATAGACTTCATCAGCATTTACACCCCTGTAAGCTCTTTGCTTAGAGCCTTTGAAAAGCATCGTTATATCCAAGGGAGCAGTATTGATTTGGAGCGGTTGGCCGGCATCAGTATGCATACGGTTTGGGCACGTACCATTGATGACTTCAGTTCATTTCAAGAAGCATTAGTTTCTGAACCCGAATATTACCGTAAAGGCACGGGCATGACACCTCAACGATACAATGGGTTGGCACAAGAAACTAAAGATATGCTGAGTAAGTACTTTACGTTCAGCACCTTCAGATGTGATCAAGATTTTGATTTACTCGTTTTTATGCCGATTTCAGAGCCAGCGAATATCACCTCGGTAAGAAGAGGGTCAGATGTAAAAGTAGAGGTTGCGAGTTACTCTTTAAATGCAATGACTACTCTTGCAGGTTATAGAAATGAGGACTTGTTCAATAACGTTATACGTCCATTAAGACTAGTTCGTCAGATAAATAATTTGCCACATGATGTTTTAGTGTGTTTGAAGTCGTTGGTATTGAAGCGTCTGCTTACAACCGATTTTGTGAACATCGAGGCTTTATTGGAAGAGCTAAGCGTTAAGAAGGTCGATGCGCTATTTACGCGCATTCCCGATCACGACCACAACTCGGGTCGAGTTCAGCTAGCTTCACTGATAGCAGAGGCGTACCGCTTAATAGCGGAAGAGGGCGAGAAGTGGAATCAGTGCATTGATAATTTATTAGCCCAAGAGGAATCTTTAGTAAAACTTATCTGTAGTGAAGATGGCGTAACAATCCAGCCGCTTTCGTTTTCAGTATTACGGGATATGATAAAAGGCGTGGGCGAAAAAGACTTTGCTGTAGCCTTACAGGAATATTTGAATCAACCTATAAAAACAAGCAAGCTGTTGTTAAGAGCTAAGTTTGGTCTTTCGCCTACTGAGCAAGGGAATGCAGGTGGCTTTAATTACCATGTTACATTCCCAAAAACCGTAAAGGATGTTCTTCGTCTAGATAGAGGGGGGTTAGCTAGTCGTGATGTTAAAAAGTTAAGTAACGTCATGTTTTTCGAAGTGGTAGGCGATGAAGACAAAACGTTAGAAATCGTGGAGTTTAGTGAGAACATCGTATTTGGAGATTACGGCATACATTACTCAAGGTACGGGGTGAAGGATAAGTTCCAGACAGGCGCTCTCATTAGCCCTGTAGTGCGCGAAAAGCTGGTAGAACACGCCAAAGTACGGATTGAGCAAAAAAATGTTTACAGCCGTGCTGCGATGAAAGGCACTTTAAGAAGCGTGAAAAAGGATATCGTAACGTGCTGGAAAATTATTACCTATAAATTGAACCATAGTGCACGTGCTAAAGATAAAGAAAGGGCGCTCTTTCAGGAGATAGTTTCCTTTAACAAGAAAAAACCAGAATGGGATGATATTCCATTCTAGGTTACGAATACAGATGGTTCCCAGTTTTGCTGGGAACCTTTGGTTAACACCATGTTTTATAGATGTTGCTTCCGTACACCTGCCTTGACGAATCGTTCTATTTGATAGGGAAATACCTTTACTTCCTCGTTGGTAAAACAAACCTGTGAGCTAACATCGACGCAATTGATTTAGTTTATTTACCGACCAAGTTTACTTACAGAGGATGTAATGAAAAATATTTTAGTGATTGCGGCCACCGTCATTCCTTCGCTTTTTACCTGTGCAAATGCAAAGAGTGCGTTCGAAGAGCAGGTTGAGATCCAGATGGGAGCACCCATTGTTCAAAAGGTTTCCAATCACGTGTACAAAAGCCAAGCGGAGTTAGATGGTTCTTACTTATCTTCGGTGTTTTGGACTGGCACAAAAGTGTATCAAAACGGAGACGCATGTTTGGTGTTAGAGCAAACATTTAGTCATTTCGCTACGGCGCGAAACACTCGCGTTCATGCAGTTGAGAATAGGCCGGTGTTAGAGCAGGCTTCCAGAGTGGAGCATTGTGAGGCGCAAACCGTTATAATTTAACGTACACCTATGTCGTGAGTGAGCAAGAGTAGACGAGCGATTATATATTAAAGCCGGTGCACATGTGCATCGGCTTTTTGCGTTTAAATGGTTAAGCTATTTTTGCTAATAGCGGGGTGGCGCATGAAGCGCGGTGCGTTTTTATAGGTTTCAGAACGCCTTCTACCGAAAGCAGAGGTTTGTTACCAATAATGAAAAAATCCTGAAGCAATTTGTTTTTTACATAGGCGGTTTTTAGCGCTAAATACGTGGTGGTCAAGTGCATCGCTAGTTGCGCGTTGTCACTGTGGTTATGTTGTGAGTTTAACATGCCCAAGAATGACTCAAACGCCTGGGACTTCACCTGCATCTCTAATGTTTTCTTTTTGCTTTGGTAGTCGCCAATTAACTGGTTGGCTCGCGCTTTGTACGCCGTTGTGTCGCGGTTTTTCAGCGAGCGCATGCTGATAGGTCTTACAACATCTTCAAACAAGTCATCGTAGTTTATAAAGTCGTGGGTAGAAAACTGCGTATTAAGCTTTTCAATTGTGGTCTCTAGCTGATTGACCTCAATGGTCAGTCCTAACAGATTACTGCACAAGAGTGCTTGAGATATTTCTTTAGCGCCGTCATTAGCGATAGAGGTACCTTCGAGTTGCGCATGCAACCCTGAGAGGTAGCTGATGCGGAATTCATCAATGGCGTCTTGGTGATTGTCGCATTCGACCAGTTTAGCCGCACAAACGCCCATAGAGCGCTCTGCTTGATAACGTTCCAACCAATCTGTTGTATTTGCGTTCTCTATGTACGCGTTGTTGAATTCGTCAAATGATTCATGTGTCAGTTTAAATAACGCTGAAGCCTGCGCTTTGTTAAGTCCATAGAAGTACACGATGGTGTGATCGACTGAACAAACCTCTCGTTCAGCAAGGGTATTAATTTTAGTTACAAGCACTCTAGCTTGTTGTGTAGTACGTAAAAAAAACATGGCGATAGGTAAACGTAAGTTGGCTTTCGGCTGCATAATTAATCCTTTAATCAAAAACTGGCACCTCGTGTGCATTGGGCAATAGTAGTCTTGAGGAAAAAATATGTCAACGATCAATAATCGTCTCTTTTTTTTGAGAGCGTCAAGAATTTGACGGAATGTGCTAATATGCACTTTGTGATAGCCAGCCACAGGTAGCTGTCACTAAAACAATCACAATTTGGAGTTATATTATGAAAAAGCTAACATTAAGCGCTGTTGCAGGCGCTATGTTACTATCAAGTGCTGGTGCGTTCGCCGTGCCTGCTGTTGGAGTAAATACAGTAGAGACTGATGAAATGCTATCAACCTCTACACAACCTGAAAAACAAACACAAGAAACGGGTTTTTGGTGGAATTCCAAACCGCAACCAAGCGTGGGTTTTTGGTGGAACTCTAAGCCAACAGGAACTCAACCTTAATCATTGGTGCTGCGAGGTGCTATAAAGCAACCTCGTAGCGCTTGTTTTCCCGAATACTTTTTGAAATACCTGCCAGTAATATTACCGCTAGATATAATGTTATCCCGTCCATGAAATACCGTCCAATTACTTCATAATCCAAATCGTTGTAGCGCATGAGTGCAAGACTCACCACCTGCGACTTGTGTGGATCTAAATCCCTGTACAGGATATATGCGATGTCTGCTAGTGAATATAGAGTGTATAGGCCAGCCATGTACCTTAAACCTTTGGCAATAAGTATAGAGGTTACAGATTTACCGGTGGTTAAGAATTTACTGCCAACGTATCCTTTGGTGAACCGAACTCTTCTTAATAGTGAGAAAGTGTTCACTATTAATGTGTCGCGGTAAACGAACACGAAATAACCCAAAATATAGATAAGTGGAAACGAAATGCTTTTGGCCAACTGGCTTCCGTTGAAGAATGACATCACGTAAAACACGATTGCAGTTTCCAACATAAAGACAAACAGTAAGAACGCGGCCGGTGCTTTGTATTCCGCTCCTTTTGAAAATATGATGGCTGAGAGTAGCGCGACAAGGAATAAGAGAAGGAAAAAACCACCCCTTACTCCAACGGTATCCATATCACTATTGTTTAACAGCAGTATGGCTTCAATGGCGAAACCAAACACTGCCACTAGGGCAACAATAGCCAGTGCAAAACAAAATCGAATAGAACGTCTTTGTGATGACGCAAATAAGAGAAGCGAATCCATAATTTCCTCGAATAATATCCACGTCAATGAGCGCAATAGTATTAAATAAAGATTGGCAATTCAATCTCTTTTCTACTGTTGCGAATGACGCAAGCGCCTAAGCGCTTATCTAATTCAACAAAAGCTGCAACATCTTCATTGGGTATATAAACACCTTTATTTTGAAAGAAGTTGAACTCAACATTTCCGATAGAAAGTCCATTTGTATATTCTATCGTGTCTAGCAAGTGTCCTATTTTGCTTTCAAAAAGCGCAATGTCGTTATGACAAAAGACCAGAGAAAAATGATCTTTCATGCGGCCTGACGCATAATGTTTGGGTTTAGATATTATTTTAAGTTGATAAAGCGGCTTTTTGTTTTCTATAACACGAGAAAACAATAGCGTTACTTTACCGTCTGTCCCTCCAAGGGACTCCTTTTTAAGCAAGTTGTCTTTACAACGTTTAATTATAGTTTTTATTGGGGTGCACATAAATGGCCTCTCAATGATTAATATAGTACACAAATAAACAATTAATGTCAATATGATAATTGGTATATTTGACCTAATTTGACGGAAAACTAAATTTTTGCATTTTATGCAGTTCGCGTCTTTCGCCACGGCGCGGAAATAAATTTAGGGTTCATTACACGATCATCAAACCTCACAAATGACGCTCGGATGTACTCCCACATCATTTCGGTGCATATCCACCGTCGATTGTTGCGCTCTGCGGCTTGGCCGGTGGTAAGCGTGCCACCAAAAGGGTCAACAACGAGATCGCCTTCACGAGAAAGAAAGTTCACTAGCTTTTCGGCTAATGGGAGGGGCATTTTGGCTGCATGAGGGGAAATCCCTAACCGTTTGGCGTAGGCTGACACCTTGTTGCCTTCCCTGCAATTGTTCGGGAACGAAAACACATTCTTGGGGATTTTCCCTGTTGTAGGGTTGCTGTAACTCCCTACGCGTTTTATATACGCCCCATCGCCATGAACAGCATGCTTTTTGGTGCCACCCGCATTGATGAAATTTTGGTGAGCGGTAGTGTGAGGCTCCAAAATCCGTTGGTTATTGGAAATGCACTTATGAGGGTTGTTTGAAAACCAATATATAGGCTCGTACCCTGTGTTCATCTGCGTTCTTTTCAATGACGCCCATTGGATGGGACCAGGGAGCTTGTTGGGACACACCCATGGTATTCTGTCCATCAGGTGAAGACCAAGCTCGTCTTTAAGGGCGATTACGAGGCGTTCGAGATAGTCCGATCTAGCGGGTGATTTGTGTTCAAATATATCCTGCGATAGATTGAGGGCGATGTTTCCACCGTCCGCCAGTTTATCAAGCAGCGGCATTAATGATTCAATAATGAATGTGATGTATCGCGCAGTGTCGGTTTCGTTCCCGTAAGCACGCGCCACTTTTAAAGGATAGGGGGGTGACGTGAGTATACAGTGAATTTCATCCTGCAAGATATCGCTATCAAATATGGTGTCGGACTTAGCCCATATAGCCACTCCTAGTGACGTTGACATCGCAACCATGTGGTTGGCGGCTTCTATACTATGAAGCTCGATATTTTTCTTTCCAGTTAGAGACCAATGCCCACGCTTAATGCTTTTAATTGAGCCATTAATTTTGAGGTTTTGTTGTGCCCAGCGAATTTGGCGATGCAATACATTCCGCTTCACACCGCTTTCACCGACAGGCACTACGTCGCCTTTTTGGCCAGTAGACTGCTCAACGGCTCGATAAACATCACAGTTAGCTACAGCTCCCTCGGTGTCGGCATAGATCTGCAACAACAGTTTTTCGATAGATGAATTACCTGCATTCATTTTCATATCACCCTTTTAAACGCGTTATGAGCATTAGCCTCGGCCACACCCTTTTGGAATGCTCCAGCTGCGACTAAGTGTTTTTGATTTCATGTTTTCAGCAACAGGGAAGGTTTTATGTGTCAGTTTATTGATCGTATCAACCGAAGTGAGGTAGTTGTCTATTTTCGATTTTTTTGCTTCAAAGTCATTCGGTATTATCCACGCAATAGTCTCATTAGTGTCATGTCGAACGATAATCTTATAGAACGCATCCGGCGTTATCACCCCGTGCGACCACACAAAATGATCATTACGTTTATCATTACCCCAGATAACGCCACCATAGATAGAGATATCACTAATATCGCGATAACACTCGGTGATGTATTCGGTCTGATACCACGCCCCTGTATTCATAGTGCCGGTCTGAGGCAGTATGTTGGTCATGTAGTTTGACTCATAAATACCACGAGCATTATCATCCAAATTGTTTGCCGGTACTTGGTGACCGCGATGCCACATCTGTCCACGCTTTTTGTATGTGTCTGTTTTCTTCTGCTGACAGCGAGAGGGGACTTTTCCGTCAAGGTCAAAGTCGTCTCGTCGGGGGAGGTTATTCGTGTCTTTAGTGAGGTCGTAGGCAAAGTGTTCAGCACCTCGCATATCGCAGTTCAACCATATATCAAAGCCACTGTAGGTAAGGTGGATGAACTCGTCATCCATCGTGTCATTCGCCACCCATTCAACAGCTTGAGAAGGGGTGTTTGTTGGTGCGTACTCGACAATAGGGGGCATTGATATTGTTTTGTAATCACTGGTACTAGCGTAACCTTTCGGTAAGCGAGCATTTGGTGTCTTGAGGCACTGCTCTAGTGAATTAAATGGGGTGAAATTCGAGGTTTTATCGTAATAAGAAGAGTCTGGCGCATGGCATATGCCTGATGTAGACTTTTTGATGACGACAGCGTGAGAACTGAAGCTGGTGGCAATAAGGCCAATGGCCAATAGGATGTGAGTTTTCATCATGTTAAATCCGATAGAGAATGTAAGCCTATATTATCATAATGATAAAAATTGTCAACGACGAACTAGCTTTAACTTAAAATGATAAAGCAGAAGTTAGTGGGGCTTGTAACAATAGTGTTTGTGCTTAATTGACAACCTAAAATCAAAGTGCAGATTGACCTGACATTATCAAAATGATTAAATGTGTTATTCAAAGTTACGAGGTCAGTGATGTTTTATTGGTGTCTGTCGCTACCCGTGATAAAATAGCTAAAACGCAATATGTTGTGTGTTTACGTTAGATTATTCGGTATATAAGGGTTTCCCTTATTGCATTACGTTAAAAAGCAGTAGCACGATGCTACGAAGTACTTACTATGAAGGTATGAAATGATAAATGTTCAGAAAAGAAAAGGCGTGGTTGAGCCGTTGGATTTAAACAAAATCCATAAGGTTGTGACATGGGCTGCTGAAGGGTTGGAAAACGTATCGGTTTCTCAAGTCGAGATCAAGGCTGAGTTACAGTTGTACGATGGGATTGAAACAAAAGATATTCACGATACGCTGACCAAAGCAGCGGCTGAACTTATCAGTGAAGAAGCGCCTGATTATCAATACTTATCTGCACGTTTAGAAATGTTTCACCTGCGTAAACGCGCCTATGGTGAATTTGCACCACCTCATTTGGTCGATCATGTGACGAACCTTGTTAATATGGGTAAATATGATGCGCATATTATTGAAGACTATACCACTGAAGAGTTAAATGAGCTGAACGACTATATCGATCACAGCCGTGATATGAAATTTAGTTATGCCGGTCTACAACAGTTAAAAGGCAAATACCTTGTTCAAAACCGTGTGACGGGTCAAATATATGAAAGCCCTCAGTTCCTGTATATATTGGTTAGTGCTTGTTTGTTTTCTAAGTACCCTAAGTCCACCCGCCTAGATTACGTTAAACGTTTCTACGATGCGACATCGACGTTCAAGATTTCGTTACCAACGCCTATCATGTCAGGTGTAAGAACACCTACGCGTCAATTTAGCTCATGTGTGTTAATCGAAGCTGGCGACAGTTTGGATTCTATTAATGCAGCAAATAGCGCTATCGTAAAGTACGTGAGTCAGCGTGCAGGTATTGGATTGAATGTGGGTCGTATCCGTGCTCTAGGTAGCGAAATTCGTGGTGGTGAGGCGTTTCATACTGGTGTTATCCCGTTCCTGAAATACTTCCAAGCGGGTGTTAAATCGTGTTCGCAAGGTGGCGTTCGTGGTGGAGCTGCAACAGCCTTTTACCCAATTTGGCATTTAGAGTTCCAGTCGCTAGTTGTGTTAAAGAACAACCGTGGTGTAGAAGAAAACCGCGTTCGACATATGGATTACGGTGTTCAGTTTAACAAGTTAATGTACACTCGAATGATGAAAGGCGGCGATATCACCTTGTTCAGCCCTTCGGATGTCCCTGGCCTATACGACGCATTTTTTGCTGATCAAGACGAGTTCGAACGTTTGTATTTGAAGTACGAAGCGGATGCATCTATTCGTAAGGAAACCGTTAAAGCAATGGAGCTGTTTGCTAGTTTCATGCAAGAGCGCTCTAGTACAGGTCGTATCTATTTACAGAACGTCGACCATTGCAACACACACAGCCCGTTTATTCCTGCTTTAGCGCCGATTAAACAAAGCAACCTGTGTTTGGAAATTGCGCTTCCAACCAAGCCGTTAGAGCACATCCACGACGAAGAGGGTGAGATTGCTTTATGTACACTGTCTGCTTTCAACTTGGGTGCAATTGAGTCACCAGATGATTTTGAAGAGTTAGCCGATTTAGCTGTACGAGCTTTGGATGAGTTGTTGGACTACCAAGACTATCCGGTAAAAGCCGCTGAAATAAGCTCGATGGGTCGTCGTACACTAGGTGTTGGTGTGATTAACTTTGCTAATGCTTTGGCGAAAAGAGATTTGCGATACTCTGACGGTTCGGCAAATAACTTTGTTCATGAAACTTTTGAAGCAATGCAGTACTACTTAATGAAAGCGTCAGTCAATCTCGCCAAAGAGCGCGGGGCTTGCCGGTTGTTTAATGAAACGAAGTTGTCGCAAGGTATATTGCCAATTGATACTTATAAAAAAGAAGTTGATGGCCTTCACACGACATCACTGAAGTATGATTGGGAAGCGTTGCGCAGTGAGATTGTTCAGTACGGTATGCGAAACTCAACCGTATCGGCGTTAATGCCTTCTGAGACAAGCTCACAAGTTTCAAATGCAACGAATGGTATTGAGCCACCTCGCGGTTTGATTTCTGTTAAAAGCAGTAAGGATGGTATTTTCAAACAAGTGGTACCTGATTTTGCTGAATTAAAAGACAAGTACGAAACAGTATGGTCGATTAAAGATAACAAAGGGTATGTTCAGTTGGTCGCGTTGATGCAGAAGTTCATTGACCAAACCATTTCAGCGAACACGAACTACGATCCATCAAATTACCCTGACGGTAAGGTGCCAATGAAGCTGTTATTACAAGATTTGCTGTATTGTTACCGTTTGGGTGTTAAAACCCTTTATTACCATAACACCCGAGACAACGCTGACAAGTCAGTGACGGCTGATGACGCGAATACTGTCGTCGAGGTTCAACCTCAAGGTGACGATGATTGTGGAGATGCGTGTAAAATATAAGGGATCACTTTATTTATACGAAACTTAATCATTGTTAAACAAAAACATGAGCAGCCCTTCGGGGCTGTTTTTTTTAGAGAGAGAAAGATGAAAATCAAGATTATTGCTGCAATGGACGCAGCACAAGCGATAGGGAACAAAAACCGCTTACCATGGAGACTCCCGAGTGACTTACAGCATTTTAAGCGCATGACGCTAAATAGTGTAATTGTAATGGGTCACACGACCTTCCAGAGTCTCCCTGGGATGTTGCCATCACGTGAGCACTGGGTGCTAAGTAGGCAAGATAGAGCATTACCTGAAGGTGTTTCACTCTTCAGTGACATTGATAGCATGTTACTGGAAGCTAAAGCCCGTGGTGTTGGAGTGTTATGGGTGGTCGGTGGTGCTGATATTTACGAACAAATGCTTCCATTAGCAGATGAGCTTGTTTTTACCCAAGTTGAAACCGAGGTTGCTGAGGCGGATACATTCTTCCCTGACTGGAAGCCTTTCGGTTTTAAATTGACACAGAGAGTGTTGGGTAAACAGGGGGAGAGGGACGAGCATGCGTTTGAATATGAATACTGGTCTAAATAGCTAGAACTCAATCCATAAATAGTAAACTGCCCATCCACGTTATTGCGCGTGGATGGTTTTTTTCGGTCATATTTAGTAAAAGTATAGTGTTTTAGTCGCCCACCCAATCTAAGCCCCAGTCACCCGCTTTTTTTTACACGTCACCTTATCTGTTTATTTTTTACTCATGCTGGCAATTTTTCTTATTGTGATAACATTTGTTCATCATATTACATACGCTCGTATAGCTGCGTATACGCACTCGACGATTCGGCTTTGATATTGGTGCGATGAGCTTTATCAAAATGAAAAGCCATCTACAAAAGCGCTAGGTTGCCTGAGCTAGGGCGATGAGAATTTAGGCTGAAAACGAAACTAAATGGAGTTGGTTAGAAAATGAAAAAAGCAATTTTAAAAACAGTGATGTCAGCTGCCCTAGCCACGGTAATGGTAGGTGGTGCTAATGCAGGTTACATCTCTCTTGATTGGCAAGAAGAAGGTGATGACCGTGCGTTTCTTGATGAAGATACCGGTATCGAATGGCTGAAGCTTTCCGAAACTGCTGGCATGTCTATAAACGACGTGCAGGCTGAGTTAGGTGCCGGTGGGCTTTATGAAGGGTGGCGGTTAGCCAGTGCTTTTGAAGTGGAAAGTATTACGGAAGATATTACCGGTTATTCCGCATCAGCTTCTTTGAGAAATGTTTCGTATGCTGAAACAACTCATATGCATGAGGATTTTGTAGATTTGTTTGATTGGACGAATACCGTGATTACAGGTTCTGGATGGAATAGGAACGTTCACGAAACAAGTTACGGCCTCTACCTTGATGGTGAGGACGTTGATATGTCGGGGGTGAGGCTTTACGAGGATCCTAAATCCACCACTACCACGCTTTACTTTAGTAACGTTTATGTCGGATTTGAGAATGGCTACTCAATAGATTACTCATCGCAATATTTTGCGGTCTATCTAGTCGGGGATGGTGGTGCAACCTTAACCACTCAGCAAGACATGAGTTTAGTAGCAAACAACCCGAATGCGGCCACAGCCGTTCCCGAGCCTACGGGCATAGCCTTAATGGCGGCGGGTCTACTTGGACTTGGCGCGGTAAGACGACGCAAGCAAGCTAAAACAGGTGAAGCATGAATAATTTACTAAAGAAATCGTTATTAGCTGCCACGCTCGCGGTAGCTATGGCCGGAAGCGCTAACGCTGGTTACATCTCTCTTGACTGGCAAGAGGAAGGTGACGAACTTGCATTTCTCGATGAAGATGCCGGTATCGAATGGCTGAAGCTTACGGAAACCGCTGGTATGTCTATCAATGACGTGCAAGCCGAGTTAGGTGCTGGTGGGTTGTATGAAGGGTGGCGTTTAGCCAGTGCTTTTGAAGTAGAAAGTATTACGAAAGATCTTACCGGTTATTCCGAATCAGCTTCTTTGAGTAATGTTTCGTATGATAAAACAACTCGCATGCATGAGGATTTTGTAGATTTGTTTGATTGGACGAATACTGTGACTACAGGTTCTGGATGGAGTACAGCCGTTAACTACACAAGTTACGGCCTCTACCTTGATGGTGAGGACGTTGATATGGCGGGGACAAGGCTTTACAAGGATGTTAAATTCCCCACTAACTCGCGTTACTTTAGTGATGTTAACATCGGCTTTGAGAATGACTATTCAATGGATTACACATCTCCAAATTATGCGGTCTATCTAGTCGCTGATGGTGGCGCAACCTTAACCACGCAGCAAGACATGAGCCTAGTAGCAAACAACCCTAATGCAGCTATCAATGTATCTGAACCTACAGGTGCGGTGTTAATGGCGGCGGGTCTACTCGGACTTGGCGCGGTAAGACGACGCAAGCAAGCAAAAGCAGCTGAAGTATGAATGGATTACTGAAGAAATCCTTACTTGCCGCCACGCTCGCGGTGACTATGGCCGGAAGTGCCAATGCAGGTTACATATCCCTTGATTGGCAAGAGGAAGGTGATGAGCTTGCGTTTCTCGATGAAGATGCCGGAATTGAGTGGCTAATGCTTACGGAAACGGCTGGCATGTCTTTAAATGACGTGCAGGCCGAGCTAGGTGCTGGTGGGCTTTATGAAGGATGGCGCTTTGCTACTGCTACTGAAGTTGAAAGTATAGTTGCGGACTTAACCGGTGATATGGAAGACCAGTACGCCACATATACAGGGACTAACAACCCAGACTCAATAAAGGCGGTATACAAGGGTTTTTCTGATCTATTTGGCTGGTCACGGGAAATCACAAGAGACAGTGGCTGGAGTAAAGAATATGACTACAGATCTTACGGACTGTATTTTGATGACGGTTCAATTGAGATGGCTGGAGTTAGATGGATAAAGAATCCACAGACGGTATCTTCGACAAAGTTTTATTCATGGTCGTTCACAAGTACTGAAAATAGTCTCTATAACAATGATTATACGGCTATAGGGCATGGCGTTTACTTGGTCGGTGATGGTGGTGCAACCTTAACGACGCAAGAAGATATGTCTCTTGTGTCCAACAATCCACTATATGCTAACGCCACAGCCGTTCCTGAACCTACGGGCATAGCCTTAATGGCGGCGGGTCTACTTGGACTTGGCGCGGTAAGACGACGCAAACAAACTAAAACAGGTGAGGCATGAATAAACTACTAAAGAAATCGTTATTAGCCGCCACGCTCGCGGTGACTATGGCCGGAAGTGCTAACGCTGGCTACATCTCCCTTGACTGGCAAGAGGAAGGTGATGAACTTGCCTTTCTCGATGAAGATGCCGGACTTGAGTGGCTAAAACTCGGGGAGACTGCGGGTTACTCTATTGACTCAGTAATGACTGAATTTGATGAGGGTGGTTTATTCGAGGGGTGGCGGTTGGCCACGCGAGAAGAAGTGAACAATATCTACGCTGATCTTGTTGATTACACGTTAAATGAAGGCACTACGCAATCAAACTGGAATTCTCAGCAAACGCAAATTTACGCGGAGTTCGCTAGCTGGTTTGGTTGGACGCGAACCACGGGTGGCAATTACTACAGTTATGGGTATTACCTAAATGACATGAGTACACCTGGGTTAGATGGTGAAGTGCTTATGAGTGGTGTTAATTATACTGGCCGAACCAGCCTGTATGATGACTTTGGGCACAGTACCTACACCACGAGCAAGACCGACTCCTTAGTTGGCATTTACTTGGTGGGTGATGGTGGTGCAACTTTAACAACGCAAGAAGATATGTCTCTTGTGTCCAACAACCCACTATATACTAGCGCCACAACCGTTCCTGAGCCTACGGGCATAGCATTAATGGCGGCGGGTCTACTTGGACTTGGCGCGGTGAGACGACGCAAGCAAACTAAAACAGGTGAAGTATGAGTGCTTTATTAATGAAATCGTTATTAGCCGCCACACTTGCGGTGACTATGGCCGGAAGTGCCAATGCTGGCTACATCTCTCTTGACTGGCAAGAGGAAGGTGATGAACTTGCCTTTCTGGATGAAGATGCCGGACTTGAGTGGCTAATGCTTACGGAAACGGCTGGCATGTCTTTAAATGAGGTCGTAACAGAACTCGATGAAGGGGGAATGTTTGAAGGCTGGCGTTTAGCGTCACGTTCAGAAGTGACCGACTTGTTCATTGACGTCATCGATTATGCTTCATTCAATGAGGGCACGACGTCAACAACTTGGTCGGGCGCGAGAGGCAATATCTATGGTGAATTCACCGGTCTATTTGGCTGGGTGTACACCAATAGTTCTGCAAAATACAGCTATGGTCTTTATCTAAATGATATGGAAACGTCAACGCTCACCGATGAAGTATTAATGGGTGGTGTTAAATACGCTGGTAATACATATTTGTTAGAGGATTACGACTCAATCTACTACAACATGAACTGGTCATCTGGCACGACCGGCGTCTACTTAGTGGGTGATGGTGGAGCAACCCTAACGACACAAGAGGATATGTCGCTCGTGTCTAATAACCCGAGCTATGCGACAGCAACGGAAGTTTCTGAGCCATCAGGCGTACTGCTAATGTCTGCAAGTTTATTAACAGTAGGTTTTTTGAGACGTAAAAAGCGTCAATCTTGTGCTGGGATGTAACGTTTTATAGCAACAAGCGTTTCATTAAGAATGATTCTCTTGTTTGCTAATAGCTTTTCAATATCTTCCCAAGTGCCCTCTGGAATAGGTCTGTCACCGGACAGCCACTGTCGAATGCGTCTACCATCCGACAGCCCCAAGCTCCTAGCTAACTCGGTCTGCCATCGCTCTCCATAGAGCGCGATACCAGACTTTATCAGCATTTCTTTTTTGCTCTTACTCATGCCACCAGCCCCTCTGGGATATAAATTTCATCGCCTACTTTAGCACGAACTAGTGAGCGCATTACGGCGACAAGCGGGGTGTCACCACGACACCATGAAACATCTTCACCGGCTTGGTATTTATTCGGATTGTTTTTATCGCAACCATGGTAGCAAGACGGATAGACGTTATGACGCTCCATCAGCGTACCGGCTTGTTCCCAATTTGATGAGGGGGAGTAATCTAGCCCAATAATTTGATAAATATTTTTTTTGTTTTCTTCTTTTTCTTCCCAAACCCAGTGTCCCGACTGAGAACCGGTTTTGAATGCCATAGGATCGAGAACAACGGTTCGCCCCTCTTGTACCGCGATTGCCCAATCTAACGCAGCCCCACTTAATTCAGAAGTGTTTACTTTTAACATGCTCGCCTCCTTAGGCTGATAATGGGTGGCACTAGTAGCAACCCGAGGAATAACTCAATTGTACCTATATTAAGGTACAAAGTAAATGACGTATTTAACGTAAATAAGATTAATGCGCTAATATTCAAACTAAGCCAATTAAATAGCAATGGAAAGAATGTTTTGATTGACTTATTTTATCATAATGATAAAATGATTTTGAATTGAATGAACACTTAAAGGATTTAAAGCAGTGAATATCACTCCACTATCAGAATTAACACAATTGCCCGTAGATGCCATCGTCGACCAGCTATCTTACCTAAATACTTGGTATAGACGCGGTGAGCCTATGGTGAGTGATTTTGAATACGATCAAATGCGTGCGGTTTTAGCAAGTAAAGCTCCGGCGCACGAATACCTTTCTACAGTCGAACCAGAGTCGCTTCTTGATGGTAAAGGCCGAGTAAGCCATACCAACCCTATGCTTAGTACTGATAAAGCGTATACGGCGACTGAAGTCAGTAAGTGGTTAGACAAAGTTACCGCTTACGCGAAAGAAAATGGTATCGAAGACCTACAAATAAGAATGACACCCAAGTTAGATGGTTGTGCGGGGCGTTATTCCCCTACATCTGAAGCGAAATTTGTGACGCGGGGCGACGGCCAGTTTGGAAATGACTTTACGCCTCTTGGAGAGCGCTGTGTATTCGTTGGTGATGACTCTCAGGCGACTGTTGGTGAACTTATTTGCGATGAAGCATATTACCTGAATACGCTGAAAGCGCAGGGTGTTAAGCATCCACGTAATTTTGTGAGTGGCCTACTCGGCGCTGATGAATTAAGCGCTATCGCTCAACAGGCGCTAGATGACGGTGCTGTTCGTTTTGTTAGCTACACTAATATGGATGGTCTGCGCGTTTACTCTGTTGATGAGTTTAAAGCGGTGCTCGATGATCTAGAAACCGTAGAAATTGAAATCACTTCACAGTGTCCTTATCGTACTGACGGTGTAGTTATCCAAGTCCATAGCGACCAAATGTTTTCTGAGATGGGTAATAATGGTTCATTTCATTATGGGCAGATTGCAAAGAAGATCGCCGGAGAGCCGACCGAGGTTATTTGTGTTGGTGAGTCCTACCAAGTCGGGCGAACAGGCAATGTCACCTGTAGTGCATATTGAGCCTACCGAAATAGGTGGCGTAATGGTATCGAATATCACTGCTCACCATGCAGGAAATATGAAGGCGTTACGTATTGGTCAAGGTGCTGTGCTTCTCGCGATTCGTTCCGGTGACGTTATCCCCAAGATTGTGGGAATACTTAAACCAGCGGAAAACGTAACTATACCTCAAGAATGTCCGGTATGTAGTTCTGAAACGTCATGGAGCAATGGTTACCTCGTGTGTCAAAACGTGAGCTGTGAAGGCCGCGTAGCCGCGCAGCTGCGATTTTTCACCAAAACCCTTGGAATGGACTTGATTGGCACAAAAGCCTCTGAAAAGCTTTCTGGTGCTGGAATTGGATGTGCTGAGCTGTTGCGCATAGACAGTCAAAAATTACAATCTATCGGGTTTGGTCAGGGGCAGTCCGCTAACATTATTGCTGAGCTTGAGCGCATTAAGAGCTTTCCAGTCGAAGACTATAAGCTTTTAGCTTCGGTTGGCATTAGTATGTTAGGTAATAGAGCGAGTAAGGCGCTTCTGAAAGATACGCTGTTAGCGGACATTACATCTATTACCCGAGATACCATTGTAAACACAGAAGGGTTTGGTGACAAAAAAGCCAGTGTTATTATTCAAGGTATCGAAACTCAAGCGCCTTTAATCAATGCATTAGTAGAGTTTTTTGATGATGTTAAAAGCAGCAAAATTAAAGTTACAGAGTCACCGATTACTGGCAAGTCCATAGTGTTCACTGGGACTATGCTTCAAGGCGCTCGAAGTGACATGACCTTGAACGCAGAGAAGCTTGGTGCGAAGGTGCAAAGTGGCGTTAGTAGCAAGACTGATTACCTTGTTATTGGGGAAAAAGTTGGGGCTACGAAAATCACTAAAGCCGAGAAACATGGCGTAACGGTGTTGACCGAGCAACAGTACTTAGATTTGTTAGCCGGTTAATCTCGGTAACAATCAACTTAGGCCAGCTCACAAGGCGTGAACAGCGTTTTGTGAGTTGCTCGCCAAAACAGCAATAGACATAAACTGATTTTATCATAATGATAAAATGTGGTGGATTTTTATATTCATCGTGTTATAATTTATCAAATTGAATTAATTGGAACCCCTTTATGACGCCGAGTCTTTTTGCTTTTGATGTAAACAGCCATTTCAATCGCATGTGGTCTGTTTTAACAAAAGATGGCATTCCCAACAAAGCATCTGCTTATCATGCGGGTGAACCTGTATTTGTATTAAAACCTTTGTTGAACATGGTGGAAAAAGAGATTGCGATATTAAGAAGTCAGAATATCATCCCCTCTCATATCGTCATGGTGTTCGATAGTCCACATGACAACTTCAGGCATCAATTATATCCAGATTACAAAGCGAATAGACCTGAAAAGCCAGAGGAAAAGAAGCGTCAAGAAGAGCTGATGTTTCACATGTTTAAAGCACTAGGCTACCCATGCTTACGTATAGATGGTGTGGAGAGTGATGATGTCATCGGCACACTTTTCACTAAACTGTCAGCGGTGGGTATGCACTGTTATGGTTTCACTGGCGATAAGGACATGATGTCTCTGGTTTGTCCAACGACATTTATTTATTCAGGTAAATTGAAAAAGCTCTATAGTGAGAAAGAGGTAAGATTAAAATTTAATTTACCTGCTTCAAAAGTTATTGATTTTCTGGCTATTCAGGGTGACAGTGCTGATAATCTAGATGGGATCAAGGGCGTAGGCGAGAAGAGCGCCATAAAGATACTGGAAAAGTACACCCTTGAAGAGGTCTTAGACAATCCTGACTTAGTGCTGGATTTGGGTATTCGAGGCGCATCTGGTGTAGCAAAGAAAATCAAAGAGAACAAAGAAAACGCCTTGTTAATGAAAAAGCTCGTGACGCTTAAGACCGATGTAAACCTGGGCGTCAACCTGAAAGATTTAGTTTACAAGCCATCTGACGGCTCATTGTTCTTGAATGGTTTTTTAACCCAGTAAAGCCAATGTTAAGCCGCGAGTTGCATAGGCATCTTGTTTATTAAGTTGCTTGCATCAGCAAACACATCTTCAAACATCAACTCTTTATTCTTGTCGAAAAGTTCAGTAGCCATATCATCGAGGTATGGTTTATCGAGCTGGCCAGCAAAGACAGCCTCCTTTATAAACGCTTCTCTTAAAAGAACAAAGTCAAAATTACAATCGACGATAACGTGAATGATTTCGTTTTTATAAGATTCCATAAAGAAAGCTAAAAGCCTGTCATCCTTACTACCCATTAACCGTTCAAAGACAAGTTTGTTGTGCCTTTCGATTAAAGCACTCGCTAGCTTTATAGCGTTCCTATTCTGTTTATATCTTTTCATGATTTATCACACTTATTCCCCCGTCTCTCAATAGACAGGTCGCGTCTGCGGTTTATTACAGTAATCCAATGGCGGCGAGTGTAGCAAAGAAATGAAAACGCGGCAATAAGAAACACACGGCTATACCCGCCTGAAACCTCCATTATCATTTTGATTAAACATAATGGCGGCTGACAGCTTGCGACACCGTTTGTGATAAGTTTTTAGTCGTTATGAAATGGATTTCAGGTAAGACACATGGATGTGATCTCGTTGTTTAGTGGTGCCGGTGGTATGGATATCGGTTTTGAAAAGGCAGGTTTTAATATTAAAGTTGCCGTTGAGTTGGATGCAATAGCTGCAAAGACTTATCGTAGTAACAACCCTTATACAAAATTGATTGAAGGGGATGTAGGTGAAGTGATTCCTGAGCTTATAAAGTATAAGGGGATTACAGTATTAATAGGCGGACCACCATGTCAGGGGTATTCGCTTGCAGGTAAGATGGCCTTAGATGATCCACGCTCTCAGTTAATATTTACCTTTTGCGATGCAATAGAGCAAATACAGCCAAAAATATTTGTCATGGAGAACGTTGATAATCTGGCGAAAAGTGACAAATTTGCAGACGCTCGGGAGGCGCTATTTAACCGTTTCTCTAAAATGGGGTATGACTTCAAAGTGCATTTGGTTGATGCCCGTCGATTTGGCGTAGCGCAAAAGCGTAGCCGAATGTTTATTGTCGGCGGTAAAAGTAGGCGACCGGTAAATGGCCACCACTTATTGGAGTTTGAAAAGCCATTAACGACGGTAAGAAAAGTAATAGAAGGACTGGGCGCACCTGGGAGCGCTACAAACCTGTACGAAGCGAAGGCGAGGATTGTCCCCGTAAAGAAGCCAGTGTTAAGACGGACGCCATGGGCAGGTATGTTATTTAATGGGCAGGGGAGGCCGGTAAACTTAGATGCGCTGTCAGGGACTTTGCCTGCAAGTATGGGCGGAAACCGTACTCCTATCATAGATCAACGCTGGCTCAATGATGCCACTCAAACGCCATGGGTTGAGTCTTACTTTACCAGAATACAACAAGGTGAAGTATCAACCGACATTATTGTGCCAGATTTCATGCGAAGAATGACGGTAACGGAAGCTGCACGACTGCAAACGTTCCCTGCTAACTATGTGTTTAGTGGTTCGATCCCCCAAATGTTTTCGCAGGTAGGGAATGCTGTTCCGTGTGACATGGCTTATGCAATCGCATTAGCGATAAAAACACATATGCTATGACCAAATAAATCGTATGTCGCTTTAGGCACAAAAAAGCCGGTACTCAGTGAGTTCCGGCTTTATGTATTTTAAACAAAGCTAATTAATGGCGACTATTTACTCTTCATCGTCTTCTTCAACCATTTCGAAGGCCATTTCCATCGACTGGGTAACAAGCTCTTCATCGATCGCTTTAAAGGTGCGAAGGTGGGCAATCATCGCAGAATCACATTTTTTCTGCACTGTGGCACGATAGATAGTAGGCGTGCTCTTACCGAAGATGATACCAATGTTTTCGTTGTTAGGCTCATACTGGAAGTTATCTACATACTCAAAGAAAGTGCTAATGTCGACTTTAGTATCTAGCGGCGTCTTAATCAAATCGGTGACTAGCTTATTAATCTCTTTAGAAGACACCATCGTAAGCGTCTCAATATGGCGGACAACGACCAATGGGATTTCAACGTCCGAATCAAGGTTTAAGTACTTATAGATACTCTGAGTGGACTTCCCAAAGAGTGCCGCTATTTGAGGAACGCTATCAATAAGCCCCCATTTGCTCATAAGGGTAATAAAATCTTCTTTAGCTAGGTATACTACTGACTCTTTAGTCATTTCAATGTCTCCTGAGACCGCCTAAGGCGTTCTACGATTAATTTGTTCAGAGTGATCACTTAAACTGATAACAAGCGATCCTACACTCTGGTTCTGATCTACTATGGCTGAAGGTTATCATAATGAGTCTCTTTGTCAAGTCATTATGATAAATAGTTTATCGTAATGAAGACATGCGCTCGTAATTCATACTAGTTTGTCATATTGAAATTATTTTAATGTTTTTTAAATTTGATTGTTGACATTATCAAAATGCGTGATAAATTAGACGCAACTTGGCAGTTGCCACACAATTTATTTAAAAGAGATACTGTAATGTTTACTAACTTCACTTTAAACACAATGAACACGACTAGAGGACTTCAATCTTCTTTCGTATCTATTGCTGTGAAAAGTAGTAAATCGATAAAGAGTATTACGGTACTTTCCGCTTAAGCACATTCGTCATGGGTGCTTAGGCACCCAAGGCAAGTTTTCAAAAACCCTTGGGATAAAACCCGAGGGTTTTTTCGTTTAGGGCTAATAAAAAGGTAAGAGGTGGTCACTTCGTGTTGATGATAGGCGAGGTGGCCACCCATAACAGTTCCGAGGTAGCACAGTTGGTAGTGCAGCTCACTTGTAATGAGAAGGTCGGGAGTTCGAATCTCTTCCTCGGAACCAATAACTGAGTTTATGGAGAGTTGGCAGAGTCTGGATTATTGCACCTGATTTGAAATCAGGCGGAGGTTGGGAAATCTTCCAAGGGTTCAAACCCTTACTCTCTTCCAGATATAGAGGCGTACTCAAGCGGTCAAAGAGGCTTCTTTGCTAAAGAAGTAGGCGTACTAAAATACGTGCGTGGGTTCTTAATCCCACCGCCTCTGCCAAATTTTGGCAGTAAACTGGCCGTGAAGCCAGTAGTAACACAGTGTACTAGCGGTACATAAAGTTTGATGAGTTCGGGTTGTTAGCTCAGTTGGTAGAGCAGGTCACTTTTAATGATCTGGTCGGTGGTTCGAACCCACCACAACCCACCAATTTGTGTCATGCCGTCGTTAAACGCATGCACTATGTAAGCGTGATATTACGCCCGTTTCCTTCACCCGCCTTCTAAGCGGACGACATAAAAGAGAAGGCACGGAAGTCGAGGGGTTCGAGTCCCTACGGGTGTGCCACGTTTTTTAAACGTTAACGACAAAAAAGTTAACTCCTGGGTACATGCCCTCATTATATATGAGAGAAATGTCTAGCTGATGATAAAAAGGAAAATACGATGAAAAGAAAAATACAAAAGCGAATACGTAGTCAATACTTCGACCAAGTGAAACGTAATCGCAAATGCTCTGTAGCTTAGTGGTTTCCAAGCGCACGCCTCATAAGCGTTGAGACGGAAGGGTTCAATTCCCCCCAGAGCAACCATAACTATCGCGATGTAGCTCAGTTGGTAGAGCGTTCCCCTGATAAGGGAAAGGTCTCTGGTTCAAATCCAGATATCGCGACCACCCCACAATAGCGTTCACTATCTATACAGTTCTGTAATATTTACAGTGTTTCATCGCGTTTCTGCAATATTTACTCGACACCTCTATGAGATTTGTTTAATATCCCATTTCTTCTCAGGGTGAGATATTCTGTAAGTGATATGTCCATCGCTTATTTTTATATTGGCAGTAAAGAAAGCCATAGGAATTACTAATGTGCTTTCTTGACCGCAAAGATGTTCCGGTACAGCAAGATGCTGCGGGGAGTTTTTTTTGAGTAAACATATAACACCGCATAATAATTTAGATGATTTAGATAATTTAGCTAAGCAGGATCAAGCTTTTCGTCAGGTTATCGCTGACAAATTAGTGGTTATGCGGATGGATCTAAAGAGAACGGATCCCTCTTGGAGTAAACAAAAGTTAGCTGAGTATTTTGGGGTATCAGAATCAACATATAAACGTTGGGAAACTAATGGCGTTGATGGTATAACGATATCGTTTTCTACCAGATACCAGCAGCTTTTTGATTTGTGCTATAACACTCCTGAAGTAGCTAATAACATTAAATCACGTGAGCAATCAGCAGAAGCAGAAATTGGAAATGAATTTATATTTCTTATTAGCAAATTCAAGTCATTGTTTGGCTCTAGTAAGAATACTGAGTTAGCATAATGCTAATCTGATTATCATTTTAAATTGGTTTAGTACAAAAAGCAGACATTAAGTCTGCTTTTTTTGTGCCTATGATAAATTAAAAGGAGGAACGAATACTAGATAAGGATATCTGTCGTGATCAAGCCTCCCCAAAAGGCGTTGGCGAAAGCCGCGCTAGCTACAATGTGTGTATCAATGTCTTGCTCTGCTTTATCAGCGGAATCTCCAGATAAAACGGGGTGTGAGATTATCAACCACACCAATTATCAGGAGTTCATGGTAAAACGGGATAACTTAAAAGTCTCAAACCCGTTTAAACCAGAAGCTTGTGTTCTTGTCGATTTTGACAAGAAAACCAAAAACGACCTTAGCGTTGATGATTTCGATGGTAATGAAAAATTGTATGACTATTTTAATGCTTTTCAGGATAGGTCTAGGACTCGTGTAGAGATGGTGATGGACTATGACTCTGATCAGCTATACACCATGTTTCAATTCAATACTGATGAGAGAAGCATTCGCGCCTTTAAGAAGCTAGCTAAAGGGAAGGATATTTCTATGTTCATGGATGAGTTTCTCTTTCTCCATGAGATGGCGCATTTTGACCCAAAGGTTACTTTGAACAAAGGGTATAGCGTATCTAAAAAAGAGATGACTTCTGATGTTGTTGCCTTAGTTATGCTTAAAAGCACTCACGATTTGTCTATGGACGAATTTTTTAAACTAACAGAGTCACTTTTCGAAGTACGACAAGAAGAGCAAAGAGTCGCCAATCTGATAAAAAGAAGAAATGGCCGTCATCGCGATAGAGGCGGTGACCATTCTCACTATGATGAAGACATCGTAGAAAATATTGGCTCATTTTTGAATTACGTTCGTGATAACAATATTGAGTTACGTGTTAACTCAATAAATGAAGCGCGAGAGGTCGCTATGCATATGATGCATAACTACCAAGGCTCAGAGATGATAGATCTTGAGTCCAAAACTATGTCGATAAAAAACAGTCCCTATCACAAAGAATTTCTAGATATGCCTTCAGGCGAACAGATGGTTTACTATGAAAGGAATAAGGCGCTGTTAGGGGGAGAGCTGCTCGCTATGTTCGAAGATTACCACACGATGCTCCCGTCTGAAGTCGCCAAATTAGACCAAATAGCACCGGAGATCATCGCTGATGCAAGCAATCATTTTGACCCAGAACATAAGCGTGTAGCACAAAGCTACTTGTCCTCATTAGACAGTGTGGGTGAGGTGGAAATCACAGCAAGTCTGAATTTGGATGAGTCAATCGCCATAGAGCCTAAGAATAACGCTGTGAGTATGGATAAAGAGAAACCTCCAGCTAAAATGTATGCTACAGGTATGAAACGCTAACTTATATTGCAGCCTTTATAAAAAGGCTGCATGATTTACCTGGGGTTACGTCTCAGATTTATGCTCTGATGCGTCGAAAGTGTCCATCAAATCAACAACTGATATGGAATGGTCAATGGCATTGCGCTTCGCAGAGTGAATATACTCAATATTAGATGGCAGAAGCTCTGGAAATTTGGCTTTCAATATAGTGTTAATATCAAACATGTTTTCACTTGTTTCTGTTAAAGCACTGTTCGCAGAAATATTTAAGATTCGAGCTGAATGAGACTGGTCTAAAATATTAACTGCCGCCATATCACTGATTGGCGTATACAGATTTGACGGCAATCCCCATTTTTCGAGCATAAGAGCTGAACATTGGGAATAGGTAAATCCTAATTGTTGTTTTTGCGCCTCCCAAGGATGAACCCCTTTTTTAACCAGCTTTTCGCACAGTATCGCTGTTTTAGGAGACATCTTAGCGACCGCAAGCTCCCCTAGATTATGCATCAAGCCAGAGAGATAGAGTTTTTCTTGCTCTTTTTTTGTCAGCCCATCTTCCTTTCCGAGGTCACGCGCTATAAAGCCAGTACAAAAACTTCCAACCCAAAACCTATTCATATCAAGATGCTTAGAATGAAGCTCATTAAACGCAGTAACTGTAAATTGAGACAGCAGCATGCTATATATTCTTTCGCCGCCAAGAACGGTAGCAGCCTTACTTAATGAGTCGACTTTCTGCCTAAAATTATAGAGTGAGCTATTCGCTAACTTTAGGATTTCAGTTGTTACCGCTGGATCAAAAACGATAGCTTTAGATATTTCATCCATACTACAGTTATCGGAATCCAACATTGAACGTACACGGTTACAAACCTCGGGCAACGCATAACTACCAAGCTCTTGAGAAGCATAAGTATCAATTGAGTGAACCGGAGCTAACACGCTTTTCTTTGTCGTTCGTTCCTGACGCTTGATGTTCTCTTTCTGTTTGCAACCTGACATACTGTTATAGTCCTTCATGGGTAAATTGGTTAGCTATACTCTTTACAGCCTTGCAAAAAGATTAGCATTTGAACGGTTGTTATACAATCGTCCTTATCGCATTTCATAGCGCTTCATCGCTAAAAATGCGGCACTATTAGTGGCTTACCTAATTGTAAAGATTGAGTTTCGTAAAGAATCAGTAAGCACAGTCTATATTAGATTAATCGCATGTTCTACAATTTAATCGATTCGTCTATTAATTAGCCAACGGTAAAGCTTTGCTGTGCTGAAAAAGTGAGGGTACATTAAGTACTCTGACGGAATTTATTGCTTTTAAGATACCATTTGCATTCAATAACTCAGAACAGAAAATAACAAAATGATTGACTTCATTATCAAAATAAAATACCATACTGTTATCAACTTGATTGGAGCGAATCATGAACAACGAAATCCTAGACATTAAATACCAAGACACAAAAGTACTTCGTGAAGTACGTAGAGTTTGGCTAGAAGGACAAGAACTAATAGACGCCAACTTCCCGAAGGGCGCTTTTTACATGACTGTTTTTGATTTAGAGACACACGTAATGAAAATCAAACGTCTACCGGACACTGAAGAGAATCGCCTAAAAGCGAAAAGCCGTAAAGGTGGCGTTAAAGTTGTTTCAGGTCGCCAAATGAGCGGGTGGGTAAAACCAATCATTGATGTATGTAATGCTGAAGTGACGCAGTTGCTAGGTGATGTAATGCGATTTAGAGCCATCATTCGAATGAACGAGATTGAGATCTCAATTCATCACGAAGATGCAAAGCGCCTTATCCGCGAAAAAAGCGTTAAAGATAACCTTCAAGAAGGCTTCGTTACTGAGGCATCTTCATTCTCTGGCTTTGGCATTAGTACTGATGCAATTTCAGAAGGCATCGGCCTTGCTGGAATCGAAAGCAGAGTAGAATACCTAATGGATAGAGAGCAAAAATACTTACATGTTGCTCGTACAAACAATAAAGATAAATTTGCTAAAGCTAAATTTATTACTGGTAGCATTGAAGAAATCGAGCCTTCTTTAGTATCACCGGTAAACATCTATTCGTTCTCAATGCCTTGCACTAACCACAGTGCACAAGGAAAGACTAAGAAGGGGTTGGCTACAGCGGAAGAGTCAGATGAGGCCACAGCATTGTTTGGCACGTTGAACATGATAAAAGCTTTTAACCCTGCAATTATCATTTCTGAGAACGTACCGGCCGCACAAGGTTCAGCTAGCTATAATATGTTGATAAGCGAGTTAAAGCGCACTGGCTATAACGTTTATGAGTCTATCTTAAATAAATCTCACGGCAAGTGCCTTGAGGCAAGAAGTCGCTATTGGTTTATTGCTGTAAGTAAAGGTATTGGAGACATTGATTTTAATGAGTTTGATGTACCAGAGCAGGTTTATAGTACTGTTGGTGAAGCACTAGAGGACATTCCTGCTGATAACCCTCGCTTTAACCCTTTAGACAAGTTTTTAGTTAGAGAAGAAAAGAACAAGAAAGCTAATCGCGGTTTCAGCTTAAATCTAGTTAACCCAGCGGATACTGAAGTATCTACTATTGTGAGACTTTATCATAAGCATCAGTTGTCAAACCCGCATCTATCGTTAGATAACAAAAGCTATCGTTTGTTTACCAAGTTAGAACATGCACGTATGAAAGAGATCCCTGAGCGCTTCGTTGAGAACGTTTCAGATACTCTTGCTCATGAGGGTTGCGGCCAAAGTATTTCTTATAAACATGGTTTAGGGTGTGGTCGTTTAGTAGGAAACTTGTTAGCCGACTTTGCTGACCTCCATCAAGACAATAATGTCATCGACTTAGCAGCTGGCCAAAATTATAGTTTCGAGTTTTTTGAGAATGTAGTAGGTCAGTAACAACCCTCAAAAAATTAAAATCTAAGCCCGTCGTCCAAAAGGACAACGGGCTTATTTATGATAACATCCCCTTAGAAGGAAGCTTTTTTTAAATGGATTTTAAGTATGAGTAAACGTGTTGTTTCAAGTGTTCTTGCGGTTGCTATAGGGGTAATGTCTTCTTGCGCAGTGCTAGCAGACACAGTTGATTTGGAAAAAATTAGAGAAGCGGGATTGCGCACGGCAATTGTGAACGCTGAACCTATTGAAGCTAAAGTTATCGCTGATGTGTTTCAGGGGAAATTCTATTCTACCTCCATTGAGCGTAAAGACGGTGAGATGCTAGAACTGTCATTAGTTCATGAACATGAAGGTGTTACACGTAGTTACGGCATGGTTAAAGGTGACAAAAACACCAATGCACTTATTGAGTTTCTTCACCCTGAATTCAGGGTTGGTTTAAATGAAAATGACCCGCAGGCATCGAAGCTTTTAGAAGCACTGCGCCTCATTTATAAAGTGGATAATGTTTTTCCACATTTGGTGAAACGAAACGGAGCGGATGTGTGGACGTTGGTAACGGGTGAATCAAGTGGTGGGTTTTATGCTGGTTACCGTGTAACGATAAACGCAGAAATGAAGCCCATATTGATGCAGTATGATACAAGAATTAAAAAGTCGGAGTTAAAGTAATGTCAGGGAAAATAACTGTTTTTAGTCGGGATAATTGTGCGTTCTGTGAAAGGGCTAAGGTGCTTTTAGAAGAGCGCTCCTTAGAGTACGATGTAGTTTCACTGGAAAAAGATTTCCGTGGAGACAAAGAGGCATTTAAAAAGGCAATTGCTGATAAGATGCCGCCAAAAATAGAGTTTTCAACGGTGCCTCAAATATTTATTGGTGAAGTCTATGTTGGTGGCTATCGAGAGCTTAAGGTGGCGATAGGTTCGTAATTTAACTGTGAACAACTCTTGTAATAGAAAGTGCCCCCAGATTCTTACTGGGGGTTTTTGTTACTGTAGCATGGACTTAAACCAGTACAAAAGCATGTCATCGACATTGCTGCGTAATTGTGCGGAAAGTTTGCTTTCAAATATAGGTGTTTCGGAAAAAGGATTGTCATCGAACAACTGTAGCGTGCTTTCGCTATCATCACGTTTCAGCAATAGGCAAGTTCCTTGTGCGATGATGATTTTTTCTGAACCAAAGCTTTTGGAAACCTGAAATAGGGGAGTCCCTGACGTAGCTTCAATCCATAAATCGTGCTCACCAATACTCGCCTCAATGGCGTTAAGAATGACGTTTGATTTAATCGCAGGGTTGTCTACACTTAACGTCGCAACGACATCCTTTGTAGTTGCACTGCGTTCTATAAATAAATTCATATACTCCTTTGAGACACCTTACGTGCGCTCTTTCCTTTTGATTTAAGTTACAATTGATAAACTACTACAATGATGCGTAGGTAACGACATGAAAATATTTTTGCTTACAATCATATTCTTTCCCCTGTTGCTAAGCGCAAAGGAGGTTTTCTTCTTAGATGGGTATTATCATAATGACTTATCACCTGCTTTGTCAACAAAGATAAAAGTCGAGGCCGATATAGCTTTGGTCAATAGGATACTTCATCTGCATCAGATAAACGGCTATGAATTCAAACTAAGAATATGGAAGCCTTTAACGGTGCCACGCCGACCATTTTACTTAAAGTCTTTGGATGGGGAGGCTCATGAAGCCTATAGAGCACTTTATCCACTAATTGATAAAGCACATTCAAACGTCATTACTTTCTACGTGAGAGAGTATGACGACCTAACGGACGGGGTGGTTAAAGGTATTGCTGTGCAAGGGGGGAGTTTTTTCACTTACTTGCAAGAGGGGGGAGAAGCTGTTTATTTCACATTTGCGCATGAACTCTTCCACGCAATTGGGCTGGGTGATAGCAAAGTTTCTTATGGGAACCCCTATTATTGTGGAAATAAGCATACGTTGATGCATGAGGTTAGTTTGCCCTCTGTAAGTAAAACCTATTTGCTATCCGATCCATCAATCAGTAAGAATGGTATTAATTGTGGTCACGAAAATCAATTTGATAATGCAAGATACCTTAAAGAACTGCTTTTCAAACGTAGGAATGAAAACCTAGATATGCTACAATAAACTTTATCAAAATGATAAAGCAAAAGGATTTGAATAATGCAAAAGGATGACCTGTTCGCGGCTATAAAGTCGAGAGCTACTAAAATTGATAACATGGATGAGCTTAGGTTCGGTCAATTGGTTTTAACCGGTCTTTCTACCAGCACTGAATACAACTTTGATAGTGCGGTCGGATTTATATGTCAGGTTAGAAAGGGAGCTTCTGATGCTGGCGAGGATGTGGTGTTATTACGTCACTCCAACGGTGAGTTGGTATGCCACTTGGCTCAAGTTTTTTTGGAGATCCCAGAAAATCTAGTTTTAAATTCTCTCGCTCATTTTAGTCGAGGGATAGATGTTGAATTGGTTGAAAACCCTGAACTCACATACATGATAGGTGAGCATCTCCCCGAGAGCGGTTTTATTATACCGATTAGACCCCCAGTATCGATAGATATTTAGGTAACCTAAATTCATTAACAAATGTAAAGAAACTTTACACTTAAATAGCTGATATTGCGCTGAAAAACATGCCGATTGTGATAGATATATAACCAGAAAATTTGGTGTTATCTATGCAAAGGAATGCGGTCATGTTAACAAAAAAAATCGCCATGGGTGTCATGGCTGCGCTTTATGGGGCAACTTCAGCTTATGCAGCTGAGAACACATCCCCTGTTTTCATATATAAACCTTTTGGTTTGAACCCTATACTTCAAACCACTATTCCTGATTGGGTGATTTCAGACTCTGTTTATAGCAACTGGGTGAATGAAGGAAGTGTGTTTGATTGCTCAGAATGGGCACCTCCAGTTAATCTTGTAGACCTAGAT